>CABEAN010000036.1_pt1 | contig 8154 bp, 7 predicted proteins | sample 3132371 | NCBI WGS metagenome assembly CABEAN01 (sample SAMEA5534343, study PRJEB31848) | metagenome | biome: tundra; feature: field; material: soil | place: USA | collected 2013-05 | depth 0.45 m | reverse complement strand
AAAGCGTCTCTTCTCTCAAAAGATGCTACACCAGAAAAATATAAGGAATTTTATGGTGAATGGATGAAAACGTCCCAGAACAGCTTCGGAAAATTTTATCGAATCCCGACCCTTGAATCCGGAAAGGAAACATATGAGAAACTCTTGAGCAGCGCAGAGGAATCGAAAAAAATCTACATGTCATGGATAGCCGAATTAGAGGAGAATTCCAGGGCGACCCGCGAAGTACTCCAGAGCGAACAAGATCCTGCAAAATCTAAAGAAGTGTATGAGATGTGGATCAAGTCATATGGAAAAATGCTTGATGATCTTCTTACACTGCCGATGCGGCAAAATATGAAAGAGATCTTTGAGAAAGCAGGAGTCCCGGATTTCTATTCAGAGACATTTGAGCAGATATCAAAACTATGGAAAGATTCATACGCAAAGCTTTATGTGCCTTATATTGATTCTATGCTGAAGCTTTCTGAGAAATCAGCATATATCTCCAGGGGTAATGCAAGCCCCGAAGCCTATAAGGAATTTTATGCCTTATGGCTGGATGCATATCAGGAGACCTATGGCAAGTTATTTGATATCCAGTCCAGGCAACCTTCAAAAGAAGTATTGGAGTATTTCTTGCAGAACGCAAACTTTAATCAAAAACTCTACAAGTCATGGATAGCAACCCTTGAAAAACTGTCGTTGAAGTCTAAGGAACTATCGAAACGAACATCTGATCCGGAGGCATATAAACAATTTTATAATCTCTGGGCAAAAACGTATGAAAAGGCATTTGATAACTTCTTTGATAATATGCCCACCGCCAGCCCGTTTAAAGAGATCCTGGAGCCAGTAAAGAATGCTGCCAGGATATACTCAGATACATATACCAGCATATCCAGGATGTGGGAGAAATCATATCCCTCTTTCACAGGTGCGGTTTAAATATAAACAAATTCAAAATAAATTAAACAGGGAGAATAATATGGTGAATAATATGAATAATAATATTGATAAAAAAATTGAAAAAAGAAAAGATATGAAGGAAGAAATGAAAGGCAATTCTCAGATAGAGGCTCGTAAAACTGTCTCAACAACTCCATCCTCGTGGTGGGAAGATAGAAAGAAGATAGAGCAAACAGGTTCGAAAAGAGTTGAGGGTGAAGAAATGAAAGGTAATTCTCAGATAGAGGCTCGTAAAACTGTCTCAACAACTCCATCTTCGTGGTGGGAAGATAGAAAGAATATAGGGCAAACAGGTCCGAAAAGAGTTGAGGGTGAAGAAATGAAAGGCAATTCTCAGATAGAGACTCGTAAAACTGTCTCAACAACTCCATCTTCGTGGTGGGAAGATCGAAAGAAGATAGAGCAACCAGGTTCGAAAGATCAAAAGAAGAGTATATACGAACCTGAAAAACAGATGGGAGTCAACGTTGAAGAAAAGAAAGATATCTCTCAGATAATGTGCGGTAGCCACACAGCCCTTTCAAGAATGTTTGAGGATTCATATTTAAGGTTATACAAGAACTGGTTAGAATTCGGAAAATTTTATCAAATCCCGACCCTTGAGTCCAGAAAGGAAACATTTGAGAAACTCTTGAGTAGCGCAGAGGAATCAAAAAGAATCTACATGTCATGTATCGCCGAATTAGAGGAGAATTCCAGGGCGACACGCGAAGTACCCCGGGGCGAAAAGGGGAATGCAAACCCCGAAGCCTATAAGGAATTTTATACTCTCTGGGCAAATACATATGAAAAGGCATTTGATAACTTCTTTGAGAATATGCCCACCGCCAGCCCGTTTAAAGAGGTTCTGGAGCCTGTAAAGAATGCTGCCAGGATATACTCAGATACATTTACCAGCATATCCAGGATGTGGATGTCGTATCCCTGCTTCACAGGTGCAGTTTAAGATTGGAAAATCCAATCTTAAATATCCTTGCAAACTTGCTTGGAAGGAAAGGATTACCTTTTATAGTTAATTATTAAAAAAATTGCAGCAAAGTTATTTGATAATTATTAATATAGCAAGAGACATCATAGCAAGATAAGTTATATATATGCGAATGGGTATAAAACATTCAGCGAGGGTTAAGAATCACAGATATATTTTATGTTTTGACGGATATTCCAAAATTATCATGGTGGCTTGATATTAAAAACCAGGAACAATAGAAGATTCAATCAAACTAAACTGCCCGCGTTTTGATAAAAAATAAATTAAAAAGTGAAATATTATGGTTAAGAAAACAGAAGAAAGAAAAGATACAACAGAAATAGAAATGGGTAATATCCGATTTGTGTTCAGCTTCTGCATGCCTGGGGAAGAATAAAAAATGAGCTCTCAAGATCAAAAAAAAACTGGAAATATGGAAAAATCCGGTTTTGAATCCACCCAGGAATTTTATGATGAATGGCTAAAAACATACAAAGCCACAATGGGCAAATTCATTGAGATGCCTGCTGTAGGCCCGGCACGTGAGAAATCTGAGAAAATGATGAAGGGTTTCTCAACCTTTATGAACCTTTATACAGCAGGAATGGATACCAGTTCCAACTTACAGGCCGTATTCATGGAAGCGATGAGAAAAGTCCAGGAAAAAACTGGAACGGATATGAATGGGGAGATAACTCCTGAGAAATATAAGGAATTTTACGATACCTGGATCCAGACATATAGCGATACCTTCAAAGAATATTCCAAATCAGATCATTTTGTAGCAGATATGGGGAAACTGAATTCCCATTATTTAGATTTTCAACAATACCAGAAAGATATGCTTGAGGAGAATTACCTGAAACCAATGAATCTCCCTACAAAGACCCAGATCGACGAGATCAATAAAGAGTTGTATTCTCTTAAAAAAGCGGTAAAAGAACTGACCAGACAGATCAAAGAACTGAAAGAGAAAAAATAGGTTTCAGTAAGGAGATAACATGAATGGACTTAATTTAATTGGAGATATTGATAAATTCAAATACGGAATGGAAGTTTTACTTAAAGCACCTGAGTTCTCGGTTGCAACAACGCCCTCAGAGGTTGTTTATACCGAAGATAAGATGAGACTTATCCATTATATACCAACAGTGGAAAAGCCACATGCGGTTCCAGTACTCATAGTTTATGCACTTGTGAACCGGTATTATATTCTGGATCTACAGCCGGATAAAAGCGTAATAAAGAAACTCCTGGAAGAAGGTTTCGATGTTTATGTCATTGACTGGGGATATCCCTCGGGTTCAGACAGGTACCTCAAACTTGATGATTATGTGAACAGCTATATGAATAATTCAGTTGACCGGATCAGGGAACGGTCAGGATCAGATAAGATCACCCTTCTTGGTGTATGCCAGGGCGGGACTTTTTCTGTGATGTATTCATCCCTGCATCCTGAAAAGGTAAAAAATCTTGTCACTCTTGTGGCACCAGTGAATTTCGATACTGATAAAGGTATCCTTAATCTCTGGGCAAAAGGCCTGGATGTGGACAAGATCGTGGATTACTACGGGATAGTGCCAGGAGATTTCCTGAATTCAGGGTTCTTGCTCCTTGATCCTTTCAGGCTTATGATCGATAAGTATGTAGGTATGTTTGACAGGATCGAATGTAATCCGGAAGATAATGCCTGTAACCTTCGAAATGAAGATATCATCAAGAATTTCCTTAGAATGGAAAAATGGATTTTCGATAGTCCTGACCAGGCAGGAGAAACCTTCAGGCAGTTCATGAAAGACTGCTACCAGAAAAACCTTCTCATCAAAAATGAGATGATGCTCAATGGAACGAAGATCAATTTAAAAAATATTACGATGCCATTGCTCAATGTCATGGCAGAATTCGATCATCTCGTTCCTAACGATGCGAGTAAACCGTTGTCTGATGCAGTATCCAGTACAGATAAAGAGACACTTGTTTTCCCGACCGGTCACATAGGTATATTTGTGGGCTCAAAATCCCAGAAAGAAGTCTGTCCCAGGATCGCAGCATGGTTGAAGCCCAGATCATTTCAGAATGGAAAAGTAGAAAAATCAAAGGAGATATAAAATGAGACTTGAAAATAAAGTTGTAATTATTACAGGAGCAGGAAGCGGAATTGGAAAAGAGACCGCGCTCCTGTTCGCAAAGGAAGGCGCAAAAGTCGTTGTCGCCGATGTTAATGAAAAAGGTGGCGAAGAGACTGTTGCCCAGATCAAGAAAAATGGGGATGGATTTTTCTTCAAATTAGATGTGTCCAACAGGGAACAATCAAAACAGATGGTCAAGGCCACTCTTGAAAAATATGGTAAGATAGACGTCCTGATAAATAATGCAGGAATTGTCCAGGATGCCTTCGTATCGAAAATGACTGAAGGACAATGGGACAAGGTTATTGACATCAATCTTAAAGGAGTTTTTAACTGTATCCAGGCTGTTGTCGAAGTTATGTTGAACCAGGGTTCAGGCGCAATAATCAATACATCCTCGATCGTAGGACTCAATGGCAACGTCGGCCAGGTCAATTATGCTGCAACCAAAGCCGGCCTGATCGGAATGACCAAGAGCCTTGCAAAGGAACTCGGAAGAAAAGGGATAAGAGTCAATGCAGTTGCCCCGGGATTTATCTCAACTCCCATGACATCAGCAGTACCTGAAAAGATCCTTGAAATGATGAAAGAAAAAACACCATTGCGAAGGCTTGGAGAACCAAAAGATATTGCAAATGCATATTTATACCTTGCGTCAGATGATGCGAATTTTGTAAATGGGGCAGTGCTTTGCGTTGATGGTGGATTGATAATATAAAAATATTAATATAAATTAAATAGGTGAAAAAGAATGAATAATGTAGTTGTTGTGTCGGCTGCCAGAACCGCAGTCGGGAAATTCGGGGGAAGTTTGAAGGATTTCAATCCCGGACAACTTGGTTCAGTGGTATTGAAAGATGCCTTGAAAAAGGCAAAAATTGAACAAAGTGAAGTTGATGAAGTTATCATGGGAAATGTTCTTGGCGCAGGCCATGGCCAGAACGTCGCAAGACAAAGTGCGATATGGGCCGGGATTCCGGAAGAAGTACCCTCTTTTACTGTGGGCAAAGTATGCGGTTCAGGTCTAAAGTCCGTTGTTCTTGGAGCACAATCCATCATGCTGGGAGATGCTGATGTTGTGCTGGCAGGAGGGATGGAATCCATGTCCCAGGCTCCATACGCTCTGAAAAGTAATCGCTGGGGAGCAAAGATGGGAAACGGGGAAGTTGTAGATCTTATGATCCATGATGGATTATGGGATATTTTCAATAATTACCATATGGGCGTAACGGCAGAGAATGTAGCAGAAAAATATAAAATTACACGCCAAGAGCAAGATGAATTCTCAGCAAAAAGCCAGAATAAGGCAGAGGCTGCGATAAAGGCGGGAAAGTTCAAGGATGAGATCGTGCCAGTAGGCATCCCCCAGCCAAAAGGAGAGCCTGTTCTCTTTGATACTGATGAATTTCCAAGGTTCGGGACAACAAAAGAGACACTTGGCAAATTAAAACCCGCATTTAAGAAAGACGGGACAGTAACCGCAGGCAACGCTTCAGGGATCAATGATGGGGCGGCTTGTGTTCTACTTATGTCTGAAGAAAAAGCAAGAAAAAATGGGCTCACTCCAATGGCAACCATCAAAAGCTATGGATTGAGCGGGGTCGCACCTGAACTGATGGGGCTTGGTCCGGTGGGCGCTACACAAAAAGCCCTAAAACGAGCCGGAATTTTGGCAGACAAACTTGACCTTGTGGAATTGAATGAAGCTTTTGCATCCCAGAGCATAGCGGTCAGCAGGGATCTGGGCTTGAACCCGGAGCATGTCAATGTAAACGGCGGAGCCATAGCTTTAGGACATCCCATTGGAGCTAGTGGCGCAAGGATACTTGTAACTTTACTGCATGAATTAAGAAGAAGAAACGGCACATATGGCCTTGCATCCCTCTGTATCGGAGGAGGACAGGGTATTGCCATGGTAGTAAAGAGGTAGTTTACATGGCAAAAAAGGGAAGTCTGGATGGAAAAGTCGCCCTTGTAACCGGAGGATCACGGGGGATAGGTCAGGCGATCGCCATGAGGCTGGCAGAGGATGGAGCGGATATTGCAATTAATTATCAATCCACTAAAGGACAGGCTGAAAAATTATCAAAGATGATAGACCAGATGGGCATGGCAGATGAATTTGAGAAATTATCCCTGAAGATAGACCTGATGGAAACAAAGGAGAATGCAAAGGAAGTATCAGATTTAATAGATTCTATGGGCAAGCACTCTATCATATGCCAGGCGAATGTCAATGACTTTGATCAGGTGAACAGGATGCGAGAAGAGGTGGTAAAACAATTCGGTAAAATAGATATCCTGGTCAATAACGCAGGAATAGTAAGGGATAAATCTTTTGTTAAAATGACTCCCCAGATGTGGAGCGAAGTCTTATCCGTAAACCTGGATGGAGCTTTCTATTGTACCAAAGCGGTCATAGAGGGTATGCTGGAGAGGAAGTACGGCAGAATTGTGAATATATCCTCGGTTATCGGAAGGATGGGTAACCGGGGCCAGGCGAACTATGCAGCCTCAAAGGCAGGATTAATAGCTCTATCGCAAACGCTGGCAAAAGAATTTGCAGGTAAGGGTATAACCGTAAACGCTGTTGCGCCCGGATTTATTGAAACTGATATGCTAAAATCTGTTCCTAAAGAAATAATGGATAAGATCCTTGCCCAGATACCTCTGGGAAGACTCGGAAAGCCTTCCGAAGTGGCAGGGGCTGTTGCATACCTTGTCTCAGAAGATGGGGATTACATAACAGGACAGGTAGTGGATATTAACGGAGGATTATATATTTAATTTGCTTCTATTATTTTCCTGGTCTCATGCATACTGACCCGCCACAAAACCAGATGCCCATGCCCAGTGTAAATTGTATCCGCCAAGCTGCCCTGTCACATCTATGACCTCTCCTGTAAAATAGAGACCTTTTACACTTTTTGCTTCCATCGTTTTGGATGAGAGTTCGTTCGTATCAACTCCGCCAAGTGTGACCTCAGCTGTTTTAAAATCCTCGGTAGTATTCGGTTTGATCTCCCAGTTATGAAGTTGATTAGCGATCATCTTCAGTTCCTTTTCATTATATTGATTTACTGGTTTTGACTGGATATTTGAGGCGCACCAGATCTTTGAAAGACGTGAGGGCAAAAACTCTGAAAGCAAGTTATGCATATCGATTTTGCTCCTGTTAAGTTGTCTTTCAATGAAAATCCCCAATATATCAATTCCAGGCAGCAGGTCAATAACGATGGTATCACCTTCCTTCCAGTATGAGGATATCTGGAGTATTGCAGGGCCGCTAAGTCCCCTGTGAGTGAAAAGGATGCTTCCCCCAAACTCCATTTTGTTGCATTTGATGGTGCCGTCAATTGAGATACCGCTTAATTCGCTAAATATTAATGAGTCTGTGCGAGAAAAAATAAATGGAACAAGCGCGGGTTTTAGCTCAGTGACTTTAAGCCCGAACTGCTTTGCGATATTATGCCCCATTCCGGAAGCTCCTATCTGTGGATAAGACAATGCGCCGGTTGCGATAACAAGCGACTCCGATTCAAAAATACCATGATCAGTGGATATTATGAACGAATCTTCTTTTTTCACATCCATTATATGGCAATTTAAAATAATTTCCACTGCGGCATTGTTACTTTCCTTCTCCAGCATTCTGATTATTTCCTCAGCGCTTCCCTGGCAGAACAATTGACCAGGATCTCTTTCCTCATATTTTACACCATGTTTTTCAAGAAGGGAAATGAAATCACGAGGAGTAAAACGGGAAAGTGCAGATTTACAAAAGTGCGGATTATTTGATATAAAATTTGTAGAGTGTATATTGATATTTGTAAAATTGCACCTTCCTCCACCCGAAATTCTAATTTTTTTCCCGATTTTATCAGCATGGTCTATAACAAGAACAGAGCGACCTCTTTTTCCTGATTCGATTGCACACATCATGCCTGATGCGCCTGCTCCTATTATGAGGACATCTTTTTTGATCATATTTTCCTGGTTGTCTCATGTCTTCTCTTTTGATAATATATTTGAGCAAACCGAAATTGTTATTATCCTTGATAGAATATAAGAAAATCCCAAAATGTAATGAACGCCTGTTGTAATGAG
>CABEAN010000034.1_pt1 | contig 8213 bp, 7 predicted proteins | sample 3132371 | NCBI WGS metagenome assembly CABEAN01 (sample SAMEA5534343, study PRJEB31848) | metagenome | biome: tundra; feature: field; material: soil | place: USA | collected 2013-05 | depth 0.45 m | reverse complement strand
GAAATAGCGATGAACATCTTCCCAACGATATACACTCAAGGTCATAATTAATTATTCTTAATATTCAATTAATCTCCACTTATTAAAACATTACCCCATGAGGTCAGTGGACACTAACACTAGCCCATGTCCTATCATGGGTTGTGATGAGGAACTGTCGATGAGGGAACGAAGTTGCTAAAAGATGACAAACCTGTCTTCGATGATCAGCATCAACAGACATTACCACGTCGTCAAGTATAACTAAATCAATCAAGCCTCCAGTCAGTCGTTCAGCTAAAGCTAAATACAGGCAAATTCCCATGCTATCTTGATGACCTTCGCTGTGAAGTGCATGTGGGGGGTGCGTACCACGTCCATAAAATTCAACTTCAAAGTTGAGTCCCGCTCCTTCAGGCTCGATCTTAGCCATAAATTTTGCTTCATCAAGCCCATGCAACTGCCGATACAAACCTACAAATCGGTCTTTAATGTCTTCATACAGTTTTCCCAAAACATTGTCTCTTGCTTTTAGAAAACTTTCTAACAAAATGCTTGCTCTTTTTTGGAATATTTCTGCAATTTTGAAGTTCTTCTCTGCACTTTCAAGAGCTTTCAAGTTTTCTTCAAGTCGTGTTAGGGTATCCCAAGCAGTTTGCTCTGGAGTGATTTCTGGATATTTTGCCTTGATTTCAGAGCGAATTTGTGAGAGGGTATTTGTAACATCTTCAGGAGCTAACATTTGTTGAATTTGACTCATATCGAAGCGAGGATCTGGATACTTTTCTATAGCAGCACTCAATACAATTGAAATATCTTGCAAGTTACTAAGCCACGAATGAATCCCTTGCAGTTCATCTTTGATACCTGCAATCTCTGTTGCAGCGATGACTTTCTGGATGCTCGCTATGGTGGTATTGATAGAGGCCGAAATAATTGTGGACAGCTCGGAGATACGTTTCTGATGCTGTGCTGCAACTTCCGCAACTGACAATCGCTGTTCCAGTCGTTCTTTCAATTTGCTTTGAGGCCACAGGGTGCCGCATAACGGACAATTGCCAGTTTCGTCAATTAATCCTATACCTATTTTTGTCAACTGCAAATGTGAAAGAGCATGAAGTAGTTGAGGATCAGATCGGATAGTCGCAATCAAAGCACGGAGTTGTTCATCATTTCTGGCAATCAGCGCCTTGTTTTCGGCTAAAGTCACATTAACAAGGTTCTGTATATCTCTATCAAGCAGAGTAATGTTGAAGGTATGGTTGCCGGCGGCAAAGGTTGGCGGTTTGAGTCCAATTTTCAAGTCTGAAGAGTGGAGAGCAGAAATTGGATTTCCACCCAAAATTCTTCGATTTTGATTAACAACCTGCATAGCGATTTCTTCTCGATAAGTCTGCATTTGGACAGTTGCATTGACCGCACCTTTTGCAACGCTTACGCCCTTGTTTGCTGCCTGCAGACCAGTTTCGAAATTGTTCTTAACTTTGACAAGTGCTTTCCTTGTGTCCTCAATTTCAATAATATTTAGAAGCTCTTGAATCTCTTGGGCGCGAGTACCTGCCTCTGCTGTAATATATTTGAGTATCTCCCGCCTGGACAGAACATGTTGACCTCTGAGAGCGATTGTCATGATTGGCTCTAAATGTGATTTCATTGGTTTGTCACATTCCAAGTTGTTAGGATTCGCCATGCAGCGCTTTATCTCAATTGGCTTTATCACTCCTGGTAACTGAACTATGGCACGTACTATAGCTTCCTTTGGTTCGTGGTCAATGTGTGGGCCGTGTCTGGCCAGCGTGATGCCGCGAGTTCCCTTTCCTGCTAGACGTGAAACACGTCCCGTTAATAGAAAATCTATTGCGTCGACGACTGCGCTCTTTCCTGATCCATTTGGGCCCCAAACCACAAAATTCTTGCCGTCTGGTTTCAGCAATAGATGTGAAATACCACGCACATTATTGATCTCAAGTTCAAGAACTCTCACAATGTTCCTCTGATATCGATTCAATAGCTTTGGTGACTTGTGCTGCTTTCTTTAGATTACCAGTCGTGGCCAATTGTTTGAGATTTTTAATCGCCTGAGCATCGAATTCCTTTTGTCCTTCGATATTGGTGAACATCTCATCAAAGACTAAGCTGATAAGCGTTTTCTCAATAAGGGTTTTCTCAGTCTTTGATTCATCGGCTCCCTGCATCTCATGCCCCCACCCCATACCTCTTCCTGTCCTTGAGCTCCTGCTTCTTCCCCTCATTCCACCCTGAGACAGCCTGGATATACCCTGTCACCCTGCTCAAATGTTCCACATTTTCGCTCTCGCAGTTGGGGCACTCATCCAGCAGCCCTGACGCCACATGGAAATCCTCCATGCAAACCGTCATGTCCTTCGTGAAGGCAAAATAACCAACCTGCGTATTCTTAGCAATGTTCATTGCAAATTCCTGAAGGCCATGTGGGTCTGGCGCAGCTTCGCCAAGCCAGATATCAAGGATATTGCCTCCATCCACTATCGGGAAAAAGGTCTCTTCAAGCTTGATGCGCTGCGGGAGAGACACATCTGCATTGGGGGGAATATGTGTGCCATTTGTGTAATAGATCGGCAGGTCTCTTGTTTCCGAAATGTGCTTCAATGCTTCCGGAACATTGCCTTTTATAATTGGCTCTGCGCACTTCCTGTATTCCTTGTGCAGGATATCAGATACCGCAAACCTCTGGGCTGTTGTTTCGGCTGGTGTTCTTGCAAGCGCTATCTCCATGCCGAACTTCTCTGAGAGCTCCTTTGCATAGAACTTCATCTCGAACATGGCGCGGATAGCAAGCCTTCGTCCATCTTCGCTTTCATGTATCTGCTTTCCGGTATGGTGCTGGACCATCTCGTTAATTCCTATGACGCCTATCGTATAGACAAGCCCCTTTGTATCGACAGCGATCTGCCCGTGGGTCATTGTGAATGGGTCCTTTGGCCTCTGGGTCACAAAAGGCATCCTTCCATTTGCGATCACGATATCCATCCACTTCTTCTTCACCTTGAAGAGCTCAATGCACTGGTCCATCATCCTCTTCAATTCCCGGAACAGCGCTTCGTCATCCTTCTTTGCTTTGTAGGCTGCGCGCGGGCAGTTGAGGGACACTACCTGCCATGCACCCATCGAGAAATGCTTTCCTTCACGGAAATACAGTTTGTCCTCAAACTCATTATCCTTATCGTGCGATGAAGAGAAATTGTAAGCACAGCACTGGTAGCAGCTAATGCCTTTTCCCGCTCCCCTGTATTCAGGAAGCTGGTTATCGAAATATGGTGTGCCGTAGCGCGCCGCAAGCTCAAATGCTTTGGTGTAAAGTTCATTGTAGCTCAAAAGCTCAGGATGGGCGCGGTTGAATTCTTCATCCTCGGTCATGAAATCCGGTTCGATGCTTATCTCAGGTTTTGGGAAATTGAAAGGTTTTCCCCAGTAATCGCCCTTTAGCATCACGTTCATCATGGCTTCAAAGCCAAGTCGAACCTCGCGCTCGAACTCGCCGTAGGTTCGCTTCGGAGCCTGCTCGCCATCCCAGACACTTCCTTTATAGACCACAGGTTTGTCGCGCCAGAGTAAAGGGACACCGGGGGAGAGCTGGACTGAGGAGAAGACCAGCTGCCCCCCGCGAGCCACCATCATCTGGGTCATTTCATAAACGAACATCTGTGTGAGCTGCTCGATCTCATTGTAGCTCATGCCTTCAAAATAAGGCGCCATGAATGTAAGGAAATTATAAAAGCCCTGCCCGCCAGCAAAATTCGTCTGTGCGCTTCCAAGGGCTTTCACAGCATGAAGGATTGCCACTTCGGCTTTCTTTGCGGGTCCTGCTACACTTGCTTTTGTGCCGCTTCCGTCGGGCATGAGGCCGTAATAGAAGAAATACCGCAGGTCCCAGTCCTGGCAAAACGCGCGTGTCCCGAAATATTCCAAGTCATGAATATGTATATCGCCATTAAGGTGTGAGTCGGCAAGTTTTGGCGGTATCATTAGAAGGTATTGTTCCTTGCTCATCTTGTCCGCTTTTTTCTTGTGACTTGTCTCTGCGTTCTCCTGGAGGTTGGCATTGTCTCGTGCCTCAAAACCTGAACCCATATCTATGCGGTAAGCGTCAAAAACAGGTGTCCCAACTCTGGTTGAAATGTTTCGCCATTCAGTATGGCCATGCTCAAGTAGTATAATATTGACCAGTTCCCGGACAAGAGGACCTGAGAGGAACTTCAGGTTCATGTCCTTTATCCTTTTCTCGGTTTCCCTGGCGATCCCTTTTGCTTCTTCCCCGGTGATCCCGGAAGTCCCATAGAACTGCTCGCAAAGCTTTGTTTCTTTAAGAAGCTGTTTTACGATCGTATCCCTGTCCCAATCCATAAGGTGACCGTCTGTTGTCCTGACCTTCGGGATAGTTGAAACAAGCGACCCCCCGAGTGTTTTCTGTATTGTCTGGACTTCTTTTGGTTTTTGTTTCTCTATTGATCCCGAATTTGCTTGTTTTTGCTCATTTCCTTCTGCAAAAGCATTATACACTTCTTCCTTATGTTCTTCCATAAGGTTCATTATCTGTACTTCTATATATTTGCCCATCTTTTTTCACCTCATTTGTTCATTCATGCAGTTTTTGTTCGGTGCTTCGGGGAACCTGTACCCTGGTTCCTGTCACACCCTATGCGACGTCTTTAACAAGGGACTCAACCTTACCCTGGTTGATCCTGTCTTGCGTGAATAACTCATTATATGTATGGAATTTATTGCCTATTTGCAGCACCGGCGCAGCCATCGTGAATACTCCGTTCATCCTCAGTTCTGTCAATGCAGCCGGGGTAGCCATATCTACCTCTTTGAATTGTACTTTTGTGTTTTCCAGGAATTGCTTCAGTACCCTGCAATTCGGACAGTTTTTTGTTGAATATATTATAACGTCCTGCACGCTATTAATCTCCTTGCAAATCCATCCATTAATTTCAAAGCTTATAACGTTTTTTAAACTATATCTGGATACTAATGGTCGTAATTTGTTACCATATACTTTATCAAATGTGATTATTTGCGTATCATATTTGTTATCATATTGGTTATCACAAAGATAACTAATATGATTTTATACTTTAATTATACTTTAATGATACATATCTGGCTTTTTCAGCAAAAATTATGTACTTAGCTTGTGTGTAATCATCGATTTTATGTTCCTTAAATTCAAAGATGAAGTTTCATCAATATTATCCAGCGCTGTTGAAAAAGCAGGATTCGAAGCAGAAGACCTTGCTTTGACTGAATCGCCTCATTCGGACCTTGCGTCATCGGTAGGATTCAAGCTGGCGCCAAAATATAAGAAAAGCCCTAAAGAAATTAGTGAACAAATTTATAAAAATATCTTGATAGAAGCAGATTCTTATGTTGCCCGGGCCGAAATGACCGGACCTTATATCAATTTTTTCATAAGCCGCACCTTCCTGAATGAAACCGTCCTTGCCGTGCTCCATGACAGGGAGAATTTCGGGAACCTGGACAACCGGGGGAAAGTAATCCTGGAGCACACATCTGCAAATCCTGATGGCCCGTTGCATATCGGTCACATCAGGAATTCCGTAATAGGCGATACACTTGCCCGGATCCTCAAGCGCGCCGGATATAACGTCGAGACGCAGTATTATATTAATGATATGGGGCGTCAGATCGCAGTGGTTGTCTGGGGACTTGAGAATTTCGAGTTTGATAAAACCAAAAAGAAAGACAATGCGATCGCGCAAGTTTATATTAATGCCAATAAGACCCTCGTTGATGAAAAAGAGCACTCGCCAGAAGTAGATGCCATAATGAAAAAATACGAGATAGGCAACCCCAATACAGAAGCAAAATTCAAAAATGCCATCGATACATGCATGGAAGGGATAAAAGAATCCCTGGCGCGCATGAATATCCATCATGATAAATTTATCTGGGAATCACAATTTGTTCGCTCCGGGGAAGTGAACAGGATCATGGACAAAGTCAAGGCGCTTGACCGCACTGCGATGAAGGATGGCGCGTTCATGGTTGACCTGAAGGATATGGGCATACAGAAGTCACTTGTTATCCAGCGCTCGGACGGAACTTCTCTTTATACCACCCGGGACCTTTCATACCATGAATGGAAGGCAACCCAATGCGACAGGATGATCGATATCCTCGGAGCGGACCACAAACTTATTTCATCACAACTCAAAGCAGTACTTCGGATTCTGGGTCATAAAGAACCTGAGATCGTTATTTTTGAGTTCGTATCGCTTCCGGAAGGTTCCATGAGCACCCGGCGCGGTGTTTTCATTTCAGCTGATGAACTCATTGATGAAGTTGAAAAAGCAGCTTTTGAAGTCGTGGATAAAAAGCTTCCTGACAAAGACCTGGGATTTAAGAAAAAAGTAGCGGCTTTTGTGAGCATCGGCGCGGTACGATACGATATTATCCGGATATCCCCTGAGAAAGCTACAACGTTTGATTGGAAAGAGGCCGTGGATTTTGAAAAACAGGGCGCGCCATTCATCCAGTATGCCCATGCAAGAGCGTGCAGCATAATAAAGAACGCAAAGGCTGAAGGAATATCATTTGAGAATTTCGATCCCAATATACTTCTTGAAGAACAGGAAATAGCGCTGATCAAAAAGCTATCCGTATTTGAAAGCGTGATCGACAATGCTTCACGGGAATTGAAACCAAACCTTCTTGCCATATACGCAAGGGAACTTGCGGATTCTTTCAACCAATTCTACAGGTTCATACCCGTTCTCTCTGCCGAACCTGAGTTCAAGGCAGCGCGCCTCGGGCTTGTTGAATGTTCCCGCATCGTTCTTGCAAATACCCTTGACACTCTCGGGATATTTGCCCCCGAATCAATGTAATATATCTCTAACATATTCATGAAAATAATATCGATAGTAGGTTATAAAAAAACAGGAAAAACAACATTAGTGGGACAGCTGGTCAAAGCTTTAAAAAAACATGGTTCAGTTGGGACGATAAAGCATCTCCATGAACATGATATTAATGCGCCAGATACCGATACATGGAAACATGCAGAGGCTGGCGCCGATGTTGTTGTCGCAATTACTCCGAATGAGCTTGTGAAATTCTCGCGCAACAATGATCTGACAACCGCACTGGATGAGCTTGCAAATGCAGGGATGGATTTTGCAGTAGTGGAGGGTTTCAAGGAAAGCAAACTGCCTAAAATGGCACTTTTCGATGTACAAGCGCCGGAAATTGTCAAAAGACTGGAGAATCCGGAAAGCGCAGAAATTGATGAACTCATAGAAATAATTATGGCGCAGCCCGAATACCATACACTTGATTCCCTGCTCACAAAGCTCAAGAGTTCAAAATCGTTTGAAAAAGCAGGAGCTATCGGTACTTTTACTGGAATTGTCAGATATGTGACAGATGAAACACGAACCGAATTCCTGGAATTTGAAGCGTACGGAGAACTTGCCCGTAAAAAGATGGATGAAATATGCAAGCAGCTTAAGGAAAAAGAGGGCATAGTCAATGTATTGATGCATCACAAAACAGGAATAATCCCCGGGGGTGAGGATATTGTTTATATCGCTGTTGCCGCAGGCCACAGGGAAGAGCTTTTTCCGGTATTAAGGGAAGCGATCGAACGATTAAAGGTTGAAGTTCCGATATGGAAGAAAGAGCATACTGTTAAAGGGGATTGGTGGGTGCATGATTTATATAAAAACCGCAGATGAACCTGAAAAAGAAATGATTATGGCCTGAAATCAAATATCTATTCCAGTTGCTTCTTTTTCTTCCTGATCCTTTCGTTCAATCCATATCTTTTCAAGTTTTTCCCTTGTATCTGCGAAAGTTTTTTTTATATTTTCGATGGTGCATAACTCGATTTCATTTCCGCACTCAGGAAATTTTTCTTGACATTTTTCAGCAAGTTTATGGCACTTTTCTTCAAGAGAGGGAAGACTGAGTTCTATAGCTTTTTTGATGTCAGAAGTGGTATTTTCCCTGGCGCTTGTAAGTATTGCCGGAATAAGCTGGGTCTTGATAACCTTGAGCCGTGAGCATGGGTCGATAGTAACCATTTAAACCTCATTGACCGTTACAAATGATTCTTACACTAGGCTATGAAAACATTAACAGTATTAACATCTCCATTCATAAGGCATTATTATCCTTATTGGGTATAGCCCTATACCCTCTATCCTGTCTGTTTTTTCCATATAGAGAAA
>CABEAN010000024.1_pt1 | contig 8352 bp, 7 predicted proteins | sample 3132371 | NCBI WGS metagenome assembly CABEAN01 (sample SAMEA5534343, study PRJEB31848) | metagenome | biome: tundra; feature: field; material: soil | place: USA | collected 2013-05 | depth 0.45 m | reverse complement strand
ATTATATACGCATTTTCTTTAAGAGCAGCCAACGATGCCAGCACCAGCGCCCCGATAACAATGTAAATAAATCTTAGTAATGGATATCTGGCAAATTTGAGAATAATAATAACCGACACAATTAATGCAAATGAAACAAAATATAATCCGTTTAAGGATAATAACGATGACATCCGAATGCGTAAATCCGGTATGACCCATATAAATATAATTATTAATATTATTAGTATGGTTGAAAATAAATAAACATTTCGGATCGTTATATTTTTATCATTTGAATAATTCATGTTAGAATAATTCTCAACAAATTTGATCGCACAAACAAATAATAACAGGGTAAAAAAGGATATGAATATGTCTTCCCTGTAAAAACGGGAATAATACAAAAACGATGGCGATAGTGCAAGGAAGAAAGCACAGACCAGCAATCCGATCTTCCCGATATATTTCCTTAATGGTAGCAAAAATAATAGCATAGCAGACCCGAAAATTGCAGGGAGAATTCGCGCCGAATAATCAGTATCGCCAATTCTTTTAAATATTTCCGCTGTCACATAATACATGAAAGGCCCATGGAACGAGGGATCGTATGAATAGGTATGCTGGGTGAATAACCTGTAAGTAAAATAACCTACAGCAGCCTCATCGTGATGAAATACCCTTTCATCAAGCCTGTAAAATCTTAAGAAAAATGCAAGAGCTATTATTATAAAAAAACCAATGTAAAAAACATAGTTTCGTTTATTCATCCGGCTCATAATAGTATAAGATTATTCATAGCATTTATGGTTTTGGAAAAACATTTTGGGTTCATGCCAAAAATCAAGGTCAGGTTCTTTGCAAATTTCAGGGAATTAACAAAAACAAGTGAGCTTGGGATTGAAGGAGATACTGTACGAGAGATACTTGAAAAGATTTGTGAAAAGTTCAAAGGGCTTGAAAAGATTTTATTCAAGGATAGAAAATTACAGCCCTATGTTAATATTTTTCTAAATGGGGAAAATCTCCCTGGATCAGACGGGTTGGATAAATCTTTGCGCGAGGGTGATGAGATCGCTATTTTCCCTCCTGTGTCAGGTGGATAGATGTTCAAGAAAAGAATAAATGCGCAAAAATCAAGGGAACTATTTCTCAACTCATTTGAGCCTCTTTCACAAATAGAAATCTTGCCCATCGAAGAATGCGATGGAAGGATAATTGCAGAAAATATTATTGCAGGAATTGATGTGCCTCATTACCGGCGGGCTGCAATGGATGGATTTGCAGTCATGGCATCTGAAACCCTCGGAGCAGGAACCGGTTCACCCGTTATACTCAGGTTAGCAAATACCATGGAGAAGGGTGCCTGCATCCGCGTACATACCGGTTCACCGATGCCGGAAAAGTCGGATGCTGTCGTTATGATGGAAGATACGGTATTTTACGGGGATAAGGTTGAGATATTTACACAAATCCATCCCCTCAAGAACGTTGGGGCAATAGGGGAGGATGTACAAAAAGGTGAAAATATCATAACCAGGGAGTGCCTGCTTCGTCCCTGCGATATCGCTGTTCTTGCATCCCTTGGTATTGGGAGTATCAAGGTTTTTAAAAGGCCTCTTGTTGTTATTATTCCAACAGGTGAGGAACTTGTGCCCAGATGGAAGAAAAACCTGGAGGATGGAGAGGTCTATGAAACGAATGGATTGATGTCTGCGATGTATATACGAAAATGGGGTGGCATCCCGCGCCTGCTTGACATTGTGACCGATTCTCCTGAAAAAATAAACGAAGCTATTACATCAAACCTTGATGCCGATATGATAATAACAAGCGGAGGGACTTCAGTGGGAAAACGCGATTTTGTTCCGGCAGTTGTTGAATCGATTGGAAAACTCCTTGTCCATGGCGTCGGGATCAGTCCAGGGAAGCCGACAGCACTTGGAATTATCAATGGCAAACCAGTTTTATGCATGCCGGGATATCCTGTTGCGGGTATAGTGGCGCTTTTTTTCTATGGAAAGGCGGCCTTTCGAAGGCTCGGACGTATTCCGGATGAGCCGGAAAGGATCGTGCAGGCAGAGCTATCTGAAAAGATAGCTGGAAGGACAGGGTATAAAACATTTGCACGAGTAAAAATCGATAATGGCAGGGCGATTCCACTTGCAACAACGGGAGCAGGGATTTTAAGTTCAGTTTCTAAGGCTGATGGTTTTGTGATCATTCCGGAAAATATTGAAGGACGAAATGCTGGTGAGAAAGTTGAAGTAGTGTTAATTGAATGATTATTATATCATCATAATAATCATTTTTTGACCGGATGGGTATATTAGTAATTATAATCATTGTTAGTATGAGCAGGCAACTAATTCAATAATATTTTCACATACATCCTATCCAGGCCTGCTCTATCCTATTGTTTTTTCAGTCCTCGCGACTGGTTGCTAAAAAGGCTTATCTATCCGGATATATTTGAAATCGATGATAATCGAATAATGGGCAGGTTGGGGGGGTGGTATTAAAAAAATTTCCTGCCCATTATTATTCCTTCAAACACACATGATATTTAAAATATTCGATGATTATAATCCTAAAAGCATCTTCTTTCCAACCTTTACATCTTCAATAGAGAACACCTCAAGATTATACACACCATTAAACCTGAGTTCTTTCAAAACAGAAAAGTCAATAACTCCTGTCCCTGGCGCACCATGAAGATCGCCCCGGAATTTCTCGGTCAAAAAACCCTGGTTATCGTGGATATGAACATGTTCTACATGATTTCTTAGTTCCCTGGCAAATTCCCGAAGTTTCACCTGGTTTCCGTTACACGTCAGGTTGGCATGCCCGATATCAAACGTAGCCCTCAAATTAGATGAACTTATCTCTTCGATAGCTGTTATCAGTTCAGTTGCGCTGATGCACAGATTATTTGGGTCAGTCCCTTCCTTATTTTCCAGTCCAAGTGTAACATTCGCATCCTCGGCAAATTTCGAAAGACGGGATAATCCTGATACCATGTTCTCAAATGCTCTCTCTTTATTTCCATTTATCCTTCCCGGATGAATGACTACCATCCCTGATCCGAGAGCGTCTGCGATCATGATACTTTCTTTCATGAGCTTCTCTGTTGTATCATTCAATCCCGCAGTGTCCACAACAAGTTCGCGCGGGTAATTTGGCGCATCGCTAAAATAAGGGGCATGTATCGAAGTTGATAGATCGTATGATGAAAGCGTTTCTTTTAGTTTGCATACCCGGGATTTAATTAACGTTGTTCCTTCATAAACTTCAAGTTTGGGAATATACAGTTCAATAGATTCAACTTCGGGCTCTAATTCAGGAAGTGTTCCTGCAAAAGATGATGCTCCTATGATCATTTCCTGTTGATCTCGGCCCTTAATTTTTCAACAAGCTCTTTCTTGATTGAAGAATTGCGGTCTCCGCCGCACACGCAACCTCTGACCCCGATAATATCCGGGGAAATTCTTTTTAATGCCGGGATATCTTCAAATTTGATCGTGCCTGCAAGGGCTGCCGCAAGGCCGTGGTCTCTTGAACTTGAAACGAAACCTTTGAGTTCTTCATTGGTCAAGAATTCAAATGTGGAGCGGCCATCCTTGATACCCGTATCCATCATTACAACATCTACGCCTGCTATTTCACCGATCACTGGCAGTTCAAAAGGCGAGATAGAGTTGATTCGTTTGTAATCAGAGTAACCTGAAGCCACTACTTTCTTATTTTTGTCATATTCCTTTACTGAACGGACGATATTTGTAAGCATATCCAGGGCTTGCTCTCTTGTCTGGATATCATATAATCCGACTTTGATATAATCTGCACCGGCCACGGCAGCCCCAAGCGCAGCCAGGGATGCTGTTCCGGGCTTATAATTAAAATCACCGATCGTTGCGCTCAAAGGTACAACGCCCGCCTCTATTTTCACAGCCTTTATCATCCACGGGAAATTTGCGCCAAGTGAGCCTTCTTTCGGATTCTTTACATCTATGATATCAGCGCCGCCTAATTTGCAGGTTTTCGCTTCTTCAACATTGATTGGGCTTACGAGTAACTTCATAATCATTAAATCAAATTGATGCACTTATACATTTATGTTTCGATTCAATTCAGATAACAATTCGTTAAATAATTGCCTTCGTGATCTTGGCTATCCTGCGAATTTCATAGAAGACATAAGCGCGCAGCTTAATAAATTATTTAAAGATATAGATTTTGACAATATAAAGCAAAGAGCCAACCAGGCAGCACAGGTCAGGGATACGGATGGGTTTATCAAATCCCTTAAGGATCTCATGTTCCTTCTTGAGGGAAAAAGCATTTACCGTCCAGATGCGCCCATACACCTGATAAAGCAACTCGTTAACGGACTTAACCTCAAGAACGAGGATATCTTTTTTATCATTGCCAGGTCAAAAATACCAATGGAAGAAAAATTAAAAGAAATGGAATTCCTGGCATCATGCGCAGCCATTACACAGCTTGGGTTTATCCTGTTAAAATGTCTTGTTCCCGAAGTAAAAGCTGCAAGTTCAGGAGAGCATGTTTTCCTGGTTATTGATAGTTTTTCCCCGGATTCAAAGATATTTGTTGATTTCAGTATAGATTCGATCAAAGAAATAAATGTAAGCATTTATGACACGAACGAAAATAATTGGAAGTTGAAAAAAGACAGGGATCTTTCAACTCTTGATACAGAAACAGCACAATATTTGACCGAATATTACTCATTTTTCCAATTGACTTCAGGCATTGGATTGAACCATAATATCCATAATAACCTTGGTCTTGCATACGATAAAATAGGAATGTTCGATAAATCAATACAGGAGCTTCAAGAGGCTTTGCGTCTTGATCCGGGTTATATTGAAGTCCACAATAACCTTGGGGTAACTTATTATAAAATGGGTTTGACAGATGAAGCTGAAAAGGAATTAAAAGAAGCCATAAGACAAAATCCGGGATATCTGGAAGCACACTGCAACCTTGGCAATATCTATACATGCTCGGGGAGATTGGAGGAAGCCCTTTTTGAACTTAATGAGGCACTGAGGATAAATCCGGAACATGCTCCAGCCCATAATACTCTCGGTGAGATATATGCTCTTCAAAGAAGAAATACAGAAGCGATAAATGAGTTCAGGGAGGCTCTTCGTATTGATCCCAATTATCCTGCCGCCCATACCAATATCGGGAATTTTTTCTTAGAGTCGGGCATGTATGATGAAGCAATAAAAGAATTCCGGAATTCCCTGGATATCGATCCTGATTTTTCAGATGCTCATTATGGAATGGGACTTACGTATTATGAACTTAAGAGTTACGAAAAAGCATCACAGGCGTTCATTAAAGCTGTATATACTTCTCCTGAACTTCTTGATCGTGTTCCTGACCAGTTGATCCTCAAAGTGAAGCAGGGCATATCAAGATTAAGATAATTAGCATTAAGTTAGCGGATGAACGCAGATTAAGATAGATATATGTACGATGTGGTTATAAATATATTTTACTAACCGATAGATGGAATATGAAATTTATAAAAATGGTTGTTCTATTATTGTATTTTGGAGTAGCTTTGACAAATGCGGCTTTAGCTGCAGAAGAAGTAGAATATAATATCACTGTGCCCGATTACATAGACATTGAAAAAAACCTGACTATCTCAAATATACTGTCTTACGTCGATGTTACAAATGCTTATGATGCTGCCCCGTGGGGCATGGACTGGGGAGAGAAACATGCGCCATATAAATGGAAAGTAACTACAGCAAATGGGGAAGTAACAATCGGTTTTGAACGCTACGAGACAAATTCCGCAAATCCTCAGAGCATAACATTCTTCCGGACTGTAACAGAACTAAGAGGAAGCCATACTGAAACAAGATACCGCGAAGTTAGACAGATGCCCGCCGGGATTCAAGCGACAGGCTTGTCACGACCAACAGCTGAACCGACTACACAGCCAACACAAAAATCACTAACACCAGTCCCGGAGTTGCTCACAATAGCACTCATGGGGCTTGGTTTGGTCAGCCTTTTGGCTATCTTGCGCAGAAGAAATTAATTCCGGATACAATACTTATTCAGACTTGCTTTACCGTGCCTGTAATATTGCCTGTCGGCTTCTTAATAAGTTCAATATCCTGCACCACAACTGCGCTACCGACTGTTGAGATCGTTAACGAACTATTCGTATAATATCTGATATCGTAGGTCGCTGTAATGGGATATGTACTGGAAGCAATGGTCAGTGAATAGAATCCAGTTTGATTACTCGTCGTTGATGCCCCAGGGGTTGATACTGTCACTCCTGAGAGCATCTCTTTAGTAATGCTGTCCATTACTGTACCGTTAATGAACCTTACCGAAGGAAGTATTGTGGTCGCTGTATGCGTCTTCATAGTGGTATTAATATTACCATTAATATCCACCGTTCTTGTACCAATAGTATATGTTCCCGGAGATACAATTGCGTTGTAATACTGCACCCCTTTTAAGACATCGTTCTTATAGACTCCATCCAAATAGACCATCACTTTGGCAAAATCCTCATTTTTTGGATCTGTCCAGGTCCAGTTAATGTGAGTGGTGGCATACGTTATGTTTCTCAGGTTCGTGACGCTGTCAGGTGGTGGGTTATAATGAGTAGTTGCTGCTGTCACGTTCCAGATCCACTGTTGTGAAGCAATACCGTTGGTGTTATTTATAATTGCAGTTATGTTCCAGAATCCTGCTGATGCACTGGTATTAGTGTAATTAGCGTTGGTAACACTTTCATTGAACTGAACCTGTGTTCCGTTGATATACCATGTAACGTTCACGGTCTGGTTAACGGTGATGTTGAAGGTTCGGGATTGATCCCCGGTATTGTTTACCGGCGATATTGGCGCAAATCCTGTTATGGAAGGCCGAGAGCTGCATGCACGGATGGCCTTATTTATATTTAGACGTCCACCAGTCACTGTTTTTCCGGCCAGTGAAGATATGGGATCAACGTTATTGAGGATATTTGCCTTCAGTTCAGTTGTATTCAGGGTGCATTTAGACAGTATTAAGATGGCTGCGCCTGAAACGTGCGGGGTGGCCATGGAGGTTCCATTGGCATAAGCGTATTCACCCGGGTATGTAGAGAGGATAGAAACATCCGGTGCACCCAAATCCACGGTCGTGGAACCGTAATTTGAGAAATAAGCTAAAGAATCGGTGTTGTCAGTTGCAGCCACTGCAACTACATTGAAGGCATCGTAGTTAGAGGGGTAAAAAGCAATATTATCATTGTTTGAACCCGAGTTCCCCGCAGCGGCTACAAACAACATATCGGCAGAATTAGCTCTTTTGATTTCATCAAGAAGCGATTGGTCAAAACCTGCCCCTCCCCAGCTATTTGACAGCACGCGGACGTTAGCAGCTTCCCCGAAAAATGCCTTGGTCTGGATCACAAATTCAATAGCTTCAATAGCATCAGATGCATATCCTGAGCCGCTTGCATCCAGGAACTTTACTCCCATAATGCTGGCGTTCCAATTCACTCCCACAACACCCTTGCTGTTGTTTCCTACAGCTCCGATAGTCCCGGAGACATGTGTACCATGCCCCTCATCATCCTGGGGGTCGCAAGTGTGAGTTATCGCATTAAAGCCATGACTTCCGGCCGCGCAATTGATTTTAACTCCGCCGATCGTCACGTTGAAAGCAGTCGGCGCTGTCCAGACGTTGGCAGCCAGATCGGAATGCGTATAGTCTATACCCGTGTCGATGACGGCAACCACATTCGCTTTTGAGCCTGTAGAAACATCCCAGGCCGATGTTGCACTTATATCCGCTCCTCCAATGCCCCGAACACCAAGAATTGCCTGTCCTGTATTTTGCAGCCCCCAGAGTTGGTTAAAGTAGTCATCGTTTGGGGTTGCCATGGTATGAACGATGTAATTGGGTTCGACATATTCCACATCACTTCGTGCGGACAGTTCAGTTATTAGCGTGGTGATATTCTTGCTCTTTGAGTGAAAACGCACTATTTGGGCACTTCCCACATATTCGGTTTTATCCACATCCTCTCCTCTCTCCACATTGGTGATAACCTGTGCCGTCGGGGCTCGGAACTTAACCAGGACTTCATTTGCTGCCGCTTCTTTGCCATGGAAGATCTCACTCTTATAATTGTCAAAATGTGCCGCCCCTGCACCGCTTACTAATAATATAAATACCAGAATCGTTATTCCAACAGCTGTTCTGAGGGCATGCCAAACGTTTTTTAATGCCATTTTTCCTCCTTTTTGAATTTGTAAGCCAGTATGACCATAAATCTTAATCGATTTATTATGTGTTTTAGTTTATATAACTAGTTATTAG
>CABEAN010000022.1_pt1 | contig 8416 bp, 8 predicted proteins | sample 3132371 | NCBI WGS metagenome assembly CABEAN01 (sample SAMEA5534343, study PRJEB31848) | metagenome | biome: tundra; feature: field; material: soil | place: USA | collected 2013-05 | depth 0.45 m | reverse complement strand
GAGATGCCAGATACGGATATAACCATAGACCCAACTCTGCATTCGATTACAAGAATCCTTTAGAAGTTATGGCTATAAAAATACCTAATTTACCCCAGCAAGTGTGTGGACACTAACGTTAGGTAATGATAAAGGTGTAGAAACTCCGGATGATCTAACCTTCGGCCCTGATGGCTCACTTTACTGGACATCTATCATGACTGGTGAGGTAGGCAAACTCACGCCTCTAGGTGCCAATACCAGCCAATTAGTGGCAATGGGTGTTAATCCCATCACTTTTTCTGAGGATGGACGTTTATTCGTAGCTCTGGATTTTTTTGGAGATGCATTGTATGAACTTGATCCCGACCTCGTTAAACCGCCCCGTCTCATCACTCAGGATTTGGGTTGGTTAAATGGCATAGACTGGGGGCCGGATGGATTCCTTTATGGTCCTATCTGGACGAAAGGAAAAGTGATAAAAATTGATGTAACAAACGGTACGAATACATCGGTAGCTGAAGGCTTTGGAATTCCAGCAGCAGTGAAGTTTGGTTCAAATGGGTATCTTTACGTAGTCGATTACAGAAGAGGTGAGGTTTTACGTGTTGATGTGAAGACTGGAAACAAAGAAGTGATCTATACCGGGCTATCATCCAGATTGGACAATCTCGCATTCGACTCGAAAGGGCGTTTATTTGTATCAAATGAAGATGAAGGCTCTATATTTGAGATACTCTCTAATGGTACGATAAGAACTGTAAGTCCGGGTGGAATGATTGCACCAGGAGGAGTTACAGTAATAGATCGTTCTGATGGTGAGTCTGTGTTTGTTGCTGACCTCTTTACTCTTCGTGAATTCGATGGGCAAACTGGAAAGGAAATAAGTGCACAACGAAGTTTGATGGGATTATCAGAAGGAATCATTGCCCCGAATACAGTCTCGTCCGTTGGCGATAAACTTGTGCTATCTTCATGGATTTCAAATGCAGTGCAAGTTTGGGATCCAGAGACACATACAGTGATCAAGACCATTATGTACCCCCCGGACTTTTCTGTAATGCCATTAAACGCAATCCAATTCCAGGGTGATCTTGTCATTTCAGAACTCAAATTTGACGGAACTGGTGGCAGTATAGTTCGGGTGAACGCCGACAATCTTTCAAATAGGAGTATACTCGCTGATGGATTATCAATGCCTGTAGGTCTGGCGGCGACAGACAATAACCTATGGGTCACTGATTGGATTACCGGTACGATCTTACAGGTCGTGAAAGATGGAAAACAAGTATTTACTCCAATTCAGATAGCAAAAAATCTATCGTTTCCAGAAGGGCTTGCAGTGGATAAGAAAGGTGACATATTAGTCGTTGAAACTGGAGCAGGGCGTCTCTCGCGCATCGATATGAAGAATCAAAAAGTTACCATAGTGGCTGAAGGGCTCGAACTTGGTGCAGAAGCCTCACGAGATGCTCCACCTACATGGATTTTTAATGGAGTGACGGTGGACCAATCTGGAACGATCTACGTCACAGGAGATGTCGCAAATATCCTATATCGCATCGAAAGTAAATCCTGATGATTTTCATAAAATAATGCAGAAAAGGTAACTGCGCTTTCATATACTCTAATTTATCTGCAACCCAATTTTCATATCAAGAATTTTCAGGAATTCGTTTTTCGCTTCCTTCGGAATGAACGCCCCTGCCGCAATATCATGACCGCCCCCGGTTCCACCAACTACTTTTGCTGCTTCACTTATTGCCGCTCCAAGGTTCAGTCCTTTCCTGATAAGATCCTGGTTTCCCCGTGATGAGACCTTAACTCCACCGTCAGAATCTGCAAAAGCGATAATAGGAAGATTCCTGTTATTGACAAACGATGCGCTCATTCCTGCCACGATACCTACGATGGTTTCCCTGATGAAATTTCCAGAATCGAAATATTGGAGGTTTTTCATTTCCGTTATTCCCTTTTCTTTCACAAAATTCAGTCCCTCTACAAGATTTTTCCTGTGCTCGCTAAGGAGAACGCATGCCTCGTCGAAACTATTTCCCCTGTCGCCCATGCATACGGCAAGCCCGATGTCGGCATGATCATAACGCGCAGTGGAATTAAGAAGTGTTGAAAATTCCGAGGCGTCCCTGACCTCTGTGCCTTCCCGTTCGCATAATAGCGTATATACTTCACCTACAAGCCTTTCCACTTTAAAACCAGCAAGTCCTGATGAAAGCCCGAATTGTATGAGAGCGGAAACGATCTTCTGTTTTTCAGATGGTTCAAGGTCAATCCATCGTCTCCATTTCTCACCCTGCTGCCTTATGCCAATTCGTTTGAGGAATTCTATACTTGCTTCTTCGCTCCCGGTCAGGCCGGGAAAATAAATATCAGTTGAGTATTGCAGGAGCTTGAATACAGGGCGTGTCTGCCTTCCGAATAACATGAGGTCTTTCTCATGCTTGATGACTTTGTTCTTTACCCCTTCTTCAAGTATTGTCCTGTTCAAACCGATCAATTGCCCGTACTTTGAATGCTGGAGATCCCCCACAGCTCCGACAATGGCAAGCGCTGCAAGATCCCCGTTATCACCCATTTCCCTCGCGATAAAATAGGTCATCCCGGAGCCACTTACTTCTATGCCCCCATTTAATCCGAAAATATGGGGATTCAGATGAAATTCATAGCTCCCCTGCGTCTGGTGATGGTCTGCGATCACCGCATTAAGTTTTAAGGATTTTATCGCATCCAGCATTCCGCTACCAAGGTCTGTAAATATCACAAGTTGGGGATTCCTGCTGGCTATTTCCTGGAGATTTTTATGGTCAAGTTGTCTTAGAAAAATGATCTGGCGCTCAATACCTGCACGTTCAAGGGCTTTTCCTATTATTGCTGCCGAAGTCAGGCCGTCTGCATCGATATGCGACACCACGAGAGCTGAAGAATGTTTCTTGATATGGTCAGCACATTCCTTTGCTTTTTTCACGAGTGTCATCTATAGTTCTGGTAGCTACAATTATTTATAAAACCTTTGGACAGCCCGATAACAATTTTTTTATAGATTGCAATTTATCAGGGGGTTATATGAGTCACGATTATAAGGCGCTCGGATTAAAATCCGGGCTTGAAATACACCAGCAGCTTGACACTAAAGAAAAACTATTCTGCGGTTGTCCCACACTTCTTCGTGATACAAAAGAATCAAATTTTGAATTTTTCAGGTACCTTCGCCCTACCCAGAGCGAGATGGGGATCGTAGATAAAGCTGCGCTTGAAGAGGTAAAACTGATTAAGAAATTCATTTACAAAGTATATGACACAACATGCCTTGTTGAGAATGATGAGGAGCCGCCCCGTGAATTGAACGCTGAAGCTGTAGAATTTTCCCTGATGGTGGCCCGCATGATGAACATGAAGATCGTGGATGAACTCTATACCATGCGAAAAATCGTGATCGATGGTTCCAACACATCGGGTTTCCAGAGAACGGGGCTTGTCGCAACGCATGGATATATCGATTCTGCCGCCGGGCGTGTGGGTATAGATGTGCTCTGCCTCGAAGAAGAGGCGGCGCAGAAAGTGGAAGATAAGGGTGATTCTGTTATTTATTCTCTTGACAGGCTTGGAATCCCGCTTGTGGAGATAGGGACTGCGCCTGATATCGTTTCCCCTGTCCATGCAAGGGAAGTCGCTGAACAGATCGGTATGATATTGCGCTCAACAGGGAAAGTAAAGCGCGGCCTTGGTACGATAAGGCAGGATGTGAACATATCAATCGCCGAGGGCGCAAGGGTCGAGATAAAAGGAGTGCAGGAGCTTGCGCTTATCGAAACAATCGTGGAAAGGGAAGTTACAAGACAGGCAACCCTTATAGAAATAAAGAAGGAACTTAACAAACTCAAAGCCTCAGTTTCTGATAAGATCATTGATGTAACATCTGTTTTTGCGAACACTACCTCAAAAGTGATTTTAAAAGCCCTGAAAAGCGGCGTGGTTTATGCGGTGAACCTGCCGGGATTTGCGGGATTTGTTGGAAAAGAGATCCAGCCCGGAAGGCGCCTGGGAACTGAGTTCTCCGACCGCGCCAAGAAATCAGGTGTAGGGGGCATATTCCATACTGATGAATTACCGAATTACGGCATAACTGAAGATGAAGTAGAAGCGCTGAGGTTTGCCGCGGGCGCAAATGATAGTGATTGCGTGGTCATGGTCGCTGATTCAAAGGAGAAATCACAGGGCGCGATGGAAGCAGTCATAACGCGCGCAAAAGAAGCGCTGGAATTCATTCCTGAAGAAACAAGACGGGCGCTGCCAGACGGGAATTCGGCGTATATGAGGCCATTGCCAGGGGCGGCGCGCATGTATCCTGAGACTGATGTCCCCCCGGTTGTGATAACGCAAGAGCGTATCCGGAGCATCAAGCTTCCTGAATTGATAGGGAAGCGAAAAAGAAGATACATAAAACAATTCGGTCTTAATGAAGAACTTGCGAACCAGATAGCGCGGTCGGCAAATTTCGTGATTTTTGACAATATAATGCGCCAGGTACCAAAAGCAAATCCAAATTCGGTAGTGAGAGTGCTTGAAACCATCATGTATGAACTTCAAAAAGAAGGCGTTAAGGTCAATAAGATAACAGAAGATCACCTGATGCAGCTTTTCAGGCTCCAGTCAGAGGGAAAGCTTCCCAACGAAGCAATAAGCAATATCCTGAAAACAACAGCAAGAAATCCTGAACTGACTGCTGATAATGCGGCGCGATCCCTGGGTATCGGGGGCGTGGAAAAAGGGGAACTTGAGACTGCTGTTGATAAGCTCATTGAAGAGAGGATGGATTTTGTTAAAGGAAAGGGTTTGAATGCGGTTGGGCCATTGATGGGTATTGTTATGAAGGAATTCAGGGGGAAGGTGAGCGGGGAAGAAGTCAGCAGGATGTTGAAGGAGAAGATAGGGAAGAAATTGGGGTTGTGATTTGATCATGTAAAGTTTTTTGTGTTTTGATCGCTTATTGCATAGAAAATGCAAAACAAAATCAGTAAAGCTTTCGCCCCCGCTCACATATCAGGTATCTTCATAATCGACATGAAAAAGGACCCATCACTTTCAGGCTCAGTGGGCTGTGGAATATGTCTTGAAGACGGAGCTGTAACAAAAGCGCATCCATCAAAGGAAACAATAATCAGGATCAATGGGGCTATTACGAAAGCTCCCACGACATTATCGGCAATAGAACTCTTGACCCCGGAACCTGTGCTCGTAGACACAACACTCAACATACCTGTCGGCGCAGGGTTTGGAGCAAGCGGCGCCGGGGCATTGAGCGCCGTCCTTTCGGTAAATGAAGCGCTCTCATTGAATTTGACCTTGAAAGAATTATCAAAAGCCGCACATTGTGCCGAAGTGATGAATATGACCGGGCTTGGGGATGTGACAGGAATGACCTTTGGCGGCATGGTCATCAGGAAAAAAGCAGGTGCGCCTTTTCTTGGAATTATTGATAAGATCCCGACAAGGGATTCAAAAATATCCTGGATAGAGTTCAATGAGATATCAACACGATCAGTCTTATCCGATGGACTGAAAAAGAAGAGCATAAACAGCGCCGGAAAATCAAGGTTCAAAAAACTCTTAAATAAACCCACGATTGAAAATTTCATGATCCAATCCGCAGCATTCGCAAAAGATATTGAACTCATGAGCCCCCGGGTTAAAGACGCTATCGAAGCCGTAAAAGCTGCTGGTGGCCTTGCAAGCCAGGCAATGCTTGGAGATACGGTTTTTGCCATAAACGATAATGGCGCACTTATGGAATTCGGACAAGTCCATGAAAGCAGGATAAGTAATGTCGGAGCGCATCTGTTATGATACCGAAAAGCCATCCACGATATGATTCCCTGATGACACGTGAGTTAATAGTCAAAGGGCTCAGGGACGGTATCACAGGTACTCAGGGTTTGATCGCACAGGGGCGGGGAGAGGCATTTGATTACCTGATCGGTGAGAAAACCACAGAAAGTGCTTTCCGGGCTGAAAAAGTAGCAGCAGCGAAGTTACTTCTTGCACGAAAACCTGTAATATCGGTGAATGGAAATGTCGCAGCCCTTGTCCCTTATGAACTCATAAGGCTAAGCGAACTTGTAAATGCGCCTCTTGAGGTCAATTTATTTCACAGGACAGAGGAAAGGGTAAATAAAATTATCGGGCATCTTCGATCCCTCGGCGCAAAAAATATCCTTAGGAGGAGCGATGCCCTGATCCCGGGACTTGAACATGAACGCGCAAAAGTGGATCGCGATGGAATCTTCGCTGCAGATGTCGTGCTTGTACCTCTTGAGGATGGCGACAGGTGCAAAGCCCTTTTGGAAATGGGAAAAACAGTAATTGCCATTGACCTGAACCCGCTTTCAAGAACGGCGCAATGTGCAACTGTCACGATCGTGGATAATATAATCCGTGCCATACCCAATATTTCAAAATTTGCAGAAGAATTGAAAGAACTGGAACAGGAACAACTTCTTGATACAATCAGGGAATATGATAATAAACAGACACTGTTTCTTGCTATTGAAGAAATAAACAAGAACCTGAACTCTTTTACAGAAAGGATATAAATAAAACGGGCGCGGGGGGATTCGAACCCCCGACCTACAGCTAGCTCCAATATTGTTTAGGAGGCTGCCGCCCTATCCAGACTAGGCCACGCGCCCTGTGGGGTTTTGACTAGATGTCAGTGGTTTGTATTTAATATATCGTATCTTTCAGACAAAAACGGAATAATTTGGATCACAAGTTAATAATAAGTTACTTCGACCACATATTTTTCAGCAAGTGCAAGTATCTTAGCGGTCAATTCATCCTTATCATGCCTGAATTGCTGTTTTCCCTCCATTATTTCCCGGGAAACTTCCCTTCCCACAACATCATCAAATCCTGGCTTTACACGAATGATCATTGAACCTTGCGGAACCACTGTGTTCTCAAGAACATTGTCTAAATCCCCGTCAATAATACCGATAACAGGAATACCAAGACGCGCCAATATATCAGCAGCTATTGTGGTTGTGTCATCTCCTACGGTTATGACAAGCCCTGCATCCCGGACAAGTTCAAAGGTTGATTCTGCAGCGTGGTCAATTATTGCGATCTTATTACTGGATTTTCTTGAACCAACATCACCTATCCTTGGTTTTGATCTTGTTCTCCTGATGCCGCCAGTTTTTACCTTCGCTGTGGAAAGGTTTATCATGCGATTTTCAAGTTTTTCAAGACCATGCGGTTTCACTTTTATACCCTTGAGCCCTGCGATCTTTCCACCCCTGCATGCAATTTCAATATCAGGATTTGTGATCTCACCGATAACCACACCATCAAGGCGAATATTTTCACCAGTAAACCCGCCTCCTATGCTGCGGATGACAAACTCCCCATCGATCCGGATATGTGATGATTTGGGTAGCCCCAACTCCACAGGCAGTTGTGAGGTTCTATCATATTTTGCCAGGAAGTCCCGGACGAATTGCGCGCATCGTTTTGCAGGCGGATAGTAGTAAATTATTCTGCCATTATTATCCGGCCTCTCGATATGAACGAATGGCAGTGAATCATCCAGTTTGGATGCTACGATCCTGCCAAAATAACGGCCTGTCTCCAGGGTTTTTCCATGGTTAAGGAGTATTGCAAGGTCAATATCATTCTTCATTGCGATTATAGTTTCACTGGGCGTAAGTCCTTTTGAAATGTCAATAACATTTTCAAGACTGGCATCAAGAACTGCTGTTCTTCCCATAGTCCCGCCGAGTCTTGCAGTTACTTCATGTTCTTGTTTGAATATGTCGATTATCTTCCCGGCAGAACCTGTGTCGACTATCTCAGGCCCGTGAAGAATGATACCTATGCGCATGCTATCGATTAATTGGAAGTATCGGAATAAATATTTAAGTGTCAAAAATAATAAACCCTATTTATGCAACTTAAGAATACTGTCCTTGCAATCATCGCGATCATCCTTGCTATAATTATAATTAAAGTTTTGTGGTGGATTACTGCTATTATTTTAAAACTGGTTATATTTTTAATTGTTGTTTATATAATCTATTCATTTTTAAAAAAATTATTGAATTGAATTTAAATTATTATTTTATTTGGGTACTAATTATCTATTCCAGATCATCAGACCGCTTGTTGAGAATTTGATGGACAATAAAAATTACAACCCAGAAAATTAACGACCCTATTAGCGCACCACTCCAATCCAGAACTCTATTAACCAAAAGATACTTCAGAATAATAAATGTTGCAAAATATGTTAATGACGCTGCAGAAGCTGTAAAATACGGGTTCGTTTTTTCCATCTGGTGATTTTATTATTTTATTATGACAAATATCTTTGCTTTTAATTCTGGCTACAACAATTGTTGAATTGATCTGGATGAGCAAGAAT
>CABEAN010000020.1_pt1 | contig 8483 bp, 11 predicted proteins | sample 3132371 | NCBI WGS metagenome assembly CABEAN01 (sample SAMEA5534343, study PRJEB31848) | metagenome | biome: tundra; feature: field; material: soil | place: USA | collected 2013-05 | depth 0.45 m | reverse complement strand
GCTGTAAGCAAGGAGCAAGGAGAAAAGGCTGATCGGTTTGCGCCATCTTATTCCTATTCACCAACAGGTGCCAGGATAAATAGAGTTTTCATAGTGGGCACGTTGACAGAGATAGACGAGATAGGAGGCGACTCCAACTTCATCAAAGGGCGTCTTGTCGATGCGACTGGAGCAATCAACATCATGGCTGGACAGTACCAACCAGAGGTTTCGGGCGTCTTGCGAAGACTAGCAGACAAGCTACCAGCATTCGTAGCAATAGTTGGGAAGCCGAACATCTATAAACCGAAGGATGGAGGCTCGTATACAAGCATCAGGCCTGAGAGTGTTCAGATAGTTGACCAGAAGGCCGTTGAGATGTTCACCGCAGAGACTGCGAAACGAACCGTGGAAAGGATAAGTCTGCTCAAAAAGGCGATCTCGGATGGTAATGGTTCAGATGATTTGAAAATGGTCATCGCTGTTTATAACCCCAACATTGAAGACCTGAAAAATATGGTCAGGGTCGCCATTGGAAAGATACCCCCGAATACGAATAGCCAAACCACGACAAACGGCGATGGTGGCGGCGTGAAAACACAACCGCCTGCGCCAGACAAGGGCATAAGCAAGGAGGCAGCGAAAGCTGAGCCACCCAAAGACCAAAATGTCATTTCTGCGCATACACTGTTAAAGGATATGTGCGCCCTGTCTGAGGATGGAACGGTAGGAGGCTCTGTATTCGTTGACCAGATCGTCCAGCGGAAATTAGCATCAGCAGACACAGCCCTGACACTAATAAAGAGCGTCATGGACCAGGGACTGGCATACGAGCCCACGATGGGCAGACTCAAGGCGGTAGCTTAACCGCCTTCTCTTTTTCAGGAGTATATACCATGATACCGGAAGATCTGCCTGATATTATGCAGGAGGCATTAAAACACCTTTTGCATGGTTCGTCTACGATCGAGACTAATGTTCATGTTGCGCTTGATGCATCTGTGGACCTTGCCGGTTTCAGCGAGCGGGTTGTGATTTTGATGGACAGCTTGGCCCAGGAGGCTATTTGTACGAAGGTTGTCTTTTGCGAAATCCATGAGGGAGTAGTCCTGGACGCAGCGAAGTTCCTGGAATGGATCAATGGGACGAAGCGCTTGAATGTGGAATCCACAGACATAGGGAAATTCAAAACGTTATGGGACGTCCCGGATACTGTTCTGCCAAACTACGTCTTCGCATCGGGATTTGAGGTTGCCTGCAAACTGCTTTCACATGACTCCTCTATCGTGAGGATTGCAGACCAGTCTGCGAAACACATCTCTGTGGAATGGGTGAATATCCCACAGGATTTGATCAAAGAAAAGAAAGTAAGCACAGATATTTCAATGGCGGCTGAGAGCGCCGACGCTGCAGCGCATTGATAAGCAAACACTGATCTCTCTATGACTGGGTGGCCTATACTGACATCATAGATTCTACCTGATAAATGGTCACCCATTCGTCTTTTTTCGATAAGAGAGCAGTTTAAATAAGTTTGGTTTTTTTGAATTGTCACAGCAGCGGCAGTTCAGGAGAAATCTATGAACAACAAGAAGAATGTATACACAGATAGCGCAGGCAAGATAAATACGGGAAACGGGTTTTCCGAGGGTTTGTCGGAAGTTGACACTTTGCTGAGTCAGTTACTCCCACATCCGGAGGATGCCTCAATACACATTGAACCGGAGTCTCTTATGTATAAAGATATTCACAGGGTTCGTCTTAATACTGGTATCAATGCCGTCCAGCTTCCGGATGGTACTCTGCTGGCTAAGTCTCTGGATAGAAAAACAGGTTGTGCTTTCTGGGTCAGGGTGAGGAGATCATGAGCGAGCTTCAGAAGGTCCCCGTTTTTGATTATGTTCAGAATGGGGATAAGATAAAGAAGGTCAGGACTGGATGGGCACAGCTTGTTCCCAGGGATAACAATATAAAACTGTTCCAGAGAACAGTGATCCGCACCCCTTGTCCAGCAATGCCGGTTTTAAAATGCAATACCTGCGGAGGCCGGTTGGATTGCAAGCTCGACAGGGGATTCGTTGATCTGTGTTCTGCGCCAAAGCCACTTCCAAGAGGAACGATAGTTCTGGGCGGTCGTGCGATCATTTTCCACAAGAAGCAAGATGAACTGACATCAGCTCCCAAAGACAAGAAGCCAGTCTTTAGAGAGGCTGCGGATATAGACGAGATCGGGAGGCACGTTTCGATGAAAGTGAAAGTGCTGAGGCTATGGGTATCCAGGTCAGAAAAGGTAGCACAGCTTGGACTTGTAGGAGACTTGTCCGGGAATGTAAGGTTCACAGTATGGAAGTCGTCAGTTCAACCATCCCTGGAAGAGAACAAGTCCTACCACATCAAGAATGCTTTCACTGATTATTTTGGAGGAAGCTATCAGATACAGGTGACAGACAAGACCACCATTATAGAGCTGAAGAATGAAACGGTCAAGACCAAGACTGACTTTATCAGTTCGCCTTCCTTGAGTATATTACTGGAAGACTCGATCATACCAGAAGAGGCTTTGAGAGCGCCTGGTATAGATGAGCCCAGGACACGGTTTGAGGATTATTCAGCAACACCGTTCATCAGCCTGGAGGATAATTACGGGGCGGGCGAAGAGTTCCAGGATGAGCAACTACCAGACGTCGCACCAGAGATAGACTCCATGGACTCAGGTTACAAACTTAAAAAGAAGCTTACCACATTGTATGCGATGAATCAAGAGAAGGCCAGGGAAGCAGCCGCCAGGCTCACAACGAACCAGTGGAAGTCCATTGATAAGGCTGGGGGTCTGCATTCGGATCTAGCGTTCGGATTATGCAAGACCTGGGAAGAGCCTGAGAAGGAGAGTGATTTGAAAGCCACTCCGGAAGGGTTCCAGATACTGACCCGGAAAGATAAGAAACAGCGATTAGACAAAGCCATTGAAAAGAGGCAAGAGAAGTTCATGATTGACCATGGCTTCCGCTTAAAGGATAGGCTGGATGATCTGGTGTTCAGGGATCCTGCTAGGGCTAAGGCATTCGCAGCCAGATTAACTTTGACTGACTGGCAAGCTATCAACAAGATAGGCGGTCTCAAACAGGCAGGAGCTCCTGGGAAAACGCTGGCGGTGGGAGTATGAGAACGAGAGTCAGATACAACTGGGTTGGCAACAGGATACTTGCCGAAGATATGGCGAGCCTCTATGCGATGAAGCAGAGCACACGCCGCACGATAACGGTGCTGGTGGCTGAGGCTGTGAGTGAATACATTAAGGCGAGGGGATGCAAGTCCCCCGCCCATGATAATAAGACAAAGAGGGAATGAACTATGGGAACATATCTGAGTTTAACCTTAAAGGACAGGACTGAAGAGAACATCAATACAGTGAATAATATCTGGAAAGACGAAAATCCAGGATATGAAGACACGTTTCACTTGAATACGGAGGCTGACATCAGAGCAGACATAGAATATATCAAGACCGATCCGGGTCAGGCACATCTGAGGCATCTAAAGACAGTTAAGCAGTGGAATAATGTCTTCAAGTTGTGGGGTTCAGGACAGTTCCAGGTAAAGATAACCATGGGCGACTATCTCTGTTCACCCAAGTTTTACCCTTGGTTGTGACAAGAAATACATTCTTGCTATAATCCTCTGTCGCTGCTATGCGTTTCTTGTTATTATTTGATGTTTTACATAATTTCTTTGTTGTCATAGTTATATGACAACAACCATCAAAACTGATTTATATAGATTAAAACAAAAAACAGCTTATGCATCCCATAATAATGCATTTTTGATTATTGTTGTCCTATAGGGCAGGGGTAAAGTTGGGCTGTTCAGAGATGGCAAGGCTATATATCAGGTTCATAGAGGCACATGAAGAATTTTTTGTAACGCTTCCCGATGAACATGTATGGTTCATTCTGCAGGAGAAGGCGGAGACAAACGAAAAGGCAGAAGAGTGTCTGGTAGAATGTCCTTTTTGCAAGGGGATGTGATTATGAGAAGAATCATGAGAGCGGCGATCAGAGATTTGAAAGAACGCCTTCTTGCACAGAGGCAGAGATGTGCGAAATGTTCGATGAATGTCTGCGATCTGGAAGTTCCCGCATGCAAGGTGATTTGAATGGATGAGACTGGAATCAAAGATGAGAGGTTGCAGCGGCTGATGAAAGCCGCTCGCAATGCCGGAGGTACATTTGAAGCTGATATGGGGCATTGGAAAAGGCAGCTACAGAATACGAATTTGAGATCAGGTGGTATCGGAAGATTCGAAATGAGCTAAATAGAGTTTGCAGCTTCTACAATGAGCTTGCAGAGAGACTTGGCGGAGAGAAGAATACATATCTTTGCCTGAAGAGAAGAGACGAAGAGAGACTTGAGGAAATAGTATGACCACGCAGCTCATATCTAAAAATCAACTTGATACCCTTAAAAAACTGGGCTTGCCTGAAGTGAAAGAGAATAACCAGTGGCTTGTGCTCCATGTGAAAGGAGATGGAGAAAAAGCACCTCAATCATGGAATGCTAAGATATACACCAACAGCGCGGGCATTATGAAAGTAGTCACCACAGACATGGCTATCCTCTCAGCGTTGTTGGATGGGCGACAGCAGGCCCAGAAGATGACACCGCCAGAGAATCATGAAGCCGGTAGAGTAATAACAATAGACGACTCAGGCTGGGGATTTCCTTTATTGGGCACGCTTATCGGACTGCATGATTCGCTAGATAATTCCATCCACATCGGCGAGGTCCCGGTGAAGTATTACCAGTCGCCATTTTTTGAGCAAAAGGACTACCTTGATGAAGCAGCGCATCAAGTTGTCAGGCTGCTTGACGAGCTGCAGCATCCCAACGCCGATATCTTTGACCCCCGGACTGTGGACGTGCTGTTCAAGATTTGCACCGGTTATGTCAACACAGGCATCGTCGGGGAGTTGAGAGAACGGGGGTTCAAGGTCGAGACCTGCGCTATCGGTGAGCCGCTTCAGAGTGCACTTGAAACGGCGCATATGAACTACATCCGCGAAAGGACCAGAGCAGACATTTACTACGATCCGAAGGAATTGGACAAAGCCGAGATACCGAAAAAGTTCGGGGAAGTAGTGAGATGGATCGAAAAGAACAATGCATGGTCTTTGACAAAGACAGGTTGGAAATACTTCAAAGCCAGGGATCATCAATAACCTTTTTTCAAGTAAAGCGCCCGAAGCTTGAATGATTACTATGGAATTACCAGAGATCACATCAACAGTTATTGCCGTAATCTCCATGTTTTCTGTGGTGTATTCGGCAATCGTAATGAAGAAAGCAGGAGCCGCTGTATTCCTGCTGCAGATACATACCCCAATCAGCATTGTGAAGCGGTTCCTGAGGTTGAGCAGAGGGAGACAGAAATATCTCGTTGGGCGTACTAAACTACCCCCGTATACGGTCTACCATAAGTAGGTTGCTACCGGATACCAGTGGGATTATTTCGCCTATAACGATGACGGGGAATAGGTCAGTATGAGAAAGCTGTACAGTGACAGGCAGGTCCACGTCAGGGCTTTCGATGACGGTACGATAAGGATGCACGATGAATTTAATTATGAAATTGAACCAGTGAGGCATCTCCAGGTGCCTTTAGTACCAGCATCCAGGGTTGAGATAGAAGCCGTCATTGCCGCTTTGGAAGGAACTCCAGAGATCGACTCCAAAGAATACGATACACCGATAGAATATGTGATGAAAAGGCTGGGTGAAAAAGACCTGCCCACAGGTTGATCGCAATATTTTTTTTTCGATAATCACACAGTTTAAATAAGTCCTGTTTTGTTTGGATTGTCGCAGTCAGCGGCAGTTTTCAGGAGAATCTATGAGTGCAAAACAACCCATTATAGGCATCACCGAAAGAGGGGATGCAGGATTGAACTTCTATTGGGAGAAGGAATACGGGCTACAGAACTGCGACGGCGTTATTCTTATTACAAAACATCTGTCCGACCATTTCATTGAGAGGGCAGCTGAGTATAACAGCATCGTCCACGCAACCATAACCGGACACGGAGGCAGTGTCATAGAACCCAATGTACCGCCAGCAGACGAGTATGAGAAGTTATTCGGCAAGCTTGTCGAGACCTTAGGCACTGATAGGGTTGTTCTAAGGATCGACCCGATAATCCCTACCTTCAGTCATGTGGCAACGGCAAAGAAAGTTTACGAGGCGCTGAAGGGATACAACACCAGAATAAAAATATCCTTCATGGACAACTATCCGCACGTCAAGGCAAGATTTCAGGCAGCAGGGCTTGAGCCACTGAAATACAGCTTTCATGCACCATTAGCTGGCAGGATGGAGATGGCGAGCTTATTCCCAGGAGCGGAGATATGCGGTGAACCCGGGATGGAATGCACGGGATGTGTGAGCGAAAGAGATCTAAGAACGCTGGGCATCGAGCCACCGAAATCCCTGGGCGGATTCCAGAGAGCGGCGTGTAAGTGCCTGGCTGTAAAACGAGAGCTTCTGAAACACAGAGGACAATGTGAGAGCCGATGTTTATACTGTTATTGGAAATGAAAAGAGGTATGAGAATATGAGTGAAGAATGGTCAGTCAAGGAACTAACTCGGGATAATATCGAGGCGATTGCACAGCAACTTGGAATACCAGTGAAAAGGATAAACGACGATATCATCAGCGATATCGTCCATTCAGTCAGGAAAGGCGTTGACGCTGCTCTTGAGAATTGGGGCGAGATTGTACGAGAGGCTATCCGACAGAGTGTCCCAGACGAAGCTCCAGAAGAAGGAGGTTCTTGAGCATGACGGTCATAATATCCAACAAGACCACTCGTCAGATTGTGGAATTTAGTCCAGAAGCAATCATTTATATTTGAATTTATCTCAATATGTCTGTACACACTAACGGGTGGCATTCAAATATATATATATACACATTACCATTATCAACCATCCTTTTCTCAATACACTTTTTTTATTTCCAGTCATGCGAAATCTTTATACGATAGTAATTCATAGTATAGTATGTAAGAAAAACTTACACATGAAATAAATAATAAAAGGTGAAAAAACATGAACAATAAAACAATATCCAAGTGCCTTATTTGTGGCTGTAGTATTGAGGTCAATGAAATAAATTCGCAGCTAAAAAGTGAGTACATGGGGCTGACTTATTATTTCCGTACGCAAGAATGTAAGTGTGCTTTCGACGCGAGTCCGTTGAGTCATGCAGCGGTTTGCTAGATAAAGATCGGTTTGTTCGGCAGATTGGCCTTCCATTAGTAATTAGGAAAAAAAACAACGCTAAGCAAACCTTACAGGTGATATAAACATGAACACTAAAACAATATTGATCGTGGCGGCAATCATTGTCGTCCTTGGAGCCGGCTATGCTGTTGCTGAATCCAGCGGTTTCTGGAATGGCATGATGGGCAGCTACGGAACCGGTAACGGAATGATGGGAAATGGCGGCATGATGGGCGGCTATGGAACCGGTAACGGAATGATGGGAAATGGCGGCATGATGGGCAGCTACGGAACCGGTAACGGAATGATGGGGAATGGAAGCATGATGGGCAGCTACAGAACCGGTAACGGAATGATGGAGAATGGAAGCATGATGGGTAGCGGTGGGATGATGAGCGGCGCGAACGGATTTGCTGCCGGAAGCCAATGTGGCGCCGGAACTCCTGATTATGGAGCAAATGCTACCCCCCTAACCATTGATGAAGCAAAGACAGCAGTAGAGACGTATCTTGCAGGGACAGGCAATACTGACCTTAAGCTTGCTGAGGTATTACAATTCAATAACCACTTCTATGCAGGTATAAAGGAGAAGAGCACTGGTAATTATGCATTTGAACTCATCGTGAACAAATATATAGGCGCAGTTGGTCCGGAAATGGGACCAAACATGATGTGGAATGCAAAATATGGGCACATGAGCATCGGCGAAACAGAAGCTAAAGTGACAGAAGAACAGGCTCTCAAGATCGCACAGGATTATCTTGACAGGGTCATCCCCGGAACAAAAGTTAACGAAGCAGATACGTTCTACGGGTATTACACAATGGAAGTGACAAAAGATAATAAGATATCCGGAATGCTCAGCGTTAACAGCAATACTGGCGCAGTCTGGTACCATACATGGCATGGAACATTTGAAAAACTCCTTGAAGTTAAGTGAACTTCAGGTTAGTTTTCGAATAAAATTTCCTTTCTTTTAAATATGTTAATAACCTCTTAGTTATCCGGTGAAATGGTGGATAAGCAATCCCTTGCAGAATTATTGAATGCGCTTGGAAACGAGCACAGCCTCAAAATACTTGCGATCCTGGCAGGATGCGAATGTTATGTGTCCGAGCTTGCCAAGGAGGTAGGGATATCGCGTCCGCTTTTATATCTGCACCTTAAGAAACTTGAGAATGTCGGTCTTGTGGAAAGTGAGATACGGCATTTCGAAGAGCCGCCTTA
>CABEAN010000009.1_pt1 | contig 8676 bp, 7 predicted proteins | sample 3132371 | NCBI WGS metagenome assembly CABEAN01 (sample SAMEA5534343, study PRJEB31848) | metagenome | biome: tundra; feature: field; material: soil | place: USA | collected 2013-05 | depth 0.45 m | reverse complement strand
ATACATAACTATGGAGCCGGCTTATTTCGGTAAGACCCAGCGATCATTTGTGCAGATGTACAAAAGCGGCATGATATACCAGCAGAACCATCCTGTGAACTGGTGTCCGCGCTGTGAGACCGCCATTGCATTTGCTGAAGTCGAATATGATTCCCGAAGCACCCTCTTGAATTATCTTAATTTTGATAAACTAAAAATAGCAACAACAAGACCTGAATTGCTTGCAGCATGCGTTGCCGTTGCGGTCAATCCTGACGATGAAAGGTATCAGGAATTTGTGAATACAGAAGTAAAAGTGCCTGTTTTCGGTCATAATGTAAAGGTCATTTCTGATAAGAATGTTGATCCCACGTTTGGTACGGGCGTTGTCATGATATGCACTTTCGGTGACAAGCAGGACGTTCGATGGTGGGTTGAACACAAGCTTGCTCTTCGAAAAGCGATCGATAAGACTGGAAAGATGACCGAACTTGCCGGAAAATTCGCTGGAATGAGTACAGCGGAATGCAAGAAAGCAATAATCGAGGACATGAAGAATGAGGGGATATTATATAAACAGGAAGAACTTCCCCAGAATGTGGGTTTGTGCTGGCGATGCAAGACGCCGATAGAAATACTCTCGGAAAGGCAGTGGTTCGTGAAAATAATCCATGACGATATCCTGAATACCGCTAACGAGATAACCTGGGTTCCCGATTATATGAAAGTTCGGCTTGAAAACTGGACCGGTACAATGGAATGGGACTGGTGCATTTCAAGGCAAAGGATATTTGCAACACCTATCCCGGCATGGTATTGTTCCGGATGCGGGAAGACAAAAGTAGCAAAAGAAGAATGGCTCCCGCTTGACCCTACCCGGACGCAGCCTCCTGAAGCCTGTGAATGCGGGGCAAACGAATTTAAAGGAGAAGCAGATGTCCTTGACACATGGATGGATTCATCGATTTCTGCCCTTCATGTATCCGGGTGGCTTAGCGACCATCCGCTGCTTTTGCCGGCACAGCTTCGCCCGCAGGGGTATGATATCATCCGCACATGGTCTTTTTACACAATATTGAGGGCTAAAGCGCTTCTTGATAAAAGGCCGTGGGATACTATCCTGCTAAACGGCATGGTGCTGGGTGAAGACGGTCACAAGATGAGCAAATCCCGCAATAACTTCGTTATACCTGAAGAAGTTATCAAGAAGTATGGAGCTGATGCCTTCAGGCAGTGGGCAGCTATTGGGGGAACGACGGGTTCGGACATTATTTTCTCCTGGAAAGATGTTGTTGCAGGCTCAAGGTTCTTGCAGAAACTCTGGAGCATCGTGCGGTTCTCATTGCCGCATATTTCAGATGAACATGCAAACCTTACGCCCATAGACCTGTGGCTTCTTAGCAAATTGAACCGGCTTATAAAAGAGACCACGGAAAAGATGGATGCATACCAGTTCGATGAGACTTTTAAAGCGATAAGAGGATTTACATGGGATGTGCTTGCAGATAATTATATTGAGCTTGCAAAATCAAGGCTTTACGGTGAGGGGGAAGGAAAACAGGCGGCTCAGTATACACTTTATGTTTCAATTGAGACCATTTCACGGCTTCTTGCGCCGTTTTTGCCTTATTTTTCCGAAGAGATTTATTCCCATATAAAAAAGGAAAGTGTTCATCTATCGCCATGGCCGCAAGTTGATGAATCGCTTATCGATTCCGGTGCTGAAGCAAGAGGTGAATTTATCAAAGAGATGACTTCTGCGATAAGACGATATAAAGCAGAACATGGTATGCCGTTAAATGCCCCGCTTAAAGGAATTGAGATATATTCCACCATACCGGATGCGTCTGATATCGCCGGCGCTGCCAATTCCACGATCAAACTCAAACCGGGAGCGCCGGATTTTGAGCTTGTGCCAAAGGAGATCAAACCTAATATGAAGGTTCTTGGCAAAACTTACAGGAGCAGGGCAAAATCAATTACAGAGGCGCTTGTCAATGCTGATGTGAACCTTGCTGTACCCGGAGGCATTACACTACAAGTCGACGGCGAAGAAATAACTCTTGATGCATCCTGTTTTACTCTTGAAAAAGAAAGGCTATTGAAAGGGAAAGCAGTGGACGTCCTTGAAGTTGGAACTTCTACGATCGTAATTATGCGATAAACTTATTACAATTCAACATCACGAATTGTAATGGTCACTGCAAATCGTTACTTTTATATACTCAGGTTATAATGATAAGTTAACGGACTGATATCAAAAATGATTATAGTCAGTGAAGACGAAGATGATAGCGACTCTAATCCGTTTAATTTTTTAGGGCAACCAGTATATGACAGCGTACTTAATATCAACCATGACTACCGTTATTTGAGGATGGGGTATTACGTATCTGCGCATGCTGAAACCTTTGGAGTGGAAGTCACACCGAATTGTACCGAAATAATGGATGCATACAGGAACCCGCTTTTGATAGAAAAAGCGAAAAGAAATGGCCTTCGAACCAGCGATTATAGGCTTGTAACATCTCTTAAAAGCGAAATTGACGCTCCTGTAGTGATGTTCGCAGTGAATCCTTTTACTAACAACTCGATGAAAGTGGTAGAATCCGGCTCAAAAATTCCCGGAATGATAAAGAGAATGAGTATGGGTGCAAGATTTCCCGTATCGTTACATCCTCTTACAGGAGAAGTGGTGGAAATAATACAAATGTTCGGGGAATCAACCAAAGAAGAAACATCAGGATTTGCTAAAAAATTCTATGAGGTATTCAATATCCCCATCTGTAAATTGGTTGTTCAGATAGACGATAGTGGTGTTGTTCTGAACCATTGCGAACCTGCAAAAAAAAAGGAAGTGAAATGGGATATCGTTCGTGATAAAGTGCATGAGATCATCGTTGAAAGAACGAACAAATAAAAATTGATGCTAAACAAGAGAACATGAAAATAGCATGTTTTGTCGAAGCCTATAACTTTAATCTTAAATCTGAGCGCAGCGCCCTGAATAAATTCAAATCCACTGCTGAATCCATGGGACATGCGTTTGAATTTATCTATAAAGACGATATTTCGAAAATCTCGGAATATGGTGCCCTTTTCATAAGAGCTACAACTGATCCGAGCAGCTCGGCATATATCGTTTCAAGGCTTGCGGAACAAGCAGGATTGAAAGTCATCGATGACCCTCACTCTATCAGGACGTGCTCCAACAAAGCGATTCTGCATGACCTTTTCCGGAAAAATAATATACCTTCTCCAAAGTCCATTTTATTTCACGGGGATTATTCAAGAGAAAATCTTGATACAATATTCAAGACTCTTGGATTTCCTGTGATAATTAAAACACCTTATACGCGTTTTTCGTCCCATGTCGAAAAAGCCATGGATGAAACTGAATTTATTGAAGTCTCAAAACATTTGCTGATGAAATCTAAAGTTCTTGTACTTCAAGAATATATCCAATCAGATTTTGACTGGCGCGTTGGGATACTGCGCAATGAAGTGATATATTTATGCAAGTATTGCATTCCAAAAGGGGGCTGGAAGGTAAAATCAAAGATAGACGAAAAAACCGTATGGGGCGATACTATTGCATTATCGAGGGATTCTATTTCACCAGAATTGAAAGAAATATCCATAACTCTGTCAAAATGCGTTGGCAATGGTCTTTATGGACTTGATGTAAAAGAAACGTTTGATGGATATAAGGTCATCGAGATAAACGATAATCCAAGCATATATGATGGCTTTGAGGATACTATAGACAAGGATATTTATGAAAATATCATAAACGCACTCGTTTCGTGAAACCTGAATTGATACGCTCATATTCTTATCCCAATTTTTTTATAAGATGCAGCGCATCATCACCGTTCGTATAGTAATTTGATAGTTTTTTGTCAACAATAAAACCCTTTGACTGGTATAAGTTCCGGGCGATTGGGTTATTGATCCCTACCTCAAGTGTGATATTCTTATATCCTTTTTTTTCTAATTTATCCAGGGCAGTATCCATGAGCGAACTACCAATCCCCTTGCGCCTGTGTTCGGGATGTACATTGAAAGAATATATCCTTGCATTTAAGATATTTTTTCTTAACAGGATTATCATTGACCCGATAATATTGCGGTCAATTTCTGCGACCAATACCATCGATCTGGCTTTTAGCAACAGGTATTTTAGCTGCCTTTTTTGAAATGTTTCTTCCTTGAAACATATATTTTCAAGATTCAAAAGGGCATCAAGATCCTCTTTTGTTGCTAAACGGATATGCAGATTCAAGGAACCGTCACGCGCGCCCTTACGCATTCCTGGACCTGTTTTACCACTTCAGGATAATCACCAAAGATGAAACCAAGGTCTACCGTACCCACTACATCAACCACCCCGATGGCGGCAATGCCATAGCCTTCTTTATTTCTTATAGGCGTCACAATAACAGGAATTCCGGCGTATTTGCCGCTTGTGGGAATTGTACGTGATGTCTTGTTTTCTTTTAGAACAATTTCAAGTATGGGACCTGAATAATTATTGTCAAGGACCTTTCCTTTTTCGATCCTGACACCTTTTTTATTAAGGCTTCTCATAGTAACCGGAAGCCCCAGAAGTTCATGTATTGCCAGCGCAAAAGGAGCAATATCTTCGGAACTTGAATCTGCTGATATCTGTACAGGATTATATATCATATTTTTACCCCTTATTATTTCAAATAATATTATTATCTCGCAACAAGAACTGAACATTGAGCATTTCGCACAACATTCTCAGCCACGCTTCCAAGAAGTACTCTTTTTAATCCTTTTTTCCCTTCAGAACCCATTACGATAGTATGGACGTTGAGGATTTTTGCCACATTAAGGATCGTTTCAGCCGGGCTTCCAAGTTTCAATATTTTTTGGATTTCTATCTCCATCTTTTTTCCGTCTTCGGCCACTTCGTCCAGGATTTTTTCACCATATTTTACCAATTCAGCCTGTTCAGATGTAGAAGGGACATTCACAACATAGAGCGCTGCCATCCGGATATTATATGATTTTGCGATATTTAACGCAGCGATTTCCGCTTTTTTTGCTGATTCGGAACCGTCAGTCGCAAGAAGAACTTCAACTTTTACCATATATGATTTTTAGGCGTTAAACATATTAAAGCTTACAGTACCATAAGGTTTTAATTGCTTCATCGCCTTACTGACCACTCATTACTTTGGAGATTATTTTTATGCTAAAAGAAGCCGGGCAATATGATGCTAAATCACTTGAACAGAAAATCCATAATTTATGGGATGAAATTGATGCCTATTCCCGGGTGAGAGAACAAAGGTCAGATGGGAAAAAATTCTTTTTCGTTGACGGGCCGCCTTATACTACAGGACGCATACACCTTGGAACAGCGTGGAATAAAATTATCAAGGATTCAATCCTGCGTTATAAATCCATGAATGGTTTTCATGTTCTTGACAGGGCTGGATGGGATATGCACGGGCTTCCCATCGAAGTGAAAGTCGAAGGGGTCCTTGGTTTTAAATCAAAAAAAGATATTGAAAAATACGGTGTGGGGAATTTCGTGGCAAAATGCAAGGAATTCGCTCTTTTACATCGTGATGAAATGACGCTCCAGTTCCAGAACCTTGGTGTCTGGCTCAACTGGAAAGACCCGTACATGACCCTGCGCGATGAATATATTGAAGCTGCATGGTGGACGCTCAAAAAAGCACATGAAAAAAACCTTCTTGAAAGGGGTCTAAGGGTCGTAAACTGGTGCCCCAGATGCGAAACCGCCATAGCCGACTCCGAAGTTGAATATTCGGATGTTTCCGACCCCTCGGTTTATATCAAGTTCCCTGTAATCAACGAGGAGAATACCTTCATCGTAATATGGACAACAACTCCCTGGACTATTCCCGCCAATATCGCAGTGGCGGTTCATCCTTCATTTGAATATGTTAAAGTAAAAGTGGCAAAGAACGAAAAGGAAGAGATCCTGATAATGGCAAAAGAGCTTATGAAAAATGTCCTGAAACAGGGAAGATACCAGGAATCTGAGATCCTTGAGACCATTCTGGGTGAAGATCTTAAGATCGAATACAAAGCCCCTCTTGGCCACAAAGTACCTAAACAAAATACGTTCCATCATAATGTTTATATGGCAGATTTCGTAACTGCTGAAAATACAGGTTGCGTTCACATTGCGCCCGGTCACGGTATTGACGATTTTGAACTTGGAATGAAACACAAGCTCCCCATTTTCTGTCCTGTCGGGCCTGATGGAAAATACACCGAAGAAGCAGGAGAGTACAGAGGAATGCATGTCAGGGAAGCCAATAAAGTAATACTTGACGACCTTTCTGAAAAAGATCTCTTGCTGGCAAGCGGAAAGATATCGCACAGATATGGAAATTGCTGGAGATGCAAGACCCCGATAATATATCTTGCCACAGAGCAGTGGTTCCTGAAGATCACAGACATTAAGGACAAAATGCTTGATGAGATCAAAAAGGTCAAATGGTACCCTGATTGGGCTGGGTCTGCCCGTTTTGCCGACTGGGTAAAAGGATCTCGCGACTGGTGCATTTCACGCCAGAGGTACTGGGGGATCCCTATCCCTGTATGGGTTTGCGATTTTTGCGGGGAAATAGAAGTCATGGGGACAATGGAAGAATTGAAGAACAGGTCATGTGTGAAAGATCTGTGTGACCTTCACAGGCCATATGTAGATCATATCCATATCAAATGCAGTAAATGTGAAAAGAGAATGAGCCGCGTTCCTGATGTGTTCGATGTCTGGTTTGACTCAGCAGTGGCATCATGGGCGACATTGAATTTCCCGCGCGATGATAAAACATATAAGGAATGGTGGCCTGCCGATTTTATCACAGAAGGTCATGACCAGACACGAGGCTGGTTCTATTCCCAGATGGGAGCAAGCATGGTCTCTTTCGGGAAAGCGCCTTATAAGAGCGTCCTTATGCATGGTTTTACCCTGGACACAGAAGGAAAGAAAATGTCAAAAAGTCTTGGCAATGTGGTTTCTCCTGATGATGTTATTAACAGATTCGGAGCAGAATCTCTTCGCCTGTATGTTCTTTCACAGAATGCACCATGGGATGACCTGAAATTCATCTGGGAAGAAGTGGGGACAGTTAACAGGATGCTCAACATCCTCTGGAATGTATATCGATTCCCGCTACCCTATATGATCCTTGATAATTTCAATCCGGTTGATACAAAACAGCGTCTTGCCGCCCTGCCGCTTCGAGTTGAGGACAAATGGATCCTTTCAAGATTACAGAGCCTGATCCGGAAGGTTGAAATTGCAATGTCCGAGTACAATCTTCATAAAGCCACGCGTCCAATATCGGAATTCATTCTTGAAGACCTCTCTCGCTGGTATATCCAGCTTATAAGACCAAGGACATGGACGGAGGCGAACGATCCGGACAAGCTGGCAGCTTATTATACTTTATACGAGGTATTAGTCACATTGACAAAAGTGCTGGCTCCGTTTGCGCCTCATATCTCTGAGGAAATGTACGGGAACCTTGTGCGAAATGTCAATCCGGATGCGCCTGAAAGTGTTCACATGTGCGATTGGCAGGGGCCAAATGAAAAATTTATTGATATTGAGCTAGAGAAGAGGATGGATATCATCAGGGAGATCGTGGAAGCATCCTCGAATGCAAGGCAGAAACTCAAGCGCAAACTGAGATGGCCTGTTAAGAGAATAGTGGTTGCGCCGAAGAATGAAATCGTAAATGATGCTGTCCTTGCCCTTGAAACTGTTTTGAAAGAACAAACAAATGCCAAAGAGATCGTCTTATTAAAGACTGGTGTAGCGTGGAATGAGCTTGGGGTTGAAGTCCTGCCCAATCATGCTGCTCTTGGTCCTGCTTTTAAGAAAGATGCAGGAAAAGTCATTGCTGAATTAAAGACGGCAGACGGCATGGCAATAAAGAGGTCGATCCTTGAAACCGGAAGTTTCGAACTTAAAGGAGGAACCATCACTGTCGATATGGTGACTTTTAAAGACCTGATACCGCCTGCAATAGCAGCAGGGGGATTCTCAGCTGGCGATGTGTATGTTGACACCGGGCTCACGCGGGAAATCGAATCCGAAGGATATTCACGCGAGGTTATCCGCAGGATCCAGGATATGCGAAAGGAGCTTGATCTTGCTGTGGAAGAAGAGATCAGGGCAGCCGTGGAGATCAAGGATGACAGGGTTGCTGTTCTTGTTGTTGAAATGAAGGATTTCATTGCCGGCGAGGTGAGGGCAAGATCATTGGTGATAGGCCCTGAGGTCGAGGTAGAGGGTGAGCTTGTTAAGGATTGGGATGTAGAGGATGTCAAAATGAGGATGGGGATAGGGAGGAGGAAACCATGAGTTCGAAGTCACATGGTATAAATTAATTATAACTTATGGAAAAGCGCTTTTAATTCTATTTACCATTTCATTAAATTTATTTTCATCTATTTTTTCCCAGGCACGAATACCTTCAATCATAAGGTTAAGTTGTCCGGAGGTGAGCATATAATGTTCTGGTTCTTGTTTGACCCCTTCGCTTTGCATAATTTTCTGTTTAATCTCTTTAGTTTTCTTAACCTGACTTTCCGAGTTTCATAGGCTACATTTCTCAAAAAACAGCCTATAGTACTTGATTTTGATAAAATTCTAATAGCCTACATAAGGACTAAAAA
>CABEAN010000006.1_pt1 | contig 8754 bp, 9 predicted proteins | sample 3132371 | NCBI WGS metagenome assembly CABEAN01 (sample SAMEA5534343, study PRJEB31848) | metagenome | biome: tundra; feature: field; material: soil | place: USA | collected 2013-05 | depth 0.45 m | reverse complement strand
TGGGATTTTACTTACCTTAAATTTATCTCAAAATTGTTATCGTTATTCATTCTAATATTAATGTTAGAAGGAAAAGAAAATGAAATCAATTGGTTTTAAAATTGAAAATGTAGTTTCCACTACAAAACTTTCAGATAATTTGGATCTAAATGATATCATATCAAAACTTGATAATGCCGAATACAATAAATCAAGGTTTCCAGGTCTTGTTTTCAGGATGAAGGATCCAAAAGCTGTTTTTTTGCTATTTAATTCAGGCAAGGTTGTATGCACAGGTTGCAAATCCATTGAAGATGCAAAAAAATCCGGAGAAATGCTCAATAAAAAACTCATTCAAATAGGGATAAAAACAGCTGACAATTATGAATTAATCATTCAGAATATAGTTGCATCCGCTGAACTTGGAGATGCCCTGAATCTCAATGCTGTAGCATTGGGATTAGGAATGGAAAACATAGAATATGAACCGGAACAGTTCCCTGGACTGGTGTATCGAATGTTTGACCCTAAAGTAGTTATTTTATTGTTCGGCTCTGGAAAACTCGTCATAACCGGTGGAAAGTCTCCAAAGGATTGCGAAAATGCATTACTTCGCATTAGAAACATGCTTTTCAATCTAAACTTATTGAACCATCCCTGAAAGTAATTTTGATCCCGCCTTCACCTGTTGTGCCACAATTAGGTGGATATATAGCTCCTTTTGAAAGATTTGTTCCACCATATTTAATAACCCAAACAACAATTTCATGCGAAATGGTGAAAATCATCGTTATCAATAACTATGGCCAGACCTGCCACCTGATACATCGTGCCGTACGCGATCTTGACCAGGAAGTAGAGCTGATGAAAAATACGTCTTCCATAGATGATATACTTGAAAAAAAACCTGACGGATTGATACTCAGCGGCGGTCCCACACTTACGCGCGCGGGAAATTGCAGCTCGTTTGTTTTGGAGCTTGATCTTCCCATACTTGGTATTTGCCTGGGCCACCAGGTTATGGCACAGACTTATGGCGGGTCTGTGAGAACAGGCGCTGCAGGTGGATATGCGGCCATTGAAATAGAGATCATTGAAGAAAACGAGATATTAAACGGACTTGGTCCCAGGACGAAAGTATGGGCTTCCCATGCAGATGAAGTATCTATGCTCCCCCCTGGTTTCATGCGGCTTGCCCGTTCACGGATATGTGAAATAGAAGCCATGAAACATAAAACAAAGCCCTTATATGGAGTCCAGTGGCATCCTGAGGTCTCTCATACTGAAAAAGGAAATGAGCTTCTCATTAACTTTTTTGGGGTATGTGAGACCTATCGTTAAATAACATGACCAGGTAACCAATTATAGCAAATAAAGCACCTGTTGCCATAACAGCCCTGAAACCATAATATTGATAGACAAGACCACCCATGAATGAGCCTATGATCGAGGCAAAGGCTATGGATGAATTAAGCAACCCGGCAGCTGCTCCTTTTTCTTCGTTATTATTTATTAACTCGTTCATCGAGCCGACATAAAGAAATGAATATGAAAAAGCGATCAGTGCAAGACCAGGAATAGCCTGGTAAAAAATTGTTAATGGTATCAAAACAATGAAAGCTGCAGCAGAAAGGAAATCGCCTGCATGGACAAGGAACTTATTATCATACCTGTCAAGCCTCCTCATGATAAAGAATTGAAGTGCAGGATTCAACATATATATTATTCCTATCCAGAATTTATTGGCATGAAGACTGGCAAGATATAGTGGGAAAATCAACCAGACGCCATTTGCCCCAATTTGTCGCATGAAAAATGGAAAATAAATATTCCAGTTTTTTTTAAGGAGTTCAACTGAGAAAAAATCTGTTTTCTTTTTTGTACCGGCCCGGGCTGCAGGAAGCGTTAGTGTAATAAGGAACGAGCACGCAAACAAGAGAGAGGCGATAGTGAAAATCTCTGAGTATACAGCTATAACTCCTGCTATCAGATTACCAAGAGCCCAGCCAAGCGGCATGAATGAACTGAATTTCCCTATGCTTCGTTTCAGGTTATAAACATACAATAAGAGAACTGCCGGATAAATACCGGCACTAAATCCTGCAAGAGCGCGCAAAATCGCAAGGCTGACAGGGTCATATGCAAACATCTGGATAAAAAAAGTTATGGATGAACTTACAAAACCGATATATAAAAGCGTCTTTGGAGGATAGGTATCAGCCGCCCTGCTGAAAATATACGTTGAAATAAAAAGCATAAGCCCATAACATGCTCCTATTATCCCTATTTGAGAACCTGTTGCATGTAATTCACTTGCAAAGATCGGGATAAATAGATTTGACATCATTATGGAAGAATTAATAAAAAGCTGAATAACATTAAGTCTCATTCTGATGAAGAGATATGTATTTAAGCGATATAAGTTGAACTACAGGTAAACCATGACCCTTGACTGGACTGAAAAATACCGCCCGCATACCTTATCTGCCATTGTTGGACACAACAAGCCGATGAACGAGCTTAAAAGCTGGGCACAGTCCTGGATGCACGGTATTCCCGAAAACAGGGCAGTTGTTTTATATGGAAGGGCAGGAATAGGTAAAACTACAGCAGCTCATGCTCTTGCCAGGGATATGGGATGGGAAGTCATAGAGCTAAATGCAAGCGACCAGCGCACAAAGGATATCATAGACAGGGTTGCAGGATCTGCTTCCAGGATGGGAACGCTTGATGGAACCGGAATAAAACGGCTAATCATCATGGACGAAGCAGACAATATCCATGGCACAGCTGACCGGGGAGGCGAAAGGGCAATTGTGGAACTGATCAAGAAAACAAGCCATCCGATCATTCTCATAGCGAATGAACTCTATGATATGTCTCCCGGCCTTAGAAGTGCCTGCAAACCCATACAATTCAATTCCGTGATGTCGCGTTCCATGATCCCGGCGTTAAAGAGAATTGTTGAGACCGAAGGAATAAAATGTGGTTTGGGAGTTATTGAGAAAATTGCCGAGAATGCGAACGGGGATATTAGAAGCGCGATAAATGACCTCCAGGCTATCGCCCAGGGAAGAACCTCGATCCGGGTCGATGATATAATTACCGGTGAAAGGGATAGTAAGGAAAATATCTTCAAGTTTCTTGCAAAAATCTTCAAAAGCACAAATATTCGTGAGGTTCATGATGCAGCTTTTCATCTTGATGAGAACCCGGATGATCTGATACAGTGGATGGATGAGAATCTTCCTCTTGAATACACTTCACCAGGTGACCTTGCGCAGGGATATCATTATCTTGGAAGGGCGTCCATTTTTCTTGGGAGGGTGAAGAGAAGACAGAATTACAATATGTGGAGATATGCCGGAATACTGATGACTGCCGGGATCATGGTTGCACGACCCCACCGCTACCGTGGTTTTGTAAAATACCAGCCGCCCTCGTTATGGAGAAAGCTCGGGCAGACAAAAGGTATTAGGCTGGTTCGGGATTCCACTGCAAAAAAAATCGGAACACACTGCCATGTTTCTATGAATTTTACACGCTCCCGGTTGTTCCCGTTTTTCAGGCTCCTGATGAAAGATGATGAATATGCTCCCCAGGTCACTGCTTTACTCGAACTTGAACCTGAAGAAATTGCTTTTCTTATCGAATCAAAGTCTGTTACAAAGAAAATCCAGAAAATATATGACAGCGCCCAATTATTGATTGGAAAAGAAACGGAGCATGAGGTTGAGCTATTCGGAGGATTCGTAGCAAGGGAAAATCGAAATCCTGAACTGGAAAATGAAGAACCAGGAAAGAAAGAACCGGATATACCTATAAAGAAAGAAAGTAAAGCCCAGAGTTCATTGTTTGATTTTTAATTGTTTAGCAAATGCAATCCGAAGGTCGTTTTCAATGCTTCCAAGTTCTTGTATGAAACTGATAGAATCCGCCTGTTTCCTCGCACCATGGCTGAAACATTTGCATCCTCCCTGTGAATGCAAAGAACAAGTTTGCCTTTTGATATTGCATAACCTATCTCGTAACCTACACCGATCGAGGGAATCGTTACTTCTGCCACAAGACATTCGCACTCGTCAATATACCCAATATCATTATTGAAAATTTCTTCATCAGTTATTTTTTCTTCGATCTTTTCAAGAACTTCAGATGCTACGTGTTCGCTCACGACCATATGTCCCTGCTTTTTGAGCATTTCTATTATCCGGATATACGTCGGCAGCATACCCCGCCCTCCCCTTATGGAACCGGCAAAAAATATTTTCATAATTCCTATTTTCCTTGATCTATGATCTATTGAACCAGCCTTATCAGGTTCTCCTTACCCTTTCTTATTTTTATTATCGTTCCATCATCTTTCATCTTGGAGAGAACCATGCTTATCTTGGATTTTGATAGTCCGCTGTGTTCAACAATATCTGTTTGGTACGCCTGCCCGCCTGACCTGAGAAGGAATTGTTTTACCATCTCTTCATCCTCCAGATCTTCTTTTGCCAGTTCGGAAAGGGGAATACTGGGATCAAGCCCCATGTTTTTCAGTCTTTGTTCTCTTGCAGCCTTCTCTAATTCTTCAATAGATTCATTTCCAAATTCATCCTGGACAGATTGTACTATTTTTGTCCATACTCCCGGGATTTCAGAAATTTCATGAAGCATCTCTTTTGGCATTTGCGATACCATTTCTGTTGTGGATACCATTCCTGAACGCTTTTTCTTCCATAAATTGATAAAAGCCACTACCGCTATGATAGAGAGGAAAATTATGACTATCTCCAGGATTGGCCATTTTGCCAGCCATGATTCATTTTCATTCCCGGTACTTGTTACGTTCGTTATATTTAAAGGAGATAATACAATAAAGGGTTCCCCATTGCTGAAATTGCTATAAAGAGTTCCATCATATATCAAAAGGTTCCCATTCTTTTTATCATAAACAGGTGTCGCATTTGTTACATTATATCCTTCAGGTATTCTGATTATTAGCTGGTTATCAGGCGAAAGAAGCAGCACTCCGCCGGGGAAGGCATCTCCTATATAAATTTTTTCTGAATCATTGTAAGAAAAATTTTTCCATATGAAAGTATATCTTATTATCCCGAGCCCATCTGAAAGTGTTTTCCTAGTATCGTATGTAATATTAAAATTTTCAACTTCCATCGTGCGGTTTGAGAAATTGATTGCCGAATCCTGCAATGATTTTATAATAATCTCATAATCCGGAATATTTCGATAATTGGACATGTTCTGGCCCGTCTTTATGGCACTTTCCCATTGGCTAAAATCTGATTGCGGAAGAGGAAAAAACTTTTCCATGGTCCATAATGCATCTCCACTCTCGTTAATATTAACTGTAATTATAGACTGTGAAGGCTGTGCAGGCTGCACAGGCTCTGCTGCCGCTATATTTGCTCCTAATATCAAAAATAAGAAGATAAAGATAAGTCTCATCATTTGTATGAAACAATAACATAGGTATTAAGATTTACTATTATGGATTTTTAAGCTTGATCATTGTTTATTTTTAGTTCAATATCTGGCTATTGTAATAAAACCTGTATGCCCTACTCTGGCGGTTGCGGGTCGTGTTCCCCTGTCTGTAAAGGATATCTCACGTTCCAAAGTCTCTATCGTCATGACATCTATATAATTCGTTTTCCCAATGGCTTCCCTGATCTCTTTTGCCTGCTCAAAAAAAGGTGAATATGTGACAAGAAAACCACCTGGATAAATAACATCCGGGACATATGGGATCACCCGGGCAGCGGCAATAGTATCAAGTGTTATAACATCAAATCTCTCCTCTAATTTACGGATCTCTTCGACAATATCCCCATGTCGGCATTCTATGTTTGAAAGTCCTGTAAGAGCAATATTATCCCGGGCTATTTCTACGAAATCCTCTCTCACTTCATATGTTACGACCTTTTTTGCTATACCGCCAAGATATATTGCAAGTATCCCGGAACCAGTTCCCGCATCCAGGACACTATCTGAAGAGCCCAGACCCGTGTTTGAAATAATTACACCGATATCCTTTGGCATCATGGGAGCTCCGCTACGTTTGGCATGATTAAAAAAATCAGTTGCACGGGGTTTCTGGATGACAAATTCTGCACCCAGATGGGAACTTATTTTATCTCCGAAGTTTTTCGCTTTAAGTTCATCAAGTTTTATTAAACCGAGGTCAGTATGCATTTCGCCCTCAGGCTTAACAAAATACTCTTTCATCTTTCCTTTATGGAATATTTTTAAGATTACGGGTGTGTCCATTTTTCTCCGCTGGGGTAATATAGGATTAATTAGATATAGAATACTTGGTTATTATGGATGTTATTTTTTTCAAGGATAAGAAATATTCATTGAAGACGTTAGAACTTCTTACAGGTCAAATTGATGTGGATATCGAAAAAATCCATGAGAATATTATGATCATAGCGCAAGTCGTGGATGACCCTGATAAATTACCATATTTTCTAGAGACAATAAAATTCCTGGAGATCGACGACCTTGAAAAATTCAGGTTCGTATTGCTAAGGGTCCAGATCGATGCACAGCTTCATCTGAATGAAGATATCGAAAAATATCATAAGCGTCTTTTTGTTTCCCAGATAATTGAAAAATTAATATATGGCGAATTGTTGCTTGAAGCAGGAAAAGAAGACGAAGAAGATGATGAAGAGGATTGAGATTTAATCCTCTTAATGCTCTTTTTTTCTTAAGATCACTGATATGGCAAATCCAAGAACTATAGGGATCATAGCTACAGAGAATAGATTTGTTATTGATGCCCATTTGGTGCCTGGTGCTACATCATTCGGATTCAACATCCTCACATCTTTTTTGGTTGCCAATACTGATCCTGGAGGTATCACAGTTCCATCCGGGACTTTCACACCCACAACAATTGCATTGTCACCTACATCCACGTTATTTCCTATCGTGGACTTAAAGACTACCGCGTTGTTCCCTATGCGGATATTATCACCCAGAATGAGCTGTCCATGTAATACTGAATCGCTTCCGAGATTTAGATCATTTCCAATAATGATCTCTTGATCATTCAAGGAATGGAATGTATTGTTCATGCCTATCATCGCATTCTTTCCAATTGTTATGGGAATCCCTTCATCTGCCCTGATAGATGTTCCACTCTCGACTTTACTATTCTCACCCAGGAAAACATCTCCGATTATTCGGGCTGACTCAATAACAGATCCTGCTCCAATAACGGGTTCATTACTTCCGCTTCTGGAAAGGATGTCCTTTCCATCTAATAGTATATCCCCGTCGCCATTAGGGCCGACTTTACCAAAGGCCGATTCTCCACTATTCTCGAATAACCTGGTGTACCCTATCGCAAGAACTCTATTGACGCCTATTACTTCCTGAACGAATTCTTCCTGCTCTTTTGTAACTTCTTCAAGCTTTTCGATATCGTCTGCACTATCGATAACAGCTGCCTGGGGAACGGATTTCCCGGGGGGGATGTCAATACCTATAATTTTACTTCCAATTCCGATATAGGCATCATCACCAATTTTTGCATCCTTTATATATGAGTTAAATCCGATAAAAGCATGACTTCCGATCTCGATATCCCCCTCCAGATGAGCGCCATGGGCGACAACAGCGTCATCTTTTATGTTTATCGTTCCGGAATTGCTGACCCCATCCTGGAAATCGCTATAACTGCCTATATGGGCATACTCTCCGGTGAACGAAGTGAATGGACCGATATAGCTCTCACTACCAATAGAGAAATCACTTACATTTATTTGAACTGACGGATCAATAAAACTATTCCCGGGATAAGAACCTGTATTATAGTTAGATGCTCCAACAGTAGAAATATTTACAATAATTACAAAAGTTATCAGCAATTCAATTGATAATCTATTCTTAAATCCACCCTTCTTCATGTTTAATCCTCTTTATCCATAATAGAAATCACCTATATCAGATTATTCCGGATGAATAAATTCATTAGGGGATAAAAATCCTTCGCTTTTGCTTTCCTTATTAGTCAAAAGAAATCAAAAACTCATATCTTATATACCTAAACAACATCAAAAAGCTCCATGATTAAGTATGCTGATAGGATCAATTCATTACCACCTTATTTGTTTGCCGCTATCGATAAAGCAAAATCCGAGATCATAAGAAAGGGCATTGATGTCATTAACCTTGGAATCGGAGACCCGGACATGCCTACCCCGCCACATATTGTTGATGCGATGAAAAAATCCGTGGACAATCCGGACAGGCACAGGTATCCTTCTTATGAAGGTATGTTATCTTTCAGGACAGCAGCGGCAGATTGGTACAGGAGAACAATGAACGTTAACTTAAACCCTGAGGACGAGGTTCTCACACTTATAGGTTCAAAGGAAGGAATAGCCCACATCCCGCTGGCGTTCCTGAACCCAGGTGATGTGTCTCTTGTTCCTGATCCCGGGTATCCTGTTTATAATATCGGTTCTATCCTTGCAAGCGCTAAGCCATTTAAGATGCCGCTACTTGCCGAGAATGAGTTCCTTCCCGACCTTGAGGCAATACCAAATGATGTAGCAAAAAAGTCAAAGCTCATGTTCCTGAATTACCCCAATAACCCTACTTCTGCGACTGCGTCCATAAAATTCTTTGAAGAAGTTGTGGATTTTGCAAATGAAAATAAGGTCATAGTGGTACACGATGATGCATATTCGGAAATGACTTACGATGGCTATAAAGCGCCAAGTTTCCTGAATGCCAGCGGTGCAAAAGATGTAG
>CABEAN010000001.1_pt1 | contig 8938 bp, 9 predicted proteins | sample 3132371 | NCBI WGS metagenome assembly CABEAN01 (sample SAMEA5534343, study PRJEB31848) | metagenome | biome: tundra; feature: field; material: soil | place: USA | collected 2013-05 | depth 0.45 m | reverse complement strand
GACTATGCTCTGACATGGCTGCTCAGCGGCATTTACTGGGAAGACTCAAAGCTAAGGGATCTCTTGATCTTTAAAGGAGGGACAGCGATACGAAAAATTTACTTTCCTGAATGACGCCTTTCCGAGGATATGGACTTCACTATCATGCAGGAAGTTGATCCTTCAGATTTGAAACAGGGTTTTGAGCAGGTTTTCTCATCTGTTAACAAGAAAAGCAGCATCATTTATTCGTTCACTTCTTTTAATGCAGGAGAGTATGCTATTTTTGCTGATGTCCAGTTCCTGGGCCCCATTGGATTCAAGAATAAGATCGCTCATGACATCTCCCTGAAAGAAAAAATGATTGAAAAGCCCGTGCGGATAAAAGTGATGCCTGATTATGAGGATATCCCGGAATTTGAAGTACTTGTTTATTCGCCAAATGAAATCATGGTGGAAAAGCTGCGCAGCATCCTTCAAAGAGGAAAGGCGCGAGATTATTACGATGTCTGGCGGCTTATGAAAGAAAAAGAGTTCAATCCGGATAAGATCAGAGAACTTTTTATCCTGAAATGCCAGATCACCGGGATCGAGTTCAACCCCGATCTGATATTTGATGAAAACAGGCTCTCTGAGGCAAAAAAATTCTGGACTATCGCTCTTGCCAGACTTACAAAGAACCTTCCTGATTTCGAGTCTGTCGTGAAAGATTTGAGGTTGATGCTGGATTTTATCAAAGTGAAATAGCTGCTGAGGAGTCCGGAAATTATTTTGCCAGGATTTCATGTTCGGCATATTTGCAGAAACCCAAACTCTTTTCTCAAATCATTTCTATTTTATGTAAAATATATCCATGATTCAATCACAAATACTACAATGATTATAGACATTTTTGTTTTATTTAAACGTTCTTGCGGTATTTTATACGTATTTAAATCATTTATAATACCGTATTTCTTAAAGTAACTATTATTTTAACCAATATCTTTAATACTGACCGTTGTTAGGTGTATTTCATAAGTTTAATCCCTTTAAAATACTCCTATGTTCAACATAAATCCCCTTAAATTCCTGACAAGAACTCGAACAATAGTAGTCGAAGCCTACAAAGGCGCAAGTAAGATGGGTAAGGGAAAGAAGCTGAACTCACAGGAGATCACAGCTGATTTTGAGAAATTTGAGAACTTTTTCTATCAGGACTCTCATGTGTTCGGGATCATTACATGCATAGCGGACAGCATGTCTGAATCCGGGCTTTCTTTTGTGCATCTTGATAATGATCTCAACAAGCAGGCCAATGACATGGTTTCAGAGTATGCCATGGATACCATGGTCTCGGAACTTACTGTTTCCAGTATGGTTTTCGGGAACTCTTTTATTGTGCTTGACCCGGCAAACCCTGATTTTGACTTCCTGGAACAACTTAGTCCAAGATACATCGCCGTCCAGAAGGATCCTGACACCGGGCGGCACAATGGATGGAAGTATAATGAAGGAGAGACGGACTCGGCACTTACGAGAGAGGATCTTCTCCATATACCCATGAACAGGCTTGCTGGTTCAACATGGGGCACATCCCCGCTTCAGCCGCTTACAAGAATGCTTGACTTGAAAAGCAATATCGAGGTCAATCTCGATCACCTCGTCACCCGATATCTTGTTCCCAGATATGTGTATCTACTTGGTAGACAGGGAACAAGCGTGCCTCAGGAAGTAATTGATGACTTTGCAAAGAGTCTTGCAGATCCTGCTGCAGCCCAGGATCAGGTTTTTGAGAATAATCTTGAGATCCTGACAATGGGCACACAGTACAAGGCATTGCATGTTGGTTACATTCTTGACTATATTCACCAGTCAGTGTACACTGGACTGGCATTCCCGGATTCTTTCCATGTAGCAGCTGGTTCAACCGAGAGCACAGCCAAGATACAGTCTGAGATCTTCAACAAGAAGAGGATCGGTGGACTGCATAAGGTCTATACTGACCCGGTCAAGCAGATCCTTGCAGCTATTTTTGATAAAGAAGGTATCAGATATGACACCATCCCTGAACCGAAATGGGGGCAGCTTTCCCAGGCAAGTCTTGAGTCCAGGATCGAGTACATATCAAAATTGGCCGGGATCGTGGATAGCGAAGGTAACAGGGCAATAGACGTTCCTGATCTTCAGAAATTAGTTAAAAACGAACTGGGGATATGAAAATGATCATTTTACATGACGTGATAGAAGCCATAAACAACAGCCCTCTATCTGAAGGCTGGCTTGTTGGCGGAGTGGTTGAGCGCGGCTGGTCAAACAGGGATGCTGATCTGGTTGTAGCCAATCCCAAAGTGGCAGAGAGCTTGCCATTGTATTTTGATGTAATAATCCAGGAAGGAAAGCCAGAAGGACCAAACATCCCTGTTGCAGGACTGAAACAACTCCTGGCATTCAAATTCGAGTTCATGAAACCTGCCAAGACCCAGAGCAATTCAAATGAGTTTTACGATATCAATGATTTCAAAAATCTCAAACCGGGAGATTATTTTGTTGAGCCGAAATATGACGGGATCCGGGTACAGCTTCGAAAAGCAGGATATAAGGTCTGGATCCTGACAGATTCTGGCAACGACATCACTGAGAAACTTCCGAATATTGCTGAGGAAGCCAGGACAAAGATACCTTTCACCGTATGCATTCTGGATTGCGAGCTTGCAGCATATCGCGGTTCGCAGAGACTGGATCACAGTGGAGTAACAGCCTTCCTGCACAGCACAACTCCTCCGGAAGATTATCATCTCAGACTCAAGCCGTTTGACATACTGCTTTACGAAGGCACTGATATGAGCGAAAAGGAACTTGCAGATCGCAAGAAGATCCTGGCAAAAGTGCCCTGGGGCGAATCGATCCACCCCATCAAGTACAAACTGGTAAAAGCAGACGGTGTAATCGAAGCGATCGAAGAAATGAATACTTCGGAGGGCGCCATGATAAAAGATGCATCCTCTAAGTACGACAGGTCAGGAGAAGGGTGGTACAAGTGGAAGAAGCAGTATGAGATCGACGCTCAGGTCATCGCCGTTGACAGGAAGCCGGACGGATACATATACACATGCAAAGTTGGGAATATCACAATCGGTGACACTTATCTTACACAGGTGAAAGCAAATGTCGGCAATATAATCACTGTCAGCGTTGACCATGTTACAAAGAAAGAGGACGGTACATGGGGCTGGTATGCACCCAAGGTCAAGGAGTTGAGGGATGATAAGAAAGAGCCAGACCCTCTCTCTGTTCTTCAGAAAATATCCGAACTACCCGGATCTGAGAATACAGACGTAGTTCAATCACAGTCATCGGCAGAGGGAAATAAAAACGACATACTCGACAACAAAAACGTTAACCCACCCGGTGATACCAACCCCTCAGGTACCCCCTCAAAGAACCTCCCTCTGTCCGAGGGCAACTTCGTTTTGCAGGAGCACTGGTGGGGTGAGAAGCACCACTTTGATCTGAGATTTGAGAAGAACAACACAGAGGGCAAGCCAATCATGATAGGCTGGACGCTGCTTTCAGATTCTCTGGATGAACTGCACACCAAAGTGAGGGATAATGACAAGATTCTCAGCAAGAGAAAAATGTACCACGACCCGAAGTGGCTCACCTTCCATGGCGATATCCAGCCGAGCAATGAAGGCAATCCCACAAAGAACTTCGTGGCTCACATGGAGATCCGGGATACCGGGCATTACAAATTCAACAGGCGCCAGGTGGACTTCGTTGACATGGAACTGTCAGGGGCAAAGAATCCTGAATTCAATGGCAGATTCTATCTCCGGCTTGTCAAACTGAACAAAGACTCCGAAGGCAATCCAAAACCAGAAGGTGAGGATACTGAAGATGACTGGATGTTCTGGAAAGCGAAGGTCGTGGACACTCAGGTCAGGAGTTCTATCAAATTCATCGCAGAATCATTCAAGGTACTGGAAACACCGGTGTCTAGTGACGATTTTGTTGATGTTGAAGTTGCAGTACTTTCGACCAATGTTACAGGCAATGGACGGCAGTACGTTCTGGAAGACCTCCAGAAAAACACAAACAAGCTAAATTCTGACGGTGGACTTATTTTTGCGATGGGCAGACACCCGAACCATGATGAAGAACCGGATGCTACAGACAATGTGGGCGTCGGTCAAACCTACATGGAAAACGACCTGCTAAAATCAAAAGCCCGGATCTACAACACATCCACATTCCCTGATATGGTCAAACGCATAAAGCTCGGCCTGGTTCGGGATGTCAGCATAGAAGGGATGGTCAGCAATTTTAAGAAAATCTGCAGCGGCGATGGATGCTGGCAGAGAGCTTTCGGATTAATGATCCAGAGGGCAGTGTTTGTTCACGCAGGCGCTGACCCATTGGCTAAAATTGAGAAAATATTAGAATCAATTGAAGGAGACATGAAAAATATGACAACTAAGAAAAAACAGGATGAAGCGCCTGAAACATCTGTGGCAGCGGAATCAACACCCGTTGCAGAAGAAACTCAGGCTGCTCCAGAAACGGTAAAAGATGAAACAATAATTCAGATCGCTGAGGCAGCGCCAAAAACGCCTCCACCAGCAGTGCCAGTGATTGAGGCTGCACCCGCAAAACCTGAACCCGCAGCCGAAGCTGCGCCTCCAGCACCAGAGACTGCACCAAAACCAGATGCACTTGAAAAAGTGCTGGGTGAATGCGCATACCTGAAAAAGACGCTGTCAGATATGTTGGGCATGATGGGGGAGATGAAAACCATGATTGGCGAACGGCAGGTTCAGTCTGCAGCAGCCCAGGAAGCTGCACCAGCAGCAATCGCTGAATCACAGGGATCCCAGATAGAAAGACCTCCAAGGGTAAAGGAATCCCAGGCAACCCCGAATGCATCACAGTCCAGCTTCTTTAATGAAGTTAAAAAATTAGTCAGATAAAAATATAAATCGAAGGAGACAAATAAAAATGAGTACAGAAACAGTAAAAATCGATAAGACCCAGGATATAAAAGCAGGCATGGCTGCACTCTGGGATGCCGTGAACAAACAGGCTGTAATAATGCCATCCGCTCCCACCAATGCACAGATAGGGGCGTTCATGGGCGTTTTCAACCAGAACAGGGTAAAACTTGCAGACAACTTTGACGGGACAAAATCCTATTCAGACCAGCTTGCTGTCGTAATTGCGGGACCGGCACATATCAAAGTAGATGGTCCAGTGGAAGTGGGCGATCTTATGGAGTTCTCAGCAACAGTAGCTGGCAGCTTCACAAAAAGGACATACAAGAACCTCAACGCTGTTTTCTCAGACACTGAAGTTGAAGCTGAGATCCTGAAACAGGCAGCGCTTCCAAGGATCAAATCAATGACAAAAGCAACAGTAGCCGGGCAGCTGATCAAAGTGATAATCGGTTCGGTATAAGGAGACAAGAAACATGACAACCAATCCATCAACAGGTACAGGCATAGGCGTGTACGATAAAGACCTGCTCACTGCCATCAATGCGCAGGCAGAGCTCATGAAAGACCCATTGAAGGGATATGAATCAAGAGTTATCCTTTCGCAGTTCCTGCAGAGGATCGAACTCACGGACGAAGACCCTGGTGTAAACCTCACAAGGCTGTCCCAGGGCAGGGTAGTGAGCCGCATCCCAAAAGGCGGTCCGTATCCAAGGGTATTCGCCGGTGTATCCAGCTTCTTCCTCCAGCCAGTCAAGATCGGCGGAAGGTACGACAATTATCTCGAAGACTTGCTGGGCGTGAGCCAGAATATCAGGGCTGCCATGACCGCAGGGATATTCGAGAGATTGAGGGACGATCTTGCTCTTACCACGGATGAAATGTGTGCGCTCGCTTTCAACACAGCTCCAACAGCCAAGGATATCTACGACGGCTCAACCGGCAATGTTGTTACCCCTTTCAGCATGTCCCACCTGGATAAGATGATACTGCGGCTGAAACAGAAAACAGGTATCAAGACACTTCAGGACTACTTCCTGCTTCTGCCAAGTTCCCTTGAATTCAACCTGAGACAGGACGGAGCTTTCGATAATGCCCCCCAACTCAAGACTGAGATGTTGCTCAAAGGCCAGATCCCGCAGGGATTAAGCGGCCTTGGCGGCGTCATAGTCACAGAAATGATGCCTGTCAAGTACGATTCAGCAGGCAGCATGCTTGATCCGGGAACAGCGCCCACAGGCAAATGGGTAATGCCCAACTGGTTCACAGATGATGCCAATGAGATCCCTGAAGAGTACAGACCTGAGCAGATAGCGGCTTCAGAGTTCGTAGCCGAGAAAGTCGCTGTGGCTGCATGGCTCATCCACCGCAACCGATGCGGCTACTTCCTTGACAGGGTGCCTGGAAAGTCAGGTACCTGGCAGCACGTCGAGCCCACCATGGACACGAACGATGACAGCATGGGCGCCAAGATCAAAGCATTCGTCAATGCTGCAATCACAGATACGAAGTATCTTGTGAGAGGCGAGAACTTCAAACTCACAGTGGGCTGAAACGACAGGTGATACTCTTTGAAGACCTATATTTCAGAGGTTGAAGGGCTGTTGATGTACAGCCCTGCCGTTTTTCTTCATAAAGGCCAGAAGCTGAAGGTGGCACAGGATACTGTGGAGATACTTCAAGCTCTGGCTGCAGGAAATATTATACTTGTTGATGAAGACAAAATACCGAAGGTAGAGGCAGAAATCCTAGAGCCAGAACTGCGGTCTGAAGACAAAACAGAAATCACTCAGGGAACGGAAGTTATTCCTGAAACAGTAAAACCAGCACGGCGAGGGTTTAAAAGGTAATCTCCGCCGTCAAATTTTTAATTTATTCTCATAAATATCACACTCAATCTAAGGAGATCAAGAACAATGGCACGGATAGTAGATGAATTACAGAATATTGCTGACAAATTAGCCAATCTGAACATAATCGTCAATATGCCTGCCCCCGATCCACTGAATATAAAAGTGGTCGATTATGATGGAATTCCTATTGGATTAAAACACGTCAATAACAAAATACGCGTTTCTTCAATGCCATATGTATATGACATTGCAGAAGGAAATGTCCCGAATCATTTCTCTCATTCGTCCTTTGGAAGAGCTTTTAATGTCAATCAGACTGAAGTTGAACTCTGGGAAGTCGGAGGAGCATACAAATTCCCCGGGACTCCAGTGCGGATGCAGGTTGTATCAAGCAGTTCGAACGATAGTCCTTCAGGATCAGGCGTAAGACAGGTTGAGATCTACTATCTGGACAATAATTATGTCGAGCATACCGAATTAATCAATCTTAACGGAACAACTCCTGTAAACACAGCCGCTGCAAATATCCTGCGGGTAAATGACTTCCATGCCACCGATGCTGGAAGCAATAAATGCTCAGCAGGCAACATCGATATCAAGAACCTGGCAGGAACAGAAACATATTCACGAATATCAGCTGCAAGAAATGCCAGTCTCCAGGCCATCTGGAAAGTGCCTGACGGATGCACCCTGTATCTCACAGCATGGAAATGCGGCGCTTTCCTGACACAGGGAAAAATCTCATTCATAATGCTTCGAACCACGAGCGACCACGGCGGCAACCTCACTTCTGGACTTTTCATGCACAAGGATATCGTTTCCGTTTATAACAACCATGCTTTTGTGCCATTTTCAGCGCCAATAAAGATTCCATCAAGAGCTGATGTGAAACTCACAGGATATGCCGATAGATCAGATTCAGTAGCAACAATTTCAGGAGGATTTGAGGGCTGGTATGAAATTTAGATCTAATTTTTATATGAAATCCCGGGAGGAAAAATTATGAGTGGCTATTCTTTGAACGATTCATGGTGCAGTGTGCAGGATGTGCGTAACCAGAATGCGCTATTCACTGCTGCCGTTGTCGAGGACGATAAGGTAAACGAGTTCATAGATGATGCGGCTGAACTGATCAGAGGAAAGCTCAGACAAAGATATGACCTGAATAAATTCGTTGTACCATTACCTGCTGACCTCAAGCAGATCAGGCTGCTGTGTGCGAGACTTGCCTGCTACAAAATGGCAAGTACACGGCCTGATGTTGTAGCTAATCCTGACATGGCGACGTTCCTGTGGAATCTTGCGATCAAGGAACTGAATGAAATAGCAGAGGGGAACCAGTCTCTTCCGGCAAATTATCTTTTATCCAGCGGTTCTGCGACACGGCCAGGAACGATCAGGGGCGCGCTGACGCCAATCAAGCGCAAGGCTTCATTGTACGACCAGTTGAGGGATTAAAATGTCTGATATAAAAACGCCAGTAACCACAAAAGAAGCTCTTGGCGAAATAGCAAAAACAATGCTGGAGAATGCACCAACAATAACACTGGGAGTTCTTACAGTAGTGACATTACTCACATCTGCAAAATACTACCCCAAATCCCTGGCACTACTGATCCCTTTGTTCACGGCTGCAAGTTCCATTCTCATAACGTGGTATCAGATCCTCAAGAATAAAGTCAGAGAACTCCGGATAGCGATCGATGCGGTGGACGACGCACTCCTGGATACCACTGTCACGATAGAGGAGATCAGGGATATCTTCATTAAGATCCGCAAACGAGCCATTGAATCCCAGAACAAGCTGCTTACAGAACGGATGAACCATAACCATATCGAGCAGGAAGCCAAAAAAACGCATACCCGTATTGATGAACAGAAAAGATCCATCTTGTGCCTGAAAGCATGGAAAAATCGCCAGATATGGGCGTTAATAATCCTTTGTATTCTAGTCACATACATCCTGGAGCACATAAAATGGACTTGAAATTATTCGAGCTTAACGGGATCAATCTAACCTGACTTTCCGGGTTTCATAGGCTACATTTCATAAAAAACAGCCATTTGTATTTGATTATACCAAAATGCTCATAGCCCACATATAGACTAAACAGAACCGTAGAAAAAATTGGTCTT
>CABEAN010000336.1_pt1 | contig 9055 bp, 8 predicted proteins | sample 3132371 | NCBI WGS metagenome assembly CABEAN01 (sample SAMEA5534343, study PRJEB31848) | metagenome | biome: tundra; feature: field; material: soil | place: USA | collected 2013-05 | depth 0.45 m | reverse complement strand
GACATTGATCGCCGTTTTATTTTTGGCGACCGCATCCGCGCAGGATGAGAATATGGATATTTCCTGTTATCATTGCCATCCGGCACAGGTGAATGAATTCCGGGCAAGCATACATTTCAATAAAAATACTTGTGCGGACTGTCATGGCGGAGACATAAATATCAGCGGAGCTGTAGTTTCAATAAATGTGATGCATACGAATTTTACAGGAATACCTTCACCTATAAATGTCACGAACTTTTGTTCAAAATGTCATGAGAATGAAACCCGGGTATATGAAGAAAGCATTCACTGGCAAAGACTCAATGAAGGGAGGACATCAGCATCGTGTACCGATTGCCACGGCATCCATAATATCCTTTCATCGAAAAACCCCAATTCTTCGACATATTCAGCAAATGTGCCCGGAACATGTGCAAAATGCCATGAAAACCAGACCAAAATGCAAGCATTATATTATGGCATCCGCACAGACAGGTTCGACACTTACAAAAAATCTTTCCATTATAAGTCTTATGAAAGTGGGGGAAGGTTACTTGCAGTCTGTTCTGATTGTCATGAAAACCATGATACCAGGCAGGCAAGTGATCCGAAATCAGCAATAAATCCCGCTAATTTGCCGTCCACTTGCGGAAAAAGCGGGTGTCATCCAGGTGCAAATAATGTATTCATATATGGGGGTAAGATCCATGAAGAGCAGTCTGTTTACCTGCTTTCCCTTGATGCAAAAAGACTTGTAACGTATTTCTATATACTTATGATCCTTTTTGAACTTACCTTTACAGTAGGGCTTATTTTCCTTGGAATTACATCAAATTTTGAGATAAGAAGGAGGAATTGATCATGGTAGAATTAAAATTCAAGAGGTTTACCCTCAACCAGCGCATACAGCATATAATATTTTTTACCTCTTTTATTCTGCTTGCGTATACGGGTTTTCCTCTCAAGTTTCCTGAAGAATGGTGGTCAAGGTGGATGATAGAATCAGTAGGAGGATTCGATAACAGGACGTTTATCCATCATTTTTCCGGCCTTGTAATGATAGGGGTGAGTATATATCATGTTGTTTACCATATTCTTGAGAAACCCCGCTATGATATACTATTCAATCTGAAAGACCTCGAAGACTTCCGGCAGCAGATACGGTATTACCTGAGGTATTCGGATGAGCATCCAAAATTCGGGAGATATACCTGGAAACAAAAATTCGAATATTTCGGGGCAGGATTCGGAGCAGTAATCATGGGCTTTACGGGATTATTAATGTGGCAGCCTTTTGAAGCCATGAAATATTTCCCGATAGGATTTGTGCAGATAGCGAACCTGTTCCATACATGGGAGGCAGTACTTGCATCCATTGCAGTATTCATAGGCCACATCTATGATGAGCATTTCGGGAAATTCCCGAATCTTTCATGGTTGACAGGGAATATTCCAGAGGAGGAAATGCGCCATGAGCATCCCGTGGAATATGAAGAAGCCATGAAAAGCCAAAAAATTGTAAATCCGGAAAATACGGAACACAAGGAAAACAAAAATATATTGATCGTGGGATTTGCGAAACTTGTGTTCACGATTCTCTTCCTTGCAATTTGCATCTGGATGCTGTGGATATCGTATAGCGTACTTGCGGAAGCGGTTAGGACTTTTATGGTCAGGTAATATAATAATATGTTATAGGATATCAGGAAAAAACGCTTTTTCTTTTTTTATTGCCACTTTATGCCATAATATATCCTCAATGGACACAAAACCCGAATACCTCCTCAAATACTCTTTTAAGATTGTCAATATATAGATTTAATTAAGGAAGTGAGGAACATGAATATTACAAGACATATCTCACTCGAAGATGAATATATTGAGAAATTAAAACCCTATGTTGATAACCATGACGGTAATTTTGGCGCTGCAATAAGGGATATGATTTGTCATGCAGGAAAGTATGATACCAGGGTCAATTCATCAGCAATCGACCATTCATTATTAAACTGGATACTTAAGGAAATAGATGAAAAACTCCTTCCTTCTGAGATACTCAATGAATTCATAGATCCAATGATGATGAATTCGATAGACAAACTTGAAAGTTATCTGAATCGAAGGTTCAAGGAACTTAAGTGGGGAATTTTCATCACATTAAAATCTGATAATGATATTTTTCCTGGTGAAGTAATGATGGAGATAAAAGGCGACCATCAAAAAATTAAATTCATTACAAGCTTAATTGCCCAGTATCTTGTCAAAAATTCACTTAAAATTACACCCCTTGAAGTCCGGTCAGTCGTTAACATCAACGAAGGTATGAAAGTTGAATTATCAGGCTCAAATAATAAAGATGCACTACAAAGCCTTGAGACATTTTTTGGAAAGACAGACGAGCTTGTCAGAACCATAAAGAGCCGCCCAACATTCTGGAAATCCCTTTTCAACAGGCATCTTGTCAGTAATTATAATATGGTCACAGTCCACAAGAATTATTTTGAGGACCTGCTTGATGGTAAAATACCGGCGTGGGAGGTCACAATAGAAAATCTTGCAAAAAAACCCATCAAGGAAATCCCCCTTAAAGAAATGCTTCATCTCATAAAAGAGGTCTTTGAAACATCAAGAATGGTTGACAGGGTGGAAATCGATAAGGACACACTTGTTTTATTCCATAGTTACAGGGACAGGGCAGCTATTGAAAAACTAAGGAAGAGCACTCATGCGCTCCTGGAAGCAAATGGTCATATGTACGATGCCAGGGCAACAGCCAATATCGTAATACTTACCCATAGGTCTGATGTTGGTATAAAAATAAATGAGGTCGTCGAGACTTTGAAAAACAGCAACTTAAGGCTTGACCAGGAACTTATGGTATTTCTTGGATTCTTAAAAGGATTAAAGGACATTCCTGATATTCCCATATCCCTGACATCCCTGGGAAGAAGGATGGGTAAATCCTTAATGCAGGGATATGAAGAGGAAAACCATATCAAGACATGGACACTTGATAACTTCCAGAAGGCACTGCAAAACATAGATTCAAGGCTTCACAGGGAAAGCGAATGGAAATTGGAAGGGAAGGATCTGCTCTATACCATCAGGAAATGTAATATTGCAGGAAATGGAAATGAATTTGATACTTACGTTTGCCATACTGTGAGGGAGACATTCAAAGGGGCATTGAGTTACGCTTTTGGAAACAAAGCGGAATTGTGCACGAAACATTTACTGACACATGGGGATACTTTCTGCGAGGTAATTATAAGAATGCATTGACCATATTTTCAAGATAATCCTGAAATATTGCCATATCTTGTATTTCACAGGCCATTGAATGGCATGTCATACCTCTTTTATGTAAAACTATGTCTATTCATGGCTTTCCATGCTATCTTCCTGTCAAATATTCTTTTAACATTGGCATTAAATAATCATAATTGGGTGAAGCATATGAATAATTGGAAAAGGTATGTTGCAGCCGGAATCGTAATAGGAACTGTCTATTTCCTGCCATCTGAAAGTTTTATGGCTTTCGTGACAGGATGGGTCATCCTATTGCCGATCACAGCGGCTGCTTTCCTGGCAGTTGGACTGCGGGAATACATGTTAGACAGGAAGAACAGGATCACGGTTTCAGTACGAGCAAATGAGACCATGAAAGCGCTTGCACGAAGAGAAGCCGAACTGAAACGGGAAAAAGAACTTCTCTATGAGCAATATGGGAAAATGTAAATGAATATCTCGAAAAAATCGAGGATGAGTTAGCGGGGTAATTATGATCGTTACAAGACATATCTCTCTTGACAATGATTGCATCCAGAAGATGGAACCTTATGTTGATAAACATAAAGGGAATTTCAGCGCCGCAATAAGAGAGATCATAGACCGGGCTGGAAAAAACAGTGAACTTGAGAATATATCCACGATTGACAATACGTTGTTCAAATGGATGCTCAACGAAACCGATGGTTTGCTGGTACCGAACAATGTACTGGATGATCTGATAGATCCCATGCTGATAAATTCAATGGGAAAACTTGAAGACCATCTCAAGCACAAATTCAGCGAACTTGAGTGGGATGTTGACCTTTCGCTAAAATGCGATAGTGATGCATCTGCATCAGAGGTGTTGATAGAGGTCAAAGGCTCGCCCCAGAAAATAAGATTCGTTGCGAGGATGATTGCCCAGTATCTTGTGAAAAACTCACCTGAGCAGGCTCCGCTTGAGATAACTTCAGTTTTTAATCTCGATGGAGGTATAAGAGTTGAATTATCAAAATCAAACAAGAAGGAAGGATATGATAGTCTTATAACTTCTTTTGGAGGTTTGAATGAAGTTATCCTGGCCATCAAAAGCCGCCCGGATTTTTGGAAATCAATAATCAACGGACATCTCCTGAGCAATTACAATATGGTAACTGTTCACAGAAATTACTTTGAGGATCTGCTTTCAGGTAAAGTACCGATGGGTGAGATAACAATAGAAACGCTTGCCAAGAAACCTATCCAGGAGATTCCCCTTAAAGAAATGCTGTCCCTGATAAAGGAAGTATATGAAACTTCAAGAGTTGTGGACAGGGTAGAGGTTGATAGGGAGAACCTTATATTGTTCCATAATTACAGGAACAAAGAGGTAATAGACAAATTAAAAACAAGCATAGTGTCACTTCTGGAAGCGAACGGCCACCTGTACGATGCCAAGTCAACTGCCAATATGGTGGTGTTGACACACAGGCCTGATGTGGGCATCAGGATCAACGAAATAGTAAGTAACCTTAAGATCAGCAATAGCAGGGTGGACCAGGATCTGATAATGTTCATGGCTTTCTTAAAAGGGCTAAAGAACATTCCGGATATACCCGTATCCCTGACCGCACTGGGAAAAAGGATAGGTGTGTCCCTGATGGAGGAGTACGAAAAAGAGAACAATATAAAGAGCTGGGAGTTCCAGAATTTCCAGAAAGCTCTTGAAATAATTGATTCTAAACTCCACAGGGAAAGCGAATGGAAAGCAAATGGGAAGAATCTACTCTATACAATCACGAAATGCAATATTGTCGCGGAAGGGAACACAGTCGATAAATATATCTGCCATACAATAAGGGAAACTTTTAAGGGGGCAGTGAATCACGCTTTTGGGAACAGGGCCCAGCTTGATATCAAGAAATTATTGTCACATGGAGACGATTGCTGTGAGGTGTTAATACGAGTGCCATAAAATCAAAAATTTTGGATAAAAGTGGAATCGCAGAAGAAACAATACAAAAAATTGAACTAAATAAAAATAGGAGTTAAAATGAATACATTACTTGAATTCATGACATTTGTCAAAGGGGTCGAATACCTGATCGTTATAGCGTTTTGCTTCGGGTTTATCGCCCTGTGGATACTGGTAAACTCCAGGGATAAGATGAAAATGTCAACCCTGGTCTCGTTTGTCATTCCACTCGCACTGGTCTTCGGAGGGGGGGCGATCGTACTAACATCTTCCGATACTTCTGATGTTGTAGCTGCCCCAAATGTATCAGAAGCGACAATCCCTCAGGGTAATATTGAGACGGTAGCTCTCGCTTCGAATAACGGATGGCCGACAGTAAATAAATCTGAGTATCTTTCAATCAAATACGGGCCTGCGACTGAGTTCCATAAGATCATGAGTGAAAAGGTCAGCTGCATTACATGCCATCATAACAGCGGGGACGAGATCCATGCCTGCAAGGATTGTCATGATAGTCCGGCGAATCCGCATAATTCTACCAAGCCGGGTCTGAAGGCCGCTTATCACGAGCGGTGCATATCCTGCCATCCGGAAGATTTCAGCAGCGGCCCGCAAAGCTGCATCAATTGCCATACCGGGGAGTTAAAATCAACAGCTGTAGTTTCAGCTCCAGCCCGCCCACACCAGCTTACATGGGATACCTGTACCAGGTGCCACCCGAAGGGGATACCAAATGGGGGCGTGGAGTCAAAGATCGTATATCATGACAGCTGCCTCAATTGCCATTCAAAAGGAGTTGCAGGAGCGGCCATAGTTCCTGAAGACCATGCAGGACGAGCTGGCAGTACATGCCAGGGCTGTCACAAACCAATTGGAGGGTAAATTATGATAAACAGGAGAGACCTGCTCAAGATCGGCACAACTGTGGTTGCAGCAAGCGTTCTGGGCAGCCAAAACGTTCTTGGCGCGCAGGATTTTGAAGGTAACCCTGACCGCCTGGGTATGCTGACTGATACAACAAGATGCATCGGGTGCCGCCGCTGTGAAGCTGCATGTAACAAGGCGAATGATCTTCCAACTCCGAAAACGTCATTTGAAGATACTTCGGTTTTCGAAGAAAAGAGAAAACCCTACGTCGCAGATGTGCAGTCATATACAGTAGTCAACCGGTTCGAGGGAGAGGACGGAAAACCGGTATATCGCAAGGTGCAGTGCATGCATTGTGATGAGCCGGCATGTGTTACAGCCTGCCCTGTAGCTGCATTGACAAAGTCACAAGAAGGACCTGTGGTATGGAATGAAAAGCTGTGTATCGGATGCCGTTATTGCATCACAGCATGTCCATTCTATGTCCCGGCCTTTGAATATTCAAGCGCCTTTGAACCCCGGGTACAGAAATGTTTCATGTGCAACCAGAGGATAAAAGATGGTCTTTTACCCGCTTGCGCAGAAGCATGCCCTGTTGAAGCCATACAATTCGGAAAGAGAAAAGACCTGTTAAAAATGGCAAAGCAGAGGATATGGGGTGAACCGGATAAATATATTGACCATGTGTATGGTGAAACAGAAGCTGGGGGAACTGGCTGGTTGTATGTTTCAAAACTGCCATTTGATAAAATGGGGTTCCCTGGAAATATCGGGACAACATCATTTCCGAAACTGACCAAGGATTTTCTTGGAATGGTAAATCTAACGCTCGTCACATGGCCTGCGCTGCTTGGAGGTTTCTATATGGCGACACATAGGAAACCGAATGAAGGACATGATGAAAAACATGATGATATACCTAAGGAGGATATAAAACATGAATGAATTTGGAAACGAAACTGCGGAAAGACATGTGTATCCCAAAAATGAACTGACCGGTGCTGAAATAATTTCTAACTGGCTCAGGGATAAGATATTTTTGGGACTATCGTTCAAAGAATATATGAAGACACTCATCACCCCCCTTAACATTGGTGCAGGTCTCATTGTCTTTGCGGGTCTTTTCCTGATAGCAATGCGGTTCATTTATGGACTTGAGCAAGTAACGGAAGCTTCGAACGAACAGCCCTGGGGACTATTCCTGACATGGGGATTATTCAGTGGAGTTCCATTCTCAGCATCGGGATTTGTCATAGGGACAGGAGTTTATATTTTCGGGGTCAAAAGATACCAGCCTATTGTTAAGAATGCGATCCTGCTGGGTTTCCTGGGATATTTATTTGCTGTAATATTCCTGATGATAGACCTTGGCCGTCCCTGGAGAATATATTATCCAATGGTCATATCATTCGGGACAGCATCAGTAATGTTCCTTGTGGCCTGGCATGTCGCATTGTACCTCTCGGTGCAATTCTTTGAATTCTGCCCGTCAATCCTATCATGGCTAAACCAGGGGTATCTGCGAAAGATAGCTGTGAGCATGACACTGGGTCTTACTATATTCGGAGTAATGCTCTCTACGTTGCACCAATCGGCTCTGTCTGCCATGTTCCTTCTTGCGCCGGGTAAGGTGCATCCGCTCTGGTATACATCATACCTGCCATGGCTTGCCCTAATTTCGGCAATAGGAGCTGCGATGGCCCTGATGATAGTGGTCAGCAAACTCACTACGATCTACTTTAAGGAACGTGCCTCGCCAGAATATCTTGGAAGTATCGATGATGTTACGATAGGTCTTGGGAAAGCCTCTTCGCTGGTCATGTTTACATATCTGGGAATGAGATTGATAAGCATTACACATGAAGGCGCATGGCAATATCTCAATACGCCGACAGGTCACTGGTTCATGGTTGAGATAACGATTCTTGCAATAGTTCCTTTCCTGTATTATTACGGGGTTATGAAAAAGAACGTAAGGCTTATCCAGGTAACGGGTGTGTTGACGATGATCGGAATTATCCTTAACCGGTTCAATCTGACATTGCTGACATTCAACTACCAGCTCCCACGCGGGGAACTCTTCTACTGGAAAGAAGTGCTGGTAGTTATATCAGTTATCATAGTCCAGGTACTGGTTTACAGATGGATCGTTAACAGGATGCCAGTCCTTCGGGATCATCCGGACTACCCGAATGACGGGCACTAATTTGCAATGAAGTTGGGGGAAAGTGTCCGGATAGCGCTGAATGAGTGCAGCCTTATCCGGAATTAATTTTTTTAACCATTTATTGTTACAATTATTTCCCTGAAATCCTCAAGTCCTGCTTCTACGTTTTCAATAATCTCATTTGCCAGTACATCCGGATCGGGCAAGTTATCAAGATCAGCAAGGCTTTCATCTTTTACCCAGGAAATATCAAGGTTTGTTTTATCCCTTGAAATTATTTCCTCATATGAGAATTTTCTCCATCGCCCATTTGGATTGTCCTGTGACCATGTTTCTTTTCTCTGATGCCTGTTCTCAGGATTGTAACATTTGATAAAATCCAATAAATCCTGGAATTTCATAGTTTTTTCTTTCAGCGTAAAATGAATATTTGTACGAAAATCATATATCCATACATCTTTTGTCCATTGGGTTTTACTTGCCGGCTTATTATCAAAAAAGAGAACATTTGCTTTTACACCCTGTTTGTAAAAAATACCTGTTGGAAGTCTTAAAATTGTATGCAGATCCGTTGTTGCAAGCAGGTTTTTTCGGACGGTCTCTCCGGAGGTATTTGATTTTATGAGGCTTCCATCGACTCCGACCATTCTTCCTTTAATTAAACCAAGAGATAGACATTCTTTTGCAATTTGTTTAAAATCGGCTTTGGGACAATATTATTCCGTGGACAAACCTAACGCCATACAATCTTCCTTTGAAAGCTCAACTACTCGAATATGATATTGTGCAGATTGTTTCTCTAAAAATTCTATAAC
>CABEAN010000331.1_pt1 | contig 9227 bp, 5 predicted proteins | sample 3132371 | NCBI WGS metagenome assembly CABEAN01 (sample SAMEA5534343, study PRJEB31848) | metagenome | biome: tundra; feature: field; material: soil | place: USA | collected 2013-05 | depth 0.45 m | reverse complement strand
CATAAAGATGAACAACACAAGGATTCGCTTGATGAACATCTGGCTATGTTGAAAAGGAATTGCGTGATTGACGCATGGCATGACAGAAAAATAGTCGCTGGTGAAAAGTGGGCGGAGGAGATATCTGAAAATTTGGAGCAGTCAGAACTTATCTTGTTTTTGATAAGTTCCAGCTTCTTGGCTTCCGACTATTGTTTCAGCAATGAAATGCAACGAGCGATTGCAATGCACGAAGAAGGTAGAGCTCAACTAATTCCAATTTTAATTCGCCCATGCGACTGGGCGAGCTCTGAATTGTCAAAGTTTCAAGCAGTACCTAAAGATGCTAAACCAATTTCTACGTGGACTAACCATGATGAGGCCTGGCTAGATGCTATCTGTGGCATTAAGCGCCATCTTGAGAAATTCCAGTCCACATCTCCCAGGGTGATTGCAAAACCCAATACCGGAACTTACAAAGTATCTGATGCCACTCTTGAATGGATTGATGATACGGAGGTTGTTCTAACTCACCGCAGAGTTGACAAAATAAAGTTGACTGAGGTGTACATCTCTCCAGATTTGGAGTCTGACGATCGAGACAACACCAATAAACTTAAGATTGTCGCTTCTGACGTGATTCATAACGTGCCAAATAAATATTTGATATTTGGAGAAGAGCAACAAGGAAAGACAAGCCTATTAAAGAATGCCTATAAGCAACTGTTGATATCCGGAATTTATCCAGTTTATTTAGATGCAAAAGAAGTTAATCAGTCTGACATTACAAAGTCGCTAACAGTCGCATTAAAGCATCAATACGACAACCTCGAACTTGCGCAGTTATTGGCAATGCAAAATAGAGCATTGATCGTTGATGACTTCAATGGCCTTGGCCTGAATTCAAAATACAGAGCGAATTTGCTCGCCGCCATAAATGCAAACTTTACCCATGTTGTCATGGTATCCCACTCGTCATTTCGTTTTATCTCGCCAGAAATAGAAGAGCTCGATACTTTTCAAAAGTTTGAGTTACTTGGCTTCGGACATTTGAAAAGATCCGCTCTGGTAGAAAGATGGATTTCACTAGGTATTGAAGAATCAATTGACGAGACCGTGCTATATGAGCAGAGCGATGAAATAAATTCGAGATTGGACAATATAATTAGAAGGAACATTGTCCCTCCTAAGCCGATATACATTTTAATGCTATTGCAAATGTTCGAGGCATATACACAACATAATCTTGAACTTTCCTCACATGGGTATTGCTACCAACAGTTAATTTATCAGGCTTTTGACCATGCAAAGATTCAAAAAAAGGATGTAGATAAATACCTAAATGTGCTTACTGAGTTGGCTTGGGCACTATATAGGAATGGCGGCACACTAAATGCGCATCATCTAGAACTGTTTTTCTCCGAATATGAAAAAACGTACCTTGCCGTTGATGGCGACACAATTATTCGCAAGTTGAAAGAAAATTCCATTTTGACTGAAAAAGAATTGGGCATTCAGTTCAAATATCCGTATTTATACTATTTCTTCATTGCAAAAAAGATTGCGGATTCATACTCAACGAATACTGAGGTCAGAGAAGAGGTGAGAACATTAATCGCCAATCTTCATCGGGAAGACTATGCGAATATTTTGGTTTTTGTTACGCATCACACAAAAGAAGCTTGGGTTCTTGAGGAAATCCAGAAAGCACTTGGTTTGCTATTTGCAGATCAAACACCGGCATCATTATCGAGAGAGCAATTAACTTTCATGGATGAATTTCTTTCACAAATACCAGAACTTGTCATGGAGCAACGTGTAATTAGCGAGGAGCGTGTAAAGCACAATAAGAACTTGGACGACATTGAAAGGAATGGGGATGCGGTAGATGATAAGCAGATTCAGAATATTGAAGCAGTGAATTTTCTAGCAAATATAAATAAGACATTTAAAGGAATGGAGATATCTGGACAGATTATTCGCAATAGACATGCCTCTCTTACACGTAGTGCAATTTTTGATTTGGCTAGCAATGGTGCTTCAACAGGTCTCCGATTTCTAAACTTTTTTATTCAAATATCAGATACAGCAAAGTTGGAAGTTATTAAATATATTGAGCAGAAACTCAAAGATCACCCAGGCTTAACAAATGAAAAAGTACAAGAGCAGGCAAAAGATATTTTTTTGCTTATGACCTATGGAGTAATTAATGGTGTAATTCGTAAGATTGCCTCTTCTATTGGCTCTAAAGAAGCAAGTGAAATTTATGCCAGCATTCAAAAGCAGAATGAAACCCCTGCTTTAGTCTTGCTGAATCAAGCGATTGATCTTCATTTTAGTGGAAAGCTAAATATCCAACTCGTAGCGCAAACAACGGAAAAATTAAAAAACAATGTGGTTTGCACTAGGATATTGAAAGAAATGGTCATTCAGCACACATATATGTTTCCAGTTGAGTATAAAGAAAAACAACAATTGGCAGAATTGCTAGGCTTGTCTGTTCAAGGTCAAAGACTGATGGATAGAAATAAGCTTGCAAAAGCATAGCTCAATTCAAAGGGGTCAGCATCGCAGTAGTTTGGGCAAATGCAAAAATTAAAAAATAAAACCGAACCTGACCCCGATAGTTACGCCACATTTAATCCGGATCCTGAAACAATGGAAAAACTAAGACAAGTTCTCGCACAAGAAGATACCGTTATTTTTGTTGGTTCAGGAATATCAAGGTGGTCTGGTCTAACGTCATGGCCTGGTTTGATTGAAGAGTTAGCTCAATTTGTTGAATACAATGGTTACAAAGCAGATTTGGTGCGATCTGAAGCAAGTAAAGGTGATCTCCTGCAAGCTGCGAGTTATGGCTTTGATAAGTTAACACCACAACTAATAGGCGAGTTCATCCGGAATGTATGCCGTTACGGGGTTGCACACCCACATGAGATTCACCGAAAGATTGTTTCATTGGGGCCGCGTTGCTTCATTACAACAAACTATGACAACCTAATCGAGGAAAGTCTTAGAAAGTGGCAATCGGATCAGTTCTTCAAACCACCAATCACTAATCGCCAACTAACATCAATGGGCGAGTTAGTTCACGCTCGTGCCACTAACTTCATATTCAAGCCTCACGGCGATGCCACTGACTGTGACAGCATCATATTGACGCGGGAACAGTATCGCCAACTTCTCCCTCAGGGAGCAATGCATGCAGCGCTAGTTTCATTGCAGTATCTCTTAGCAAGCAGGCCTGTCATCTATCTTGGCTTCGGCCTTCGCGACCCTGACTTTAATTACGTGCGGGATATCTTAGCCAACATTTACAAGAATGGCGCCTGCGACCATTACGCGATAATGGCAGATGTAACCGATGCAGAAATTGACTACTGGAGGAAGAATTATGGCATTCATCTTGTTGGGTACACTACCACTGAGCATCCAGACCAAACTAGAGATCACACACCACTATTAACCTTGCTAGATACCTACCTCCAAAAGGTACCCGAGCCTACGACCGAATCAGCTTTTGATCCATCCAATACCGGCAACGTACTTTCGTTGGCTCGCTATTCAGCAGGTTTAGCACGTAGCCCGAAACTCTCACGCGAGTTCCAACTTCGAGTTCATGCCCAAGCCTCAACACGAGGCGTGTATGACTTTCATACTGACATGCCTAAATATGATCACTCACTAGTTGAGAGGTTCTTGGATCAAGGTTCAGAACGCGTGCTTCTTATCGGCATGCCTGGCGCTGGCAAAACATACTCCCTTCGTCGAGCAGCAGCCAGGTTGGCTGAAAGACTTAATCAAGTTTGTCTTGCAGAACCATTTAGTGAAAATGAAATCGTCGTACCTATATTCGCCGACCTCAAGTTGTACCGTGGCAATCTTACTGAATTAGTAAGCCAAACGCTGCCGAAAAACCTGAAGTTTAGCGACGTAACGCGATGTCTCAAGGTAAAGATATTCCTTGATTCGTTCAACGAGATGCCACGAGAGTATTGGGAGAATGGATCCTACGAATCCGACTTTTCAAAGTTTTTAAGCGAAATCGGCAATTCATCCCTTGTAATAGGTTCGCGAACAAACGATGGCTTGGACAAACTTGGCTTACCAGTATATTACCTCGACCAAATCGATGAGGTAGATGTAACAACGGAACTTAAACTACTAAACATCAAGATCGAAGGGCGGTTTGATCGTGAAGTACGCGCGCTCCTGCAGCGGCCATTTTATTTTCAATATGTCGTAAGTGGAACCATATGCTTGCCACAAGAGGCGCACCCAAAAGACTTCTATCAATCGCTTCTAGCTAGTATACAGAAGTCATTTAGAGCTCGCTTCAATCAGCAGCTTGATCTTGAACAATCGCTTTCGCTCGTCGCTTACGATGCACTAAATCGAGGCGAAGAAGCTTTCCCTCTGACTGAACTGCTCAAGATACTGAAGTCGAGTGCGGAATCATCGTCTGCTGTTGATATTGATGTGCGTGACGTCGCAAACTGGCTAGTTTCAGTTTCAATCTTGATACCACATACCGGCGGGCGAATTGCGTTTGTACATCAATCTATAACCGAGTATTTGGCCGCCAAGGAATTAGCGCGTCTGTACGAGACAAGCCCACATGTACTAACTGAAAAACTCCGACTCACAAGATGGGATCAAGCACTGTTTCTAACCCTAAGCCTACTTCAATCAGAGCAATCTGAGTCGTTTTTGGAGGACGTAATAAAGGCTGATTTTTCCCTTGCGCTGAATGCGTCAAAATATCTTGAGGTAGGACGTGACGAACTCTTAGTAAGACTACTTAGAGAAATCCCTTCCCGTTGCAATGAAGATTACACCCCATCTGACTGGATGATATGTTCAGCAGTGGAATCCGGGTTGCCGCTTGGCGAACTACATGAGCCTCAGATACGCGAACTGATCGCGTGTGGTGATTCACTGGGTGCCGCAGCAGTGCAGAGACTTGTCTCGTTAAAAGGAGATGCCGTAAAGAATGAGTTGCTTCAGATGCTTTTTGATTGCCGCGATGATTACAATTTTTGCCGCAATGGAATTGCCAGCGCCTTACAGCCTTATGCTGCAGAACAAGATGTCAAGAAAATTGCGTCGTGGTCAGATTTATTACAGCAGGAAATATCGCCCGATACTGACGATGACAAAATAGATGGATTCACAAGTGGATCTGCTCACTTCTTGGCAAAACTCAATCTATCTATTATTCGGCGAGATTTCCTTCCACTTGGGAATTCTGTTATCCCGAAAGTTCGAGCAAAAATTCTTTGTGCCATTCTCCAAGAAAACAGATCAACTGCCTCTCTGGCATTTGCAGGTGAATTACTACTTCGGGGTGTAATTGAGGCGAACTACCCAATCTATTCTATTTCCGAATTTGCAGAGCCTGACGATGGTTTATCTTGGGACACTTTCAATGCAAACCACGTCAAATGCTTTATATCTAATCTGGAAAACACTGGCAGTGAATGGACATTGTATGCCCTAACAAATCTTTGTGCTGCGCGACCCGATCTTTCAGCAGTTGTTATGCAGGAAGCCACAAAAACAACAGGTATCGAAAAGGCCGCGCTGCTCTATTGTGTTTCTCCCAACGACTTGACGCTTGTATTTCAAGGTTTGGCCGAGTTAACTGAAATGAATGATGAGGCACGGGAAAAACAGCCCGTTGGTCTACTGGCGGGAATCGAATTTGACTGGTCGAACAAAGAAGACTTCTTCTCTAAACTTATTTTATTGCGGGATAGACGACTGACAAGTACTCTGCTAGGCGCAACCAACCCACCCGCGTTACCAAATTTAGGTAAGCTAAAAATTGGGCCAATTGCACCATGGCTGGAATGGCTGAAGAGCCTAACTGATTCGGATAAATCTGCATGGCTCGTATATCAGATAGGAGGGCTATTTGCACAACATCTAGATTCAGCAGGTCAACATGAGTTTGTTGCTGAGTTCAATATGTCAAATTCAAAATACAGGCGACTATTGATGAAACACGTTCTGCCGTATTTTAAAGATATCACTATCGATGTTTTCAGTGAGGATGCCATCTCGTTCATATTAGCCGATCTGAGTCAGACGAAAGTGTCTCACTTTCCTGGGCATCTTATGGCCCTGACAGCAACCGAGAAATTTATTAACGAGCGGCTATTACCACTACTTCCTGATGCAAATGCACAGCTCTTAGAAAACTTGCATGAAGTACTTAAAGAGGCTGGCTCAAGACACGGCAGGCGTTACGTGTTTGAACCATGATTAGAGAACTAACAGGGTCAGCATCGAAATGCTTTTCACAAAAGCCCAGCATCGCCAAAATTCAAAGGGGTCAGCATCACAAGAATTTTGGCAGCTCGCCGAAATGAAGAGTAAAACCGAAGCTGACCCGTTTCGCTTGGAAACTGTGGCAGAGGCTACCGGTTTCCCGCCTTAACCGGCCCGCATCCATTACACTCTCGCCATCAAGTCCGTCTCGGACGCACGCTAACTCTGCAAAGGTTCACCATGTACCCCGTTCACGATGACGATGCCGCCCTGCTGTTGTCCCTCACCGTTGCGGCCAAGCGTCGCCCGGCCGCGCTAGACGAGATCATCACCGCGCTGGCCATGGCCCAGCACGGCGAGATTCCGGCCAAGTCCAAACTGGTGGACGCGTTTGCGCGCATGGGTGTTTGTGGCCTGATCGCCGAGGCAGAGGGTGGCTATACCCTCTCTGCCGAGGCGCAGGCGATGATGACAGGGCAGCGCGCCAAGGACGACAGCGCCACCCGGCTGGTCCACCTCAAGCAACAGCTCTCCAACTTTGATCCCAAGAACAAGCACCCAAGCATTCAGGTCACTCAGGAGCAGTTGCTGGCGGCGATTCAGAGCTACAAAGCGGCTCAACACAGCCACCAGGGCAAGAACATGCTGACCGACAAGCCCAAATCTAAGAGCAGTTGGATTCCGACCAAGGATCTGGTGCAGGGCAAACAGCACCTGTCCTCCAAACGCCGCAAACCGTAAGTCTGCCAGTGAGACTAAAGTGGCCGGGCTCGAATAAAACACCCTGCCACACTGCCACCCCTTGAATGAAACCACGCCAAGACCGAACCCCAAGTAACGGAGTCAGCATCGAGATGCTTTCCATGTAAAAGCCCGACATCGCCGATTGTTCGCACCGCACGTGAAGAAGTAAGCACGATGTCAGTTTCAAAGAAAACGCCCCGGTGCTTGTGTGCCGGGGCGTTTGATATTTTGGACATTGATGCCGGGACTGCTTGAGCTTGGTATCCGCTTCTTCATTGCATAGCTCTATCCAGTTCATTGGCGAAGTCGTGATTCACATCGCGGTGCAGACATTCATCGGCACGCACCGCAATGATCACTTCTCGCAAGCGTGCATCGGACGCGAGTTTCCAGTAAGCGATGGCAACTTCCGGTGCCGGAACGTTGGCGTAGGTTCCGTTTTCCACACCGGCCAGATACTGGCTGTAACTGTGGACGGCTTCTTCTTCCAGATAACCCACAGCCCGATGAGCGGTTCTGGGCGAAATCAGGTAAAGCAGGAAGTAAACATTGTAGAAAATGACCTGAGCGACAAACACCACAAACCGCTCGAACCATGTAGGTTTGGCAATATGCATGAAGGTCATCAAGTGCTGGCGTTCATTCTCGGCCTCGTCGAGAAGCGTGTGTATCCAGCCGCTATCAGTTTTCATACGGCGCAGAGAACGCAAATGCTGAAGCGTGCCGCCCACCATGCCGGGCACTGCCGCCACTGTTTCCAGCACAATGGCACGATGTCCATAGCGTTTGGAAAAGAAGATGTCGGCGCAGAACCGCAAGAAGCGGATAAAACCGAAAGCAATCCTGTCGCGCAAATTCTTTGGCGCGTAATGAGAATCAAGCGTAAGCGAATCAGGCATGTCAAAACCCCGTTGTGTCGTTCAATACCAAGGCATTGCCCTTGGAGCCAGCGCGAAAGATGCACCGGATATGACTTCAACTCAGTACGCTAGCGCACTCAGACGATCGGATTGCCGGGAGAGGGGACTTATTTGGAGTTTCTATATATTGCGGATTAAAGGGGGCTGTGCCGGCAGTAGTAAACACGGCACGGGACGCTTGCTCCGGATAAGGCATCAAGATGTTGAAGGGTCCGTCCGTATCAGTTCACTTTCAATATATACATCGACGCCATTTTCCGGCGTTATAACGGAAGCAGGAATTGGCTTTTGCGATCGCCAATCTGTGACCGCATGAATCTTGCTCTTTCCCGTGATCAGAAACATGACGTTTCGTGTTGCGCTTAGCCGACGTGCGCTAAGCGAAACGCGTTGCGGGGGCGGTTTGGGGGCATCATGAACGGCCAACGCAGCCGGTGCGCCGGGCTGGTCACCCAGTTCATGGTTCGGGAATAGGCTCGCCGTGTGCCCGTCTTCACCCAGGCCAAGCAGCACGAGATCGAACACTGCAATCTTGTTCACAATTCGAGCGTATTCTTCCGAGCCTACGGCAGCGCCCTTTTCTGCCGGGATAGTGTGGATCTGTGTTGCGGGTATATCCACGTGATCCAGCCAGGCATGCGCTGCCATGCGACTGTTGCGTTCGGCGTCGCCAGTTGGCAAGCAGCGTTCATCACCAAAATAGATATGCCATGATCGCCAGTCTGTCTTTATGTGGCGCAGCGCTTCATAGACCCTGCGCGGAGTGGTGCCACCGGACAGGACGATGGAGAATGAGTTGCGCGTGTCTATGGCCAGGCGCGCCTGGCGCTGTATCTCGGCAACAACACCTTGCTCCAGTTCATCGGCATTCTCGAACAGATGCCAACGGCAAATCTGCGGTGTTATTTGTCTTGTTGAAGGCATAGAATTAGGCCAATTTCGAAATTGCGACAAGGACGATTGTAAGATGCCAATGCTGCCATGAGCAGTTAATTATAAGGAGAAGAACCATGCGTATGGCGATGATAGGTTTGGGCAAGATGGGCGGCAATATGGTGCGTCGCCTGCGCAAGGGGAAGATCGAAGTCATAGGGTTTGACCGTTCGAGCGAGGTGGTGGCGCAACTCGCCAAAGAGGCCGGCATGGTGGCAGCAAGCTCGGCTGAAGACGCAGTATCCAAATTATCGTCACCGCGAATTGTGTGGCTGATGCTGCCCAGCGGAGAGCCCACCGAACAACAGATCCACGCGCTGGCACCTTTGCTGAGCAAAGGCGACATCATTGTCGACGGCGGCAATTCCAATTATCACG
>CABEAN010000328.1_pt1 | contig 9248 bp, 5 predicted proteins | sample 3132371 | NCBI WGS metagenome assembly CABEAN01 (sample SAMEA5534343, study PRJEB31848) | metagenome | biome: tundra; feature: field; material: soil | place: USA | collected 2013-05 | depth 0.45 m | reverse complement strand
GCTGATATTTCAAGATTTGAGGACATGGTCTTTGCCATTTTTATATCCATGCGGGTGAGGTTTAGGGAGATGAGCGTGGAGAGGATCACGAGGAATATGCCGATAACTGCGAAGGGAACGCGTGCGGAGTCGTCGCTGAGGAAATGGGGTTTCATCATTTCCTTTTCTCCCAAAGAGACAATGTTGCCTTGGCGCGGTTAATGTTTATTCGTGAAAATACTTCAATAATGATCCTGTCTTTTGCTTCAACAATCGTGATTGCATTATTCACATACATATCCACAAGTTCAGTCGTGAATGATCTGATCTCTTCACTGGAAGCAGCCTGCATCTCCTCCTTTGCAGCTACTTTAAGATAATTTTTGAGTTTATCTGCCATTGTTCCTGATAAGTCAGCGCTTACTTTATTCAATGTATTATTAATCTCATCATTTATTTCCCGGTTCAATGGTATTTCAGACTCGAACAAGAGGCCATTGACATCTTCTATCATCTTGTTCCTGGACTCATCAAGAACGGGCCCCAGCTTTTCATCCACTATCAAATCAACTGAGTCATCGATCGTATCATTAATTGTGTCAGTAATCCTGCCAGAGATCAGGGTTTCTATTTCATCACGGCCTGTTTCATTGCGTTTTAGTTCTTCAAGGGTATATGAAAAGTTCCCGAACTTGCTGTTATTGAAATTATTCTCGATAATATCATCAACACTTTTCCTTGATATCACGATATGATACGGCATCGTGATATATGCCGATTCCACATAAGCATTATCGGGTACTGGCTCTCCGATCTCCAGATCTCCCCCTATGGGCACGCTGGTAAAAGGCCGCCATAACACTGTAAAATTATAATTATACCTATCCCCGATTTGATTATCAAGATAATTTTTCATGATATTTTTGGAACTTTTTGAATAATTTGTCATCATGAAATTCAATTGTATTCTTGTTCCATTATAATAAATAACCCACTGCTCTGCCGTATTTTCAGCTGCGATATCAGAAAAAATCTTATGTTGTAATTCTTTTCCCGCAATTATTTTTTTCCCGGCTGCGAAAACAGGGGATTTATTCATCGACCCGGCAACTGCATCCAACTGGTCGCCTGCCACTATGTATTCAAATTCATACACCCTTCCATTCAATAGCGTCAGCAGCGTATCTCCTGAATTCTCCTGGCTTTTTGATTCAAGCGCAGACTTGATCTGGGTGTTGCCTGTTATCGAAGGAAGAAGTATCATTGCCGAAATAGAGATCATGATAAGGAACAGGAATATATCAAAAGTAGTAGAGAAACCCCCTGTATCTTTATAAAAATCGCTCCTAATTTTCGGCTTCAATTTCGTCATCATTTTCTCCATATTTTAACAGTAAGTGTACCGGGCTGCTCCTCTACATCATTGAACCTGACCGTTACTGGTATTGAAGCAGATACCCCCATCTTTGATTCGCGTAAGTCCGGACTTTTGATGACAATATTATATGCCCTGTTTTCTGAATTTGAATCTATCTTAAACATGAAATTATAATAGTAGCCATATTGCCGGAATATTTCAGCAGGATCAAGTTTTTCAAGTTCTACTGAGTCAATGACACCCGGGCTGCCACCTGTCAGTGCACTGTCTTTGGAAAGCTTCTGTGCAAGATTTGCTGCATCCTGATAATGCCCTGCTATGAAAGATTTTTCCTGGTATGCCATATGAGCCTGGGTAAGGACAGCGATAAAAACAATAAATCCAACAACAGCCAGCGCCATAGCTGGAAGCTCGGTGTAAGGTTCGATAATTCCTTTTTCATCATTGATAAATTACACGAAAATGTTATCATCATTAGATTCATATAGCAGCAACTCAGTATTAAGATATATGAAAACCACTGAAGATTTTATTGAATTTCAAAGGGCGAATGGACTAAAGAATAATACATTAATAAATATAAAAAGTAAGTTTGATGTAGCTTCAACGTGGAAACCGATTCCAGAATGGGAAGATAACGACGTAATAAAATATTTTGGATATATGAGAAAAAAAGGTTATAAGCAATCATATATCGAAATGACAAAATCCCTTTTAAAGCGATATTTTAAATGGATCGGAAAAGAGAATTTTGTAAAAGATATGAAGGTCAAATTCCCAGAAATAAAACTCAAAGCAACGGATATTTTGACACCCGATGACATCGATAAAATGATTCAAGCTGCATCTTTGAATAGAGATAAAGCTTTAATTTCTTCTTTATTTGAATCTGGAGCAAGAATATCGGAGCTCATAGCAGTTAGAGTAAAAGACTTACAGGCAACCCCTCAGGGTTTAAAAATACTTATTCATGGAACAAAAACGGGGGAAGAATACAGGCCATGTCTTTTAATATATTCTGGTCAATATCTCAAGAATCATATTCTATATCCCCCTGTGAAACCTGATGAAAGAATCTTCGATTTCACAAAACAAACGGCTTATAGAATCGTAAAGGATGCTGCAAAGAAAGCTGAGATCACAAAACCAGTATCTCCGCATAAGCTGAGACACGCGCAGGCCACTTATATGACAAGAAAGGGATATCAGGAAAGTATCATACGGCAAAAGTTAGGGTGGACTGGAGACAGTGCAATGATAGCACGATATACACACTTAGACGGGAACGATATTATCAATGCGACTATTGAAAAGGAAGGGGGATCAATTCAAGAACTTCCGAAAGAATTGATTAAGCCAATTACAATGGCAAAGCCTATTGAAATATCAGATGCAAGTCTAGATATCAATAGGCTCCAGTCGGAAAATGAAGCTTTGAAGACAGAAATGGAAACCATGCGAAAAGACATGGAAAAAATCCAGAAATTTATCAAGATGGGCGGAATGGAATTAATTAGTGACAAGGGCCAATACCTTCGCCATTAGGTATCCTGAGATCTTGAATCCCAAAGGGTGGATTATATTTACGACCTCATCGATCAAAGCGTGAGAAATGTTTAAAATGAAAATGAGAGGTTGGCCGTTTAGCCACTGGCACTTTTTTGACATTCAAAAAAACTTCTAATCCCAATATTATCTTCGCATCCCAGAAGGCTTATAATATAACGATACAAACGTCTTACCATAAGTTCTTCCATGAATAATATGAATATACAGTATCTTTAAATAATTCGAGCGCCTTTCTATGAATAGGTGATTGCATGCAGCCCATAAAGACGTATAGAAAAAAAGATGGCACGGACTATAATCGACATGTTAAGGGTATCAGTGTCTGGCTTTTCCCAGAGCAAATTGAGAAATGGGAGGCCCAGCGTAAGCTTGAATCATCTGATCCTAATAAGCCGGTTCTTTGGTCAAAGTGGATATACGGCAAGGTGGAAGCTGCGCTAAATCTCTTTGAGCCGCAAAATATCGCCACCACGAACAATGATTATCTTGAGGCCCAGATTCAAAATCTCAAACTTGAGAATGCCAAACTTTCAGAGAAAGTTAGCCAGCTTGAGATCAGAGAAGTGGGCATAAATGAAGATCGCCTCTTGAGATTTCTTTCAAAAGACTACATAGATTTTGAGGTTCTTGTTCAGAAGCTTATTGACACTGAAAAAGAGGCAACCTTCGAAGCATTGCAGAGGTTAGCTCTGAAGGAAATAGTAGACGTTGATAAGTACGGTAAAAGATGGAGGTTGAAGAAATGAGTGCAGCGAAGGATTTTCTTGAGGAGCTTGAGTTATTCGGTAAATCCTGGAACTATATCTACAGTACTAAGGCTACACTCAGGGATTTTGCCAGGTCGTGCAAAGGCGAAGATGCGAATGAATTTGATGTACCCCTAGATGTTACCGAAGATGAAATCAAGAAATGGTTAAAGGATATGATGGATAGAGGTTTATGTGAGAAATCACGGGTTAAGGATGTTTCAAAACTTCACAGATTCTTCGTATTCCTGACTGAATCCCCAAAATATAACCTGAAATATAATCCTGTTAGCAGGATATCAAAACAGCTTCCTAGGCCGAGTAAACAGACCCAGAGACCTATTAAAAGTATAGAAGAAATATCAAAGATGATCAGGAGCATCTTTCACGTAAGAGACAGGACAATAGTTGTACTTCTTGCGAAAACCGGAATAAGAGCTGGAGAGCTAAGTGCCCTTGATGTGGAGGATGTGAATTTTGAAACTAAAGCTCTCAGGGTGAACAAGCGTATTGGCAATTATTTTGATCTCACAATAGCCAGCGGCAGGAAGAACAAGGTTGAAAGCATGATCCCTCTGGACGATGAGACCCTCAGAATGCTGAAAGTGTATCTGGCAACCAGGCAAATATGCGGGACTAAAGCATTATTCATCTCAGATCGGGGAAAAAGGATGTTTCTTGCAGACATTGATAAGACCGTGAAGAACTGGGCTATAAAAACAGGGACATGCAAGGACACAAACAGAACGGATGAGAAAATCACTCCACACTTCTTTAGAGCCTGGATTACTTATCAGCTTCAGATCAACGGCTGCAACCCTATAGTCATAGATGATATTAGAGGAGATAAAGCCTCAAACATGCGAATGTTCTATGCAAATCAGGTGCTGCCGTTTGAGGAAACAAGAAGGGAATACGAGAGAACAGTGCCAAAGTTGGGGATATAATATAACATGAGTTATTTTTATTCATAAAGAAGAAAATATCGAGTGAACTCCTGATCAAGATTTTATTGAAATAGAAGCTCTCAGAGCGAATCTCATAGAGCCGTTAACTGAGAGCCTAAATTGAACGCCATCAATTCATATCTTATATCGCACTATTAACCAAAGCTTGTCAAGCACTGTTTTTACGTCCTTGATTTTCAATTGCCAGCTATCCATCGCAACACTATTGTCTTTGGTCACGAATGATTTCATTGTTGTTCCCACGGGCGGTCCATTTGTGAAAGTAATTTCTTCGGCGCCCTGTGTTAGCACAAGTGTAGATGCTGCCAGGGCTGCAGGTGTGAACAAATACATGTCAGTGGCCAGGATTTTGGCGGGCAGCCGCCCTTTGGTGAAAATCGGCAGCCGCTCGAATAAGTTGCTGAGCTTGAGTAGTCGTTCGGTAGCGCCTGCTGGAGTATTGTTCATCTTATACCATTCGTCCGGGAAATCATGTTTCAGGTCGAAGGCGGCAAACAGCCCCTCCTGCTGACTCAATTCCTCCACACCCTTTATATATTGTTGAACCGAGGCTGTGGCTGGTACTTTGAGCTTGTCTCCACCGTCCACGGTCGTGTAGCGAAGGTGCAGAATAACATCCGAGATGGTGTCATAGTCGAACTGCCGGAACTCCACAGGCAATTCAATCCGCCATTTGCTGATAGCTCCGGCGCCTTCAAAGGGTATGTACCGTTCATCTTTAAAGTTTAGTTCAAACACCCCGCTGTCGTTCTGCCCCGAGCTGACGGCAATCGAGGTGATGGGCACATTGACCGTGCTGAATCGGTCATCAGTTTCATCCGTCTTTTCCAGGTAATCGTTCTTGTCCTTAGCGATTGCATTCGTCCGGAACTTGTGTTCCAGCAGCCTGAGAGTGCAGTTCAGGCTGGTGTAGGGACCCACCACACAGGGGACTGTCAGAGCAACGGACTTGATCCGGCGCATATAATGGCCGGGATGATCCATATCGAACAGCACTTCAGGGAGGGCAAATTCGCATATTCCTGTCTCTCTAAGTCTGATGAATGCCAACGGATTCACCTGACGCAGCGAAACATGTTTCGTAACCTCGAAATCGTAACCGCGTTTTTCCTGGTAAGCGGCTTCGAGCTGTTTCAGACCGATATACATCCGCTCGCCTGCTAGTAATCCGTCATGACCGGCGTCCCAGTACCCAAACTGGATGAAATTGGAAGTCGCAAGCCCGCGCTCGAAACGATACACTTTCTCTGTTCTCTTGGCTAAGTCGTAAGCCAGCGTATATGCCTGATAATAAAGCGTCCGGATGGAGCCTTCCATCCATGAGTACAGCTCTTCATTGGTGTACTTGTTGCGCAGGTACTCTTCGACCTCTTGGGCGTTGTCAATTTGCTTTTGCTGGTTGGTAATTTCTTGGTTTGCGATATTGATGCGGATCTCCTGGGTCAGTATCTGTTTATCGATATTTTTTATTTCATACCCCGCAATGTTGGCTTGCTGGACACGATCCTGCAACTGGCGCAGGAAACCTCCTTTTCTGCCCGCATTGGTCCCCTCAAAGGAAAGTTTATTATTATCTGTTTGCATCCAACGCGCAATGCCTTGCATTGCACTCCCGAAATTGGAACCACCAATTGTTGCAGTTGCACCAACTCCAATAGGCGTGACAAATCCGCCAATAGCTGGTATTGCATGCAATATGCTTGCAATGCTCTCAATGCGGCCAATATCAACTTGCCCATCTGCGGCGCGGGCTGCCTTATCCATCTCCTCTTTTTCATATTGTATCAGTTTCAGGCCGCTTTCATCAACCGGTTGTTCAATCTGGTTTGGAAGTTCTCCAAAGTCGGTATTGCCGTCGGGCACTTTGCTTGAATCGCCAATGAGTTTGAGGTAGTGTTGCAGGCGATATTCAGGCCCTTTACGACTCTGTTGAAGGGCATCTAGCGATTTTTGCGACTCATCTAACTGTTGTTTTCTCACCTCCATAACCAGATTGTGAATACTGCTTTCGTGCCTGGCCCGCAGTTGGGATAGTGCCTCCGCGTCGCGCTTCTCTTTTGTGGACAAGAAGGCGTTGCCCAGCGATTTCAGTTCGGAACACAGCTCCAGTGCCTTCTGCAGCAGATAATAGAAACGGTAATTCGGCATGGGGCTGTTCAGGTCATTCAGCACGCTTGACAGACTGAGCCCCTGAGCGGCAGCCTGCACAAGCAAGCCCGGTTCGATAGGCGGCTCAAACAATGGCAACTTCCGGAACACACCCTCAATGTCTTCGCAATGCCTGATCTTGAACAGTCGGTCATCGATAGTGTCCCTCAGACCCCTCAGGTTTGGATTATCAGGTATACAGAAATAAAGCGACGTCGCAAATCCGAAAACATTGGAGAGCCCAACAACACCATTACCATTACTTACACCAATAGGTAACGGGGTCTGGTTACTGAACGGAAACGCTAATTCCATTTCGACCATAGCGTTGCTGAAGGCATCCCATTTGTCCAGCAGCGAATTGTAAGTCTGCGGCTGGATCTTACCGCGCTTTGGTATCTTTTGCCCCCGGGGGCCATAGATATGAGAGGCAAGCACGTAGCATTGAATGGCCATTGGAATGGTTTCAAGTGTATTCTGCCGGAAATAGTAGTCGCCGTAGGCAATCAGGATGTCGATGTACTTCATAACGACCCATTTCATGTAAGCCGACGGACGTGACCGGGCTACAACATGAGGCTGGAAAGGATGATTGCGCCACTCATTAATTTGGCCATCTGGTGCATCAGGTGTGTTGGATTGCAGGCCCATAAACAACTGCTCCAGCACATTCCTGGCGTCAATCTCCTTAAACGGTGGAAACTGCCAGAAGCGTGTTGCATTGGTGCCTTCTGCCAGCGGGTTGAAGATGTAGTGGCACATTTTGATTGCTTGATCAAACTGCTGAGACTTAAGCAGGCGATCCACCAGCAGCATCGGAGCGTGGAAAGCAGCCTCCCAATTATAAAGGGAGTAGCTTCGTTTCAGTTCATGATAGATTGCTTTTGTGTCAGCTCCAAAAGCATCGTCCTTGGCAAGCACATTATTGAGATAGTAGTCAAATAGATCATCGAGGTTGCCCGCCGTCAGTTTGCCCAGGAGTTCGTGGGCGAAAGGATGGTAAAAATTCAAACCTACTCCACCTACTCCACCATTATAAACCATTACTCTCGTTTTGAGAACCTCGAAATAGGGGACGGTATTTAATAAGGATGGATCTTCATTACCCATCGCCTGCAACGAATGAATTCGAGGAATTTTGGTAGTAGTATAGTGAAAATCAGTATCAAATTTCGGAGATTTAGGGCTGACCAACGCATTATCTTTGGAAAGCTGACTGCCAGCAAAATAGAACGCGTCAAGGGCAGAGACATCCCAGTAGATGTCTATGACAACTTTTGGCTCTGGGGTGGTAACAATTCTGGGAATGAATTCATACGAATTAACATCGGGCAAAGTGGTGGTAACAGAAGAATAGACAGCCTCCACCGAAACCTGTTTCTGAGTCCACTTCCGATTACGATACTCACTCCAGGCCATCTTAATTTCCCAAAAATTCGAAGGTTTTTGTATTGGAACTTGAATATTGCCAGTGGAACTCTTTGTTGTAGTTATGGAATTTCCTGGATCCTGGGCTTTTGTTTTCTTCATAAATTGCGGGAAGAAAATCAATAGCCTTTTGTTCCAGACCACAGGAATTAAGTAGGTGCCGTTCTTTGTAATGCTTCCGTTCGAATCCTCAAGGTCGTAACACGGGATATCCACCTGAACCTTCTCCCATGGATACCAGTTTTTCTCCTTGGTATCGAAATACCGGTAATAGAAAAAGTATGGCGCATTCCGCGTTCTGGCAAATACGTGAAGTTTGCTATCTATTGGATTTGTATCATTATCAATATCCTGTTCAAAAAACAGCCCAACCACCTGTAAATTCCCCACTTCGTCAACTTTGAACAGGTAACTTTTCAGAGCGTCCTGAACAGTCTGCGTGTTGATGTCCTTTTGCAGCAGTTCAGATTCCAGTTCTTTGTAGAACGGGCTCTTGTCATCGCGGAGTTGGGGTTCGATCCAGTTTTCCGGATAAAGGAACACCTTGCGATTTGCTTCCCAGACACGGTACTTCTGCATCCACCCCCAGCGGTCACGGTCGATAGCATCGTTTGAGATGTACTTATCTTCCAGCCCCATCAGGCAGCGCTGAATGAAAAGCTGCACGCTTGATATGGCTTGTTTGATACGGGAAGTTTCCATGCAGGCTCCCATCTGTATGTCGATCAGGAAGAACTCGAACAGGCTGTCGGCATCCACCACGCCCCAGTCGATCAGCTCCTTTTGCACAAGCAGGTGGCTGATCAGGGCCTGTTTCTGGTTTTCGCGAAGCTTGTCATTCAGCGGCTTGACGACCTGCTCCCAATCTTCCAGATCGAAACGGTATCTGGCTGCATTGCGGATGTCTTCGGCGATCTGGTGGCATTCCCAGAACTTCGATCCCGGCTTTGCCCATTCAAACAGCCGGTCGATGTCGACATCGATCTTGTCGGCCACTTCCAGGGTTTTCTTCAGCTTGACAACGTTCACTTC
>CABEAN010000320.1_pt1 | contig 9527 bp, 8 predicted proteins | sample 3132371 | NCBI WGS metagenome assembly CABEAN01 (sample SAMEA5534343, study PRJEB31848) | metagenome | biome: tundra; feature: field; material: soil | place: USA | collected 2013-05 | depth 0.45 m | reverse complement strand
CGAAATCCAATGCAGCCAACATAAAATAGTATTTCAACTAGATAGACTTATATCAATACCACCACATAAAGATATTGAAGAGTCTGCTTATCGATCAATAAGGCAAAATGGGGTGAGAAATATACATGAATATACAGAAAATAGGGGTAATAGGTGCTGGAATCATGGGAAGCGGTATAGCTCAGGTAGCAGCCCAGAATGGCTTTGAGGTCGTTCTTCAAGACATGAATGAAGAGCTCGCAATATCTGGATTTGCGAAAATAAAAGAAAGATTGAAAAGGGAAGTTGGTGAAGGAAAGCTTGAGAGCAAAGAGAAAGACAAAATCCTTTCCAATATAAAACCCACTGCAATCTTAGAAGACTGCAAAGATGTTAACTTGATAATCGAGGCAGTGATTGAAAAAGAGGATGTAAAAAAACAGATTTTTAAAACCCTGGACAATATATGTCTCAAAGAGACAGTTTTCGCCACAAATACTTCTTCAATATCAATAACACGACTTGCCCAGGTTACTGGAAGATCTGAAAGATTCGCAGGCATGCATTTCATGAACCCAGCTTATAAAATGAAACTAGTGGAGGTCGTTAAGGGACTGCGCACATCGCAAGAAACTGTGGATATAATATCGAACATTGCTGAAAAAATGGGTAAAACACCCGTTGCCATCAATGATTATCCCGGATATGTCGCAAACCGTCTGCTTATACCCATGATAAACGATGCTATATACTGCCTGGAGGAAGGAGTTGGACCCCGGGAAAGTATCGATGAAATTATGAAGTTGGGTGCCAACCATCCCATGGGCCCGCTTGAACTTGCGGATCTTATTGGTCTTGATATATGTCTTGCAATACTTGAGGTTCTTCACGCTGAACTGGGGGAGAAATACAAACCCTGTCCGCTACTTCGAAAAATGGTGGCTGGAGGAAAGATCGGGAGAAAAAGCGGAGAGGGATTTTTTGAATACAGAAAATGAACGCATAAAGATAGAGAAAAGAAAACCAAAGTTTGAAGGTACTTGAATCGTGAACTACCCCACCCTTTCGGGCTGGAGCTTCCTACGAGTCCTCGTAACCCTTTCGGGAAACTTTGGCTGTTTGTCGCAGATTACCGTTTTACCGATAGCCAGTACACATGGCATTTTGTAATATATCTCATTATTACATATATGCACAATTTGTTTAGCAGATTTTACGCTGTGCTGCAACCTGTTATCCGCATCAGTCTTGAACCTGATCAAGACCTCATTTTGACAACAGTGCAAAGGGTCTGATTCATCCCCTACCTGTCGGAAGGGGACTTCTCTACACTTTGAACCCACGAGTTAAAAATAACCAGAAATTTCGTTAGATACCGTTAGTTATTTATTTCTACAAAATAATAGCTTTTAGCACGGGGAAGTATTTGCTGTAAATAGAATTAAGCATTTTATTCATTAAAGGGGTAAGAAATGACAAAACACAAATGTACGATCTGTAACTATACCTATGATACTGAAAAAGTGGAGCACCCAGGAATAAAACCCGGGACTGCACATGAGGATTTACCACATTACTGGGTATGTCCTTCGTGTGGTATTGCTAATAAGCGAATGTTTGTAAAAATAGGGGATTAGGTTAGTATGGTTAAGAAAAGTGAAGAAGAGGAATTGAAGAATCCATTTTTACTGCCATATGAATTTTATATGAACAATATGGATAGAATCATGGGAACTGTTAAAGAGAACGGACATAACTTCGAGGATTATCTCAAATATTTAAAGGTGTTTGAAAAAACACAGATTGAAAAACCAGCGCCAGTATGGAATACAGAGAATAAACTGAGGTTAGATTTGAAGACATTAGAATTGAGAGATTTCTCGAAAAAAGGGGAAGGCACCTATACATTGATCGTACCTCCTTATGCAGGTCATACCTCAAAGATAGTCGATTTCAGTCCAAAACAGAGCCTGATTGAAACACTCTTGGAGAATGAAATCGAAGAAGTATGTTCGATCGACTGGAAGAGCGCAACCCAGGCGATGAAGGATTACGACATAGACAATTATCTGAATGAATTGGATATTTGCGTCGATGAATTGGGTGGCCGGGTAAATCTCGCCGGGATGTGCCAGGGCGGATGGCTGGCTACCATGTATGCTGCAAGGTTTCCGGAAAAGGTAAATACACTTATTATGGGGGGGACTCCCATAGATACAGATGCGGGAGAGTGTGTAATTAAAGAATATGCTCATAATCTTCCCATGGAATTCTTTGAGATGCTTGTAGCAATGGGAGGAGGAGTTCTGAAAGGCGAGTTCATGCTTGGAGGCTTTAAGAGCATGAATTTTGAAAAACAGTATATCCATAAATTTGTGATGCTCTACGAGAACATTAATGATCCAGCATATGTTCAGAAGTTTGAAACTTTTGAAGGATGGTATGAGCATACCATTAACCTTCCAGGAAGATGGTATCTGCAGGTGGTTAAAGAGCTTTTTAAGGAGAACAGGCTTTTTAAAGGTGAGTTTGTTGGGCTCGGAAGGAAATTAAGTTTGGGGGATATAAAGTGTCCTGTATATCTGTTAGCTGGGGAGGCGGATGATTTAACCCCGAAAGAACAGGTGTTCAATGCGCAAGAACATCTTGGGACAAAGAAAAGCGAAATTATACAGGATATAGCTAACGGCGGCCATATAGGGCTTTTTATGGGTAAAAAACCACTGTTAGACAACTGGCCAAAGATCGCTCGATGGATAGAGGAACATTCGGGCATATGAGTTATGTCTATTGAATTGTGAAATTAAATGTATTCAAATAATGTTAAAATAGGAGATTTATGGTAAGTAAATTATTCAGAAAGATATTGATCGCTACGGATGGTTCGGAATATACAAAAAAAGCGGTGGATCACGGGATAGAACTCGCAAATAATAATGGAGCAAAAATACATGCTATCTATGTTATCGATACCAGTGCTTATGGCTCAATCCCACTGTCTGCTCCGATGGAATACGCATACTCGCTTTTAAGGCAGGAGGGCGATATGGCTATAAAATATGTGACAGATAGGGCAGAAGCCGCAGGTCTGGAAGCAGAGGGAACTGTTGTTGAAGGTCATCCGGCGCAAGAAATAATAAAGTATGCTGAAGAAAATTCAATAGACCTTATAGTAATGGGAACACTGGGAAAAAGCGGGCTTGATAGATTCCTCCTGGGCAGCGTTGCCGATAAGGTTATCCGCAACTCAAAAATACCCGTTATCGCAGTTCCTGTGAAGGAAAAAATAGAACTATAACGGCTAAAGCTTAAGGAAGATAAGAATGTCGTTTGAATCGCTAAAATCTGGTAAGCGTATTGTGGTAATTGGCGGCGTTGCTGCCGGGCTGAGCGCAGCGAGTAAAGCACGAAAACTTAGAACTGATATTGAGATACTTGTATTTGAAAAAAGTGGCCATATTTCCTATGGTTCCTGCGGCTTGCCGTACCTTATATCGGATTTAATTAAATCTCCGGAAGATCTTGTTATGCACGATTCAAAATTCTTTAAAGAAAAAAGGGACATCAATGTATTTCTCTATCATGAAGTAGTTGCAATATACCCGGCAAAACAATCTGTACTTGTTAAAAACCTCAAGACAGGAGAAGAGAACGAATATCAATATGATAAGCTCGTGATCGCAACAGGTGCAAGGACATTTGTGCCACAGATCAAAGGTATTGAGATTAAAGGAATTTTCACGATAAACACACTTCAAGATGGAATCGAAACGAAAGATTTTATCCGGAAAAATGCACCCAAAAGAGCTCTTATCGTTGGTGCTGGCCATATCGGAATGGAGATGGCAGAAGCACTTGTAATGGCAGGAATGGATGTCACAATAGTTGCAAGAGGGCCTGATATTTTGGGAACTATGGATGAAGAAATTACCAAAATAGTAGAGGAAGAACTTGGAAGAAACAATGTTAAGCTCCTTAAATCCACATCGGTGAGGGAATTCATCGGTAAAAATGGTTATGTCGGGGAAGCGATTTTAGAGAACAATGAGTCAATCAATACTGATATTGTAATTGTATGTATTGGTATGAGGCCAAATTCAGAGATTGCAAAGGAGGCAGGGATAGAAATCGACCACACAGGAGCAATCAACGTCAATCAACGGATGGAGACGAATGTTTCCGGCATCTATTCAGCCGGGGATTGTGCAATGGCTTATCACCAAGTCCTTGAAAGACAAGTTTATATTCCTCTTGGAACCACTGCGAACAAGCAGGGGAAAGTAGCAGGAGAAAATATGGCAGGTGGGGATGCTTCGTTCAAAGGGATCGTCGGAACTTCCGTCTTAAAGGTCTTTGACCTCGAAGTTGCAAGGACTGGTCTTTCCGAAATAGATGCACAAATAGAAGGTTTCAATTTTATCTCCAATGTGGTTGAGCAGAATTCAAGAGCTCATTATTATCCTGGTGGCAGTAAGGTACGGGTCAAGCTAATTGCGGAAATGAACACTGGCCGGCTTCTCGGAGCCGAAATGGTCGGCAGGGAGGGTATTTCGAAGCGAATAGATGTTTTTGCAACAGCCATAGCAGCTAAAATGACTGTGGAAGATATAGAGGACCTCGATTTGAGTTATGCGCCTCCATTTGCACCTGTATGGGATCCAATTTTGACAGCTGCAAATGACCTTAAAAAGAAAATGTAATCAGGAGAATGAATAGTTTATGGTTAAACAAGTGACTGAAAAAAGGATGTTGAACGAGGCTGAAGGATATGATTTACTCCAGCAATATGGGGTTCCTGTTCCTGAACACAAAATTACAAAAAATACTGATGAAGCTGTAAAGACCGCAGAAGAAGTTGGCTACCCTGTCGCAATGAAAATAGTCTCTTTGCAGGTAGTTCATAAAAGTGATGCGGGTGGAGTAGTGATTGGGGTAAAAAACAAAGACGAAGTTAAAAACGCTTTTGATAAGATAATGCAAAGCGTAAAGGAAAAGGTTCCAAATGCAGAAATAAAAGGCATAATCATCGAAAAGCAGATGCCTTCCGGGTTAGAATTGATAATCGGCGGGAAAACTGACCCCTCATTTGGGAAGGTCATCACTTATGGGCTTGGCGGGAAACTTGTCGAGCTTATGAAGGATGTTTCAATAAAGGTGCTTCCGATAGAAAAAGATGAAATAGAAAAGATGATATGGGAAATAAAAGGGTACAGTTTGATAAAGGGTTATAGAGATGAGCCACCCAGGGATGAAAAAGCTCTGGCTGAGATTATTGGCAAAATGTCAAATCTTTTTTACGAGAGTGAAAAAGTTGTCGAATTTGATATTAACCCGTTGATATTATACGAAAATGGGGCATGCGCAGTCGATGCAAGAATTTATGAAAGTGACGAGACTGCAAAAATCCAGGAAAAAGTTGAAAAGGAAATTTCTGCTAAGATTTTTTATCCAGAATCTATAGCGGTTATCGGCGCCTCTTCTGATCCAAATAAAATCGGTTATGCAGTTTTCAGGAATTTGCTGGATTTTCCAGGCAAATTATATGCCGTGAATCCAAAAGGAACAGAAACACTCAGGCATGAAATTTATCCAACCTTGGCATCAGTTCCGGGTCAGGTTGATGCCGTAGTCATAACAGTACCGGCAGCAGTAGTCCCAGAAGTTATGGAAGAAGCAGGTATTAAGGGTGTAAAACTGGCGGTCGTCATTTCTGCAGGCTTCAGGGAAATCGGCGAAGAGGGAAGAATTCTTGAAGATAAAGTTTTACAGATTGCAGAAAAATATAGTATAAGGATGGTCGGTCCGAACTGCCTGGGAATCATTCTCCCGCATAAAAGGATAAATGCGACATTTGACCCGGTATCCCCAAAGCCCGGACATCTGGCATTCATTTCGCAAAGTGGCGCTATCATTACAACCGTAGTTGACTGGAGCCTTCAGGAAGACAGGGGGCTTTCCGCAGTCATAAGTGTGGGCAACCAGGCAGATCTTGGCTTTGATGAATTCCTGAAATTTGCGGGAGAGGATGAAGATACCAGGACCATAATTCTCTACATCGAAGAGATAAAGAACGGCAGGGAATTCATGAAAGTCGTTAAGGAAATATCAAAGAAAAAACATATTATAGCGATAAAATCAGGTTCGTCCAAGAGGGGTCAAAAAGCTGCATCGTCCCACACGGGTTCTCTTGCAGGGAGTTATGATGTCTATATGGCAGCATTCAGGCAAGCTGGTGTCATTTCCGCTCACTCTTTAAGAGAGGCATTCCAGATAGGCGAGCTCCTGGCTTCAGAAGATTATCCGAAGGGAAAGAGAGCGCTTGTCATATCCAATGCGGGAGGTTTTGCAGTTCTGGCCTCGGATTATGCGCAAATGTATGGTATTGAAGTCGTTGAACTTACAAAAGAACTACTTGATGAGCTGAATACCTTCCTTACAGAGGAGTGGAGTCATGAGAACCCTATGGATATTGTTGGAGATGCTCAAGTAGACAGATATGCTCGTGTATTTGACTTGATGATCCGTCACCAGGATATTTGGGACATCGCATTCGTTGTTGCGGTCCCTTCAAGTGTTCTGGAGCCGAGGCACCTTGCCCAGGAGATTGTAAGATTTTCGAACCATACTGAAAAAATGATTGTCGGATGCTTACTTGGAGGTGACAGTATGAAAAGTGGCGTTCGTGTACTGAGAGATGCGTCCATACCAAATTTCTCTGAGCTTGAAGAGGCTTTCGATGCGGTCGGCAAAGCACTTGGTTTAAAGAGTACTTAGAATCGTAGAAATGTAAAAGCTATCTGCAATTTCAGGGAGCCGGTGGACGCTGAATGGATGGAGCCTTTTCAAGCACGGTCTTGAGCTTTACCTTCTCTTGGCCTCTAAAGAATTCCATAGTTACTTTGTCACCCACTTTATGTTTATTGAGCACTTTGATGAGATCCTTAACAGTATTTATCTCTATTTCATCCATCCGGATTAAGATATCCGCTATCTCTATACCTGATTTTTCAGCTTCGCTTCCTTTTACCACGTCAGTAATAACTACCCCCTTAGTAGTGGGCAGGTCATAATATGCCACCAGTTTGGGATTGACATCTATGGCATTGAAACTGATCCATGGTCTTACGATTTCGCCGTGCTTTATTAACTGGTCTGCAATTTCCATTGCAGGCTGTATCTGCATAGTGAATCCGATGCCCTGTGCAAAGGGAATGACAGCACTGTTCACTCCTATCACCTCTCCTTTGCTGTTTATCAGCGGACCTCCGCTGTTGCCGGGGTTAATGGCAGCATCTGTCTGTATCAAACCTTCCATAAATGTTGCCTCCGTCTGGATAGACCTGTTCACAGCGCTTACAACACCTGCTGTGACAGTGGGGCCTCCCACAAGGCCAAGAGGGCTGCCTATAGCAATTGCCATCTGCCCGATTTTTAGATTGTTGTCTTTTGCAATCTCTGCTATTGGCAGATCCCTGGCTTTAATCTTGATTACTGCAAGATCCTTCATGGTGTCCAGACCTCTTATTTCACCCGGGAATATCCTTCCGTCATCCAAAACCACTTTTATCTCCTGTGAACCCAGTACCACGTGGGCATTGGTGAGTATAAAGCCATCCTTATTTATTATAAAACCGGAACCAACACCCGAAACCGGATGCACACGCAGATATGCATCTTTCATTAGTTTTACTTCACTGATGTTTACAACACTCGGTATAACTTTTTCTACAGCACCAGTAACCATTTCATCAAAACTTGTCATATTTATTCCCCATTAACCAGATTTATTCTCTTGATATTTGAAGCTAACTGAGGATTAATTTTGCACTCCTTCTTTAAAACCTTGCTTGTATTTATTACTCCACTGAAATTAACAGAAATTCAAAAGTACTACCTTCATATTATTTGCTTTCAATCATTTGTTATCGTTATCGTTTAAAAATCAATGAACGATGGATATTTTTAAATACCATGAAGTCCTTCATTCTATTGTTTACAAGGGAGTGAACAACGGGACTGGGAATTTACCGTGTCTGTCTCCACCTAAGCCACCTAATATAACGATATAATTCATGAGGCAGGCACAATCCCTATATTTAAATATGCATTTCGAAAACAGTAGGCAAAGAACATGGAAGTACATCAAAATAGAATCAAGACTCTTACAAATTCCATATTCTTATTTTTTCTAAAGACCAAGTGGGTAACTAACTTGGTCGGAAATTAAATAAAGAAATAATAGGAGGTTAGAAAATATGGCAGAAAAAGTAACGGACACAACCGAACGTAAATTGGAAGAAGAGGCAGCAGCTAAATTAAAAAAAGAATCTGAAGCTAAATTAAAAGGAGCTTCTGAAAAGAGTGAAACGCATAAGAAAGTAGAGAAATAGATAACTTCAGATCACCAATAGACGGTAAAAAGTCTATTGGTTTCTGTATTTTTAGTTTAAACCACATTTCAAAAGATTAAAATTTAAAATTTCAGATTTATTAGTATGTCGAATGAGTTAGAACAATGAGACCGTTAAAATTCAGATAGCTTTTTAAGTCAAAGGGTTAATTGGATTTCTTCCCGATGGTTTTATATAATATTCAGAGCAATATTCTATTCACATTGCATCGCTGAGTCCATCCTCAGATGATTCAAGGGGGTTAATTCTCATCAGGCTGTAAGAATCTTAAATCCGGAGGCTGGATTCAGTTCGATGTTATACGATTTGAACCTTAAAGGAGGTAAGAACAATGGGAATTCCAAACACGTTTATCGTAACTGAGCAAACACAACAGGGTCCTCGCCAAATGGACCTGTACTCTCGCATGCTGGATGGGCAGATCATATTTCTCAATGGTGAAATCAATGAGGATATGGCTGAAAGTATTATCGCACAGCTTCTATATTTGGAAGCACAAGAGTCCGAAGGCGATATCCGTATCTATATAAATAGCCCTGGGGGAGTGATTACTGCCGGTCTTGCTATCTATGATACAATGCAATGTATTAGGTGCAATGTTGCAACTATCTGTGTGGGTCAGGCGGCGTCAATGGCTGCGATCTTGCTGGCAGGTGGTACTAAAGGAAAGAGAATGGCATTTCCCAATGCACGGATGTTGATACACCAGCCTCTTGGAGGTGCGCAGGGGCAGGCATCGGATATCCAGATCCAGGCAAAAGAGATTAACAGGGCCAAGAACCGTCTGGATGAAATCCTGGTCTATCACACAGGGCAGCCCCTCGAAGTCATTGAGAAAGATACCGATCGAGATTTTTTCCTTTCTGCAGAGGAAGCAGTGGAGTATGGGTTGATAGATAAAATAATAAAGGCGAAAGAAGGAGTAGTAAAAGCAAAATAAAAATAGGATTAGAAAAACCTATCCACGATTTCAACTGCTCGTGCAACGAGTTTTGCACAATTTTCAAGATCTCCCATACTTAATACAGACACAGGTGTATGGATGTAGCGTGAAGGTGGGCTTATAACGCCTGTTGGTATGCCTTCGCGTGTCAGGTATATCGCAGACCCATCTGTTGTCCCGCCAATACCCACATC
>CABEAN010000318.1_pt1 | contig 9588 bp, 8 predicted proteins | sample 3132371 | NCBI WGS metagenome assembly CABEAN01 (sample SAMEA5534343, study PRJEB31848) | metagenome | biome: tundra; feature: field; material: soil | place: USA | collected 2013-05 | depth 0.45 m | reverse complement strand
GGGCGCGAGATTTTCGATAATATCAATGAGGAAAGAAAGGCTTCAGGGACAAATACGCTCAAATGGAACAGCAAGATCGCACAGGTTGCCATGAATTACAGCAAAACGCTTTCCATAGAGGGATTTGCACATTCAGACCTTGAAGGCAGGAGCGTGGGGGACAGGCTTCGGGAAAATAAAATATTTTACAATATTGTTGCAGAGGACCTTTATATGATAGAAGGTTTGAGCGATGAGGGAAATATGAGCCGGACCATCGTGGACGGATGGATGAAAAGCCCCGGGCACAGGTCTCCCATCGTGGACAGGGACAGGTTGTTCAGCGACGGCGGGGCAGGAGTTTATTGTGAAAAGAAGAACTGTTATGCAGTAATGGTTTTCGCGGGGCTTGAGCATGATCAAAATATGAAATTGGATCAAGGATACATGACTTTCATATATTTATACGACCCTTCATATCCATTTGATTTTGATGTTCCTGTATCTATCGATATCACCTCGACTGAATATATTGACGTTTATCTGGTGTCGGGGAGGGAACAGTATGACAACTTCCTGAAGAACAACTATGTAAATTCCATTTTAGAGAGAAAACAGGCAAAAACCTTCAGCCGCGAAGTCACAGCAAAAAAGGGAGAGGGGATTATAATCCAATCAACTATGGGCAGGGCTGATGTTGATGTGCATTTGCGGTATTCATAGAATAATAGCACTTGAATTTACTTCTTCCATTTGATAACTTCAAGACCATTAATATTTTCAAAATGACCATCGCTGCTTATGAGAGTGATTTCATTTTCCAAACATATCGCGGCTATCCAAATATCATTTTCAGGAATGGGGTTGCCCTTTTTTTTCAAGTCCGAACGTACTCTTGCATATCGTACGGCAACAGCTTCATCAACATTCATTAAGACAGAATTTTCTAATAGTTTTTTTATAATCTGCTCGTTCTGTTCAGGTCTGGAACTGTTGAGTGCACCATATCTCAATTCACCAAGAACAATTACCGGAAGAAAGAGTATGTCTATATTATCGATTATAGTACATATAGCTGGAATACCTTCACGATAAGCGATTACAGCATTTGAATCGACGGCCAGCTTACCATTCGCCTTCAATTTTTTCAAACTCCGCATTAACAAGTTCTTGCATTTCTTCTGCTTCCTTATGCGACAATGTTCCTTTTATTTCACGGAGACTTTTTTTTGCATGATGAGATCGGACTATTACAAGCACATTCTCATGTTCCATGATGCCTTTTAAAGGCTTGAGAGGTTTTAAGACATTGTCTTCATATACTGCTTCTATAGTTTGGGCTGTGCTAACCATTATTTAACCTCAATTACCTATATCATTGTTAAGATATAAATTCTCCTTGATGATGTAAATATCAAAAGTTTTTTATTCGTTGGAACAATCTTGTTCTTATATGGATTTTAATGCAACGGAGTTTGCCGTTAGACTAGGGGATTCAATAAACTGGACAAGTACGATCATTGGCATTGCAGGGGGTATATTTGGCATATACATCTGGTTCTATGACCGGAAAAATATGAGAAAAGCTACGCTATATTTTCCGCTTTTTCTTGCATGCCAGGGGATTATCGATATTATGAAAGACACTGATGCACTTGGGGAAATACGCTGCCGGAATCTTTTTGCATCGTGCGCAAAGACGCTTGATGAAATAGTTTATACACATGGGAGTATTATCCATCTTGAAAAAGTAAATGATTTGAAAATATTTCTATCTATGAAAAAAGGTATCGACGAGAATCTTGAATTTATTCAGGGGCGAAGCTGGTCTGCAATGAAAGATAAGTTTAAAAGTGAAGAGCTGAGAGAAGTTGAAAATAATGCGAAAACCTTACTCTTGCGATGCAAAGAAGAAGTGAAGGATATAAGGGATTTACCGGAGTGAAAAAATGGGGAAATATCATGTTTTTCTATCATGCAAGGATGATATTACCATTGATAATGAAAAATTTAATGAGTTACTGAATAAAAAATTGCCCAAAGACGTTTCTATTGAGTGTATTAAAAAGCATGATGATCTCATGTTGGCCAAAGAAGACGTGGATGATCTTGAAGAAAGTTGCATTTACGTGGTTGATACTCATAATGACCTGGATAATCTTACATACTGGGAACTTGGCTATGCTATGGGGAAGGGAATAGAAGTCATTGGCTATTATGATGGTAAAAGTATCAAAAAAATCCCCCCGGATGTTGAAAAGATGATCAGCATTCCCCGTGATATTACCCGTTTTATGGAAAAGATCAACCGCGCACTTGCCGAGCTAAAACCCAAGGAATACCCGCTCATAAATGACTGGGAAAAGCAGCACACACCTGCCAAGAAAGAAGCGGAGGTGACTTGATGGGAAGAAGTAAAGCAGCGGCTGATAAATTATTTGATAAAGGATTTGACTATTATCAAAAATCAGAGTGGAAACAGGCTTTAAATTGCTGGCTGAAAGCAAAAAAAACATATGAAGAACTCGGGTATCAACAAATGGTTGCAAACACATATAACAACCTCGGCCTTGTGTATGCTGATATGGGCGAGTGGCCTAAAGCCATTGAGTTCTATCAAAAAAGTCTTGAAACTAACGAGAAACTTGGGGATGTGCAAGGCGCAGCACAGACTTATAACAACCTCGGTAATGTGTATGCAAAAATGGGCGAGTGGCCTAAAGCCATTGAGTTCTATCAAAAAAGTCTTGAAACTAAAGAGAAACTTGGGGATGTGTATGGCGCAGCAAAGACTTATAACAACCTCGGCCTTGTGTATGCTGATATGGGCGAGTGGCCTAAAGCCATTGAGTTCTATCAAAAAAGTCTTGAAACATCAGAAAAACTTGGGGATAAGGCAGGAATCTCCGAAACACTCAAAAACCTAGGAGAGATCAATATAAAGAATGGGAACTGGGATGAAGCGGAAACTTTTTTCGAAAAATCCCTCATTATAGCACAGGAACTTGCCCCTCTTTCAACAGTCGAAATACTTTCAAACCTTGGCGAACTATCAGGACTTGAAGATAAATACGATAAAGCAATTAGTTTTCTTAACAAGGCCCTGGAAATAGCAAGGACAGCTGGAGCAAAACCAGTAGAAATTGATATTCTTCAAAAGCTTGCAGATGTGCATCTGTCACGATACTTGCCAGATAAGGGGGAAAGGGATATTTCCTCTGCTCGGGAGTTCTTTGATAAATCACATGAACTTGCGATAAGCATGAATATGCGCATGCAGGAAGGAATTGCGCTTCGTGGGATCGGAATAATCCTGGCAAAAAAAGGAGATATCAAAGGTTCGAGGAACCAATTTACAAAATCAATTGAGTTATTTAATCAACTAGGGGCACTTTTTGAACTTCAAAAAACATATCTTGAGTATAGCAGGATACTATATGAGAATGGTTTTATTATCGAAGCTGAGATTGCTGCAAAGTCCGCTGCTTTTGACTCAAAACGCAATGACTTTCGTGAACTGCTGATAAAAGCATATCTTTTGCTCGGTGACATTTCAATGAAGAATAGGAACCAGTATGAATATTATCTTGAAGCTCTCGAAGTGGCTGAATTCAATCCCAAGATTTTCGTAAGAACCTGCTATCATTTAGTATTCCGGATGAAAAAAATGGAGACCCAAATGCTCCTTAATTTCATTGGTTCATTAAAGAAACAAAACAAGGATAAGGTTTTCAATCGGTTATTAGAAACATTGGATGCGAAAATTCAAGGAAAGTATTACGATATGGCAGAAATCCCGGGTGCATTGGTGCAGGAAATTGAAGGCTTCCAAAAAACCAGTTGAAAAACTAGAGAAATTATTTACCTAATCGATTATGTTTCGGCAGCTTGCGCCATCATCATAACCCCCGCAACAAGTGCCGTCGCACTCTCGAACGGAGCGCTTACTCCAACCATATATCAGAGCAGGCGGTAGCAACCTTGCGCCGCAAAGTCACAGCAAGAAAGGGAGAAGGGATTATAATCCAATCAACTATGGGCAGGGCTGATGTTGATGTGCATTTGCGGTATTCATAGGAAAGCTCTCTAAACTTATCCCACAATAATTCTTTAGCCTTTCAACGCAATATTACATTATCCCTTATGCCAATAGATAAAATAATAATAAAGGGCGCACGCGTCCACAACCTCAAAAACATAGACCTGGAACTCCCCAGGAACAAACTTATCGTAATAACCGGACTTTCGGGTTCGGGAAAATCCTCCCTTGCTTTTGATACACTTTATGCCGAGGGCCAGCGCAGGTATGTGGAATCACTATCAGCGTATGCCAGGCAGTTCCTTGGCCAGATGGATAAACCTGATGTGGAGTACATTGAAGGTCTATCGCCTGCAATATCCATCGAACAAAAATCCACGAGCAAGAATCCCCGTTCAACTGTGGGAACCGTTACTGAAATTTATGATTACCTGCGTCTTCTCTACGCCAGGATCGGAAAACAGCACTGCCCAAATTGTAAAAGCGAAATAACGCCGCAAACCGTAGAACAAATAGTCACCAGGCTGATGTCGCTTCCTGAAAGTACAAAGCTTCATATTCTTGCTCCTATTGCCAGGCAGAGGAAAGGAGAATATAAACAGATATTTGAGGACCTATCAAAATCCGGATACAGCAGGGTTCGCGTTGATGGCAAAATGTTTGAACTGACAGAAGAGATCATGCTTAACAAACAGCAAAAACACGATATCGATGTTATAGTAGACCGCCTGGCAGTAAAAAAAGGCATAGAGGAAAGGCTTGCTGATTCCGTTGCTACGGCTCTGCGTGAGGGAAATGGCATCGTAGTGGCGCAAGTGCCTGATGGCAAAGATTTTCTTTTCAGTGAGCATGCAGCATGCGTAAAATGCGGAATTAGTTTTGAGCCTCTTGAACCCAATATGTTTTCATTCAACAGCCCGCGCGGGGCTTGTCCAACTTGCCAGGGACTTGGGAACACAATGGAATTTGATCCTGACCTTATAATACCCGATAAAACAAAATCGATCAGTGAAGGGGCTATAGAACCCTGGGGTTATGAGCATGGGTATTACCGCCAGATGTTACATTCTGTCGCAAAACACTATGATTTTTCACTGGATATGCCGTTTTCGGAACTTAAACCTGAACATCAGCAGATAATTTTGCATGGGAGTATTGAAGCGATACTTTTTAAGTATGTGCCCAGGGACAGGGATGGCCTCTGGGAACATAGAAGCGTTTTTGAGGGGATAATTCCACACCTTAATAGGAAATACCGGGAATCGCAATCCGAAGAAGCGCGGGAGAAAATCCAGCAATACATGAGCATAAAACCATGTACGGTATGTAATGGCGAAAGGTTGAAACCATCAAGCCTCGCAGTCACGATCGCCGACAGATCGATCATCATGACCACCCGGCTGTCCGTGAAAAAAGCACTTGAGTTCCTTGAGGGAATTAGTTTTTCAGAAAAAGAGATGATCATATCAAAGCCCATCATGAAAGAGCTGAAAGCTCGCCTGGGATTCTTAATGGACGTTGGTCTTGATTATCTGACACTTGACAGGGCGGCAGGCACCCTTTCAGGAGGCGAGAGCCAGAGGATCCGGCTTGCAACACAAATTGGTTCAAGCCTTGTGGGTGTTCTTTACATTCTTGATGAACCAAGTATTGGTCTTCACCAGAGGGATAATGGGAGGCTTATAAATATGCTCACCCGGCTGCGCGACCTTGGAAATACGGTGATAGTTGTAGAGCATGATGAAGAGATGATACGAAGCGCTGATTTTATCGTGGATATGGGGCCGGGAGCTGGAGTCCATGGCGGTGAAGTCGTGATGACTGGAAGTCTTGAGGATATAATCAATTGTGAAAATTGCCTCACAGGTGATTACCTCAGCCATCGAAAATCAATAGCTGTGCCTTCCCAACGAAGAAAACCAAAAGGCAAAATAACGATAGTCGGAGCAGGAGAGAATAACCTGAAACAGATAGATGTAAACATTCCTCTCGGGGTAATGACATGCGTCACCGGTGTTTCGGGGTCTGGAAAGAGCACTCTTGTCAACGATATTCTTTATAAGGCGCTTGCGCAAAAGTTCTATCATGCCAAAGAAAAACCGGGGAAGCACAGGGGAATAATCGGGCTTGATAATATCGATAAGATCATAATAATCGACCAGTCGCCAATCGGAAGGACGCCACGCTCAAATCCTGCCACATATACCGGACTTTTTACACCAATAAGGGATATTTTCGCAAAACTCCCATCAGCAAAAGCGCGGGGTTACCAGCCCGGGCGCTTTAGCTTCAACCTGAAGGGAGGACGATGCGAAGCATGCAGCGGGGACGGGATCATCACTATAGAAATGCATTTTCTTCCTGATGTGTATGTCCCCTGCGAAGTCTGTCACGGAAAACGCTTCAATAGCGAAACGCTTGAAATTACATACAAAGGAAAGAATATTTCACAGGTGCTGGATATGACCGTTGAAGAAGCGCTTACGTTCTTTGAAAACATCCCAAAAATAAAACGGCAGCTTGAGACTCTGTTTGATGTCGGGCTGGGATATATAAGGCTGGGGCAGCCCGCAACCACACTTTCCGGGGGGGAAGCGCAGCGCATCAAGCTTTCCACGGAACTCAGTAAACGAAGCACGGGAAGGACGCTTTATATACTGGATGAACCCACGACAGGGCTTCATTTTGCGGATATCCAGAAGCTTATTGATATGCTTTCCCGTCTTGTTAATGCAGGCAATAGCGTTGTGGTTATCGAGCACAATCTTGATGTGATAAAAGTTGCCGACCATATAATTGACCTTGGCCCTGAAGGCGGGGATAACGGGGGCAGGATCATTGCAGAGGGAACGCCTGAGAAGGTGGCCAGGATCGAGGGATCGTATACGGGGTATTATTTGAAGAAGGCGCTTTTGAATACATAATTCAAACTTGCTCCGGATCACTCACCAACTTTTCTCACCACCACCGATCCATCCCGCATCCTTACAAGTCTCTCCTTCACCACCCCGTATTTATGATAGCTCATAGCTTCGACATGACCGATACCCAGTTTTTTCATTATCAGGTTAGCATCTTCCTGTGCCATATCAAGTTCTTCTATGGAAGGCGAAACATTGACTTTTTTCTTTGACAGGATCACTCCATCCTTCATATTGGCGCCCGCATATCCTTTCGCATCACTTAAGATGAGGGTGCCCTTCTTCATATATGCCCCGGCAAATTCACCTGTTGTTCCCTCAACGATTATGAGCCCTCCATCAAGATGCGCGCCAGTGTTCATGCCTGCATCTCCTGTGACCCGGATATTGCCTTTTTGCATCAAAAGCCCTGTTCCATTGTAAACATCACCCTCAATTGTAACAACAGCCTCGCAATTGCATCGTGCTGCGATTGTCCCTCGCAGGATGCCGTCATCGAGGAGCAAATGTTTTTTTCGCTCATCATATTTGTTGTTAATAAGAACATCTTTCCCTGTTCCCTTGCACAGGATATCTGTTATAGATCGAAATTTCCTGAAAACCGCGTCATCAGATACCACTTCTATTATATTTCCAAGTGGCTGCTTTATATTTCCTTTAACATATATGATTCCTGAAACCATACCCATCCCCATTTCTGATGAGACATCCCCATCGATGTATAGTTTTCCTGCATTTTCAACAGCCCCTGTCCCCCCGAAATGTTTGAGGTTCACTCCCATACCGTAACCCAGGCCTTTGCCTGCATTACCTGAAATATGCACATCCTTTCCTTTCCTCAACTCATTTACAAGATCAGAAAAAGTGTAACTCGTACCAGCCTGGGAAGGGATGATTGTTCCCGGGCGGATCTTATTATTCTGCCATGTGAAATTGTATGTGTAATCGCACAGGTTGTCGATACTGTCTTTTAAAGTCAATAACATATTTCAATCCTTATACCAATTTCTTTGGATCAAAAACCCCGGTCAGAACTGCTGTAACTTTGACGGTTCCTTTAAGGGATCCATCAATTTTTGCGCCCCATACGATGCGGCCTGTATTTGGCGCCTTCCGGAGAATGATCTCACCGGCTTGCGTTACTTCACCAAGGGTCATGTCTTCGCCGCCGGAAATATGAATAAGCACCCCATAGGCGCCTGAAATATCAGATACATCAAGAAGCGGTGATGCAAGAGCCTGTTCAACTGCTTTCTGTATGCGGTTCTCGCCTTGCGCTTGCCCTATTCCGACAGCTGATATTCCTCCGCGCTCAACTATGCTTCGAAGGTCTGAATAATCAAGGTTCACAAGACTTGCATGTGTAATAGTTTCAGAGATATTCTTTATGAATGAACCCACAAACTCGTTGGCGACCTCAAAACCCTCTCGCAAAGGCATGGCTCCTGCAATCTCCCTCAACCTTGAATTATCGATCACGACCAGGGAATCACATTTATCGGCAAGGGATTTTATTCCGATGATAGCTTTCTTTCGCCTCGAAAGCTCGTAACTGAATGGCATCATGACACAGCCTATGGTCAATATTCCTGCTTCATGTGTTGCCTCTGCGATTATTGGCGCAGCGCCGGTGCCGGTACCACCTCCCATTCCCACTATAATGAATATCAGGGTTGAGCCAACAAGTTCCTTTTTTATCTCATTTATGCTATGTCTTGCCGCTTCTGTGCCTCTTTCGGCATAACCCTCGCACCCCTTTCCCTGGTAAGCCTCTTCTCCCATCAGGATCTTCACATCGGCTTTGACCTCTAATAAATGAGGGGCATCAGTATCAGTTGCAATAATTTTAATTCCTGCTATCTCTTTTTGCGCTATCCATGAAACTATGTTGCAGCCAGCGCCTCCAATACCGATGATCGCTACTGCGGGTTTTGCTGCTTTTGCAAGCTCTGATATCCTTGAATCAAGTGTCATAAAAATCCTTCTTTGAAAATGTTTTCCTTGTACTCCAATTATTAGTCTTTTTATTTCTGTATTAAGATATATAATTATCCAATAGGATTTAAGCAAAGAGAAACTTTTATAAACTAAAGCACTATAATTATCTTACACTTTTTAGGTGGTTAATATTATGACTGGAAAAAAAGAAATGATAGGTAATCAGAGCTATCTGATATACACAGGAATAGCTTTTTTGTTATTAATTGCATTATGTGGCATTTCATCCGCAAGACCAATAAATATCGATAAACCAGTTTTAATAGATCTAGGCAAATATAATCAGGTCTTCCTGGAGGAAGTAAAAGCCGGATCTATACTCAGTGTTGAAATACAAGTGACGACGGGTGGCGATATTGATGTTTTGTTAATGAAACCTTCGGATTTTGAGAATTATAAGAATGCTATCGCGCAAAGGGGCAGCATCAATTATATTGCTAATGGTTCTATAATAGGTCAAAGAATTAAAAAGTATACATATACATTCCAGGAAGCAGGGGATTATTATCTTGTTTTAGATAATACAGATGTACCAAAAGGAGGAGGATCACCTCTGGATCAGGTTGAAATGAATTTGAAAGTAAATGTTGAACCACCCTCCGTGGATAAACCAACAACATCCGGTTCAACCCCGTCAGGATCCGATTCAAC
>CABEAN010000313.1_pt1 | contig 9703 bp, 10 predicted proteins | sample 3132371 | NCBI WGS metagenome assembly CABEAN01 (sample SAMEA5534343, study PRJEB31848) | metagenome | biome: tundra; feature: field; material: soil | place: USA | collected 2013-05 | depth 0.45 m | reverse complement strand
CTCCACAGGCGTTGATTCCCTCTGCACCAGAGGTATAGATACTGATATGATTAGCAAGGTATTTGAATTTAACATATATAATAATGATGATGATATACCTGTTCAAGGGGTACGATTCATCCTCATGCTAAAGCGTGGGGCTTTCTCTACCCCTTGACTCCACACCGTAAATTGGTTTTTTTAATTAATCTAACGGGAATGATTTAAAGATTTTGCTTACAACACGTTCTCCATAACCTTCAGCGCCCGCCGCAAATTCTCCTCCGAGGTCGCATATGAAATCCTGATATGCCCCTTCCCATTCTCTCCGAAAGCCGAACCTGGGACAACAATAACCCCTTTTTTCAGCAATTTCTGCGGCACTTCTTCATCCTCAACTTCAGGGAATGCATAGAACGCACCTTGCGGCTGTACACATTTAATACCCATCGCGCCCAGGCCTTCCATAGTAATATCTCTCCTCTTCCTGAAGCTTTCCCGCATTACCGTTACGCAATCCTGCGGTCCTTCAATAGCTGCCTGCGCCGCTTTTTGGGCGATCGAATTTGCGCATGCCTGAATATACTGGTGGATTTTAAGCATCTGCTCTACATATTCCTTGCGGGCTGCTGCATAGCCGATGCGCCAGCCGGTCATGGCATATGTTTTTGAAACTGCGTTTATTGTTATTACATTATCCGTGAACTGTGCGGGGCTTACGTGCTCGCCTTCATAAATGAAATGCTCATACACTTCATCTGAAATTATTGTAATATCATTATCATCCGCAATCTCTGCCAGGGCCTTGATCTGCGTTCTTGTCTGTACCGTGCCTGTTGGATTTGAGGGTGAATTTACAATAAGCGCTCGAGTCCTTGATGTAATTAATTCATTTACTCCTTCCGGTGTCATGGTCAATTTTTCACCAAGTGGAACACCAACGACTTTTCCTCCTGCGATTTTTGCCAGGGTAAAATATGATAAAAATCCCGGATCCGGAATCAAAACTTCATCTCCTTTATCCACCAATGCCTGTAAAGCAAGATGCAGCGCCTCAGATGCCCCTGAAGTAACTATGATTTCATCAGATGATACTGTAAAATGATTCTCCGATTCGAACTTACGGGAGAGGGCTGCCCGCAATTCGGGAAAGCCAAGATTCATTGTGTATCCGGTCAGGCCTTTGTTAATGGCTTCGATAGCGGCGTCTTTGATGTGCTGCGGTGTATCAAAATCCGGCTGGCCAAGACCCAGGTTGATCGAATTCAGGCCGGCGCCTTCAAACATCTTACGGATGCCAGAGATGTCAATGCTCTTTACGCGTTCTGAGAACATGATTTCACTCAAAAACCGTATGTCTTCTTTTCAACTCTGCTTCACTTGCACCTGTCCTGACCATAAGCTCTGAGATCACAGCATCAAGGAAAACAAGCGCAGATATCTCAAAGATAGTGCCCAGAGGGGCAAGCTGGGGATAACCTATCATCCTTCGTTCGTGATAATCCTCATAGACAACATCATCCTTTGGTCTTCCTGGAACAATGATAACAATATCTGAAATGCCACCCAGGGTAGAATCCTTGTTTGATGTGATAACGGCAAGTTTTGAACCTATTTTCTTAGCAATTCCTCCCAGGTTTGCGATAGAAGGGGTCTCGCCTGAACCTGATACGGCAATTACCAGATCGTCCGGTTGCACTGCCGGAGTTGTTGTTTCACCCACGAAGTAAACATTAAATCCAAGATGCATAAGCCTCATCGCAAAAGCTCTTGCTGCAAGCCCGGATCTTCCCGCTCCCATCAGGAATATTCTTTTAGAATCCATTATGCCGTTTACAAGTGATGTCACAGAGCCCGTATCAAGTTTTGATGCAACCTTTTTTATATGCTCGGCAATAAGGTTCATCGATATAATTGTTGCTTCACATTCTTTCTTTTCCGAATTCATATTAACACTGTTTCCTCTTTATTTTGGTCTTTGTTTTTATATTCGATCCTTTTTATCTTCCATCCATCAAGGTTTTTCAATTTATTGTAGATAAAGATGATCTTCTCAGGACTTCCATCCCAGTGAAGGGTTTTCCTTATGTCCTTTTCACGGAGCTGGTCAACAACCGACCTGACGAAATGGGCTAAAGCTATCTTTTTGGAAAAAGGTATGCTATAAAAAATCCTATAACCTCCTTTAGTTTTTGCGTATGATGTCAAAACATATCCCATATTCTCATATTTACTAATGTTCTTAAAATCGCATATTATTTCCTGTTCAAGAGTTACTGATGAATCAATACTGGATATTCCAAATATAACATTGCGTATTAAGGATTCACCAGCTTGCCTGCCAAACCATAATATGATCTTGCCTGTTGTAAGGGAAATAGTAATATCATCACGCCCAAGTTCAACTATATTGAGTTCATGCCCGTCTTTAAGAAGAATTGATCTATTTAGAATCTCCTTTTTCGACCTCATTTATTATAAATATTTACCGATCAAATCATTCAATTTGCGTTTCGTTTCAACTGGTATCTTATCAGGGGCAGTGACGATCGCCCCTGCTAATGCATTTGAGCATACGCAATTTCTCTCAAGAGAGATCTTTGGAATAGCTTCTTTAATAATTCTTCTGACTGCTTCCTCATTCTTAATTGCGTTGGAAATTACCGTTTCAATATTGACATCAGTTTCATGCCATACATCATAATCAGTAACTGTTGCTATCATGCAGTAACAGATCTCTGCTTCCCGTGCAAGTTTTGCTTCAGGAAGTGCAGTCATCCCGATAATGTCAAATCCCAGGCTTTGATAAACTCTTGATTCAGCGCGTGTTGAAAATTGCGGACCTTCCATGCAGACATATGTTCCTTTTTCATGTATTGAGTACCCAAGATCTCTTGTGACCCCGGCAATCATAGAAGACATCTGTGGACAGAAAGGATCAGCAAAACCGATATGCGCAACTATCCCGTCTTCAAAGAAAGTACTGTCTCTCAAACGTGTCCTGTCAAATATCTGGTCGGGTATAACGATATCAAGCGGCTTATGTTCAAGCTTCAGGCTTCCCACTGCTGATGCTGAGATTATCCTCTTTACACGAAGTTTCTTAAGGGCGAGGATATTTGCCCTGTAATTCAATTTACCGGGGGAGATCCTGTGCCCTTTTCCGTGTCTCGGGAGAAATGCCACATTAATTTCACCAAAAGACCCAATTGTAATAGCATCAGATGGTTTCCCGAAAGGTGTATCGATTTCAACTTCCCGTACATTATCCAGCATTGCCGTATCATATACGCCGGTTCCTCCGATTACTGCAATATCTGCTTGCATTTATTTTACGCTCCTTCATAAGTCCATGATTTTTTTCCTGGAATGTTTTTCGTCTTTATTACTCCCCTTCTTACCATTTCATCAAGTATCTCTTCCATTCTGTTGGGCTGTGCAATCTCAAAGCTTATAGGATCCATATTGTGATATTTCAAGAATCCTGCCCTGATTTTTTCAACATTCCATTCGCTTTGCTTTTCCTTGGCCATAAGCCGGGAGATGATATCTATCATGTCTTCGATAAAATTCCATGGATATACGATCCAGCCCCATTCCTGTACAACTTCGCCGCAATAATCCGGTTTTATCTCCGATGTGTACAGGTACTGGAGTACCGCAGTCCTGACCTCTTTTGGATTCTGTTTGCTAACATATTCTTTTGAGTGCGCAATACTTTTACCGGTGTCGGTAATATCATCGACTATAAGAACTCTTTTTCCGGCTACTGCATTATCTGCAAGCGGATACTTAATACTGGGACAGCCTCCTGCATTTGCAGTACCTACATAATGTTCGATCTTAAGACTTGTAAGGTCATTGAGCCCCAGGAAATCGCAAAGAACTCTTCCCGCGAACCACCCGCCGCGCGCCAGCGCTATTATTGTATCGGGTTTATACCCTGATCTTTTCACATCATTTGCCACACGCCTGCACAGGTCGTAAATATAGTCCCAGTTCGTTATTACACATTTGAATTTATCCGGAAGTACCATTGGATCACCATTTTTACGGAAAGGTTATACAGGGCTATATATTTTTTGGAAGATCAATGCAATACCATTTCCATTTGTTGAGGATGGCTGATGCCATATATATTCCATGAGATGCTAATGTCTCAATTAGATGTACCAGATAGGTGAAAGAAATGAGAAAGTGTAAAGATACGCTTGAAGAGATTGAGAAGACATTCGGAGCAGGATTTATGAACCTTTTTCCAAAAGAAGTGCTTGTCCGTGATTGGCCTTCCTGGAAGAGTCTTTCGGAGATAGATCTTGAAAGGGCAAGTTATTTACTTTCCACCAGCGAATTGTTAGAAGAAATGCTAGATGGATCCCGAAGTAAAATAACAAACAATATTGATGCAGAATTTAGTGAGGCATTTGGTTTTGAGGCATTGGTTCCTATCCGGTATGTGACAGAACGGAAAAAGAATTATTTAGAGGGAGAACCGGGCTAGAACTGGTGAAAAACAGCCAGGTTATCCATAAATTACAGATTATTGCAGTATTTTTGAAGGTGTTCCTGATAATTCTATTTTTTCTACTTTGAATTTCGTCATTAATTTTTCTAAAAATTCAGAGACTATTTCATCTTTTTTATCAATTTCTCTTATCCAGATTCTTAGACTGAGCGTTATTTTAGAATCAGAAATATCAGAAATCAAGACCCTCGGCTCGAACATACTCATATCCATTTTATCTTTAAATAATATTTTAAAATTAGATAATTCAAATAATTTAGAAATAATATCTTTTTCCATTCTTGATACATTAGGAAGTATTTTTGGATGCCCGTGTGCAACTTCTTTAACGATATTTTTGACTTTTTCAAAATCGCAAGAATAAGATATTGATAATGGCACCGGAATTTCTATAAAACCTGATTTTGTATAGTTAATGATAATAGTAGAGACCAGGACCGAGTTTGGCACAAAAAACAATTTTCCATTTCTATTTCTTAAAACCGTACGTGTTAGCTTAATTTCCTTTATATTGCTTATTCCTGTATCGCTAATTTCAACCCAGTCATCAAGCTCGATAGGTCTTAGTATTGAAATCAATACTCCTGCTATGAAATTTTGGATTATTTGCTGGGCGCCGAAAGCAAGTGCAATACTAAATATGCCCAATGAAGCAATTAATGCGCTTAAATCCAAATTAAGTACATAAAGCACGCCATAATAGAATCCAAGTGTATAAAAGGCATATTCTATGATTCTGGCTATTAATTTTGAATTACCCAATGAAAGTTTGTCATCTAATAATCTCCTCACTAAAGCGTATGATATGTTAGCTACAATCACGGTGAGAAGGAAAATAAATAAGAATATCAAAAAATTCTCTAATGTTACATTGCCTATAAATATATTGGCTCCAACCATCGGGTTAGAATCTATTTTCTTTCTTTAAAAATGCTTCTGACCGACTCTGTGCAGTTCGCAGTGTCGCCCCAACCTCCCCAATTCACTAAGGCCGCTGTCCATCAGGGATGCGTATTTGTGTTTATCTGCGTCCCGGAAACTACCCTGGATTTTTGAGGTAATGATTTTTGTCGAAAATCATATAAAAACTTAAGAACTTATAAATATAGATTATTCTATTATGAATGGAAATCGTGAATCTAATTTCTTTATGGCCCCGGCCATCGGTTTGATCGTAGGCAATTTGGCAGGAGGAAAAGATAAAGAAAAGGGTGGTAGTGGGCTTATTTCCCTGTTCGGTATTGATTTGGCATTAATGGTGGGTTGGACGTTTGGCATCTTCAAAACGTTCGGATTTACTTTAACTCCAGGAATAGCAATCGGTAGAATGGGTTTTATCGTAATATCTCTCGGAATTCACTTCAAACAACGTATTGGGTTCGGAATTATTATACCGATATTCCCTATTTGGGGTTAGTGAAAAATTGCATGAATAGAGAGTGGCATGCGGTAAAAGTCGCATGTACCTTTCTTAGATGAGAGAGGGGTGCGAAAACACAAATCGTGAAATAAAAATGATGAATATCTTATTAAAGGCAGAATCAAGACCTAAAGATGAAGATGAAAACTAGTGTTACCCAACAGAGTATCATAATATAGTTTTGTCCTGAGATTCGATTTCACTCTCACCGTCAATTCAATAATATCAAATGGTTTAGTTATAAAATCATCTGCTCCTGCTTCAATTGCTTTATTCCTATCCTCTGTTTCATGCAAAGCTGTAACCATAACGATAGGTATATGATTGGTTTTATGATCATCTTTAAGTTTCTTGCATACTTCATATCCATTCATTCCTGGCATCATTATGTCAAGCAATATGATATCAGGAGGATTTGCCTCCACAATGATTATTGCTTCATTCCCATCGTGAGCTTTCAAAATATCATACCCTTTCGATAGATAACCCTCTAAAAGTTCAATATTAATAGGGTCATCATCAACAATAAGGACTTTAGGTCTCATAATATCTTTATTTCATCTGTTTTTTTAAAGTCAATTTTAGTATTTGGAGGTTCAATCATAAACTTTTAGAGTTTAGTAAAATATTACTAAATATATTATATTTCACATCAATATAAACAAGGGTGTGAAGAATGGAAGAATCAGAGAGTTAAGTTTTATCGTGGATATTTCGGACAGGATTGGGATGTGGGTTGAAAAATACTCAAGAAAAAAACGCTGACAAGCCCCATATCCTCGAATTAAGGGATTATGGCCATTTGTAATATATTCAGACATGATGGCTTGCAAGAAATGATATAAATATCGAAAACAAATACAAGTTACATATTGAATATGAACGACATTCATAAAAAGATTAATCTAACAAATAAAAGCCCTCTGGAATTCTGGAGCCTTCCTGCTACTGAACTGCTTGCACAACTCCAGACAACACCACAGGGAATTACAGGCGATGAAGCGGAACAACGGCTCAGACGTTATGGCTCCAATATCCTGGCCCCGAGAAAAAGATCGGACTCATTTGTGCTTTTACTTACTCAATTCAAAAGTCCAATTACTCTCATCCTTCTATTTGCAGCAGGATTGTCTCTTTTCTTGCATGAACATGTTGACGTTATCATTATCCTGGCAATCGTCTTCATAAGCGGCCTTCTCGGATTCTGGCAGGAACGAGGGGCTGCTAATGCAATTCAGAAGTTACTCGCTATCGTGCAAATAAAAGCCACGGTGCTGCGTGATGGAAATCCAGGGGAAATTCCTGTTGAAGCGATAGTTCCGGGAGATGTTGTTATCCTCAATGGTGGAGATGTAATTCCGGGGGATTGCCTGATCCTGGAGTCAAAAGACCTTTTTGTCGATGAAGCAACGCTCACAGGCGAAACATATCCGGTAGAAAAATTAGTCGGGGAATTGATGAGAGAAACTCAGCTTGGAGAGAGAAACAACTCTCTCTTCATGGGCACTCATGTGGTTAGCGGCAGCGCGAAAGCTGTAGTTGTCTTCACAGGGACTGAAACCGAATTCGGTAAAGTTTCTCATCGGCTGAAACTCAGGCAGCCGGAAACAGAGTTTGAGCGCGGCGTCCGGCTTTTTGGATATCTTCTCATGGAGATCACGCTGCTTATGGTGATTTCCATTTTTGCCATCAACACATATATGGCACGTCCTGTTCTGGAATCTCTTCTCTTTTCCCTGGCGCTCGCCGTCGGGCTGACCCCGCAACTACTACCGGCAATTATCAGCGTGAACCTTGCGCACGGGGCAAAGCGTATGGCACAGCAAAAAGTTGTCGTTAAAAAGCTCGCTTCTATTGAAAATTTTGGCAGCATGAACGTTCTGTGTTCAGACAAGACCGGTACTCTGACCGAAGGGATAGTGCGAGTGCATTCCACTCTTGATGTTGAAGGAAAGGATAGCGAAAAGGTTCTTGTTTATGCTTATCTTAATGCTTTTTTCGAAACTGGTTTTTCAAACCCGATTGACAACGCGATCCGGAACTATAGACAGGTTGAGGTATCAGGCTACAGGAAACTGGATGAAGTGCCATATGATTTCATTCGCAAGCGACTGAGCATCCTTGTCTCAAAAGATGATAAGCGCTTGATGGTGACTAAAGGCGCCTTGGAGAATGTGCTGGCTGCCTGCTCATCCGCAGAAACTTCCGATGGAAAGATCGTGGATATAGCAGTGGTGAGGGAACACATCAAACAATATTTTGATATACAGAGTAGTAAGGGCTTGCGCATATTGGGAGTTGCTTACCGGGATGTCGGATCTGACCCGCTCCTAACCAGGGACCATGAGGCTCACATGACTTTTTCAGGATTCATAGTTCTGTTTGATCCGCCAAAACCTGGAATTAACGACACTATAACCCAATTAGCGCACCTTGGCATCTCACTGAAGATGATCACAGGAGACAACAAACTTGTAGCCGTCAATGTCAGTCAACAGGTTGGATTATTGAACCCGCATATCCTCACAGGTTCTGACCTTCGCGCAATGAGTGATGAAGCGCTTGTGAAGCGAGTTAACGATATCAGCATATTTGCAGAAGTTGAGCCAAATCAGAAAGAACGCATCATTCTTGCCCTGAAGAAGAGTGGAAATGTTGTGGGCTATATTGGAGATGGAATCAATGACGCTTCAGCTCTGCATGTTGCTGATGTTGGCATATCTGTTGACAGCGCTGTGGATGTTGCCAAAGATGCCGCTGATATTGTGCTGCTGGAAAAGGATCTGGGTGTCCTTGTCCAGGGTGTGCGCGAAGGGAGAACTACCTTTGCCAATACCCTGAAGTATGTGTTCATGGCCACGAGCGCTAATTTTGGGAATATGTTCAGCATGGCAGGAGTATCGCTTTTCTTGCCCTTCCTTCCATTGTTGCCCGGACAGATACTGCTCACCAATCTCATGACTGATATCCCTGAGATGACCATCGCTACAGATAGCGTGGATAGCGAAATGGTTGATCATCCCAGGCGCTGGAATATAGGTTTCATCCGCAATTTTATGCTTGTCTTTGGAATCTTAAGTTCCGTATTTGACTATCTTACATTCGCAGCTTTGTTTTTCATCCTCCATGCTGCTCCGGACCAGTTCAGAACCGGCTGGTTTATGGAATCTGTTATTTCAGCCTCGATGATCGTGCTGGTGATTCGCACCAAAAAACCATTCACGAAGAGCAAGCCAGGGAAATATCTGTTCACAGCTACCATGCTGATCGTTGTAAGTGCACTTCTTTTCCCTTTCACACCACCCGGGAAGGTATTTGGATTCAGTGAGCTGCCGATTTCGTTTATTCTAATTATGGGGGTGATCGTGGTGTTTTATATTATCATAGCAGAAATGGTAAAAGCAGGCTTTTACAAGAGAGTGAAATTTTAATCCCATCTTGAGAAGGAAATACTCTGCAAAAAAAGAGAATTCGGCAGGTAGTTCACTTTGTCAGTTCTTTTAACCGCTTTATACTTGCCATCATTGCCTGTGATTCTTTTTTCTTCTGTGATTCAAGATGTTCAATTATGGATTCAATATCTATTTTTAGTTGATATATCTTATATGGTCTGCCTTTTCCAGGTTTTTTCTCCTCTCTTTCTGCTATCCAATCCAGTTCCTCAAGTTCGCGCATAGCTATGCTGACCTCGGGCTGCCTTAGATCAGAGCCCATTTCAAGATCCCTGGAAGTTACATCCTTAACGTTTTTCAAATAAGTGAGTACCTTTGCAACATTTC
>CABEAN010000312.1_pt1 | contig 9739 bp, 13 predicted proteins | sample 3132371 | NCBI WGS metagenome assembly CABEAN01 (sample SAMEA5534343, study PRJEB31848) | metagenome | biome: tundra; feature: field; material: soil | place: USA | collected 2013-05 | depth 0.45 m | reverse complement strand
CGGGAGATAAAATTTCCACACGTAAGCCTGTAAACGGACATATAGAACCGGGTTTCAAATTGTATTTTTGGGCGATGGAATCTTCAATTTGGTAACCATCGACAAGTTCCTTATTGCCTAAAACATCAAGGAATAATTTGCTCATAATTAGTCACCAATCCTTTTCTGGTTCATATGGTGGAGGATCATAAGGGGATAAGATAGCGATTGTCAAGGAATATATGCCGACCGATAGTAGCCCCCGTTTTCAGTCCGAATTGAAGAATTACACTTGAAATGTTGCATGGACTATCGCGAATAGAAAAACAACAGTACAGGAAGTTAAAAACACCTTCAGTCATCCGAAAATTTACCCTCCCCAAAGTGCATGTTTCAACCCGTTATCACCAAAAATACAAAAAAATCCAACGGTTTATTTTCCCCAGCGGTTTGTTTTCCAGGTAGGCTTTATTCAACGTGAAGAAGGGCGCAGGCCATGCTTTTCCAGTTTAGAACGGCCTACAGGACCTGTTGCAATCAACACAAACGTCTTCACCGCAGGGGCGGCATCAGTCCGATACCAGAGCGAATAGGTGGTAGCAAGATCAAATTCTCCGGGAAACGGGCCGACCAATGATGCACGGTTTGCCTGAACTACTTCGGCGAGTTGGGTGACACCGAGGTCTGCTTTGCCGGTAAGAATCATGCGCATCGTTTCAACGCCGTCTTTTGCCAGCGTGGATTTCTTGAGCACCTCCTCTTTGATGCCGAGCGCTTCGATCACCTTCATGAAGTGCATGCCGACCGTGGCCCCACGCGCCGGATCAGAAAACACGATATGCGGCGCAGCAATCAGTGCGGTTTTGAGCTTCTCCGGTGTGGAGAGGTCTGGTTTGGGGCTTCCGGGAGGCACCGCGAAACCGCCGACCGTATCGGCAAGCGGACTGCTTAGTCCTCCTTTGAGTTTCCCATCTTTTTCTGCATCGCCAATACGCTTATCGGTAGTGATCAAAAGTACCGCCCCGCTATCTGCCAAGAACAGCTGCTCTGCCCTACCGGCTGTGTCAAATACAAGAGCTATCTTTTGGCCGTGGTCTTTTTCAAATTCAGCAGCCATCTCCATCAGGGGAGCTTTCACACCGGCCGCTGCATACATGCGTAGCTCCTCAGCAAGGGCAAGCGCTGGCACAAGGGATACCAACAGGGCAAACAAAACACTTAGACGAATAGGGTTATCGGGAAAATCGTTTTTCATGATGACTCCTTCTTTTTTATCGGATTCATGACAAATTTTCTTTCCTCCTCTTGATCGAGGATCGGTAACGGTTTATTGACCTTAATCATCCCGTCTTGAACAAAGACTCCATTTTTGTTTTTGAAGACTCTCTAGGATCCTTTCCTTTACCGCCCATCTCGACATCTCGAAAAATGAAGAAATCACAAAAATTGCTCCGATCCTTTTCAATAACCCTCTCTGCCTGTGGTTCCCGGCAATCATTATAAGAGCCGATATTATAGTGGACGCAACCGAGGCAGCAGTGCAGGTCAGATCCGCAAAAAGGACAGATCTCCCGCCTGCCCACAGGAGTCTTGATTCCCAAACTTTTTAAGCATGAATGGCATCTTTTCATTTTCTATTCTCCCGCCACAGCATGAAAGCCAGCACGGCAGGTACAACGCATCCAAAGATGCTCAACCAGATAGGAATGGTCATACCATTTGCAACGATGTTCACCTGAAAAACGAGTCTCAGTAATTGGGCAATGGAAATGGCACTCAGGAGAATCACGACAATGGTTGTCACCGGTTTCATGATCGGCCTCCTTTTGATAGGAAAACAATCAGACTGAATATTTATGGACGATTTCAAACAAGAAATCAAGTTGAGTGTTGATCGGTGGGGTGGATGGTGAGGGGTGAGGGGTGAGAAAGGGGCCCATCCCGGTTGAGAGAGGATGAGCCCCTTAAATTATTTTCTTGTAATCCAAGATTGATCTATTCAGCTTTACAAATCAGTCAGTTATTTCTTGTGGCACTTGGCGCATTCGGTTACGGAAAAAGCCTTTTTCCCATCATGGCACGCACCACAGGACTTGCCGGCTTTCATGTCATCCATATTAAGGGGGACTTTCTTCATCTCAAAAAGCTTAGGCTTGCTATGACACTCTGTACACTTGGAACCTGCATCAGCATGGGTCTTTCCATCAAATAACACTTTCCCCTTCGTTTTTTCATCAAACTCAACCTTTTTGCCCGTGCCTACCGCCATGGCACCGCCAGCCATACCAAGCAGGAAAAAGGCAGCTATCGCAACAATCAACAATCTTTTCATATTACCTCCTCTCTATTAGCAAAATTCTTGCCGGCATATAAAGTATGCTGGGGCAGAGCAAATTCAGCCCCGCCCCTATATGAACCGAAAATCATTGCTGACTCTTCGGCACAGTGCCCTCATCTTTCATGGAGTTCTCGGCCATATTCAGTTTCTTCATTTCCCATTTCCTCTTCCCTATGTGACTCATTGTGGTTTGCGGAAATATTTGCTTTCCCCTATACCGTTCTGCAGAAGATTATCTGCATAGGGAGTGCCAAGTCGTGATAATGAAATAAACGGCCATTAATAAGGACTTAGAAATGATGCGGAAAGAACGAAGGGTTGTCTTTTGTGGAATTTCTCCTCATCCAGTGGGGAATTTATCTTTGAAGAAAAGGGCCTCATCCCCCGGTGAACAGAGGTGAGCCATTTACTTCGCTGATTTCGACGTGAAACATAGATAAATTTCCCTGATATGTCTATTATTTCTTTCAGGAAGGAGTAGTCACCCCCGATCACTAGAAGAACCGATTTAATATAGTGTTTGTGTGCCTGATGTTTTTATGTCAGAGAAGATTCATCCCTTCCCAATTATGTCGCAGTCTCTCAGAGGGTGGATGCTCAGGGCTTTTTATGAGTTTATCAGAATTGGGAATGCAGAATTCTTTGTTGCAACCGGAGGTCTCATCGATGATTTTACCAGTTAGCATTAAGTACCGTGCCTGCCTTTGGGCCTTGATCTTCTTTCTGGCCCACCCCGTTTTTTCCTGGGCAAGTGTAAGCTTTATCCCGCCCATCACCTCGAATATAGGTGAGGTTAAGATTTATCTTCTTACACGCGGGGCAGGTGCCGATGTATATACAAAATACGGTCACACGATGATCCGTGTCGTTGACTCATCCAATAATATGGACGTGGCCTACAATTGGGGCGCATTTGACTTTAATCAACCAGGTTTCATTGTAAAGTTTCTGCGTGGTCTCCTGCCCTATCACTTGGCGATTTCGCCTACCCACTTCGAGGTCCGCATTTCCGATATTGAGCAACGGTGGCTTGTGCAGGAGCAACTCAATATGACGGACAAACAAAAGGCGGCCCTCCTTTTGGAACTGAACCGCGAAGCCCAGCCAGACCGGCGGTATTATCGCTATCTTTTTTTTACCGACAACTGTTCAACGAGACCGCGCGACTTTATCGACAAGGCTCTCGGCGGAAAGGTTGCCACAAGCTTCCAAGGGAAGGGAAGCGGCTCTACGTTCCGAGATAAAGTTATGAATTACAATGCCTCTGTCCCCATCCTGGCTATGGGCCAGGACGTGATCCTCAATCGTGAAGTGGACCACGGCATCTCCCAATGGGAAGAGATGTTTATTCCGCTTAAACTACGAGAATATCTCCTGTCGATGCCTGCTTATAACGATGACGGCAGTGTGCGTGCGGGTGAAAGGCTTTTATCAGGTACGACGACCTTGACCCATTATCCCGACCCTGTGAATTCGCTTTATAATGGCTATGTGATTTTCTGGGTGTTCCTGGGAACCCCAATACTGCTGGGCATGGTTCTATACTTGAAAACTTCATTCCGGAAAGCGGGTATAAGGATTTTTGGTCTTGCTTTGACCGTTTGGGGGGCGGTATCCGGAATGTTTGGCCTGTACTTAACCCTGGCCTGGGCCTTTTCTGAACATATGGTGGTACACCATAATGCCAATCTGTGGGTTTTCTGGCCTATGGATTGGTATTTTCTGTTTCTGGGAGGAATGCTCCTCTGGAAGGGAGTCCCGCTCTGCAAGGGCAGCCTATTATCGAAATTTACTGTCTGGCTCGTTCTGGGACATCTTGTTGCCTTAGGCATCTATGGCATTCTGGCAATCGGCGGTTTCTTTATGCAGTACGTGACACGGGTATTTGTCTATTTCGGTTTGTCTGCACTTCTCCTTTACTGCCTAACTCTTTATCTAACAGCATTCAGGTGGCGGGAGCTGGGCCGCCAGTATTGATAGTTGCTCTGAAATTCCCCCTTTTCTAAAAGAGGGGAGATCCCTCAAGACATCCATACAGAGCCGCATGTATTACTCGCTTGACAGTGTGGCGAAAACAATCCTGAAGGTGTAAGACTTGATCGAACGAGTCGTTCTATTGTCAAAGGAAAAATTTCAGACAACTTGTTTATTACAAGTTGAAAGTAAGTATGGCCATCAAATCCGTCAGATGCTCTCTTTCAGGAAGTACACATCAACCGGATGAGCCCTCTTTTAATGGTGATTAAGATCCTGAAATGCTGATCAGGACCTTTCGATCTCGCGGCTCATTGTCGAAGTCGACCAGAACGATCTGTTGCCAGGTTCCTAGAATGAGACGGCTCTCGATCAAAGGAACGGTGAGAGAAGGTCCCAGAAGTGCCGCCCGTACGTGGGCATAACCATTCCCATCACCCCATTTGGCGTCATGCCGATATGGAATCCCGATTGGGGCAAGGCGTTCGATGGCCTCTTTCAAATCCCGAACAGCGCCACTTTCATATTCGATGGTTGTGATCGCCGCAGTGGAGCCCGGCACAAAGATGAGAACCTGTCCCTCTGTCAGCCCTGATTCAGCAACTTTGTGGGATACCTGGGGCGTGATGTCAATGATGTCGGTATCGCCACTGGTCTTGAAAGACAGGTAAGAATTTGAGATTTTGAAGTCCATTGATCCATCCTGATCACGTCCAGCTTACGATATATTCCATGTCATCTGATTTGATTTGAGGATTGCTGACATTCCAGTCTCCATTTAACCCGAGCTCTTTTGCCGACAATTCAAAATGACACATGGCAATACCCATATCAACGTTCTGGAGCCTGATATTTTTGACAATATTCTCATATCCCGGCGTTCTTTTAAGGTAAAAATGAAAGGCATTTTGATCTTTGCCTTTAATGATTCGCCACGGTTGCTTGTTTGAAGCCGAAGGGGCTATCCTGACACATTCAAGGGGTGTGTCAAAGCTGCCGGAATTTTCTTTATCGAGAGGAGTATCAATGTCTTGAAGATAAAAGAGTTCATGCCATGGTTTTCTCTTATCTGATGCGGCAACAAATCTAAACATCCTGTCCACTACTGATCTCTTATCGCTGGAGTATCCGACAGGGCTGATAACCGGCAATAATTCATTTTCGCCGAGGTTGATTTTCCCGGAAAATCCACCCCTCTTGAAAGTGCCCCCCAATAAGCAGGTTCCAAGCCCCATTGAGGTTGCCTTCAAAATATTCTTCTCCATGCAGTAGCCATAATCCTCCATGGCCTTGGGTTGTTTTTCAACAGTACCGACAATGAATTGCCTGGCTCCCTTGATGACGCCATAGGTGGTAAGATGTTTAAGCTCACTTATTTCCAATTCATTGAAATCTATGAGTTGAAAACGGACCTCGCTTCCGAAAGGGGTCTCTTTGTTTGATGCCAGGAATTGTCTCAATTCAGCTAACTTCTCCAGCTCAATGGGTGCATTGCTATATGTCCGGCAGGAAATACGAGTTTTTATAGTTTCAATAATGGTCATGAATGCCTTTCCTTTTCTCACATGGTCAATCGTGAACCTGCTCTTTGTTGAGGTCTTCAACTAATTTGCTTAAGAGTCTTAGCTGTTCCTGTTGAATTGTAATCAGCTCACTCCACTGTTTCTCCCTGAGTGAATCAACTTTCTCATGAAGCCCTATTATTTCAAGCTCTGCCTTTAAATTGACTTCATAATCGTGTTCAGCACTTAGTCGATCCTTATAGGCCTGTCGATTTTGAGACATCAAAATAATTGGAGCTTGAATGGCAGCAAGCATAGATAAAACAAGATTTAGCAGGATGTATGGATATGGATCAAATGAGCTGTTAAGCTTGATTAGAATAAACGAATTCAGGATAATCCATATAACCATCACACCCATAAATATTGAGATAAAGATCCAAGATCCCCCAAAAGAAGCGACCTTATCGGCCATCTTCTGGCCCAAAGTCAATTGTTCGGAATAGTTTTGAACGATATTTGTCGAAATTGGGGTTCTTTCGGTTATATGATGAGCAACATGCCTTTCTTGTTCAGTAAGCGTTTCATATTTCGAGCGAAAGAGCCTTTCTGCTGTATCGTGTACTTTCTGATCCATCATGCTACCCTCTGAAGAGCTGTCTGACAGTGTATTTTAATGGCCACGTACATTTTAAACGCAAATACTGTTGGTTCCGCACCCATAAACGAGGATGCACTAATTTCCCAAATTGATAGATCCCTCTTTAGAGAAAGGGAGATTGAGGCTTCCGAATGCCGTCCTGACATCGGCCTTTCCCTCTATTTTATAAGGTAGGTCACCTCCGGTTAACATAGCCTTCAGACTTCCACCCAAGTCTTTGAACTTTACATCGATAGGTACCTGTATCCGTGTTGTTGATGATGAAGGGATCAGGAGTTCATTTTCCAGGCGGCCCTTTCCGGTTTCCTCATTTTTAAGGTAAATGGTGCATTCGAAAGATTTGAGTGTAAGGTCGAAACGGTTCGGATTTTGTACATCGAGACCGATGAGAAGATTCATCTCTGTGAAGGAGCGGGGACTGAGGATGACCCCGCGAAGGACGAAGGATGGCTTCTCCATTATCCAGCTCAGGCAAGACATAAGGAAAATGGAAAAGGCACACAGGAACAATATTCTACAATGAGTCCTTACTTTCTTTTGATTCAATTTCTTCATAACACTCTTTTACAAATCCATTTTCTCAATCCTGATCCTGGTTGCACCCTTCGCCTGCTTCAGAACCGTCGCATCATCAAGGATTCTTCCAACAAAATTGACCGCACTTGCTGGAACAGGATCAGCGCCAGTGCTCATCGGTGTCTTTCCAAAGAATATCGCCATCGCATTACCTGGCGGCCAGTATCCGATGTCGCCGACTTTTACTTTTGTGGTGGCTGTTTCATCGAGGGGCGCCTTAACAGGAATCTGAAAATAAAACTCATCACCCCATTCATTCGGTCTGGCGTCAATGGGAAGTTTATCAATAATTTGTTTTGCACATGCCGTGTCAGTCATCTCCCCTCGTAACGTTATATTACCGATGATTATTTTAATGGCTACAGACATTTTCCTACCCCCGATCAATCAGTTATAGCATAATTTTTTATGATTTCAGCGGCACGATCTCTTCTTAATCCACAAGCATCAGACAAAAAGTATTGCGGGGTTCTGTTTCTTCCCGCAGAGTTTTAATATGGCAGTCATTGTTCCGAGCTGTCTGAAACACATCAATACCACATGCCTCCATAGAAGGCCTTACTCTGTCACCATGATTGCATGAGGTTCCCGTAACTTTACCGCATTCTTTACACAGATTGCAGGGACCGGCTAAAAATACGAAGGCTTTATAGTATCCATCCTTGAACATGTCCCCTTCCAAATCAATCAGCATCTGAAGGAATTTCTTTAAACGCTTTCCCCTGTCCTTTGACGATAAGGTTTCAATATGAAACAGAAGGGCTCTATTATAGCAATCAAGGATCCGCCTTGTTTCTTCTGCGGTCGGTGTGTGAGGCGGACAGCAGTAACTGTAATTGTAGCCTCCACAGCCGAATTCACATTTTAATCTCACCCATGCAGCTGTCACCACACTGGATGGGTGGATTTGTTTCACGCTGGTCGTCCCCCTTTCCAGCGCATGGTCGGCATATTTTTTCAGATCGTTTCCATTCATATGCAGCCACCTCTGTACCTATGACTATCCTTTTATGTCTATTGTTGAATCAGTGCTCATGTATGCAATAATGTTTGATAAATTCCCTTATTTTTTTGATGTTTCTTCAAAAATCTTGCAAGCTGGTCTTTCCCGCCATCCTTGATCTCTATGAATGCAACCCCAAGTCGACCGGTGAATTCGGGTATGTCGCGGGCAATGTCATACCATTGGACCTCCCCTGTTGCCATCAATGGCGGTTCTTCCGGAATGAGCTCTATGCTGAGGTGTAAACGGTTTTCCCGCGCAAAAGGAAGTCCTGAAAGCAAATTGACGCCATCCACCTCGATGGACTTGGTTTCGAGACAGATCCCGTCCTTTGAAATATTTCTGCTTTTGATATGCAGCCGAGGCAGGCCCTTCGGCATCTCCTGAGCGGATACAATCTCGACCGTAACTTCCAAAGGGTATTCAAGGCGCTGAAATTTTCTTTTCTCCAACCCATCAAACATGACTGACTCCTTAAACCAGATCTTTCCTTAATACGTTTGATGACTTGAATGTCACCACCTTCCTCGCAGTAATCGTCATTGGCTTTCCGGTCTGGGGGTTCCTGCCCTTTCTGGCTTTCTTCTTCATCACGGTCCACTTGCCGAATCCGGAGATCATAACGGGCTTCCCGTGGGACAATTCGCCCTTAATGATTTCAAAAAGGCCATCTAAGCCAGCCATGGATTCTTTCTTCGTAAGGCCGGTTTTATCCTGAACCTGTTGGACCATCTCATTCTTTGTCAGCGCCATAAATTCCTCCTTAAGGATTATCGATGTTGTGATGAATTAAAATATCTCCGTCTTATCCCCAGAATATTCCGGTCCTGTCATCATCAAGGGCCTTTAGCATATCATCAAAATCAGCGCTCAGTTTTATCAGGTCATAAATATGCCATCGTGAGTTTCGATCCATGCAGTACAGTGTCCATTTCTTGGTTTCATTATCAAACCGGAATTGGGCCACAGGATTCTCTGTCCATATGGAAGGGTTTCTAAAATATGGCCTTGTTTCAATGAGGGTGACTTTATCCCGAATAATCTTAAAGGATGCGGTCCGTTTTCCCGGGCGCGGTTACGATCCGATCGATGGAATCAGTTTTTTGTGGCTCTCCCGACAAGGTCATTCCCCTGCCCCATGATCCTGTTGAAGCTTGCGGTAAGGAACCCGATTGCCGTTTTACGATGAAACAAGCCAGCCGAAAAGCGGGTTCACTGAATCACTTTATATACGGTTTGTCAATGATTTTACGGATGATTATTCATAAAATATTAAACTTGACATTCTCATAATTATCTGATGGTTAATCCTCCTCTGCCAGATTTTTTCGGGTGGGGGAAAATGACAAGAAAGTAGGGAATCATGACAAAAGAAGAGAAGATTGAAGCCATAAAGCAGCGGGCCAGAAAGAATTTTACACTGGGGTACAATTGTGCGGAATGCGTAACTGAGGCAGTGCTCAGTGAGATTGACACGGGCCTTCCTCCGGAAGTCAAGAAAGTGGCCACGGGTTTCGGCGGGGGCGTCGGGCTCTTCGGCGATACCTGCGGGGCTATAGCAGGCGCAGTCATTTCTGTCGGCGCTGTACATGGCCGCAGCGCCCTACCGGAGGGGGAAGGAAAAGAGGCGGTGAAAAAGTCGGCCAATCAATTATACGGGAGACCGGGACTTTATCGCCTTTTCAATCAGATCCCCAATAAATTCA
>CABEAN010000311.1_pt1 | contig 9780 bp, 12 predicted proteins | sample 3132371 | NCBI WGS metagenome assembly CABEAN01 (sample SAMEA5534343, study PRJEB31848) | metagenome | biome: tundra; feature: field; material: soil | place: USA | collected 2013-05 | depth 0.45 m | reverse complement strand
TGACAGATAGAAAGAAGGATGTTGAAAAAAATCAGCGAAAAAATATCAGGATTCTACATCTCTAAACTCAGACCAAAAACTATTTTTATGTTGAGTATAATTATAGACTGCTATTATTTTAGGGTAGCTTTTATAATAATCATTGCAATCATTAAAATCATGGATGTGAAAAATATTGTTTGAAGATAAAGAAATAGGGAATGTTTCTCTGAGATTAAGCGAATACGTGAGGGTGCTCAAACTCACAAGGAAACCATCAAGAGAAGAATTTTCAGTGATTGCAAAAGTAGCTGGCGCTGGTATACTTCTAGTAGGATTCATAGGTTTTATCATTTATATTTTAATAACGGTATTACCGGGAATGTTAAAATGAACGAGGAAGCTGCTGCCATATATGTTATCAAGACAACAGCGAACCAGGAAAGGACGGTAGCGAATTTGATTGAGAAAGTTACCAAGAAAGAACATCTGGGCATATATGCAGTGCTCGCCCCTGATGAGCTAAAAGGCTATGTTCTTGTCGAAGCGGCAAGTCCTGAAACAGTCGATGAGGTCATTCAGAACGTTCCCCATGCCAGGGCAATGATCAAAGGCCAGTCAAATTTCGATGAAATATCCCATTTCCTTACGCCCAAGCTTTCCGTTACTGGAATTACCGAGGGAAGCATTGTGGAACTGATATCCGGTCCATTCAAGGGAGAAAAAGCAAGAGTAAAAAGGATTGATTCAACTCATGAAGAGATTACAGTTGAATTGTTTGAGGCGATGGTTCCCATCCCCGTAACAGTTCGCGGTGATAATGTTCGAATATTGAAACGAGAAGAAGAAGAAGAGAAATAATATTAACAGGAGATTTTAAAAATGGTGAGCGTTGTAGAAGCATTGGTTTCCGGCGGTTCAGCGTCCGCAGGTCCGCCATTGGGTCCATCACTTGGCCCGCTTGGCGTAAATGTAAAGGCAATAATAGAAAAAATAAATGAACAGACAGCAGCTTTTAAGGGAATGCAGGTCCCGATCAAAGTAATTATTGATGATAAGAAACAATTCACAATAACGGTGGGAACGCCCCCGACATCAGCGCTAATAATTAAAGAAGCTGGTATCGAAAAGGGCTCAGGAACACCAAATACCGTGACCGTTGGCAATATAACCGCCAAACAGGCCGTCAAGATCGCCAAAATGAAAAAGAGCGACTCTCTTGCAAAATCATTGAAAAATACTGTGAAAGAGATCGTTGGAACATGTGTACCGCTGGGTGTAACTTTTGAGGGATTAAAACCCAAGGAAGCAATAGCGGCAATTAACAGCGGAAAATTCGACCCGGAGTTCTCCGAGGCGAATTAGATTTTTTTTGGCAGAAGTTTTACTTTTTTTTAGTGGAACCCCAGCCGCAGCAGAGCATATTCCGATAAAATCAACTTATCCCCACATCCGCCCTGTTCTCGGTGACGTGCAGGTAGGTGAGGGCGCCAGGGCCGGGGTCGTAGACCATCATTAACGACGATGTAGTAGGGTTAAGTTTATTTGCAGTATTGTCTATGTTAAATATTATATCTGGCCCTATAAGATTTGCGTAATGCTGGATTATATTATATGAACTATTAGTTGTGCATGTAGCTCCCCATGTAAGACATGGACTGCCATCATATGTGAGCATTGTACTGGTATTTAATAAATCATAGTTCATCTGAAGCCCCTCAGGTATGGGACTGCTCTCCCACTCCTCCTCTATCCCCAATCCTGCATATTCGATTTTGACAATAGCATCGCAACCATGTTCATGTTCTATGCTTATCGTCAAAGTGGGAACCCCACTTGATGTAATACTCCAGTCTCTAACACCACCCCCGCAACCACTCCCCGTATAAAAGAGGTTCAGTGAAAAATTCGTTAAAGGTTCCGGGTTGCTCATATTGATATTCCTAATAGTTAACGAGGCGGGTAAAGGAACAAAAGTCCCCATCGGGGATATAACTTCAAGAACAATAATAGCTGTCTTATTCTTATCATTAACTGAAACATTTGTATAACTTAAGGTTCTGGCATAATCAGCCCAGGATTTATAATAATCGCTTGTTATATTGACATTTACTATTACATTATTAGTTCCGTTTACAGGATTCACCCTTCCTGCGCTTGCATTGGGATACTTTATTATGGTTGCCATTTTCTTGACAGAAACTACCGCAGTTCCTTTTCCTCCTACAGACGCATTGCCGCTTACATTAATTACAGGAAGCGTTAAAGTCCATCCATTATAATGGAACTCAGGAGGAGACAGCATTACTGTGCCTCCCCCTGGATATTGCGCCCATACACCGCCGCCCTCGTAAGACACTATCCTGTCGTCCAGAGTATATTTTATCCTTCCCATAGGAATAGTAAAATTAAAACCACTGCTATTTACAAAGATATAACCGGGATTCCTGGAACTGTTCGGCTCAACTGTCAGGGTGCCTCCACCAAGTTCAATATTTGTTATCTGAAGCGGCGAATCCCCCAATGTTACCCTGCTCGCACGTGAGTCCAGGACGGTAAATGCCTGTTCCACATTCTTGGAATTTGCCATATCTTCTAAGGTGTAAATCGCAGGTACGCCGAACAGTGTTATCATGCCTATTCCAAGAATAGTAATAGACAGGATAATTATGTGGCCAATAACTTCTGCTTCCGCTTTTTCAGAAGTAATTAGTTTCATTCTACCTCCGTATCCAGCTGGACATTTATTATATACACATCAATATTTTCCATTTCAAGTTTTGCAGTACATTCATCCGAAGAACAGGAACTCCAGGCCTTAACATTACTGAAATAATTCTTCCACCCATTTGAATAAGTGCTATTTATCGTTACAATGATATTGCTCACATTTTTATAAACACTAACCTTCGGTATGCCTTTAGCTGTAACCCTGCTCATACCGCTGCCGCCTACAGACGAAGTACCGCCTATTGCCACGACAGGAATAATAAGCATGTTGCTCTGATTGGAAATGAGCGGCTTTGAAACAAGTATCGTATTGCCGTTTGGATAGCTGACCCATACACCTGTGCCTTCATAAGCGACGATGGTTTCCCCCACCACACTTTCAATACTTCGCATCTGCCTGTCTACCAGAGTAATATTTTCATTCGTCGAATTTATTGCTGTAATATTGATTGTACTACTTCCCGTAACACTTAGCGACCCACCGTACATTTTCAGCTCTACGTTCTGAGAAGGCGCCTGCCCCATCACAACTTTATTGACGTTATTTGCAAGCACAATAAAACTCTGTTTTGTATTTTCTATATGGTTTGCTTCCTGGGCATTTTTCACGATCGGATATCCTGCCACTCCTATGAGTCCAATGGATAAAACTAATAAACCAAGAATTGTTACAAAGTCAACTACTTCAGAGACTGCATCTTCCGAGGAAAGAAATTTTTTGTTATTCATTGTTTTATTTTCATAGTGTTATTGTTTTTATCATACCACAGTGTATAGTCCTGGGCATTGCTGTATATCTTCTCATTTATAGTATATGAAGAATTAAATGGTATCCAGGCCTTTATATCATTTTCCGCGTCCAGGAATATCTTTTCGCGGGTTACATTGATACTATAACTCTCACCTGCAATGGATGCAGGGATTGAAAAATCGTATTCCAGCTGGTTAACAGTACCCCCATATGATCTTGTTATATTTACCAGGGTATCCATGGATGTTACCCTTGCTGCAAATCCGCTTCCCAGAATATCAAAACTTGCCTTCATTGCCGTTTGTTTTGAGTGCTCTGAGAGTGTAAAAAAAGAAAGAACGATCCCCGAAAAAACCAGCACTGTAATTGAGAACATGAGAATAAAACCAATTGTGATGGATACCGCATCCTCATTTTTTAATAATTTTTTTATTTTCATATTATCACCACGGCACTGAAACAGGAATAGTGATATTAGCACGCATATTGCTGGTAGAAAGAATTATTGTGGCGTTTATGATGTAATCGCGAGCACGGGTGAAGGGTCTATTATTGCTTGCATTACCTGTGATATTGAATCTGCCAGATACATTTGCACCATTTATAAAAGATATTTTATATGGGGGGGTTATGTTTGCTATGATTTGACTATTATTTATTATGCGATTTCCAGTAGAGACGGTGAAGTTTATTTGCCATGATGATGTTGAATTGCTAATACTTATGTTAAAAGGGGATAAAATTGTAGTTACATTAATTGTTATATTCGAATTTATAACATTTTCAATTACCGTCCAGTCCGCTTCGCCATTTACAGTCCCGTTTTCTGTGAAATTTGCATAGCGTGTGCTGTTCCAGTTGCTTATATCCAAGCTCAGGTTCACGCCTTCGCCATGCAGCGCATAAATCTGTGATAAGTTTCCATTAAAATTTTGCATTTGTTTTGTAAAATTGATAAACCTTAGTGTAACATTTTGTTCTGGTGCAGTTACATTCCTGTATGCGCTTTTTATTTCATCCCCGCTTATATGCATAAGGTTCACTACGTCATATTTTATGGAATCGCCTCCTGCTTCCCCCGCCATATTGCTTTCAAATATGATATTATTGAGCATAACCGTGGTAATAACAAGACCGATCGCAATGATAAAGCCCGCAAGGAGCATAAACTGGGCGCGCTCGTTCTCTATTATTCCCATCACATCCTCCATAAAATAATTTTGACATCCACAATATTATATAGATCGGTTGAGGGATCGATATCTGTTAATAGAAAATTATTCTTATTTGGATTATCACTGTTATGCAATGCGATTTTCCTTGAAACTATCACGGCATTGTCTGAAGGATTCCCATTGTAAATCATTTTCTGGCTTAATAAAGAAGTTCCGTTGTTTGTAAGAAAAGTCAGTTCCACACTATGCGCAATGCCCTGCGTGACCAGAGTATAATTTAGGTAGCTCGTCAGGTTATTTGTAAGGTTGTTCTGAGCATTCCCCTTTTCCATGTATTTTATTCCGTTCCAGGTATATTCTTTGCCATTCCATCCCAGTACATCATTCTTTAGTTTTGAGTTAAATCCGGGTTCAGTATAATCAAGCGCCCCTAAAATATCCTGGCCGAGTACCTGAAGCTCGGTTTCCACATGCACGTTCGCTGTTGAAGAAGTAAGCGGTGTCATCGAAGTTGCATCTATTGCATATACGATAACAAGAAGCATTATTGTGGCAGCTGCTACTCCTTCCAGGGTATGCATCTGGCCTTTTTCATCTAACAAATTACCACACCCTTACTGATAGGATAGCTGTTTCATTATAACCAGTAGAAGAATTTATGATCAATAATATATGTTTAATTTGCCCGATATCAGTTGTTCCAGGAAGAGCTGGTCCGCTCAGATTCATAATAGTTCCGTTCAGGTACGCAACCGTCACATTCATATTAAACGCGGATTCACTGCTGGATAAACCAATTTCCCCAAGTGCAGCATTATAGTTGGTCAGGTTTGAATAATTCAATCTCGTATTATTGAAATAATATAATTTACCCTGGTCTATAACATTTAATTCACTTGCCTTTTCTGAATGGAGCATACGTTCAACAAGTACTGTTCCCGCCCTGTCAGCAGCAAGAGTGACCTGGTCGGAGCTTGATTGAAAGGGAATGAAAATACTATTTATGAACTGGAAAACAAAAAAAACTGAAAGAAGAAATATTCCTATTCCTGCTATATAATCTATATTTACCTGAGCATTATGGTTCTTTGAAAAATCAATTATTCTTATTTTCATTATCAATATAATCATCATAATACAATACTTATACAAAAGACTTATGGCAATAAATATATTATCATTAATTCAATGATAATTCCCAGAAAAAAATAAATAAATTAAAATAATCTATTAGAAAAAGCAGTGAAAAAAAAAATTAACTCGTAAGAACGATCTCAATACTGATATCTTTGGGAACTTGTATGCGCATTAACTGCCGCAGCGCCCTTTCGTCAGCATCAAGGTCGATGAGTCTCTTATGAACCCTCATCTCCCAGTGATCCCATGTCGAGCTTCCTTCGCCATCAGGGCTTTTCCTGCATGGCACTACTAATTTCTTAGTAGGCAGAGGAACGGGGCCACAAATACTTACTCCTGTCTTGACCGCAATATCTTTCACCTGGGAACATATTCCGTCAAGAGTGATGGGGCTTGTCCCCGATAAACGTATTCTTGCTTTCTGTACCATAAATTACACCGTTTTATTAAAAAAGTGAGAATATTATATTCTCGCTTTAATGTCCTGTACCATTCCTGCGGCAATTGTCATCCCCATATCCCGGATCGCAAAGCGGCCAAGCTGCGGGATATCTTTTACCTTTTCGATACATAAAGGTTTAGCTGGTTTGATCACCACAATAGCTGCATCCCCGGCTTTTATGAAATCGGGATTCTCAGCTGCGGTCTGACCGGTCTTTGGATCAAGTTTCTTTAATATTGCCGTGATCGTTCCTGCAACCTGCGCAGTATGGCAGTGCAGAACTGGTGTATAACCAATTGTGATTGCTGACGGGTGCTGTAATACAACAATTTGTGCAGTGAATTCTTCAGCAACAGTTGGAGGTTTGGCAACAGGCCCACAGACGTCTCCGCGCCTGATATCTTTCTTCTCAACACCTCTTACGTTCCATCCGATGTTATCGCCAGGAACTGCTTCTTTGATTTCCTGGTGATGCATTTCAATGGATTTGACTTCACCGACTGCTTTGGCCGGCATGAATATAATTTTATCTCCGGGTCTCATCACTCCGGTCTCAACCCTGCCCACTGGAACTGTTCCGATACCGGAAATCGTGTAAGCATCCTGGACAGGAATGCGAAGTGGTAATGTTGTTGGCTTATCCGGTAATTTCAACAGATCAAGAGCTGCAAGCAAAGTGGGTCCTGTGTACCATTTGGTATTCTCACTTGGCTTTGCAAGGTTGTCGCCTTTGAAAGCTGATGTGGGGATAAAATTCATTTCATCAGGCTTATAACCCACCATTTTGAGAAGTGTGCTAACTTCGCCTTTTACTGTATCGTATCGTGCCTTATCATAGTTGACTTCGTCCATTTTATTGATAGCTATGATCAACTGGGTAATACCCAGGGTTCTTGAAAGGAATACATGTTCTTTTGTCTGTGACTGGACGCCTTCTTTGCCTGCGACTACAAGAATTGCAGCATCAGCCTGTGAGGCGCCTGTGATCATGTTCTTTACGAAATCCCTGTGACCGGGGCAGTCCACGACTGTGAAATAATATTTTGCAGTATCAAATCGCTGGTGAGCAACGTCTATTGTGATACCTCTATCCCTCTCTTCCTTAAGAGAGTCCATAACCCAGGCGAAAACGAAGGATTCTTTACCTTTAGCCTTTGCTTCTTCTCTGTATTTTTCTATAATATGCGGCGGTACAGCGCCAGTTTCAAACATTAATCTTCCTACGAGAGTTGATTTCCCATGGTCGATATGCCCGATAACTGCTAAATTTAAATGTGGTTTCTCTGCCATAATATTTCTCCTTAATATTTTTTAAGATTGTTTTGTGTCCGTATTGTTGTTTTTGTTTTTAAACCTTCCGTTACTCACGGACTTATGAAATCACTCGGTTTTGGCATTTCAAGTTTAAGCCCTTTCCTCTGCCTGATGGCCATAACGATCTCATTAAGCATGTTCCCCGGGATCGGTTCAAATCCGACAAATTCCGTGCTCCACATGGCTCTGCCTTCAGTTGCGGAGCGGATATCACCTGAGAACCCGAACAATTGGGCAACGGGCGCTTTTGACTCGATAATGGTCATGTCGCCTTCTGATTGCATATCAAGTATAGAGCCGCGCCTGCCCTGCATCTCACGCATCGCGCCTCCCATCTGGTCATGCGGGACATGGATGAACACTTTCTGGAAAGGTTCAAGAAGAGTGGCGCCGGCCATAAGCATTGCAGCCTGGATTGCCTGTCTTGATGCAGGAATGACCTGGGCAGGTCCCCTGTGAACGGCATCTTCATGGAGCTTTGCATCCATTAATTTTACTTTTACACCCATTACAGGTTCTCTGGACAAGGGTCCGGCTTTCATGACCTCTTCAAATCCTTCCAGGATCAGTTCCATTGTTTCATGCAGATACTGGATACCTTTCGTCATATCTATGTACATATTCGTTTCATAAATATGAGCAACGCTCTTGGCTTCATCCTTAGGCATTCCTGCCTTCATCAGTATGTCCCTTCGCTCAACTTCTCCCTGTCTCATTGAAATTTCATTGTTCTTGATAAGTTCAATTATAGCCGGGGACAAAGGTTCGACTTCAACGTAGAACCTGTTGTGACGGTTGGGAGATTTCCCTTCAACAGGACCCACATGACCGGATATCGTTTCCCTGTATACTACAAGCGGTTTGGATGTTGTGATATCGACATGTTTGTCGCGTTTGATCCTGCCTGCTACTACCTCAAGATGAAGTTCACCCATTCCAGCTAGCAGATGTTCACCGGTTTCCTGGTTTATCATTACTTTAAGAGTAGGATCTTCTTTTGCCACCTGTCTTAATACTTCAACAAGTTTTGGCAGGTCTTTCATATGTTTGGCTTCGACAGCCACAGTCATAACAGGCTCGCTGACATGCCTTATGCTCTCAAATGGAGTCATGTTTCTATCGCTTGATGCTGTAGAACCTACGATCGCATCAGTCAAACCTGTTACTGCTACGATATTTCCGGCAGGGATATTATCACATTCAATTCGCTCAGGACCCATGAAGAGACCTACGGATTGTATCCTGTTGGCATTTGGCATTCCTGAAATAAAAACTTCCTTGCCCCTTTCAAGAGTGCCTGAGAAAAGCCTTCCGCTTGCTACTTCACCCGCGTGCGGGTCGGTGGTAATGTCTGTTATCATCAAAGCTATCTTGCCGTTCCTGTCCACGTTTATCATGGATTTTCCGATATCGCTTTCCTTATCGCCATGCCATATGACTTTTATTCTTTCTTGTTGTGCCTGGACAGGGCTTGGAAGGAATTTTATGATCATATTATTCATTACTACATGAAGCGGACATTTTACAGCAAGTTCATTCTGCTTTTCAGCCTGGCATAACTCGATAATTTCTTTAAATCCAATTCCAGACTTTTTCATATAGGGAATGCTGATCGCCCAGTTATTTAAAGCTGATCCGAATGCAACTTTGCCAACTACAGGGTCAAGCTTAAGTCTATCATAATCATTGGGTTTCAGGCCTTTTACGATCTTATTGACTTTATCAATAACAAGCCCCAGCCGCATTTGCATATCGGCAGGTGTGAGCTTTATCTCATTAATCAGTCGGTCAACTTTGTTTATGAAAAGAATAGGTGTTACATTTTCACGAAGCGCCTGACGCAGCACAGTCTCAGTCTGCGGCATAGGACCTTCCACAGCATCAACCAGCACAACTGCTCCGTCCACAGCCCTCATGGCGCGAGTTACGTCACCGCCAAAGTCAACGTGGCCCGGTGTATCGATAAGGTTGATGAGATATTCCTGGCCTTCATAATGATGCACCATAGAAACAGTTGCAGAATCAATAGTAATACCACGTCTTTGTTCTTCTTCATCAAAGTCCATGAATAATTGTTCGCCAGCCAGTTCTGATGAGATCATGCCCGCGCCGGCAAGTAGATTATCTGAGAATGTTGTTTTTCCATGGTCAATATGTGCAACTGTACCGATATTTCGGATAAACTCGGGTTTATCCATCAGTTCAGTGACATGTTCAACCATTTTCTTTCGTCTGCCCATTTGATTTACCTC
>CABEAN010000308.1_pt1 | contig 9911 bp, 13 predicted proteins | sample 3132371 | NCBI WGS metagenome assembly CABEAN01 (sample SAMEA5534343, study PRJEB31848) | metagenome | biome: tundra; feature: field; material: soil | place: USA | collected 2013-05 | depth 0.45 m | reverse complement strand
AGTTTCTCTATTTCATCAGTAGTAAACTTTATTTGAATCATTATATACTCCTAAAGTACACATAACTGATTCAAATATTTTTCATGATATATATATTTTATAGTCAACCATCTTCAGTATAAAGATCGGTGAACCCGTAGAGGTAAAAGTTGAGATAATATCGAAGATCAATGGAAGTGTATTTGTCAAAATAAAAGAACCTGGAGTGACAAAAGCGTTTGATATTAAGGAGGGACCAAGTAATCACGATGTAACTATAGATAATTATGATATTACAAATGGTTGGTTTAAAACATATACTTGGACTTTAACTCCTAATGGTGCATGGAAAAATGGGAATGCGCCATTAAATATTTTTGTTCAATTTGATAAAATAGTGAATGGTAAAATAAAAGGTGATAAAACCATCCAATTTACCATCGCCAATCCCTACATCCTCGACGAGCAGTATACCGGCGTCACTACGACTCCCGCACCGGAAATTACAGGAACAGGCGCTGCGGCGAAACCAGCGCCGTTCCCTTCCATGCTTTTTGTCTTTATGGCGCTGCTTATGGCGTGGGGCTTCAGACGTGGAACCGGCGCCGGTCTCAGATTATATCCATTCAGAAAATCATTGTTTTTGAAATGAACTGTCTATGAAATCCTTATGTTGCTTCGACCAGACTTTGTTTGGGGTCGCTTTGATCCACTCAACATATCTATCAATGAAATCCAATCGTTCTTTGAAATTGGCCTTTTTTTCTGTTTTCAATTCTTCAATATCAACTTTCATAGTTTTACCTAAGCCTCCTTGTCAACCTGTTACCCTTATCCCTCACGGGACAGTCCATGCTCTTTAGGGCAAGGTGATTGACCGAATTCCCCAAGGTACTTTTTAACTTTATTATCAGATATTTTGAGCTTACCTAAAAACATTTTCAGCAGTACATTATCCAGATTATCTTTAAATAGCTTGAACAGGAACCTGGCATCTTCAATATCTTTTTCTGATCCCAGGAATAGCTTGTATGGTATCTGTAATTCAAGCGGGGATAGATATAATGACCTTTCGCCAAGCTTTATATTCTTTCTATGCTCAAGGGCGTATCTATCAAGGTCATTTTTTACAAATTTGAGTTCTGTGTTGGGAATAAAACTCCCTTTTTTCGCCAATCGTATAGCCAGATGATTTTGCAGATACTCGTTATATGCCTCATAAGAGTTACAGGTATTGAGGCATTCGTAGTTCTGCTCCATTTCCGACCAGAAATTCAAGAAATTCTCCAATGATATATGTTCGATCAAAAGATCAACATCTTCGCTTATCCTGCTTCGCCCAAAAAGAATAGCTACATACCCTGAAATAATTACATATTTAATATTGTTCTTTTCAAGATTTTCTATAAAATCCAGAACAAAACTATCCAGTAGAGAAAGCTCCCTATTGAAGATTATTTTATCATCTTTGAATTCAATTTCCATTTATCGTTCCTGCTTCATTAGCAGGCTTTTCACCTTATATAACTTTTCACAACTTCCCCTTAAACGCCATATCCAGCACCGTCGGCATCATCGCTCTTGCCATCTCCCTCCATCATCATTCCAGCCCATACATATCCTTTAATCCATGCCCTGTAGCAATACATATAACTGTACCTTCCAGCTTATTCTTCAGATAACCGGCATATGCAACAGCGCCGCTTGGTTCAACAAAAATTCCGTTGTGGGAAAGCAAATTACGCGCCAATAGCGCCTCGTTATCTGTGATCTTTATGGCAAAGCCTCCTGAATCTCTTATCGCCCTGAGTGCGGCCAGGCCATCTATCGGATCACCGCATGCAATAGCTGTTGCTATTGTTCTAGGGTTTCTTACCGGGATTATTTCTTTTAAATTATTTTCCCAGGCATCCGCCACTGGCGCGCAATTTTCAACCTGGACGCCTGTGATCCGGGGTATTTTATCAGTTATTCCCACAAGCACAAGTTCGCGGAAGGCTTCATAAATGCTCCATATCAGTGTTCCATTACCAACCGGCACTACGATATAATCGGGAACATGCCAGTACAACTGGTCTGCTATCTCAAATCCGATTGTCTTTGTGCCTTCGCTGCGCCATGGATAATCTCCTGTAAGGAATGAATCGCTGTTTGACATCACAAATTCTTCCGCACGCCTCATGGCAACAGAATAATCCCCTGCCACAGGTATCGTTTGCGCACCATATGCTTTTATCTGTGTGATCTTTTCTTTTCCCACGATATCCGGAATGAACACTTTGCATTCGATGCCGGCAAAAGCCGCATATGCAGCCATGGAAGCGCCCATATTGCCAGTGGATGCAAGCGCCACTTTTTTCTTTTTAAACTCAATGGCTTTTGTTATTTCAAGAGCGGATCCCCTGTCTTTAAAAGAGCCTGTTGGGTTTGCAGCCTCGTATTTTATTAACAAGCGTCCTGTTTTTGAAAGTCTTTTGTTTTCAAGAAGAGGTGTCCCACCTTCACCCATTGAAATGCATTTTGAAAGGTCTTTTACAGGCATGAAAGCCCAGTATTTCCAGTATGTCGGAGAAGTGCGCATGAATTCATCGCGAAGAATTACTTTTTTTATTGATTTGTAATCATATTCAGCATCCACCGCAGAGCCGCACTCGCACCTTGGAATTGGTAATCGCTCTATTTCATAGGGTTTATGCAGCCTTCCACAATTGAAACATCTAAAACCTGTAACGTAAACCATGAATATGGAAGGCTACTTGATCATCTCCATATCCTCGCCGCAGCAGACAAGGGTTCCTCCGCCTGCTTTTGTTACTACGACCTCATTTCCACAGATATTACATTTATATTTTTCACCGGTTTTTTCTACGCCCATTGGTTTAACCTCCTGATTATACATTATTTATAGAGAAACTATTTAATCTTTTACATTACAATAATTGTCATGCTAACCTCAATTTCTCAAACAATTCATACGCCAGCTTCGGGGGATCGTTTATTTTAACTGGTAAATTATAACATCCTTATTTTCGAAGATTTTATCGAAATACTTTAATTCTGCACCGCTATTGAATCTGTATCCCATCGTTGGTTTAATTATTTTGTTTAAATGATCCTCAGGGCTATTAATTAGGTCAATAACATCTTTATCCTGAAAATAATAATTGGGGTCGGCAGCACTTAGCATAACCGGTATTAAATCATTCATTCTTTGTCTTGATACGTACACCAAATTGGCCCCATATTTCCCGGCAATGCTTTTTGCCGCTTCCTCGGAATCGGTTGCGAAAAACCTTGAAACATCAGCTACCTTCTCATGCGAATCGAATTCATCGTACAGTAATGATGGTCTTCCTATAGTTTTACTTATCTCCTTTGAAGCATACGTTATTACAGGCTCTTTGCCTGCCGCTTTGATTTCAAGTTCATAGTCCCACCATGCGATAACCTTACCAGTTGCTTTATTCTGAAGGAATTGAATCGCTTCATAGGTTTCTTTTGAAATCGGATGTCCTGTAGTGCCGCTGGTCGAATCAAGAAAATATGGATATACGTTCGAAGTGCCAGAAATACCTGAAAAAGTATCGGAATTGATCCTGTATAACTCATATTCCCCGTTTTTCCCTGATTCTTCCAATAAGCTATCTTTTTGGGTGTTCAAGTAAAGATAATAAGCGCCAAGCGATGCCGCCACAATAATAAGAATAAATAAAGTTGCCAGGATAAATCTTGTTTTCCTTATCCCTTCAGGTTTACTGAAAAGAGTAAGGATGCTTGGTATCCCTACGATAAGCGTGAAAAGTATCAGAGACAATGTGCCGAAAGTATAGTGAGAATAAGGTCTGTCAAAAATGGAATATAAAAAATCACTTGTGGATGGAATAAACTCAACAGAAATCAGAGACATGCTCAGATACAGAGAAAATACGGCCAGCAGGGCAATGTTTACCAGCGCCAGTATTCTTTGAACATTGGCAGATTTTACAAAGTTAAAGAAAATAATCAACGATGAGATGCCTATTGCCAGAAGTATCCCGGATGATATGAAGTCAATATCCATTACATACCAGGGAAAAATCAGCGTCTTTGCTAAAACCCTGAGCGCGGTTATTATTAACCAAACCCCGAACACCAGGTGCAGGACACTGAGAAATCCCCTGAAGCCCATGCCTTTTATTTTGTCTATGTACTTTCCTTCATAAGACACCATATATATTTCCTCCTTTTTGTTTAGCATTAGTGTACTCGGGCACCAGCCCATCATTTTTCTTATTACTTCTGTAATGTTTATTGTCATACCAGCGCCCTCAACTTCTCGAAAAGCTCATCAGTAAGCTTCGTGGGATCATCAGTTTTCTGAAGTTTGATTTTCATCTCATCTGCAAAGTCCCACAACAATTCAATGCACTGTGTATATCTATTGCATGCACCACAGTTTCCTTCATGCTTGTACCACACCTGCATCCCGTGTTTCACAGATACGAAAATAATAGCGCTGGCATTAAACGGCATCGAGTGACCGAACAGGATGCCGCACTCGGAGTTCACCCTTTCCACTTCTATCTGGTTTGCGTGCGCCATCTCAAGCAGAGTCTTTTCTATCCGGTCATCCATGGTAATAAGCGCTCTGGATACTGCCTGTTTTGATATATTGAACAAGCGTGCTATATTGATATTAAGAAAACCGCTTCGTTTAAGCCTCCAGAACTCAAATTGTTTATCTTTCAGGGGAAGGAACATAAGTCAAGATAAGTATGTTTACTATTTAAAGATTATTCCTTTTCTAATAAAGCGGCAATTATCATTGCGGCCCCTATCAGGATCAGGAACCCTCCATCAAACACTGTCGATACTTGAATTACATTATTGGCACCCAGCTCTACCTTCATAGACTGTAGCAATAACAAATAGGCTCCTGCCAGCATTGTAATGATACCTATAACAAAGAAGCGACCTTGATTTTTAGTCATATTTGGTTTTATCGGACAACATCTTTATGTTTACTATATTTAAAAATTTATCGGAGATCAATTGCAGTCCAACAAAATATTCAGTTATCATTTTTATTATTTGCATGAAAGAACTGCCAGAAAAGTCTTAAAGGATTTGCAGTTTTTTCCAAGTGCATCAAAATCCAATTCAGCGGCATATTTTGGAAGGCTGCTTTTTATATACCCAAATTTGACTTTCAGTTCTTCAGATGGTTTTGAGTGCTGCCATTTCAATTTTTTGCTGATACATATCCACTCTTCAATTTCATAATCTATGAGGATGATTTCGACCGGAGTTCTCAAGTCATTCGGTACATGACGTTTTACATTTGCGTATCTGGATTCATGATTTTGAGGATGATCAGAATCCAGAATAATAATTATCTTGTCACACGAATTATCGAATGACTTCAAAATCCTGTCAAGCTTTAAATTACATAAGGGACGCATCGGTTTTGTGGCTTTAACGGTTATATTTTCCACCATGTTCTTATTCTTAAGCTGCCCAATCACGTTCTTTAAAAATGCCCCGCCGTAATCATCTTCGGAGATTATTTTAATATTCATGCTACTGTTCGGTCTTCAAAAGATCTCCGTAAATCCAGCCCTCGCTGAATGTTATACCCTTTTCTATTAAGAACTCCCTTATTTTATCAGGATCTCTTATCCGTTTAAATTTGGATTCTCCCTGTTCCTTTTCAACAAGAATAATATCATTTAGCTCTGTCATATCAACTACAACAGGTGAATGCGTGGTGATTATTGCCTGATTATCACCTATTTTTATTGTATCCAAAATAAGCTCCAATGTCGATGGATGCAGTGAGTTCTCAATTTCATCGACTATGAGGAGAGGTGGTTTTAAGTAAATCGCTATGAGCATGGTTAAAATTTTATAGAATCCATCTGAAGTATTGGGTGGTAAAAGTTCAAGTCCATCCTCAAAAAATTTTATCATAACCCTGCCATCATCGGTAATATGAGGCCTGACATTTGTTTTTGGAAAAACCATTGCAAAGGGAATGTGGATTTCGTCTGGAATTTTGCCTTCTTTGAGATAAATAGAATGATACACGCTTGCGATATTTGTCCCATCTTCTTTGAGGGCTTCTTCTCTTCTTAGAGATTGAGGTGATTTCATCAGGCGGATATTAAGCGGATATAAAATCAGTAATTTATTGATTGTATAATATATTATTTCAAAAGCAACAACATAAATAGAAATATTTTCAAAATGACCATCTTTCCTGCAATGAACAACTGGAGACAGAATTTCCCAATTACCTAAATATTCATATAATATTTTTGGAATTTTCTTATCAACTATATCATATTCTGTAGTCGAAATTTCTTTGATTTTTTGAAACTCTTTGAATATATCTAAAAGCTTTTCCTCCAAGATCCATTTATCCTTAAAACCTTTTATAAGATCATTTTTTTGCTTATTGATTATCTTTTTTCCCTCAGAGCTTACATTGTATTTTTGAGGGCTTTCAATAACATCATTTATAAATTCCACATTATTTTGTATTGTTACCCATTCTCCTTTTTTCTCAAATTTCACATGCCTTCTGATATCCAAGACCTCTCTCAAAATCTGGAAGTTCCCACCTGCCCCGGAAAAATTTGTCTCAAAATAGGCCTCATAGCCTTCAATATCAAACAATAACCCAATACTTATCGGAAGCTCTTCCTTTTTCTGCCATACTACATTGTTATAACCCCACCACTCTAAAAACGGAAAAGGATCTTTATCAACATAAATCTTTTTTAAAAGCCTGAATACTTCAACTAGGTTTGATTTCCCCGAAGCATTACCCCCCACAACCACATTCATCTTCCCAATATCGATTTCACAATCATGAAGGCTTTTGAAATTCTTTATAAAAACCTTTTTAAGAGACGCTTTTACCATCAAAGCATTATTTAAAGAACATACTATTTAAATTTTTGTAACCTCAAATAATAAAGACCTCGATGCAAACTCACATCTCCTTCCTCAGCTTCGCTATCCTGTCCCTGATCTTTGCAGCCTTCTCAAACTCCTGGTTCTTTGCAGCCAGGTGCATTTGCGCTTCCAGCTCCACAATATAATTGAAAATCTCTTCTTTTGGCGGCGCCTCTTCAGTTATCGCCCTTGGCTCAACAGCTTTCTGAATGGTCTGAGGCGTGATGTTATGCTCCTTATTGTACTCACTCTGCATCGCCCGCCTTCTGTTTGTCTCCTCTATCGCTCTTTGCATCGAACCCGTCATCCTGTCGGCATACATTACCACTCTCCCTTCGACGTTTCTTGAAGTTCTCCCTATTGTCTGCAAAAGCGAGCGGTCAGAACGCAGGAAACCTTCCTTATCGGCATCAAGAATAGCAACAAGCGCCACTTCAGGCAGGTCAAGCCCTTCGCGAAGGAGGTTGATCCCCACGAGCACATCGAACTCGCCAAGGCGCAGTCCCCTGATAATCTCTATTCTCTCCAGTGTCTCGATCTCAGAATGCATGTATCTTGCTTTGATCCCGACTCCGAGAAGATATTCTGTGAGGTCTTCTGCCATTCTTTTTGTAAGAGTTGTAACAAGGACCCTGAATTTTTTTACGGTTTTTGCACGGATCTCCCCGATCAGGTCATCTATCTGTCCTGTTATGGGTTTCACTATGATCTCAGGGTCAACAAGCCCTGTGGGACGGATGATCTGCTCAACGACCTGTGCGCTCATGGCGACCTCATAATCCGCAGGTGTTGCCGAAACATACAATACCTGGTTCACTCTTTCACTGAATTCATCGAATGTGAGCGGGCGGTTATCGTATGCTGACGGCATTCTGAAACCGTAATCCACCAAAGATTCTTTTCGCGCGTGGTCTCCTGCCTGCATACCACGTATTTGCGGGATGGTAACATGCGATTCATCGATCACGATCAAAAAATCCTTCGGAAAATAATCTATAAGCGTGTACGCCGGTTCGCCCGCTCTTCGACCATCCATGTGGCGGCTGTAATTTTCTATTCCCTGGCAGTACCCGATCTCATGCATCATCTCGATATCGAATTTTGTTCTCTGCTCAAGGCGCGCTGCTTCCAGTATTTTTCCTGTTCGCTTCAGTTCCTGTAATCTTCCTTTAAGTTCTTCCTCTATTGATTCGATAGCAAGGTCGATCTTTTCCTGAGGCATAACGAAATGCTTTGCCGGATAAACGACCAGTGCATCTTTTTCCATGATAATTTTTCCTGTCAGGGGATCAAATTCCGAGATGCGTTCTATCTCATCACCGAAAAGTTCGATCCTGACCCCGGTTGATGCATAAGAAGGGAATACTTCGATCGTATCGCCGCGCGCCCGGAATTTCCCTGTGTCAAAATCCATATCATTTCGTTCATACTGCATATCCACAAGCCTTGAAAGTATTACTTTTCGCGGCGCTTCATCTCCTTTTCGAAGAAGAATGGACATATCACGCCATTCCTGGGGCGATCCGATGCCATAAATGCAGGAAACGCTTGCCACTACGATAACATCCCGGCGCTCGAACAGGGAACGAGTGGCAGAAAGGCGCATCCTGTTGATCTCCTCATTTATGGATGCATCTTTTTCGATATAGGTATCAGTCTGGGGTATATAAGCTTCAGGCTGGTAGTAATCATAATAACTTACAAAATATTCAACTGCATTTTCGGGGAAAAAAGCCTTGAATTCGGAATAAAGCTGTGCAGCAAGGGTCTTGTTGTGGGAAATGACAAGAGTTGGGCGCTGGATATTCCGGATAACATTGGCGACCGTGAAGGTTTTCCCGGAACCTGTCACACCAAGGAGTGTCTGGTGCTTCATGCGCTGTTCGATACCTGAAGTCAGCTTCTCGATGGCTTTTACCTGGTCGCCTTTTGGTTCAAATACTGATGTGAGTTTAAATGACAGTGTTATCCCTTCAGGTTAGATTTATTCAATTGATAATAAAGGGAATCCTGACAGGAAAAATCTTATTTTTTGCGAATAAAAATATATTGATCCTCTTGGGGTCAATAATGCTTTGTAAGATATAGAACGCTAATCCCCGCCCGGAGGGCAAGATAGAGGTATCCAGCGCACCTGGAGCCCTGACCTGCCCTCTTCAAGAACTACATACTTCTCATGCGCCCTCACTGGAGTGGAACATTCAAAAGAGTATATCCGTCGCCCTATCGCCTGCCCGCCCTGATAAGACCTATGCGGTGCGCCTCTTGATGGTTTGGTTCTCTGCGCCCTCGCAGAAATATATTATTCCCGCCCGCAGGCGGTCAAGCATTCCCGCAGGGCAAACCTTCAAGTTGGGCGCACCGCATTTGATAAAGGGCGGGCAGGAGGCGACGGATTTCTTTTTGCGTGAACGGAAGGGCGATGGTTGTTTTACGCATCCTCTTTAGGGAAAGGGACAGCGTGAGAAATCACATAAACCGCGACTGTCCGAGCACCGGGAGGCGCAGGACTGTCGCTCAACCTCCCGCAGTAAGTACGCCGTCCGCCCGCAGGCGGATTCGGGCAGTGCCCGAACCCATTGGGAGGCGTGCTTAGTGCGGCGCTCATCACCATCATATTATACGATTACATTCAAATGCAGTTGTTATTAGGGGTTTCTAAGGATGTCTTCCTAAGCGCGTCCGCGCTTGCGCGGCGCGCCTTGGCTAATATAGAATAAAGCCGAAAGTGAAACAGTAGGCTTGATAAGAATCATACTTTAGTCGGGTTTGTTTATTATTAAGCTAAGAACAATTCAACAACGTTCACAGTGCAGCCTCTTGCAGGGTCGTCAGTCGTCTTTATATGAGTATTACGAAAAATTATATGCAATTTTCAGGCGCAATAAAAAACGGTCTCTAATATGTTTAGAGAGGAATTTATAAGATAAATTATTTTCAGGAGACGTAATATTAAGAATAATGGTATCCTCTTCAAATTAAATGGTAAATAG
>CABEAN010000298.1_pt1 | contig 10223 bp, 12 predicted proteins | sample 3132371 | NCBI WGS metagenome assembly CABEAN01 (sample SAMEA5534343, study PRJEB31848) | metagenome | biome: tundra; feature: field; material: soil | place: USA | collected 2013-05 | depth 0.45 m | reverse complement strand
AAACACTATAGATAAAAATAATTCTCTACTTTTCGATTTTCAAAATAGAAAATCATTGATCGATAAGCGAATAAATGAAATAAATATTATTATTAATTCGCCTGATCTTTCAGAACATCCACTGTATTCGGGGAGCTCAGTATGTTAACTAAACGAGAAATCAAGAACCTCTTAAAAAAGAATTAAACCCATTTAAAATCCCATTTCGGCGTCAAAAGAATCGGCTTATTAGGTTCATATTCAAATGGAGGAAACTAGCAAGATGAAAGTGAGACAGACATTATCATAGAATTTGAAATGCCCATAGGCTTGAAATTCGTTGAACTATCAGATTATATCGAGAATCTCCTTGGTAAAAAAAGTAGATATCCTGATCCTGTCGGCATTAATAGCATAAGAGTTAAAGAAGTTGCTGAAGATATAAGAAGGAACATTGTTTATGTCTGAAGGAAGTAAAAAAATGATAGCTGTGGCGCTTTACATGGAAAAGAAGATATCCCTTGCCAAAGCTGCAAACATGGCTGGGATTTCTTTGACCGAAATGAAAGAGCTTCTTCTGGAAAAAGGTATTAACCCCAGGTTTGGAGTGGAAGGGGTAGGAGAACTTGAAGGAGACTGCGAGACCCTGAGGGAAATGCAGAAAACTGTTAAGTTTTAAGTAGAAGATAAAACATTAATATTTATGATGAAAATGAGTACTTTAACGGCTATTCTCCATAAAGAGGAAGATATGTATGTTGCACAGTGCCCTGAGGTGGGAACGGTAAGCCAGGGGAAAAATATCGAAGAAGCTTTGAAAAATCTCAAAGAGGCTACCGAGCTTTACCTGGAAGAGTTCCCGTTAAAAAAAGTGAGTAAGACTCTGATGACAACATTTGAGGTGGCTGTTGGCGCCAAGGCTTAGAACTGTCTCTGGAGAAAAAGTCATCAAAATTCTCTGTAATAAAATGGGTTTTAAGATTAGTGGAAGAACAGGAAGTCATGTTAGATTATCAAAAGAAACTCCTGAAGGAAAAGTTGGCACTGTGGTCCCCATGCATGAAGAGGTTAAGATAGGAACTTTGAAGGGTATTCTAAAATTGGCAAAAGTGGACGAGGATGAGTTTTTAACTTATCTTTAACTATCGCAATTTAATCTACAAAAATGCCCCGCATCATCTCCATTTTCCAGCACACTGATATCATTGTATGGTGAATGACGCAGGTTTTTCAAGACACGTGAAATTCAGCAATGTATTCTTGATACGAAAAAGCACAATAACAATTAAATATTCTCGCCGCACTAATAGCTATTGTGGAGCCGGGCTGATAAATAAAAAAGATTCACTATGATAATCCCAGAAAAATTATTTTTCACAAAAGGAGTGGGAGTACACAAAGATAGGCTTACTTCGTTTGAGCTTGCATTGAGGGAGGCAGGGGTTGAGAAATGTAACCTCGTTTCAGTATCAAGCATCCTGCCGCCAAATTGCAGGATCATTCCAAAAGAGGAGGGATTAAAACATTTAAATCCGGGACAGATAACCTTCTGCGTAATTGCCAGGAATGAAACCAATGAGCCTAATCGATTGATGGCTGCAGCCATTGGGGTTGCTGTTCCGAAAGATACCAGTGTTTATGGATATCTATCCGAGCATCATTCATTTGGAGAAGTAGCAAAAAAGGCAGGGGAATATGCGGAAGACCTTGCAGCCACGATGCTTGCAACAACTTTGGGCATCGAATTTGACATAAACACAGCATGGGATGAAAGAAAGCAGATATACAAGGCAAGCGGGCACATATTTAAGACCTCCAATATCTGTCAGTCAGCCGAAGGTAATAAGGATGGACTATGGACTACGGTGTTTGCTGCTGCAGTATTGATAGAATAAAAAAGCCATATCCTATCCCCTCAAACGCAAGTCAAAAACATACCTTTTCACCCTTGGCGCCACATCCCCGCAATCCCTGTAGAATTTAATAAACCACCCCTTTTCTTCGAGCAGCCTCCTGAAATGAGGTAGCTCGAAATCCTTCTTGAAAGTATAGAAGTGGACATACCCTCCCGGTTTCAAAACCGATTGGACGATATCCAGGAAGAAGTCCTGGCCATACGGCGCTGGCATCACGATCCGATCAAACCCGGTTTTGAACATTTTATTAACATTTCGGGCATCGCCAAGGATAGCATTTGCATCGATATGGTTCAATTCAAGATTTTGTCTGAGGAAAGTGCATGCTTCCCGATTGTTATCAAGTCCGGTGATGTTGACGTTCCTTTGTTTCTTTATCGGGATGAGGAAAGGCCCGACACCGGCGAATAAAACAAGGACATCTTCGCCATCATTTACTTTTTGCGCGATCCTGTCCCTTTCGTAATACATTTTTCCTGAAAAAAATGTTTTTGTTACGTCCAGGAAGAAGACGCAGCCGTTCTCCCTGTGCAGCGTTGTTGTCCTGTCCCCCAGCAGCAGTTCAAAATCCGCTACACGCGCAGCGCCTTCGATTTTATTGAGCTTTCGAAGGACGGTTTTTATGTCTTTCCTTTGGAAGGATAGCGCTTCTGCTATAAGATGTTTTTCGGTATCAAGAGAATGCGGGATGTTTATTATCGCGATGTCTCCGATAACTTCAAAATGTTTGGGAAGGAGCGCGAATTTTTCGGGGGGGAGCTTATTTTGAAGGAGGGAATGGAGGGACATATTCGAGATCAGATCTTCAGGCAAACGAATTGTTATCATTTTCCACTCATGAAGTGGCAACCACCAACAAAAATAAACATCAATATGGATTCCTTCAGTATGGGAAGCCATATTGATAATCCTTGACTGTAAAATTATTACATCATATAGCTTTCAGGTCCCGGCATTTGAGGCATATCACTCTTCTTTTCAGGGATCTCGGCCACAAGGGCTTCCGTGGTAAGCATCAAACCTGCTATGCTTGATGCATTCTGAAGTGCGCTTCGAACAACCTTTACAGGGTCGATGATACCGGCTTCGATCATATCCTTATAAGCATCTGTCTTTGCGTCATAGCCCATATTGGGATTTGATTCGGCTTTGAGTTTCTCAATAACAACTGAACCTTCACGGCCTGCATTCGCAGCTATCTGTTTAAGCGGCTCTTCAATTGCTTTCCTGATAATATCCACACCGATTTTCTGGTCCCCTTCAAGATTAAGACTATCAAGTGCGGCTGCTGCTCTTAATAATGCTATTCCGCCGCCTGCCACAACGCCTTCCTCTATAGCGGCTTTTGTCGCGTTCAGGGCATCATCTATGCGCATTTTCTTTTCCTTAAGTTCAGTCTCTGTAGCTGCGCCAACATTTATCACGGCTACACCACCTGACAATTTGCCAAGGCGTTTCTTGAGATCGTTCTTCTTATAATCCGAATCCTCAAGCTTTATGCGTCCCTCGATGATAGATATTCGCCTATCTATATCGACTTTCTTTCCTTCGCCTTCGATTATGATCGTCTTTTCCTTTGTCACTCTTATCTTCTTGGCGCTTCCAAGGTCTGAGAGTTTCGCATTCTCAAGTTTCATACCGATCTCTTCGCTGATGACCTTTCCACCCGTGAGAGCTGCAATATCCTCAAGCATTTCTTTTCGCTCATCGCCAAAACCAGGAGCTTTTATCGCGCATATTTTCAGTGTCCCGCGGATAATATTAAGGACAATCGTAGCCAGCGCCTCTCCCTCCAGGTCCTCGGCAATGATCAAGAGCGGTTTATTCTCTTTCACAACTGCTTCAAGAATTGGGAGAAATTCCTTCATTGCGCTTATCTTCTTATCATACAGGAGGATCATCGGGTTTTCAAGAAGCGCTTCCATTCCTTCTTTATCGGTCACCATGTAAGGTGACATATAACCTTTATCAAGCTGCATACCTTCCACGACTTCAAGCGATGTATCCATGGATTTTGCTTCCTCAACGGTTATAACACCATTTGCTCCGACTTTTTCCATTGCATCGGATATCAGGTTCCCGATCTCTTCATCATTGTTGGCTGAAATAATCCCGACCTGCGTGATCTTTTCTTTGGTCTTGACCTCTTCGCTCATACCTTTGATGGTCTTGACAACAAGTTCAGTAGCGCGATCTATCCCGCGCTTTATCTCGATAGGATTTGCTCCCACCGTGATATTCTTCATCCCGTGATGGAGGATGGATTGGGCAAGAAGCGTGGCGGTTGTTGTCCCATCTCCGGCCACGTCCTGGGTTTTTGTGGCAACTTCTTTTACAAGTTTAGCTCCCATATCCTCATAAGGATCTTTAAGGTCTATTTCTTTGGCTATAGTTACCCCGTCATTGGTAATAACCGGGCTTCCATAGCTTTTTGAAAGGACTACATACCTGCCCTTTGGTCCGAGTGTTATTTTTACCGTATTAGCAAGCTGGTCAACGCCTTTTAAGAGCGCATGCCTTGCTTCATCATTGAATATCAATTGTTTTGCCATGTTTTAAGCCTCGATCTTTGCGACTACATCCTTTGATTCAAGGATGAGATATTTTTCCCCGTCCAATTCCAGTTCTTCGGAACTATATCCCGTATATAATATTACGTCACCTTTTTTTATGGGGAATTCTTTTTCTTCGACAGTGCCTACTTCAACTACAATCCCCTGCTTTTTCTTTTCCTTTGCACTTTCGGGAATATATATCCCGCCTTTAGTTCTTTCTTCTTCCTTTACCGGTTTGATTAAAACCCTTTTACCTATTGGTTTTATTTTCATATTTAGTAACCTCCGTTGAATTCAATACCTGTACAAATCCAGATTTGTAAGGAGGTTTTCATTGTTTGCGGTTCTAGATAAATTTTGCTATCCGGATTCAACACTTATTTTTGGATATTTAATTCTTGTATAAGTAAAACGTTCTTTTTCAATTCTTTCAATAGCTTCAATAAAAGAATCATCTTTATCAAATATTCTATGGGACTTTGCTAGCAGTATAAAAGCCTCAGGATTATTTATCCATTCAATCATCAAATTCTGCAAACCCTCTGGTATACATTTATTAGGGCGACCCGAAATTTTCCACACCAACTGCAATATCATTTTTAGGATGTGATGCTTCTAAAATTCTTTGTTTTGAAGAAAAAAAATAAATAATCTTCCCAATGTTTTAGGAAGAAATATTGAAAGACATATTTTATCCTATGTTTATTTATGTAGTTGTTTCAACCTCGTAAATGAAGTCCGCTTTAATATTTGCTTTCTCGTGGTGCTTTTTGACAGCTTCTTTATTCGGAGCGTCTATTACGCACCATACTTTGTTATCTTTTTCACTAAAGATAATTTCATGATGTGTTACTCCGAACTCATCAGCTTTTGCTTCCTGTAGTCCTCTGAGCTGTTCAGCTTTGAACGGTTTCATTGGATGTTGGTCTATAAATCTTGGCATTTGTTTCACCTCCTGTTATCTTAAAATTCCAGCTAAATTAGTTTCCTACTTGGTTTCTTTAAACAGTCTTTGCCATTTTAAAGACATCTGCTTTCGAAATGTCCATCTTATGCGCCTTCTTTGTATGTTGCTGATAGGATGGTGGTACGATTGGTTCGTTCCTCAACGAATAAAATGTTGTCTGTGATATAAGGCAATTTTCCAAGATTATACCCAAATTCTAGCTTTCTGTCGTAGGGTAATATTTGGGAAAAATCACTTAAGCCTAATAATCATCAACATTATTCGGTGGTATTAGAAAGAGCAGGTAGGTGGGGTGTGTGGTTCGACATTCCCCAACCTGCCCCATTGATTCTATAAATAGTGAGTATTAAAGGTGGTTACCAATTCATAGGTTTGCCTTATAAATTTAACTATTTTTAATACTTGCAGTAAAATGGAATAAAAGAAAATCTCTCTTCGGTTGAATATCTCACATAGGAGGTGAAAAAAATATACCAATGGTTTCAAGGGGGTCTTGGTAACCACCCGAAATAGTTAATTTTAAAATGTATTGATTAAGATATAGAGTACTATATGAAAGCTTTAATTCTTGCCGCTGGAGAGGGATTAAGATGCCGTCCTCTCACTTTGACCCGATCAAAGGTCATGCTTCCTGTTGCAAACAGGCCGATCCTTGAATATATTATCAGGTCACTTGAACAAAACGACCTCCGAGAAATAATCCTGGTCGTAGGATATAAAAAAGAGCGTATAATGGATTATTTCGGAAATGGTAAAGATTTCGGGATAAACATCAGTTATATTGAACAGGAGGCACAGCTTGGTACAGCTCATGCAATAAAACTTGCAGAGCCAATGGTAAATGAAAAGTTCCTTGTCTTGAATGGTGATAACCTTATAGATGCGCAAACGATTCGCGACCTGATAAAAGGGGCATCGGGAGATGTAACCCTTCTTACTGTAACACGTGAACATACAACAGGATACGGTGTAATCTTGCTCGACAAAGGAAGGGTTTCTAAAATAGTCGAAAAGCCCAGAGATAAGATAAGCCGTCTTGTGAACACTGGCATATACATGTTCTCATCTTCGATATTCGATGAAATAGATAAAACCCCGATCTCAGAGACTGGAGAATATGCAATAACAGATACTATCCAGAGAATTATTGACAAAGGCGCTAATGTCACAAATATTACAACAAAAGGTACATGGTTCGATGCTGTACACTCATGGGACCTATTGAAAGCAAACTCAATAATGCTTGGAAAATTTGAAGGGATGAAAACAACGGGATCGATTGAGAAAGGTGCGGTAATAATCGGCGATGTAGATATCGGGGATAATTCGGTTATCAGGTCTGGCTCTTATATTGTGGGCCCGGTCATAATTGGGAAAAATTGTAATATCGGTCCCAATGCCACTATCTTGCCTTCAACCTCTGTTGGTGATAATTGCACAATTAATTCATTCACGGAGATTGAAAACAGTATTATTATGAACGATGTGCGTATCGGAGCTGGTTCATATATTCAGAATTCCATTATTGGCAGCAATAATATTATTGGCCCTCATTTTATTTCAGAAATGGGAAAAGACCTGAAGATAGAAATGAAAGGTATACTTCATACTGCAGATGACCTGGGAACTGTTATTGGGGACAATAATATCATCGGGCCATCTGTACTTGTAAAAGCTGGAAAAATGATCGCGACGGGTTGTGCTGTTGATCCGGGAGTCAGGGTTACAAAAGACATACCCCCGAACTCGACTGTTCTCTGAGGTAAAAAAAATGTGCGGTATAGTAGGATATGTCGGGACAAGACAGGCAACTCCCATACTTATAGATGCTTTAAAAAGGCTTGAGTACAGGGGATATGATTCTGCAGGCCTTGCAATATTAACAAATAACGGGATATCGGTATGTAAAACGGAAGGTAAAATAGCTGACCTTGAAACAAAACTTCCTGATATGAAAGGAACATGCGGTATCGGGCACACTCGCTGGGCAACCCAGGGCGCGCCAACCACAATCAATGCGCATCCCCATGTTTCGGGAAATATCGCGGTCGTCCACAATGGAATTATTGAGAACTACCAGGAACTGTATGACTGGTTAAAGGCCGAAGGATACGAATTTGTGTCGGAAACAGATACCGAGGTCCTCGCGCATCTTGCTCATAAGTTCTATAAAGGAGACCTTGTCAAAGCTGTCATAGAAGGACTTAAGAAAGTAAAAGGCTCATATGCCGCTGCCTACTTATGCAACGATTCAAAGACAGTGGTTGCGGCAAGAAAAGAAAGCCCTCTTGTTGCCGGTGTAGGAAAAGGTGAAAATTTCATAGCCTCGGATGTGACTGCATTATTGAAAAATACAAGAGATGTGGTATATATGCAGGATTTTGAGGTCGTTCAGTTGACCGGGGAAGATATGCATTTCTTTGATTTTGATGGCAATCCGGTTCAAAAGAAAACCGAGACCATAGAATGGAACATAGAAGCAGCCGAGAAATCAGGATATCCCCATTTCATGTTAAAAGAGATACACGAACAAGTTACATCAGTCCACGATACCCTTTTGGGCAGGATATCCGAACTGAGCGGTGATGTAATTCTCGACGAGGTCACGCTTTCCATTGATGAGATAAAGAACCTTGAAAAGATCGTGATCATTGCCTGTGGGACCTCATATAATGCAGGGCTCCTTGGAAAATATCTTTTCGAGTCACTGGCTGGAATACATACGGATGTTGAAATAAGTTCGGAATTCAGGTATGCAACTCCCATAATTTCGGGATCCACTCTTGTAATAGCCATATCGCAGTCGGGTGAGACCGCAGATACAATAGCAGCAACAAGAGAAGCAAAGATCTATGGGTGCCATACTCTTGCAGTAACGAATGTGGTAGGCACAACGCTTTCCCGTGAGGTGGAAAATATAGTTTATACAAGAGCGGGCCCTGAAATAGGCGTTGCAGCAACAAAGACTTTTACGTCCCAGCTCATTGCCCTGTATTTGCTTTCCATCTTTTTTGCAAGAAAGAGGAAAAAAATGGATGTAGACAGGTCAAAACGCCTTCTGGTTTCAATGAAACAGCTTCCTGGCCTGATCCAGCAGATCCTGAATAACAAAGAGATAATCAAGAAACATGCGATCCGGTTTTCAAATGCAAGGGATTATTTCTTTTTAGGAAGATCCCTGAATTTCCCTATAGCCTTAGAAGGCGCGCTTAAGCTCAAGGAGATATCCTATATCCATGCTGAAGGATATGCTGCAGGCGAATTGAAACATGGGCCCCTCGCTCTTATTTCAAAGGATACCCCGGTAGTAGCGCTTGCCACAAGATCATCTACTTATGATAAGATGGTGAATAACATCAAAGAAGTGAAAGCACGAAGCGCACAGGTCATTGCAATAGCTTGCATGGATGATACGGAAATAGAAAAATATGTAGATGTGGTCATAAAGGTCCCGGTAGCGGATGAACTGCTTTATCCGGTCCTCTCATCGGTCGTAGTACAACTTCTTGCTTATAACAGCGCTGATGCATTGGGCTGTGCCATCGATAAACCCAGGAACCTTGCAAAAAGCGTAACGGTGGAATGACATGTCTTTATTTGGTTCATCAGGGATAAGAGGGCTTGCGAATAAGGAAATAACTCCGGAGCTTGCAGTTTCTGTCGGGCTTGCTGTAGGTTCGCTTCATGGATCGGCTGTAATAGCGCGTGACCCCAGGACCTCAGGAGAAATGATCGAGCATGCTGTGATTTCAGGGCTTCTCTCAGCCGGATGCAGCGTTACACGCGTCGGAATGGTACCCACGCCGACTCTTGCTTATGCTGCAAGAAATTTTAGCTGCGGCATCATGATAACGGCATCGCATAATCCTTCCCAGTATGGCGGCATAAAACTCTGGAACAGGGATGGTATCGCTTTTGATTCCAGGCAGCAGGATGAGATTGAATCGATTATAAAGGAAAGAACATGGAAGACCGCAGAATGGCAAAATATCGGAAATGTTTTCCAGGCTGACGCTATTGAAGACCATGCAAGGATGATACTAAGTAAGCTGGGGCGCGCTTCCTTGAAAGTTGTCGTTGACTGCGGATGCGGCGCAGCTTCCGTAATAACTCCTTATGTTCTCCGGAGAATGGGCTGTACCGTTATAACTCTTAATTCCCAGCCCGATGGATTTTTCCCCGCAAGAGATCCCGAACCGATCGAAAAGAATCTTGAACTGTTGAAAAAGGCCACTCTTTCATTTGGCGCTGATCTTGGCATAGCGCACGATGGCGACGCTGACCGGATGATGGCTGTTGACGGGAAAGGCAGGTACATAGAAGGGGATAAGCTTCTTGCATTTTTCGGCATCCGTGAAACAAAACACAGTATTGTGGTGCCTGTTGACACCTCAATTATGGTGGATGATGTCCTCAAGGGCCGGGATATCTATCGAACGCGTGTTGGCGATGTGTATATTGCTGAAGAATTAAAAAAGAGGAATGCCGAATTTGGTGGCGAACCATCAGGCAGCTGGATATTCCCCGGAATATCTTTGTGCCCGGATGGTATCCTGGCGGCAGCAAGACTCGTTGAGATCGTACAGAATGAGGGGAGGCTTGATGCCCTGTTAGATGAACTTCCAACATATCCCATGATACGCGGGGCTGTCCCGTGCAGTAATGAAAATAAAGGAGCAACGATGAAAAAGATCGCAGAGTCGTTAAGGAAATTAGGAGAAGTCACAGAAATCGATGGAATAAGGTTGGACACGGAAAATGGATGGATTCTAGTTCGCCCCAGCGGGACTGAGCCCAAGATAAGAA
>CABEAN010000293.1_pt1 | contig 10385 bp, 8 predicted proteins | sample 3132371 | NCBI WGS metagenome assembly CABEAN01 (sample SAMEA5534343, study PRJEB31848) | metagenome | biome: tundra; feature: field; material: soil | place: USA | collected 2013-05 | depth 0.45 m | reverse complement strand
GCGTCAAGATAACCTTGGAAGGATATTATTAATGATGATAAGTGTAGAGCTCAAAAACGCCTGCGGCAGCCTATTAAACATATATGCCACGAAAGGTGAGAACTCGGTAAATTGTGTAGTGTATATACACTCCTTTTAAAATAGAAGAAAAGTGGCTCTAGCTTGCGAATCCATCAAAGCGACCCAAGACTATCCTGACGCTATGGAACAAAATTATCCAGATCAATGGTAAGTTATATATGCATGAGCATGTAATATAGTTTTGGTGGTAAATGAAATGTTAAAAACGTGGTGAGTACTAAGGTTTTCAATTGAAATATATGGCTTGATGAAATAATATACTCTATACAATAGGAAGCCTGCCTCTTAAACATTGAACTTGGATTGAAAAGAGTTCCAAATATTAAATTAATTCTTTTGATTGCAGATATTTTTTCTGCCTAATGATGAAATTCAATTCTTTGCTATGAATTTCATGAAATTATTAATACTAATCTATGGTGAGAACATGAAAATCAGTGAAAAATTCAAAGAATTAAATAGAAAAAAAGATGGAGCGTTAATTGCTTATATCTGTACCGGGGATCCCACACCCCAAGAAACAAAAGAGTATGTAGAGGCGCTTATAAGAGGTGGGACGGATATTATTGAACTTGGTTTGCCTTACTCAGACCCTATTGCTGATGGTCCTATCATTCAGGCAGGTATTGAAAGGTCGTTAAATGCAGGAATGACTCCAGACTTATATTTTGAAGTCGTTGCCTCTCTGAATGTTGATATTCCGATAGTTGCCATGACATACTATAACATCATATTCAGAAGAGGACATGAAAAGTTTTGCAAAGATTGTGTATTATCTGGCATATCTGGTATTATTGTTCCAGACCTTCCAATTGAAGAGGCTGAGGAACTTGCATTTATATGTAAAAAAACAAATATAAATTTGATATTCCTTGTTGGCCCAACAACAACAGAGTATAGGATGGAAAAGATATTGACTTTGGGAAGTGGTTTCATTTACCTTATAACACGTCCTGGTGTTACAGGTAAGCGGACTGTTATATCGAATAGTACCGTAGAATTTATTCAAAAAGTTAGGACAAACTTACCTAAAGTTGTCGGTTTTGGTATTTCAGAAAAGCAACAAGCTGTTGAAATCATTAGAGCAGGAGCAAAAGGAGTGGTAGTTGGTTCTGCTTTTGTGGATATTATTGCAAGTAAGGTGGACGTTTCTCAAAGACTTGAAATGCTAGCAAAGGATTTGAAGGAAGGATGCCAAAACATTTCAGAGATACATTCTATAGAATCAAGGAATGTTGGATTCCTGACACCTCTCCGAGCATAAAAACGTGTCTTGATTTTGAGGGCATCCCAGCCACTCTATGAGCTATATATAGCATCTTATCTGCAAACAGCCGCAAGAACAGCAGTAGGACAGCAGCAGATAAGGAATAAATCAGGGGGGCGTATAGTAAGATTTGAGCAGGGGATTGAAGCCTAGCAATATGAGAATCTGGCGGAGAAATACCCCGATCCAATCACTCAGCACGGATATAAGGGCACAATCATGCCCCGCAGCTCTGCTGCGGTTGGGTGTGCCGTCGCAACGTTTGACGCATATCTCGAAACATAAGAGAGAAAGACAAAATAACCGAAAGCAGACGCTGAAAAATGAACTGACTGGCTTTGTTTCCGCCCTAGTTAAAATCCCACCATGATATAATGAAAATAATGCGCTGACGATCCCCATGAAATGCGCACGTCATGGAAAATATTGTATATTTCACATGAATCGTGCAGGAACATTACCAGGATTCAGTAAAAGCAGGATGATGATCTTTATAGCTTTCATGCACCTGTTCAAAATCTTCCCCTACCTTTTCATAGTGCCTCACTTTAACTTGCATCGTATGCCCAGCGGCTACTGCTGATAGCTTTCGACTGCCTCCGGCGTTGTCATGGTGTCGTTCTCCTGCTTCTCGCAATGCCATGCAGGTAACAAGCTTCAGGTTGCGCCCATCCACATAATATTTTTTAATTTTCTGTATTCCCAATAATTTGGCGTAATAATTTATTCTCTCGTTGAACCACTCCAAGGATAACTGCTCCTCTTTTTCATTGATAAAGATGAAACCCTTCTTTCTGTTCCCTATGATCTTTCTCAGCATTTCGTTGGTATTTTCAGTAATGATGGCAGTCCTGGGGAAAGAAGGCAGATATCTTTTATTTCTGTTGTCCCACTTTTGCTTGGTTCTGACTGCCGTTAATATTTTCTGATTCCTATCCCAATTCTCTATCTGGAGATTTAGCACTTCAAAGGGGCGTAACTGGGTTTCGTAGATTATACGGAAGAAGGCTTTTTCTCGTATAGGTATCTCAGGGGAAGTGCAGATAACTCTACTCTCATCGAGGTTCATCCCCCGGTTCAGAAGTATATCTGTTGTGATCAACTTAGTGTTTGTTGTTTGCATCAGTTTTTGAGTGAATTTATGAGCTTTTAACATAGTGAGAATGACCCTTTGCTTAGTGTTTCTTCATACTAACACTAACAAGAGCTTATTATATTTAAATATTATGTATGTTATTAAAATATGCTGTGGCAGAAATCATTGTTTAATTATGATAAAAAAATAGCTTCCATGACATACAATCCCCAGGGGAGTTATACTTCCCGGGGGTTATTCTCCTGATAACGGTCATGAAGCAAGGAAGCATTTTTTCGATGCCCTTGGGTTGTTCACGGAGTACTAGAAGTGTTCAGGACTGCTTTCCATTGTCTCGGATTACTACCATAGATACGAAAAAAGCGAATGTAGAGTTAGAATAAAGTTCTCCACAGCAGAACTGTTGGGTATATTTGTCAAAATCAAACCCAAAGAAACCAGAACAATAACCCTTAATAACGCAATTACTGCGAAATTATGCCGGAATGAGGTTTTTCTTGTTTTATGCTTGAAGATCATCATTGCAACGATAGAACCAAGTATTCCAAAAATGAACGTAGTAGCCAAAAGTACTTTTTCAGGTATCCTTGAGATGCCCAATTTGGCGAACAATTTATCGATGCCATAAATAAAGAAGGGCACGATCTGAAGTACCATAATTAAAATAACCAATTCCATAATTAAAGTCATATTAATCTTCATATGCGATTTTCTTTGTGATCTTGATCATATTACAATTGTCAGGCCAAGAAGGCTTTCAGTCAGAAAATATGAAAAGCTTTTAATCCATTACAAACGGTATAAACTTGGTTTCGTAATTATAATAATCTGTCCCATAAGAGGAATAAGTATTGGCCACTAATAAAATCACGCTCTCCCAACTCGAAAACTTCCTGTTAAAGTCCGCTGATATTCTGCGTGGCAAGATGGATGCCTCCGAATTTAAGGAATTCATCTTCGGAATGCTCTTTTTAAAGCGTCTATCGGATGAGTTCGACCGCAAGCGTGAGCAAATGCGTAAGACTGATTTTGCGCATCTGAAAGATCAGCCAGATCTCATCAAGGAACTGCTGGAAGACAAAACATCATATGGGGAGACTTTCTTTGTTCCTGTTCGCGCCCGGTGGCATGAATCATGGACAGACGAGAACGGTGACATAGTTCCTGCGCTGAAGGACCTGAAACACGACATCGGTAACATGCTCAACAAAGCCATTGCAGCTATTGAAGAGGAAAATGATGCTCTCGCCGGGGTGCTTAAAAACAACATCGATTTCAACGCTGTCAAAGGCAAGACCAAGATTCCCGACCAGAAGTGGAAGGACCTGCTCGATCACTTCAATCAGCCGCAGTTCGTGCTGGTCAATGAGAACTTTGAATTCCCAGACCTACTGGGTGCAGCCTACGAATATCTGATCAAGTTCTTTGCCGATAGTGCAGGCAAAAAAGGCGGCGAGTTCTACACTCCCGCCGAAGTGGTTCGTCTCCTGGTGCAGATCACAAAACCAGAGGCAGGAAACGAGATATACGACCCTACAGGCGGTTCTGGCGGTTTCCTGATCCAGTCACATCAATATGTTGAAGAACAGGGGCAGGACTCCAATGATCTAGCACTTTACGGCCAGGAATCAAACGGCACAGTATGGTCAATCTGTAACATGAACATGATTCTCCACAACATCACCCGCTTCACCATCGAAAATGGGGATACGCTGGAGGACCCACTTATCCTGGAAAATGGCCAGGTGCGTAAATTCGACCGTGTCCTCGCCAATCCACCTTTCTCGCAGAACTATAGCCGTGCAAATATGAAATTCCCCAGCCGCTTCCGCGAATGGTGCCCGGAGACCGGTAAGAAGGCCGACCTGATGTTTGTGCAACACATGCTGGCCAGTCTTAAGACCGACGGCCACATGGCAACCATTATGCCCCATGGTGTGCTGTTTCGAGGCGGTAAGGAAAAGCTCATCCGTGAGATCTTTATTAATGACGATGGTTATCGAGGCCATTGTCAGCCTGCCGCCCAGCCTCTTTTATGGCACAGGCATCCCGGCCTGCGTGATCGTGGCCAACAAGAACAAGCCTGATTCCCTGAAGAATAAAGTGCTGTTTATCAATGCAGACCGCGAATATGCCGAAGGCAAGGCGCAGAACAAGCTTCGCCCCGAAGACAACGAAAAGATGGATTTTGTGTTTACCCACAAGAGGGAGATACCCAAGTATAGCCGTCTTGTGAGTAAGGCCGAGATCGTCGAAAAGCATGATTACAATCTCAACATCCGCCGTTATGTGGACAATACCCCAGAGCCTGAACCCGAAAATGTCAAGGCCCACCTGATCGGGGGCATTCCCGAAGCTGAGGTCATCTCCTGTACGGCCGACTTTGCTCGCTTTGGGATACAGCCCAACACGCTCTTTAAGCCTCTGCGCCCTGACTATCTTACTTTCAATTCGGGAATTGAGACAAAGCCTGCAATCAAATCAACTCTGGAAGCAAATCCAGCGCTCCAACAGACCCTTACTGCGCACCACGACGCACTGGAAGCCTGGTGGGCGGTTGCCCGTAACGATTTTTCCCAACTTCGTGGCGGCAAGAAGATGCCAGAAGTGCGGCATGAACTCCTGACCACGATTAAAAACAAGCTCATTCCTTTGAAAGTACTCGATGAGTTCAAGAGCGCCGGGGTTTTTGTGAACTGGTGGCAGCAGATCCGCTTTGATCTCAAGACCATCATCTCCACAGGCTGGCACCACACTCTAATTCCTGATGATTACTTGATAGTCGAGTTCTTCAAGTCCGAAGCCGACGAGATCGAAACGCTTGAGGCAAAGATAAGCGAGATGCAAAGTGAACTTGCCGAGGCAGTGGAAACTGCGCAGGAAGTGGCCGCTTATGAGCCGGAAGAAGAAGAGACCGTTACATCTTCGGTCATCAAGAAAGCCCTTAAGGAACTGATCGACGACCTGAAAGGTAGTACGGGTGATTCTGCCCGCAAGGAGCTGCAAAACCTGCAAGCACAGGAAAAGGCTATATTTGCCATTGAGAAACGCATCAAAGACAGTAAGGCTGCGCTAAAGACCAAAACCGACGAACTGGAACACAAGCTCCAGCTCAAGCGCCTGGGCGGCGATGAGTTCAAGGCTGAGAGCAAGGAACTGATCCGGCAGGTGGATACCCAGCTGGCAAACCTCGATAACGCCAACAAGGACGATAAGAAGAAGATTGCGGCTCTGAACAAGGACAAAGCCACACTCACAGAACGCCTTGCCAAAACCGACGGCATTCTTGCTATTATCGGAGGCCAGCTCACCGAGGCACAAGCTAAGACGCTCATCCTGAAAAAGCTATATGACCTTGCAAACACAGAACTGAACCGCTACCTCAATGCCGAGAAGCGTGGGCTGATCCATGTGGTTGAAAATCTCTGGGACAAATACGCTGTTCCCAGCCGGGAACTGGAAAGCGAACGAACCGAGACTCTGAAAACACTTGATGGGTATTTGAAGGGGTTGGGGTATCTGGGGGTGCAGACATAACGAACAAAAACAAGACTACCACCCTTGAAGTCAAAGGCGCCGTCATCACCGTGCTTTCTCAGAAGGAAGAGGACTACATTTGCATCACGGATATCGCTCGCTATAAGAACGCCCAGAGCACTGATGACCTTGTGCGGAATTGGCGGCGAAACCGTAACACTATAGAATTCTTGGGTATTTGGGAACAGCTCAACAATCCCGATTTTAAACCCGTCGAATTCGACGGGATTAGAATGCAAGCCGGGCAGGAGAAAGAGAAATGAGCGCCGTAGATGGTTGGACTTCATATACAGTTGATCAATGTTGCGAAATCCTCGACAGAAAGAGGGTTCCAGTAAACGGGGAGGAACGAGAGAAACGGATTGGTGAAATTCCCTATTACGGTGCAAATGGATTACAGGGATATATTGATGATTTCATCTTTGATGAAACCCTTATTCTTATAGCTGAAGATGGCGGTTGTTTCGATGAATTTGCTACTCGCCCGATTGCTTACCGCATCAGAGGAAAAAGTTGGGTTAACAATCACGCCCATGTGCTCCGAGCTAAAAAGGAGTTTGATCAAGACGCAGTATTTTACACTCTTGAACACAAAGATATTCAGTCTTTCATTGTTGGTGGAACTCGATCTAAACTCAACCAGAGTGCACTCCGCTCAATAACCGTAAGTCTTCCCACATACAAACCCGAACAAACCAAAATCGCCGATATTCTTTCGACGGTGGACCGGGCGATAGAACAGACGGAGGCTTTGATTGCCAAGCAGCAGCGCATCAAGACCGGCCTGATGCAGGATCTCCTCACCCGCGGCATCGATGAAAATGGTAATCTTCGCTCAGAACAAACGCATAAATTCAAAGACTCTCCGCTGGGCAGGATTCCGGTGGAGTGGGATGTAAAGCAGCTTGGCTTTCTTTGTGAACTAATCAAAGACGGAACTCACTTACCGCCTGCACGAGTTTCTGAGGGGCCGCTGCTTTTGGGTGTTTATAACATTGTAAATGGCAAGCTTACCAGAAGCCCATCGGATACTCGCGTATCCTGGGATTTTTACAAGCAGATGCACGAGAATTGGAGTATTCAAACAGACGATGTTCTCCTGGCCATTGTTGGCGCGACAATCGGAAAGACTTGTTTAGCTCCATCAGATTTCGAGGCTTACACATTGCAGCGAAGCGTTGCACTAATCCGTGGTAAAAAAGGAGTATTAAATAACCGTTTCTTATTGCAGTATTTGAAAAGCCCTTTATTTCAATCCATTATTCAAACAAAAACCAACACCACTGCTCAGGCCGGGCTATACCTTTCAAAGATCGCAGATTTCAATATTCCTATATGTCCAATTGAAGAGCAAATAGCCATCACGGCCAAATTGGAGGAGATTGGTAAACTGGGGGAATCCTATCAACAAACTGAAGAGAAACTCCATTCCATCAAAACTGCTCTCATGCAAGACCTGCTCACGGGCAAGAAGCGCGTCACCGCCTTGCTGAATGACATGGAGAGAGTTACATGAAACTGCGGCATTTAAAAATTGACTATTTTCGAGGCATTGATCATCTCGACCTGAAACTCGGAGACATGACAGTTCTGATCGGTGAGAACAACATTGGTAAGACCGCGATTCTCGATGCAATAAACTTCGCATTGCGTAGTGTGAAAACTCGTCAAGGTGTTTCATTCGATTCCTATGATTTCCATCTCTCGAATTCGATTGCTGAACCGGCTTCGGCTCCTGCCATAAGTATTCGGCTCACTTTTCGAGAGGATGAACCGGAAGAATGGGACACGCAGCAAGTAGCCAAATTGAATCGAGCCAAGATTCTTCAGATTGATGCAAATGGTTGCGCTACTGTTATATTGAAGGTCGGAGCACGCTTCGATCCATTGACGCAAGAGTTTGTTCAGGATTGGGAGTTTCAAAACCTTGATGGATCTGCGCTCACGGGATTAAATGATGCCGCGATAGGGGTGCTTCGGAACGAAGTGTCCTACTACTATCTTGCTGCATTGCGTGACGCTACTAGGCATTTCGATGCGAAAGGTCCTTTCTGGCGTCCGTTCCTGAAAGAGTCACAACTTACCCCAGAGAATAGGGAAGAGATCGAGGATAAGCTTTCTGAAGTTAACGATCTGATTCTAACGTCTCATACCAGCTTTTCCAAAGTCGTAACGTGTCTAAAAAAGGTGCAAAATGTAGTGACGATGACAGGAGGGGATGATTTAGTCTCGATAGATGCAGTACCTGCACGTCTTTTCGATTTGCTCTCCAAAGCAGAAGTTAACCTGAATAGTGGAACCGGGGCAAAGATACCAATCGGACGACATGGAGAAGGCACTCAAAGTCTTGCAGTTTTGACGCTTTTCAATGCCTACCTTCAGGCATGGAACAAAGGCGATCCGATCGTTGCTCTTGAGGAACCAGAAGCGCATCTCCATCCGAGTGCCATACGTGCACTATGGGAACTGATTAAAGAAATTCCAGGACAGAAAATCATTTCGACTCATAGTGGCGATCTTCTTTCAGAGGTTCCTTCAGATGCTGTCGTTCGACTTCACAAGGAGGGTGGGTGTGTAAAGGCATCACGGATGCAGGACTTAAATCTCAACCCAGATGACATCCGTAAATTCAACTATAACATCAGACGAGCTAGAGGGGAATTGTTATTCGCACGATGCTGGATTCTTGGGGAAGGAGAAACTGAAGGAACTCTAATTCCGGAATGTGCGAGAATCTTGAACAAAGACCTCGAACGGGCAGGTATCCGATTTGTGCCTTATCAGTCTGGAATATCGATAGAGACTTGTCTTCGGGTAGCCAATGGAATGGGTATTCAGTGGGTTGTTCTATCAGATAATGATAAACAAGGTGCAGACGATCATAAAGCAGTTCGGCGACAACTAAACGGTCGGCCTGAGGCAAGTGTTCTTTTCGTGATGCCAGAGGCAAATATTGATCAACATCTCTGTGTAAACGGATTTTCTGATGTCTACTGCAAATTGCTTAGTGTCCAACCGCTCCAAAAGGTGACCGCATCCCCTCAAGAGGCAGACTACCACATCCAGATTGCGAATGCATTACCAAGACAACTAAAGACGCGTGCTACACAGGAAGTGCTAACAGTGATTCAAAATGATTCCCGACCAGTGCCGCAGCTGTTTCAAAATGTGATCGAGGCTGCACTTAGACTTACGGAGGAATAATGAACCTATCTGATTATCAACTCAATGAAAACCAGCGTGCTGCTGTTAATTGGGACGAAGGTCCGCTTTTGGTCTTGGCCGGTCCCGGCTCAGGCAAAACCCTAGTTCTTACGCTTCGAGCAGCACGATTGCTTCAGTCGAATCCAGATGCAAGCGTGCTGGCACTCACTTTCACCACCAATGCTGCCGAAGAGATGCGAGAGCGACTGGATAAACTAATGGGAGGTCGAGCTGATCGGGCACATCTTTGCACCTTCCACTCCTTCGCGGGTGACATCTTGCGACAACACGGGAGTCATGTAGGAATCCAACCTGATTTCTCACTGATTACAATTGATGATGACCGTGTGGCTGTGCTTGAGCAAGTGATATCCAACCTTAAATGCGACACCTCGGCTGTTCCATCTGATCGCAAGAATCTTTTAGTTTTATTGGATCGGTTGTTTGCTGAATCCTACGACGGGGGGAGTGAAGTAGCAAGTATGATATATACTCCACCGTGGTTGCCACAATTGTTCAGGGAGTACTGTGAAGCATTACAAAAGAGTAATCGTTTGGATTATGGGGGACTCCTACATTTCGCCCGAAAGTTACTTTTGCAGAGTGCCGGTGTGACGCGATTAACACGCTTGGCTTGGCAGTTTATCTGCGTTGACGAATTTCATGATACGAACCGAGCACAATACGACCTGTTGCATCTCTTAATTGGTGAACAGAATCCAAATCTTTTCGTGGTCGCAGATGAAGATCAGATTATGTACCAATGGAACGGTGCCAGCCCGGAACGTCTGCTCTCTCTGCAGAAGGACTTTGGAATTAAGGTATTGCAGCTACCAGAGAATTATCGCTGTCCTTCAGTTATCATTCAGCTAGCAAACAACCTGATCAGCCACAACAAGATGCGTTCTAAAGGCAAAAAGCCCCTTGTAGCACGAAAGGCCGCAACAAATTCACCAGCCTTAAAAGTGCAGATGTTTGATCCCACATTTCGCACTTGATATGACATATTTATGATTAATCTATGAAAAATGAGACTTTTAGAAAATCCTTCAGGGATTTTACTCATAAAATTACATTTTTCTAGAAACTGGCACAGTTACATAATTCAGTTATGGTCAAAGTAATATCATCACAATAAATACTTATTTATTCTTTAATGTAATGATATTACCTGCGAATGACCATGGTAACAATATCTTC
>CABEAN010000280.1_pt1 | contig 10672 bp, 12 predicted proteins | sample 3132371 | NCBI WGS metagenome assembly CABEAN01 (sample SAMEA5534343, study PRJEB31848) | metagenome | biome: tundra; feature: field; material: soil | place: USA | collected 2013-05 | depth 0.45 m | reverse complement strand
CCATCACCAGTGGAAACTTATCTGGCACCCGAAAAGAAAATTATCCCTCAAGCAATGTCAATAGACGAAATAACCGAATTGATAAATAAGTTCGGTGAAGCAGCAGAAAGAGCAATATATGCCGGGTTTAATGGGGTTGAGCTTCATGGCGCTTCAGGGTATCTCCTTACGCAATTTATTTCGCCCAGAACAAATAAGCGTACCGATAAATATGGCGGTTCATTTGAAAATAGGATTAGGTTTCCGCTCGAAGTAGTAGCATCTGTCAGAGAACATATAGGCAAAGAATATCTTTTGGGATATAGATTCTTGCCTGATGAATGGCTTCCTGATGGTTTCAAACTGAACGAAGGGAAGATATTAGCCAGAAGACTTGAGAAGGCAAGTGTTAATTATCTGTCATGTAATGCCGGGACTTATGAATCATGGTTCCTCCCTGATATAATGAAACGGACTTCAAAACATGGTTATCAGGTTGATATTACCTATGAAATTAAGAAGGAAGTCAAGATTCCGGTATTTGTTAATGGAAGAATAAATACTCCCGACCTCGCTGAAGAAATTATCAGGAAGGGTAAAGCAGATGCCGTAGCCCTTGCAAGACCACTTTTTGCTGACCCTGAATTTGTCCAGAAAATTTTTGAGAATAGAACCGACCAGATTGTAGAGTGCGCAAATGACATGATCTGTGGGAGGCAAACCATGCAAGGTATAGACGCTGTTTGCAGTCAATGGAAAAAAGTGAATGCTTGAATTTGTAGAAAATTGGAGAAAAAAACCATGATTAAAACAATTGACCATATCGGGATTATTACGAACAACTTACAGCAATCAGTTGAATTCTATACTGATGTGCTTGGTTTTTCTATTTCAGCTAAGATTGAAATGGATGATGTTGGTTTTTCTGCAATCTTTGTCGAAAAAAACGGTAGCAAGATAGAACTTATGGGATATAGAGACGAAATTCCAAAGCGTTCAGAGGGAATTGAAATCAAATTGGGTGGGAGTTCAATTCCCATAAACGACCACATTACTTTTTCCGTAGATGACATCGGAGCCACAGTGACTGACTTAAAAGAAAAAGGAGTTGTATTTTGTTTAGAGCCCGTACAATTGGAAAGCGGGATGAAACTTGCTTCCTTCAAGGACCCTAGCGGTGTGCTGATAGAACTGGTGGAACATCCTGAACAATAAAGTCCAAATTAAATAAATAATCACCGGATCAAATGGCGCTCAAAGTAAATCCTGAAAAGAATGGCATTTTAATATCTGCTATCGTATTAATTATTTCCGTACTCCTGATTATCGATAGATTGCTGGCAACAGGTCCGGTACAGCTTATCCTGGCGGACGGTAAAGCGGTACCTGTTGAGAGCGCTTCCTTGTTTTCAATAAGTGAAGTCATATTTTTCATAATAACTGCCTGGCTTGGCGGTATGTCATTTCTTTATATAATACTCTTTTCAAAGGAAAATCAAATACCCGGATCAAAAGATGAAGAAATACCTGAATTTAAAGAAGACTTGGAAGTGATACAGGAAAGTAAAAACACTGCCGTGTTTGCCGCCTCTATTCTTGAAGGTGATGAGAAGATATTATTCCAGAATATTTTAGATAACGACGGGATATTGCAAAGAGAACTCATTGTAAAGACAGGTTTTTCAGAACCAAAGGTAAGCAGGCTTCTTGACAAGGCCGAAAGAAGAGGATTGATAGTTCGCCACAGAGAGGGGATGGGAAACAGGGTATTTCTAAAAAAATGAAAGCTTCGGCTTAATTTCATTTTTATGAAACTGCTTTCAGATAATTTCAGGTAATTAATATATGGTCTTTCATCCAATGATGAACCCATGAACCGATGGAAAGTATTTGCATTAATAATGATCGCCCTTCTGGCTATTGCCATTGGGGTAAGATTTACCTATTTGGAAGCGCATACATTTCCAATTGACAAAGACCAAAGATCTTTTGCAATAAATGCAGCCCAGGATGGGTTAAAGGATGAAATAGGGAATAACAATTATAATATTTCCGTTCAGGACCGCGGGGGGATAATTTCTACATTAAACGGGGATAAAAGAGTTGTACACGTTGTTCTCACCCGGGAAAATATAACCCTGACCGCCCTTATTGATATGGAAACAGGAAAAATAGTAGAAAAGAGCAAAATGGAATCCAGCGGATGGATGATCGATTATAAGGAGCAAAATTCAAAGCGCTGGGGCCATCAAGATTTTCTTGGCAGGTGATTATGGAAATTATAATGGAAATGCAGGGTGTGTGGAAAATTTATCGCATGGGTGATTTTGACGTGCCTGCTCTTGCTGGAATAGACCTGGCAATAAAAAAAGGTGAGTTTGTAGCCATAACAGGACCCAGCGGATGCGGTAAATCAACGATGCTAAATATGATCGGTTGCCTGGACATGCCAACGCGTGGAAAGGTTTTGCTCGAAGGCAGGAACATATCAGAATTTAAAAGTGATGAACTGGCGCGGATAAGAGGTAAAAAAATCGGGTTCATATTCCAGACTTTTAACCTGTACCCTACCCTGACAGCTCTTGAGAATATCCGGTTGCCCATGAGGATCCATGAATTTCCTGAAGATGAGGTAGAAGATACATCAAGAAAACTGCTCGAAATGGTTGGTCTATCCGAACGCGGGACTCATTTCCCTGCCCAATTATCAGGCGGGCAGCAGCAAAGAGTGGCAGTAGCAAGGGCGCTCTCAACTGGCCCTTCTATTCTCCTGGCAGATGAACCGACAGGGAACCTGGATACCAGATCAGGAGGCGAAGTTATGGATGTTTTTAAACGTTTGAACAGTGAGGGATTGACTATAGTTATGATAACGCATGACCCGAGAATTGCAGGATATGCAGGAAGAGTTGTGAAAATGCTGGATGGAAAAATAGTAGGTGAAACATGAAAAAATTTAATCTAATCTTGATGATCGTATCGACATTAATGATAGCACAGGTTGCATCAGCAGATTATCTTGTTACTGAAAGCGCGCCGGTGTATCCCGGATATACAACATATGTCTATGTACCGATACAGAACCAGGGATTAACGTTCATGGAGGATGTTTCCGTAAGGCTTGAACCCAAGGATAATGCTTCTACAAATGCTGTAAATATCCTTAACAATGTATATTCACTCGGTACCATAAATGATTATGGGGAGCAGAGAACAGCAAAGTTCAGGATATATGTAAATCCTGACACTGTGGAGGGAGATTATTATTTCAATGTTTATATCACTTACAAAGGGCAGATTACTGATTCCGGTACCACGCCAATGTTATTGACGACCAAGCTTGCTGACCAGATATTGACCATCAAAGGGAAACCCGTGATAATGCTTGTAAATTCTACGATCGATGTCGTGGCGCCCGGCAGCAAGAACACAGAGACGCTAACATTTAAAAATACTGGCACAGGTACTGTACAGAATGCTGTTGCTGAAATAAACATTGACAGTACGAAATCAGCGTTTTCTGTACTTGGAGGGGGAAAACAATTTTCCCTGGGTACAATGAAGCCAGGAGATTTCGGCTCGATAACATTCGATCTGGCCACAGATGTCGCCGCACCCCCAGGTGTTTATAATATTCCTGTAATGATCACAGGACAGAACAATTATTCAACAAATAATCTCATCGGATTGGTTGTTGCAGGAATTACTGATTTTGATGTAAGCTATGTGGAGACCCTGGGCTCATTTTCACTTAATGTCGCCAATGTAGGGATAAGCCCCGCAAGCGCAGTAGCGGTCAACCTGCCGCGCCAGAAGAATTTCTCAATAGCAGGGAGCAGTACTTCTGTGATCGGGAATTTAAATCCCGGTGATTACACCTCTGCAATATTCCAGGTAACGAAAACTGCCGGAGCGGGAAACGGTATGGAATTGGAAATACAATATACCGACACAAGCGGACAAAGACACACGATCCCGAAATATCTTACCGTGGAATTATCCTCACCCGGAACACAGGCAGGTAGAACGACAGGCAGTACGAATTATACACTATGGTTTGTGATAGCAGTAATCATACTGGTAATATATTGGCAGCGAGGAAAAATAACAACATATTTCAAGAAACAAAAGTGAGGATGAAACCAGTATTTTATTAAGAGGACTTATGAAGACTTATGATACTTTCAGGCTGTCATTGAGCCATGTAAGAAAAAGCAAGATGCGAAGTTGGCTCACTATTATCGGAATTGTAATAGGTGTGGCGGCGGTCGTAGCCATAATCTCAATAGGCCAGGGCATGCAGGAAAGCGTTGCGTCCCGCCTGGGGAGTCTTGGTGCGGATCTGATCACTGTCACCCCGGGTTATTCAAGAGCAAGCGGCGGTGGAGGTTTTGATGGGGGACGAGGGGGCGGAAGCGCAAGTATAAATCTCACGGATAAAGATGTGAACGTGATCAAGCAGATACCCGGTGTGCTTTATGTGAACGGCATGGTTTCAGGCAGATCGGATATGATACTGGGTACAGAGAAGACTTCAGTATCCATAACCGGCGTTGACCCAATAGTATGGCGCTCAATGGTCACAACCGAGCTTGAAGCAGGCAGATACCTTCAGCCGGGTGACTCGAATGCTGTTGTCATAGGTTACTCTCTGGCTCATGAAACTTTCTTGCAGCCGCTAACCTTGAATAGACCAGTCACGATAGGAGGTAAGACTTTCAAGGTCGTGGGAATCTTCGTCCAATCAGGAGGGGGTTTTGGAGGTGCAGGTGATAATGCAGTGTTTATGCCTGATGATTATGCCAGGGATGTGATAACTACAACAGTATCCAGGAACACATTTACTTCGATCATGGTAAAGGTAACTGACCCAAACCTTGCAAATCAAGTAGCTGCAGATATTGTAACAAAACTTATGCCATCCAGGCACGTCAATCCAAGAACCAGGGATTTTACAGTCACTGAATTCGCTGTGATACAACAGCAGATAACCAGTGTTGTCCAGACCATATCGCTATTCCTTGCTGCGATCGCAGCGGTTTCGCTTCTTGTGGGCGCCGTAGGTATTGCAAACACCATGTTCATGTCTGTCATGGAACGCACACGGCAGATCGGATTGCTGAAAGCTCTGGGAGCGACAGATACTGAGGTGATGAAATTATTCCTTATGGAATCCGGATTATTCGGATTTGTTGGGGGAATGCTTGGTATATTTATCGGCATACTGATATCTATACTTGTATCCGTAATAGGTCTCAGGGCAATAGGACCAGGAGGGACAATGAATGCAGTCGTCTCACCTCAACTTGTTATATTTGCACTCGCATTCTCAGTATTTGTGGGCATAATTTCAGGCGTTGCGCCTGCAAGATCAGCGGCAAAGATGAACCCTGTGGATGCTTTGAGGTTTGAACAATAAGAAGAATGTAAGGAAAATTTAAAATACACTAAAAACTTATACTATAAAAACCAATAATTAAATCAGGGGGCAAAATATGCAAGAGATAGGAGTCGGCGATATTCATACACACACTATGTATTCAGGTTTCACGAAATATAAATTTTTATCATTCCCGGACAGCGTGACCACTCCCAGGACATCCATTAAGGTTGCTGAAAAAATGGGACTTGGCGCTCTTTGCATAACAGATCATAACACTATCAAAGGTGCGCTTGTTGCTCAAAAACTCAATAAGGATATGGTAGTGATCGGTGAAGAGATCTCTTCAAACGAAGGTGAAATACTGGGATTGTTCCTTCAAGAGAAGGTCGATCCCGGCTTGAGCGCCGAAGAAACGATAGAACAAATACACAGCCAGGATGGGATAGCCGTTGCTCCACACCCTTATAGTGGACATTGTTTTTGTGTGGGAAATAAAATGAACATATTGAAGTTTGATGGGATAGAAGTATTCAACTCATTACACAGGGATGGATATTCCAATGCTCTCGCACTTGAAAATTGTAACGGGCATGCAAAGCTTGGCGGAAGTGATGCGCATGCAAGTTTCATGATTGGAAACGGTTATACATTATTTAACGGCAATTCCCAGGAAGATTTTCGGACTGCGATAAAGAATAGGCAGACAATTCATGGCGGAAAAGTTGCATCTCTCAAAGATTTTGTCAATTATAGCGCCCGGGTAGCGTATGAATCGTCAAAGACAATAATGAAGTTTAATGGCGTAGATTGCCCCATGTCTTCCAGAATATCCATGGTAAGAAATTCACGCAAAATATCCTATTTGCTATTTTCTCTTGCGTATGCATTTTCCCCCCTGCCGGTTGTTTGCACCCTTCTTGGCGATAGGATTTTGCAACATAAAGGACGAAGGGTATGGAAAGAACAGCATGATGGCTGAATTATTATTGTGGTGTTTTTATCAATTAACACATTTTTTTATTTGTAATTTCGTTTCGTGTATGAGTATTTTGAAGCTTTACCCCCATTGGCAACTATGTATAGCCATTCATAAACCGATTTTATCATCCCAAATTGCTGGAATCTGCGCATTGAGAATCCAACCTTCATACGATCATCAAGCATGACACGCCCGAGTTTACGCATCCTCAGTGCAATCTCAACGTCATCACCTGCATCGATGCACCGGTACATGCCAGCCTCAATGAAAGCTTTTTTATCAAATGCAGTGTTGCATCCCAGCGAATAATACAGGGAGCGGGTATAATACCCAACGCGAGAGAAGGTATTTGCACTCGTAAGGTAGATTTTGTGTTTTAATCCCTCTTCAATCGGATAAACGATCCCATAAAGCTGAACAATATCATGCGACTCGAAATCATTCTTTATTATCTCAAGCCAATCGGGAGGGATAATGCAATCCGCATCGGTTGTAGCAACGATATCTCCCCGGGCGCGTAATACACCATCATTCCTGGCTCCCGCTACCTTTGTGCTTGTCTGGGTCATAACTTCATCAGCATAAGCCTGTGCCAGTTCACAGGTGTTATCCTTCGAATTTCCATCAACAACTATGATTTCGTATTCATCCCTGCGAATTGTCTGATTACTCAGGGATTGCAGACAGGTTGTAATGTTAGCTTCTTCATTGTAAGTGGGGATAATTACGGATATCATGCTTCTATCAATTTCCTGTAAAGACTGCAATGCATATCTGCAATTTTTTTAATGTCATACTGCTCGGTAAAGTCTCGAGACATGATAGAATATTGTCTTAATAATCCATCATCTGTGATCCGCTCCCCGGCCTCCTCTACATTATTAAAGAATTGAGCCACACCTTCAAAGATTCCTTTGAATTCCGGTATCCCACGGGCAACTACGGGCAGGCCGCAGGAGAGCGCTTCTAAGATCACAAGCACAAACATCTCAGAATATGAAGGCATTAAAAAGACATCGGAGCCGCTGTAAGCTTCTGCGATATCCGGAACGAATCCCGTGAATATTACGTTATCCTGAGATTTCTTTTTCATCCACTCTATCTTGAGGCGATCTTTTGAAAATGGCCCGGCAGGAAACCCCCCAACCCAAACCCAGCGTATTTCAGGATGCATTTTTGACAGCTCTAAAAAATCGTAAATTCCCTTACGCGGCGTCTGCTGGCCTACGGCAAGCACGACCTTCTCGCTGTCAGATATTTTATACCGTTCCCTGAAGCTTTCCCGCTTGCCTTCATCCCTCCTGAAATAATTTCTGTCCACACCATTTGGGATTGTTGTGGTAGGAACATCAGGAGCGATCTGTCCCACTTCGGTCCGGTACCCGTCCAACAGGGTAATTATATGATCAAACTTCCTGTAGCTGTACGGGTAATAACGAGTAATATACTTGCTGAAGGCTATGCCCCCTTCATTAAGGCGGGGAGTGACATGTGCAGTCAGTATTTTAGTGCCTTTCGAGTATCTCCGGCTCAAAAGCGAAAGCGGACCGAAAGTATGATAATGGACTATGTCAAACTCGCGGCCCCTGGAGTTCCATGACACTTCCATATCCGGCATACTGGATAACTGCCTGTAAAGCGTTTTTGCTGCAGTTGCGCATCCAAGATACTTTAAATTCAGGAAATCTTCTGCAAAAATATTAACCTTCATTTATATTCCTCACAAAATTCATCGCATTTCTGATACAACCATCCATATTTAGATATTCAAATTCCGAAAAACGTCCCACGAGCCCTATGCCAAGTTTTGCGCAAAAGTCTTTTACTACGGCGATATTTTTCTGATAATCGAGATCATAGATAACATACGCAAACCTTTGCCGCTCGACGGCAGTATATACTATATCCTCCCTATCCTTTATGATATTCATATTCTTAAGCGCTTTAATTACATGGTCAATAATCTTCCGGTCAGGCATTTCGGACACATCATCCCCTTCATGATATATTATTTCTGCAAGTATCGCCGAATGTCCCGCAGGCGCCACGTCCGGGCTGTAATTTGACGGAAATGAAACCCTGTTAAATAATCCCAATTCTTTATCAGGAACATACATCCAGGAGATATCCTGAAGCTTTCCTCGCACCCCGATAAAAACACAGGCTATCGAGTTATACTTAAGTTCATTGCAGGATTTCCGGACACTTTCCGGAACATTTTCAAGACTTTCCAGGAGCCTTTGCAAGGGGATCGTTGATATGCAGCTATCTGCAATAATAATGTTATCCCCGTCACTTATTAAATACTTTTCTCCTTCTTTCCTGACCGAAGATACGTTAAAGCCTGTGCGAATGCACTTTTTAACAGGTGATGCTATCGATTTTACCAGCGCTTCAATCCCGCCTTTGCGGGGGTAAATGAAAACGGACTGGTGAGTATATCCTTCTGTTTCTATTCCGATAGCAGATTTTATGATATCCTCCACCGGCGGGCGGGGAATGCGCCCTTCCACCCAGTGCGATGACATCTGTTCTGTTGGAAATTTCCAGATCTTTTCATTATATGGGATCAAGTACAGGTCAGCTATGCCTTTCCCGAAGGTATGGATGATCCACTCACGAAAATTCCCGGGGGACGGAAGTTTTCCTTTTTCAACAGCGATCAGGGTTTTAATAAATTCATTGATACAGAAAAAGAGATCATCCTTTGGAAGCTGGTTTAACCCATTTTCAAAGGGATATTTGATATACTGTCCTTTATAGAAGATTTTTGCGTTGCGACAATTGCGCTGGCTGTTCTCCGGGAGCATATCATTCATGAATGTTAGGACTTCTGCATCCCGGCTGAAAATGATGTGCGAGCCACCTATATCAAAAGTGAATCCGGAATCAAGTACTGAGCGACATAATCCCCCAAAATTCGGTTCCCGTTCAAGCACTGTCACTTCAACACCTTTTTGCGCAAGTAAGCGGGCAAGAGTGATACCCGAAAGACCACCACCTAATATTGCTGTTTTCACGTTGAATTATTCGCTATCAATCAATATATTATTATCTATTTGATATTGATGCTATTAGGTGAACCGAGCTGTTAAAATAGATAAAGATAAGAATATACTATGGAGTAATTTATGAAAAAATCTTTCGGTGCAAAAACTCTTATCTATCCCCTCCCGGTCTGGATTGTGGGAACTTATAACAAAGAAGATAAGCCGAACGTGGCGACTATAGCCTGGGGCGGTATTTGCTGCTCTGACCCGCCGTGCGTGGCCATCTCTCTTCGGAAAGCGACATATTCGTACGGAAATATCGTGGAGCGAAAAGCTTTCACCGTAAATGTTCCATCCGAAAAGTACGTCAGGGAAGTAGATTATTTCGGGACTGTCTCAGGCAGGAACGTGGACAAGTTCACCGAATCCGGGCTTACCGGCGTAAAGAGCGAACTTGTGAATGCTCCATATATCAAGGAATTCCCTCTTGTCCTGGAGTGCAAACTGATCCGCACTATTGAAATCGGGCTGCACACGCAGTTTATCGGTGAGATCATGGATGTCAAGGCAGATGAGCTTGTACTTGGGGAAAAAGGGATTACTGATATCGAAAAATTAAAACCGGTCATATTTGCTGCTGATAATGGGGGTTATTATGGAATCGGTAAATCTATTGGAAAGGCATATTCTATTGGGAAAAAGAGATAGCGGGCTGCCAGGGCAAATACCCAATATTACATATCCTTTCAAATCATAATATTATATCTAATAATGGCATTATTAGATATATTTGTATATTATGGCATGATCGGCCTTTTTATCGTCAGTTTTTTGTCGTCCATCATACCAATACCTACTGAAGCTGTAGTGTTCGGACTACTTGGTGCAGGAGGAAATTCTGAAATAATTTTTATAATATTGACATCAGGCTCAATACTTGGAGCACTCTTAGGCTATTTCATTGGAAAACATGGACTTACAAAACTAATCCAATCCCGTAAAAATGAGGAAAAACAAGAACAGACCAATAGGTATTTTCTGAAGTATGGTGTATTTTTACTCCTGGTTTCTCCATGGATCCCTTTTGTCTGCAACCTGGCTCCCATAGTTGCTGGAATACAAAAATATGACGCAAAAAGGTTCTTGATTATAATTTCAATAGCGAATATTATTAAGTGTTTTGCAATTGTTTATCTATCCATCACAATTATAGACTGGTGGATGTTATTCACGAAAGGAACATTATTTAACTTTCTGATATGACTCCAATCTTGAACCTATGGATGCTGTTTCACTGTCGATACTGGTGGAATAAGGTTCACAGCAGTTGAAGAATTCAAC
>CABEAN010000275.1_pt1 | contig 10890 bp, 12 predicted proteins | sample 3132371 | NCBI WGS metagenome assembly CABEAN01 (sample SAMEA5534343, study PRJEB31848) | metagenome | biome: tundra; feature: field; material: soil | place: USA | collected 2013-05 | depth 0.45 m | reverse complement strand
ACTATAATTTATACATATCGGTCAGTCAAAACTCTTAACTATCCTGCATCAAATATTAGAGAAATATGGCGGATGTTAATGAAATGATCACATTATTGAAAAAAGAATATCCCGGAGTAAAGATCGCGCTTCATTATTCAGATCCCCTTGAATTATTGATAGCAACAATTCTTTCTGCACAATGCACGGATAAGCAGGTAAATGAAGTCACAAAAAATCTCTTTAAGAAGTACAGGACACTTCAGGATTATATAAAAACCCCCCAGGAAGAACTTGAAAAAGATATATATTCTACGGGATTCTACAGGAATAAGGCAAAAAATATTAAGGAATTGTCTAAACTCCTCGTTAATGAATTTGATTCAAAAGTCCCTGATACTATGGAAGCCCTGCTCACACTCCCGGGTGTGGCGCGAAAGACTGCAAATATCGTATTATCAGGTGCGTTCGGGAAAATAGATGGGATAGCCGTTGATACACATGTGAAAAGGATTGCTTTCAGGCTGGGATTAACTGCTAACACGAATCCGGAAAAAATTGAAAAAGATCTTATGAAGATCATCCCAAAAAATAATTGGGATATTTTTACACTTCTTCTGATACACCATGGGCGAAAAGTCTGCAATGCCAGGAAACCGCTGTGCGGGGAATGCGTTCTGAATAAACTTTGCAAAAGTGCTTTTACCCTGGGTTGAGAACATGGCGCTTTCGGAATTACGCTGATTTTAAGGATTCCTGATCGAAAAAGAAAATCATGAGATACTTATTTTCTTAACGCAGCATTCGCGTCCTGCCACAATTTCCACATCCGGTTCATTACATTGCGGACATTTTATTACAGGCAGGAAAAAATGCAGTTTTTCAAGGAATTCGATATTACCATTATATGAACATTTCTTGCAGTTTATTGAAGGTTTGACGACCTGTATTTCATAATTGGCACCCTCTGCAATAGTCCCTTTAGTAATTGTTTCAAATATGAACTTCAACTGGTCAGGATTTAGCGCTGTCAGCTCTCCAATTTCAAGAAATACTTTTTTTACCTTCCTGGCATTGTTCTTTTCCGCTGCATCAAGAACAGAATCGATAATTGCTCCCGCAATCGAAATTTCATGCATCTACACCCTTTCGACTTCAATTTCAGACCTTAGCTGGATGCATTTAGCCGCTGCATACATCAATGATGAAAATGCACATACCGTCCCTATGCCCTCACCCACAGGCATTCCGTCCTTTTTTACCATTGCAGTAATATAAGTATCCATCCTGACATCTGTCTTCATATCCCTTTTTTCGAGGGAAACAAGAAGGTTATTTGCTTCCTCTCCTGTATTTTTTCCTTTCCGGCATAATTTCGTGGGACATATCCTGCAATATTCCTTAAATAATGCCCCCCAGTTAGGTCCGGCTATACCGGCATGTACTTCAGCAGCAACACCTGCATATGCTATACAGCATCTTAATGCCCTTCCCAGCATCTGTCCTTTCTCAATTATCTCGCAGCATACCCTGTCGTTCTTGAAGAAGAAGTGATTCTCCATCCCGCGTTCGTATTTATCTTTTCCGGTGTTCTTCTTATCCTTTAGCTCGTCTTTGATTTTTGCAGCCAGGGCCGGGGCCCGCGGGATGGTCGCCGCTGTGCCGCATGTAGGACAGTAGGATATCGGGCCGACTGCCATTTCTTTATCGTTTTTATCTATGAATACTACTTCTACTCCCCATGAATTCCGCCTGATGGCTACTCTTCCGCCGGTTTTCCATACCTCGTTATATGCGGAAGCAACAGGGGTGACCACCCTTCCGTAACCATATATTTCGGCGACTTTTTCCATGTCAATAATACATTGAAGGGACTTTATGAGCTGGGATTCTATTTCCTTCGGGAAAAATCCCCCTTCCACCATTGCAAAAAGGATTGCAGGAGGCCATGTAATACCTTCTCCTTCACCCACGACTTTCCCTTTGTCATCCAGTATTACAGAATACACTCCATCGGGACGCTCCCAGGCTATTGCTTTACCTCCAAGCCTTGATATTTCTCTTAATACCTTGTGAGTGGTGCCGCAGTTACCATCCTCTATCCGAAGCATTCCCTCCAGATTATTCCTGATGCGCTCAACAAAGCTCATAATTCTTTATGATTGACCGTTATATTTAAATCTTATCTTCACAGTGAAACCCAAAGATAATAATTATACATCATCAAATACAATGTAAAATCAAGAACCATGCATACAACTGAAGAAGTTACCATAGGATATGATATTCTTGCAGCGAACAGGAAGCTTGCCCGGAACAATCGCAAAACCCTTGATAAGTCTGAAGTTACAGCTTTTAATATCATGGGCGCAATTGGCTCAGGAAAAACATTACTGGTAGAAAAGACTATTGCGGCGCTGGGTAATAGATGGCGGATAGGCGCTATTGCCGGGGATGTTGTAGCAAGTCTTGATGCATCACGGTTTGAAAAGTTGGGCATACCTGTGATAGGGTTGAACACAGGAAAGGAGTGTCACCTGGATGCGCATCTGGTTGAGCACGGGCTTCAAAAACTCCCTCTTGACGCTCTTGATATCTTGTTCATAGAAAATGTGGGAAATCTCATTTGTCCGGCGGATTATGAGCTGGGCGAGCATAAAAGGGTTGTCATCGTAAGCGTGAGCGAAGGGGATGATATAGTTGAAAAACATCCGCTGATCTTTAGCACAGCAGACCTCATTATCGTAAATAAGATAGATATTGCAGAAGCCGTAAATGCCGATGCGAATAAAATGGTAAGGGATGCCCGTATCATCAATCCGCGTATAGATGTCCTGAAGATGAGCTTGAAGACCGGGGAGGGATTTGATGAATGGGTAGATTTCGTGAAGAAAAGTATAAGTCTCGTTATGGAAAATCAAGATTAATATTTTTCAAGAGAAAATGATCATGTGGCGGGATATTGCAAAATTCGGAAAAAAACTCACAGACCGCGGGCTTGTAGGATCGCAATTCGGGAATATCAGCCTCCGCAACGGTGATAAGATGCTTATCACCAAAACCGGAGTTCCTCTTGATGAGATTAAAAAGAACAGCGTTGTTGAATTAGATATTGGTAAACCTTCAAGTCTTGATCCAATCGCATCATCAGAAACCATAGTCCACAGGACTGTATACAAAAATACTCCGGCGCTTTCGATTATCCACGCACATCCTTTTTTTTCGGTTATTGAGTCAATGCTTGTTGAAAACGAAACCATTGTCCCGATAAACATCGAAGGTGAGTATTTCCTGCATGAGATACCTGTAGTAAAAGGCACTACCGGGTCGACTGGACTTGCAGATAAAACCGCGCAGGCGCTTTGCACTCATAAAGGAGTTATTGTTTTTGGCCACGGGACATTTTCTGCTGGAAAAACGCTGGAAGAAGCTTATTTTGTTACGGCGCTGATGGAGCAGAGCTGTAAAATGAAGTACTATTTTGATCTGGCATCTAACACCGCAAAAGCGTAGCCGCAAATTGTTTGCATCCTTTGCGCTCTTTGCGGTTGGGATTACCCAATTACTCTAAAAGGCGGCTGAAATCGAAAGGTTCAACGTCCTTTTTCAGGCTGGTTTTTTCTTTTGGTTTATATTCAGGATCTTTGCCTTTGCCTAAGGTTTTGAAGATTTTATCTTCTGTAATATCGAGGATATTCATAGATTTCGCCAGATACTTTATGACCTTCATTAATATAAATTTAAGCTATATTTTTTCAGAAATTCTCATTCTGATATACGCCGGAATAACCTTTTCTGACTTCTTCTCCAAGCCTGTAAAACAAAAGCTGCAGCACACGCGCATCTTTTTTTACACTGAACCCTTTTTCATTATATACAACAAGAAGGCTTTCGGATCTTCCGCTATAACCGGCATCCCATATTGCGGTTTCCACGGTCACGCCGCATCGAAGGAGGCTTGAGCGCGGTTTTGCGATCGCTGCTATGTTTTTGGGGATGTTCACGATCTCATTGAATACGATCTTATAACTTCCTTTTGGCAAATGCAACCATCCGTCCTCTCCGAAATCAAGATTTTTTGTCTGTGGGAGTTTTCTTTGCGAGTTGTCAAAAGCGATAGAACCTGGACCTTCATGAAATTCCACACGCTGCAGGGTCAATTCAATCCCATTGGGCTGTACCTGGATATTCGGGTCGATCATTTTTTCGACAAGCGGGGGCTTTTCTTTGATGAGAGACATCAATTCGTCATGAGATAGCATAGTTTCAAAATTATAGCGGGAATGGATAAAGATTGTGAAATTTTCAGAATCGTTAAGTATATTCCAATTTAAGTCATACGATACAACATTATGAAACAAGTTTATATGGACCACAGCGCCACGACCGCTACTGACCCTGCGGTCACGCAAGCCATGCTTCCTTATTTTTCTGAAAAATATGGGAATCCCTCAAGCCTCTACACGATAGGTCGACAGGCAAGAAGAGCTATCGAGGAAGCAAGACAGCTTGTCGCCGACCTTATTGGCGCTAAAAAAGAGGAGATCATATTCACAGGCAGTGGAACAGAATCCGATAACCTTGCGATAAAAGGATACGCTCTCAAGAATCGGGCAAAAGGCGACCATATCATAACAAGCTCGATAGAACATCATGCCGTCCTTAACACCTGTAAATATCTCGAAAAAAACGGTTTCAAAGTTACATATCTTCCTGTAAGCAAAGACGGTATCGTGAATCCGGATGATGTTGAAAAAGCAATTACTCCACAAACAATTTTGATCACGATAATGCATGCAAATAATGAAATTGGAACGATCCAGCCCATTGAGGAAATAGGAAAGATCGCAAAAGAAAAACAAATCATATTCCATACCGACGCGGTACAAACAGCAGGAAAAATCCCTGTGAATGTTGACGCTCTTGGTGTTTCAATGTTGTCGATGAGCGCCCATAAACTATACGGGCCAAAAGGCGTAGGTGCACTCTATCTGAGAAAAGGCACATCTATCGAACCGCAATTACACGGGGGCGGGCATGAAAGAAACATCCGCTCAAGTACAGAAAACGTCCCGGGGATCGTTGGTTTTGGGAAAGCCTGCGAACTTGCCAGGGAGCGATTACCCCGGGAGTCAAATTTAGCAGCTTTGAGAGATTCACTCATTAGAAGTGTTCTTGAGATTAAGGATTCATATCTTAATGGTCATCCAACAAAACGCCTTCCCAATAATGCAAATTTCAGGTTCAGCTATATTGAAGGCGAATCAATGATATTGAATCTTGATATGAAAGGTGTGGCCGCTTCAACCGGTTCTGCGTGTTCATCCACTTCCCTTGAACCTTCACATGTGCTGATGTCGATTGGTCTTCGGCCTGAGGAAGCTCATGGATCCCTTAGATTAACACTTGGACGGGAAAATACACAAGAAGATGTCGATTATGTGATATCGGTGCTTCCTGATATTGTTAATAAATTGCGGATGATATCTCCGCTTGCGAGGTAAAAAATGAGTGATGGATACAGCGAAAAAGTAATGGATCATTTTGCCAACCCGCGAAATGTTGGCGAGATAAAAGATGCCGATGGAATAGGAAAGGTGGGAAATCCCGTTTGCGGCGATGTGATGTGGATATACATAAAGGTCAAAGATAACATACTGGAAGATGTCAAGTTCAAGACATTCGGCTGCGGGGCTGCGATCGCAACAAGCAGCATGATCACCGAGCTTGCAAAAGGAAAGACCCTTGAAGAAGGGCTTAAGATTTCGCGCGCGAATGTGGCAGATGCACTTGACGGACTACCACAGATTAAATTGCATTGCTCCAATCTTGCAGCTGATGGATTACACGCAGCGATAAAGGATTATCTTGAAAAGACGGGGAAGAAGCTGTCTTAACTATTATTTATTTACTAAAGCTTTCAATTCCATTTGAATTCAAGTCTATGTTATTTGAAATGAAATATAAATCGGAGTATCCATCGTTACCTTTTGCGATTATTCCATTCTTAATTAGAACTTTTAGATGATGCCTGATAGTCTTATAATCCATTTTCAAAGCTTTTGCTAATTGATTTGCATTATAGGATTTATCCGAAAGATGTTTCAGGATCAAAGCCCGGGTCTTTCCTCCACGTGTACCCTGAATTAGATAACATAGAAGCTTCTGCTGTTTATTGGATTTCCTGAGTTCCTGTTTCAATAATCTATTTTCAGTAATATCCCTGGCTATGCCATGAATTTCTATTGTCCTGTCTCCGTCTTTTATTTCCCTCGTTCTTATCTCAACCCATCGGTGCTCCCCATTCTTACACACGACCTCAAGTATATCTGTCTGGTCAATCTTTTCCCCGTAAAGACGTTTTTTCCGGCGTTCATTAATGATTTTTTGACTGTCTGGCGTGATCCATTTAGAAATGTTCGTTCCAATAACTTCCTCTGATGAACAGCCGAGTATTTGAAGCCCGATCCGATTCATTTTCAAAATATTGGCTTTAATATCAAGCACATACATGGCATCCTGGGCGTTTTCAAAGAGATCGCGGTATTTTTCCTCAGATTCTTTGAGATCCTTCTCCAGCTTAATTTTCTCTGTGATATCTCTGACTATGCCGTGGACGGCTATTATCCTGTTTCCATCTTTAATAAGCCTTGTTCTTGCTTCGCCAAATTTATGCTCTCCATTCTTGTTTATCACTTCTATGACGACAGTGGGCTCTAAAGGCTGGTTTAAATAAATCTTCCTGACACGGTCTTCAAAGATTCTGTAACTATCAGGTGTCAACCATTTTGATATATTTGATCCGATTATTTCTTCTTCAGTTCCGCCAAGTAATTTAATTCCAATCTTATTAACAGTCAGAAAATTTCCTTTCAGATCGTGTGTATACATGGGATCATCAGCATTATCGAAGAGGTCCCGGAATTTTGCCTCAGATTCCTCCAATTTTAATTCAATTTTCTTTTGTTTTGTGATATCTTTAGTAATATATAAAAATTTTTTTACTCCATCAAAAACCATTTCAGCACGAGAATTTAACAAATATCGTATCTCACCTTTTTTAGTGATTATTTTCGCATCTGCAATTTTTGAACTATTTGAACTGTTTTGAGCTTCGTGCCAAATTTTGATGTAGAGTTCCTTTGTATCCTTCGTTAGCATTTTAATGAAGGATTGTCCTAATAATTCATCTTTCGGCCAGCCCACGATATTGAAAAAAGAATCATTTCCAAATTCAATTTCACCCTGGTGATTGACAACTGCAATTCCATCAAGTGATGATTCAATTATCGCCCTGAGATATTTTTCTGAATTATATAATTTTTCCTGCGCCAGTTTAATCTCCGTAATGTCTCTTGCTGTTGACAAAGCCCCTGTAATATTTCCACCTGGATCCTTCAGAGTGCGGCACCACCATGCCAGAAGGCGTCGTTCTCCGTCTTTTCGTCTCTGCCAGCTCTCAATATAAATGGTCTCCTGGCTTCCATAAAATAAAGGCTGGACCATGTTGTAGGTTTCTTGTTCACCTTCAAAATAAGAAGCTGCTTCTTTCCCGATAACATCATCACCAAAGAATTCATATCCCGCTTTGTTTGCCCATGTGTATATTTTGTTGGAGTCAACTTCCATAATGATATCTGGCACTGCAGACAATACTGTCTGGTAACGAATATTTAAGGACAGCAATGCATCATTTGCCTGCTTTTTTTCCGTGATATCTATTGAGGCAATATCTGAAAGAGCCTTTAATTTTGATTCTTCGTATCCTGATCTTGGATCTTCATTCAAATTCACACCGTTTTTGAAATTTTTTATATCCTATTTATTGAAATTAACTTGTTAAGCTTGTATTTTCAATCCTGAAGTATCACAATCGTTTATTACATTTATAGATTTCCGGGTTTTGTTCACGAAACTACTTTGCCATCCTTTATCCTTATGATCCTGTCAGCTTTTTCGCCAAGTTCAGGTTCATGCGTTACCATGACAATAGTCTGTCCTTTTTCGTTCAATTCACGAAATAATTCAACTATCTGGTTTGAAGACTCTGTATCAAGATTTGCCGTCGGTTCATCCGCAAGAATGATTGCAGGCTCATTGGCAAGAGCCCGGGCAATCGCTACGCGCTGCTGCTGCCCACCCGAAAGCTCACTTGGAGAATGGTCAGCTCTGTCACCTATTCCCACAAGTTCCAGAAGTGAAGCTGCCCGATCATATTTTCGCTCATCCATTATCATCGGCAGTGCAACATTTTCAAGCGAATTCAGTTCCTTTAGCAAGCTGAAGAACTGGAAAACAAACCCCATTTTCCTGAGCCGAAAATCAGCCCTCTCGTTATCATCAAGAGTGGACACTTCGATATTATCGATAACAATTCCTCCCGATGTTGGAGTATCCAGCAGGCCAATCATATTCAATAGTGTTGACTTTCCGCTGCCGGATGGACCCATAAGCGCAACGAACTCACCCTTTTTGATCATAATATCAATTCCCCGAAGAGCCTGAACCTCAACTTTGCCCATATAATATATTTTCCTTAGGTTTTCGATCCTGATCAAAACTATCCGCTCCATATTGCTTTAATGATATTTGTCCTTGCTGCTATCATTGCAGGATAGATCCCTCCGATAATGCATGTAAGAAGTATTGATATATCGGCAGCCATTATCGAATTTATTGATATCCTGGGCATGATTATGAGTTTCATTCCATATTCCGGCGTAACGATAAGTGGATTCTGCTGCATTCCATGTATCAGAAATAAACCTATAATGGTGCCCATTGAAGTACCGATGATCCCAATGAATAAAGCTTCTGCAAGATATATCTTAAGAATCATTTCACCTCTTGCACCTATTGCTTTCATGACCCCGATCTCACGTATCTTGTTCCTGACAGTAGTGTAAATTATAAGGCTAATAGCGATCGCGGCAACGAAAACGGAAACACCCGATGTCATTATGGAGACTACCCCGAATGTCTCTATCATTCCTGCCATCCCTGCTGAAAGTTCCTGCCATGTTTTTACATTGGGAAGTGTGGTCTCTTTCTGGAGAATTAATTTATACTTCGTAGATTCTTCGGGGTTCTCAAGTCGTATAACGATATTGCTGGCTTCATCTTTTTCTATCAGTTCCTTAACAGTATTGTAGGGAGCTATGATTGCGTACCTGTCAAGTTCAAATGTTCCGGTACTGATTATACCTTTTACTCTGAACTCAACGGTTTTCCTATCCTGGTATGTGAGAAGGACAGTGTCCCCGACATCGACTTTCATTACTTCTGAAAGAGAGGTGCCCAGAAGCAATTCATATTTATCTTTGTCATCAAGGAATTCTCCTCTCTCTAATGTTTTTGAAAGTGTAGAGGCTTTTTCTTCAAGTGATGGTTTGACACCGAATATTGCAATTCCGATTTTTTCAGTTCTTGATTCGAGATCTACTCCACCTGTAATTCGTGGAGCGGCGCCTACAATCCCTTTTATCCCTGTGACCTTTGAAAGCACGCTTTCTGATTTTGGGATAAAGCTATCGCCGGTATTGGGCTGGATCTGCAAATGCCCTGTGTAAACATTAACAGTATTCCCTACGAATGCATCCTGCATCCCGTTATTCAATGCGGTTGTGAAGAGCGGCCCAACAACACCTATCGTTATGGCCAGGATTACCATCAGGGTTTCACGCCTTCTTTTTGACATATCCTTTATGGCAAGGAACAGCCAGGCTTTCATGATCAGTGTTTCCTTCTTTTCACGTAAAATATTATGGCGGCTATTACTATTATTCCCATGAATAACGGCAGGAGGTTTTGGCTTTCTGTCGGATTCACAACAATGATAACGTCTTTTTGTATCTCATGTTTTCCAAAATCATCTTCATAACTTATATGCAAAACACTGGTTTTTTTACTGCTGCTGTCAGCGTCAAGTGTAAAGAGCGCATTTGAATAATCATCTTTCTTTATCTCTCCAAGATAAGCAAGATTATCCCCGGGAAGTGTGGATTCAAAACGTGCCGTCACTCCTTTTGCATCCCCTGTACCTGTATTTTCAATCTTTATGGTGAGTGTAAAAGGCTGATTCTCTATTAATCTTGCAGGTTCTGTGATCTTTTTGGCGATATCCATATTCGCTCTTCCGGCTGCCACAATGCCCACAATTTTGGTCTCGTTATACTCTACACCCCTTTCGTCAAGATAATTAAGCTCAAGATCGATCGGATAATTTTTAACAGATGCATCCTTTTCCAGGGAAAACCACATTTCAGAATTTTTCTGTGATCCCGGGGGTATATCTTTAAAGATCAGTTCCGAATCCGAAGAGAGGGGAATAAGGGCTTTGTCCTCCGGGTTCAGTCTGATCTTTAACCATTTGATTTCGTTATCGCCCACGTTTTCAAGGGATATTTGTATCTTAAATACTTCCCCCGGTTCGATCTGGCTATTGTTTGATGCAACCGATACATTTTTTATCTCTATCAGGGTCTCCCCCTTGATCGTTAGTGTGATCTTGCCATTGTACTCCTTATTGTCATAAAAAATTGTATAAGGTAGATCATAAACCCCATATTTTGCGCCCCTGTCGATATCTATCTTGAAAAATGTTTTTCGCGACATATGCGGCGGCAGGTCAAAATAAGGCGTGTATTCATCTCCTGATCCTCCCTGGCCGATAAGATATCCGGGATTACTTATTTCACCGAGCAAATTGTTTGGAGATACAGAAGCAGAAAATGGATATCTTAAGAAAAGATATGCTTTTACATTACCAATGGAGGTATCCTGGTTATTTTGTACTGTAAATTCAAGACCTATGTTCCTGTCCCCCGGTGTCAGGTGAGGAACAGATAGGACAGTTGTTACATTGAAAGGGTCAGCCTGTACGTTTACGATCGATGCCAAAAATATAAATAC
>CABEAN010000270.1_pt1 | contig 10980 bp, 9 predicted proteins | sample 3132371 | NCBI WGS metagenome assembly CABEAN01 (sample SAMEA5534343, study PRJEB31848) | metagenome | biome: tundra; feature: field; material: soil | place: USA | collected 2013-05 | depth 0.45 m | reverse complement strand
ATATGAATGAAGTAATTAATGAATATGGGGCAGGACAGATACAGGTGCTTGAGGGGCTTGAAGCAGTACGCAAACGCCCGAGCATGTATATCGGAAGTACGGATTCAAAGGGGCTCCATCATCTTGTTTATGAAGTTGTGGATAATAGTATAGATGAGGCGCTTGCTGGCTACTGCACGAATATAGAAGTAACGATAAAGCCCGACCACAGCGTAAAAGTCGTGGATGATGGCAGAGGTATCCCTATCGAAGTCATACCGAAATTCCAGAAATCGGCACTTGAAGTTGTCCTGACCATGCTCCATGCAGGTGGAAAATTCGACAACAATGCGTACAAAGTATCAGGGGGCCTTCATGGGGTGGGGGTTTCCGCAGTAAATGCTCTTTCGGAATGGCTTGAAGTGGAAGTCAGACGTGATGGGAAACTCTTCAAGCAAAGATATGAATGCGGAAAACCTGTAACGCCTGTAACCACTATTGGTGAATCAACACATACAGGAACGACAATTACATTCAAACCGGATAAAACTATTTTCGAAACGCTTGAATTTAACATCGAAACACTGGAAAACAGGTTACGTGAACTTGCTTTTCTCAATAAAGGGATAAAAATAACACTGAAGGAAGAATTCACCCAGAAAGAAGAAGTGTTCCAGTATGAAGGCGGAATCATTTCATTTGTTGAGTTCCTGAACAAGAACAAGAATGTGCTGCATGAAAAGCCCGTTTATTTCCAGAAACAAAAAGATACGACTGTTGTGGAAATCGCAATGCAGTACAATGACAGCTATACCGAGAACATCTATCCTTTTGCGAATAACATTCATACCCATGAAGGCGGGACGCATCTTGTCGGATTCAAAGCAGCTCTTACCAAGGTATCAAACGATTACGCCAAGAAAAAAGGATTCTTAAAAGGCGAGGACAAACTTTCAGGCGAGGATGCCAGGGAAGGGCTCACTGCTATAATCAATGTCAAGCTCACGAATCCCCAATTCGAAGGACAGACAAAGACAAAACTTGGGAACAGCGACATCAAAGGGATCGTGGAGACACTGGTTTCTGAAGGGCTCTCTGAATTCCTTGAGGAAAATCCTGCTGCTGCGAAGAACATACTAATGAAAGCGCTTGAGGCTGCCGAGGCAAGAGAGGCTGCAAGAAAAGCGCGTGAACTTACACGAAGGAAAAGTGCGCTTGAAGTGGGCTCACTTCCGGGCAAACTTGCGGACTGCTCTGAGAAAGATCCGGCAAAAAGCGAGATATATATCGTGGAAGGAGATTCGGCAGGCGGATGTTTTTCGGGGGAGACGCTTGTTGCCCTTGCCGATGGGCGTTCACTCAGTTTGAAAGAAATAGTAGCAGAACATGCTAAAGGAAAAGAGCATTTTTGTTATACAATACGAAATGATGGAAAGATCGGGCTAGAGCGTATAATAAATCCGCGCAGGACAAAGGCAAACGCGAAAGTCATAAAGGTTACTTTAGATAACGGCGAAACCATCAAATGCACACCAGATCATCCATTCATGATGCGTGACGGTAGTTTCAAAAATATAGAAGATATTACGCCGAAAGATTCATTAATGCCACTTTATCGCAAATTCTCTGACATCAAAGAACCAGGGATAACAATAGACGGATATGAGATGGTGCTTGACCCGCTTAATGATCGGTGGATTTTTACTCATATGCTGGCTGACTGGTACAATCGATGGCGGGGTATATATAGGGAAGATGAAGGAGAACACTGCCATCATACAGATTTTAACAAGCTGAACAACAACCCTACTAATATAAAACGATTATTCAGGGAAGATCATCTTATATTACATCGAAAACATGTTGAAAAAACATTGCATCGTAAAGATGTAATTCAGAAATGCCGGGAAATCCGAGGCAGCGTGGAATTCCGTAACATGATGAGTAGCAGGATGCAACAGCCAGAGACACGAAATATCCTTTCAGAAAACGCGAAAGCACAGTGGAAAAATGAGACTTACAAAGCTTTTATGGCCAAAAAATGGCTTGAGTTTTATTCAAATAATGAAGATTACCGAAAAGAAAATACTGAGCAACTTAATCGCAATCAACAAGAATATTGGGGCAGCGAAAATAATCGAATAGCTCAGGCCATAAGAGTCACAGAATATTTTGCAAATAATCCTGAAGCAAAAATGAAAAACTCGGCATTTGCCATTGAGGAATGGAAGGATGCAGAACTCCTGGAATGGCGTCGTAAAAAGACAAAGGAGCAATGGACTCCTGAATTTAGGATAAAGCGCGCTGCTGCATATAATAAGACTTATTATCTCAAGACAATATCTGCTCTGAAGCAATTTGAAATAGAGCAAGGTAAGCTTGATATTGAAGCATATCAAGCTCATCGGCTGAAAACGCGGGATAATTCGTTATTGCGTTTTGATACATTTTGCAGGAGATACTTCGATGGGGATATAACGCAAGCAAGTGAAGCTGTAGACAAGTTCAACTATCGTATCGCATCTATCGAAAGTCTTGAAGAAATAATGGATGTTTACGATATCGAAGTTCCACATACGCATAACTTTGCACTTGCAAGCGGAGTTTTTGTTCATAATAGCGCAAAACAGGGGCGCGACCGAAAGTTCCAGGCAATCCTCCCACTTCGCGGCAAAATATTGAACGTGGAGAAAGCGCGTCTCACAAAGATCTTAAAGAACGAGGAGATCCGGGCTCTCATCACGGTCATAGGCGCAGGCATTGGCGAGGGGGAAGAATTCGATATCCTGAAAACAAGATACCACATGATAATCATAATGACTGATGCTGATGTTGATGGAAGCCATATCAGGACACTTCTTCTTACTTTATTCTACAGGTATATGCGTCCGCTTATCGAGAAAGGGTATATTTATATTGCGCAGCCACCGCTATTTAAGGTGAAGAAAGGAAAATCCGAATTCTATGTATATAACGAAGAGGAACTCGACAAAAAGCTTGCTGAGATAGGAAGGGAAGGCATCACAATGCAGCGCTATAAAGGTCTTGGCGAGATGAATCCACAGCAGCTCTGGGATACGACTATGGATCCCCAGACAAGGACGATGCTCAAAGTCACTCTTGAGGATGCCATCAAGGAGGATGCGATTTTTACAATACTCATGGGCGATAAGGTGGAGCCGCGGCGCGAATTTATCGAGAGTCATGCCAAGGATGTGAGGAACCTGGATGTGTGAAAAAGTTTCTATGACAAATTATGTAGTGTGTACTGATCAATTAAAACAATCATGAAACGAGAGATATTGTACCGGATGAAAAGAATAAGCGAACGGTTAAAGGAAAAATATGATGCCAATACCGTAATTTTATTCGGTTCTTATGCTAGGGGAGAGGAAACAGAAGACAGCGGCATAGACTTGCTAGTTATAGCACCAAGCAAAGAACGGTTCTTTGATAGAATAGCTTCCGCCAAGCGCCTCATTCGTGACTTGAGGGATGGACTACCGGTCGCACCTATTGTGCTTACTCCTGAAGAAGCTGAAAAAAGAAGACAAATTGGGGACCAGTTCATAATGGATATATTGGGAAATGGTGTAAATATATGAACAAAATAGTTAACTAACAAAATTGAGATAACATTTATGAAATCCTCTGCAAAAAGAAAAAATATTGATAAATGGAAAACAGAAGGTCTTGCCTTCAGTAATTCAAAAAAATATAAAGAAGCAATAGAATCGTTTGAAAAAATACTGAAGCTTGAACCTAAAAATATTGACGCCCTCTTCAATAAAGGACGCGCGCTTCATAATTTAAATCAATTTAGCAGCGCAATAAAATATTATAACAGTGTTTTACAGATCAATCCCCGACATTCAAAAGCATGGCGCTGGAAGGGATTTGCCCTGCGCAGCCTTGAGAAGTTTGAAGATGCTGTAAAATGCTTTGATAAAGAAATTGAACTTCAACCAACTGACGCTTATTCCTGGTTTATATGGTATAACAAAGGACTGATGGTTCATATCCAGGACAGGTTTGATGAAGCGATAAAGTTTTACGAAACTGCTATACAATTATATCCAGACTACGCTGATACATGGTACTGCAAAGGACTTGCGTCTTATTACCTGGAAAAATATGATGAAACGATAAAATGCTGTGATAAGGCGCTTGAGATCAACACTGATTATTTCTATGCGTGGTACGGCAAAGGTCTTGCCCTTCATAGTTTGAATAATTATGAAGAGGCGATAAAGTGTTATGACAGAGTTATTGAGAGTGACCCGGAGCATATCGATGCGTGGTTCAATAGAAAGCTTGCGACTCGCAGCCAGGAAATCTTAAAACAAAGCAAATTATGAAAATTCTATGCAGCCAATAACAGAAGAACTCATCCAGGAGATTAAAGAGCGCATCGTCAGCGCAGTCCATCCTGACAAGATAATCGTTTTTGGCTCATACGCTTATGGAACGCCCACGAAAGATAGCGATCTGGATCTATTGGTGATAATGCCATCGGATGAACCGATGCATAAGAGAGTGCTTCCAATAAGGAAGTTGCTTCGTGATTTTAGAGTTCCGAAAGATATTATTGTTTATACTCCACAGGAAGTCCATGATTGGAAAGACGTATCAAATGCGTTCATAACATCAATAATGAGAAAAGGAAAAGTCATTTATGGATTATAAGGATCTTGCAATTAAATGGTTCAATAAAGGTAACAATGACCTGATCGCAGGAAAATATATTCTAACTATGCTAGATCCACCTGCAGATATTATATGCTTTCATAGCCAGCAGTCAGTTGAAAAATATCTTAAGGGCTTTCTCGCATTTCATAAATTAGAAATTCCAAGAATACACGAGCTTGAAGAACTTATTTCCCTGTGTGAGGATATTGATTCAGAATTTTCTGAATTGCATGAGATTTCCTCAGAATTATCAAGTTATGCGGTTGATGTCAGATATCCGATGGAAGGAAATTATGATGTCACAATTGAAGAGGCGCAAAGAGCCATCGACATTGCCGAAAAAATCAAAAGTTTCGTCTTAAACAAATTGAAGTTGAGCTGATATTCATGATATGCAAAATGCAAAAAAGGTGACCTTTATGTACTTAAACATCGCCCAAATTTCAAAAGACAAAAAAATTCAGGATTCATTCACTGATATCATCCAGAGCATAATCAATAACTATGCCCCCCAGAAAATTGTGCTTTTTGGTTCATACGCAAGAGGAGAAGCACATGAAGGAAGCGACATAGACCTTATTGTGATAAAAGAAACCTCAAAAAGGTTTATCGATAGAATTGCAGAAGTGATACAATTGAATAAAACTCTCCTGACACTTGAACCCATGGTTTATTCCCCTTTAGAATTTGAAACTATGAAAAAAGAGAAAAGAGATTTTATATTGACCATTGAAGAGGAGGGCATCGAAATTTATGATGAAAGAAGCGGAGAGATGGCTTAGTCAGGGAAGAAACGACCTTGAAGCAGCCAAATGGAACGCAGAAGGTAAGTTTTTTGCACAGGCATGTTTTCTCTCACAGCAGGCTGCTGAAAAAGCGTTGAAAGCCTATCTTTTCTACATTGGAAAAAGAAAGATTACCACACATTCCACATATACTCTTGCAAGAGAATGCATGCAAGAAAATAATTCGTTTATTTCGATATTGTCTCTTTGTGCTGACCTTGATAAACACTACATACCTTCACGTTATCCCAATGGACTCCCGGATAGCACGCCTTCTGAAGTCTATCTCAAACAAGATGCACAGGCTAGTATAAATAATAGTCAAAAAATTTTAGAATTTATTTCACAATTAATAAAAATTTAACTTATACAAATCCAAGCTGATACTCATGCCAGAACCAGAATCCACAGAACCAGAACAGCAAATCCTTGTACCAGAAAAGATCACACTCGTCAACATCGAAGACGAGATGAAGCGCTCATATATCGATTATGCAATGAGCGTCATCGTCGGGCGCGCCCTCCCTGATGTCAGAGACGGCTTAAAACCCGTACACAGGCGCATCCTGTATGCAATGAACGAGCAGGGGATGACCCACGACAAGCCCTACAAGAAATCAGCAAGGATCGTGGGAGATGTTCTTGGTAAGTACCACCCGCATGGCGATATCGCTGTTTACGATTCTCTTGTAAGGATGGTACAGGAATTTTCGCTTAGATATCCGCTGATAGATGGGCAGGGAAATTTTGGCTGTTTTACGGGGGATACAAAGATCAAGCTCTTAGATGGAACTGAAAAATCCTTTGAGGAACTTGCCACTTTAAACCCCGATGAAATATTTTATACATATTCCGTTGATGAGAAAGGGCAAATCGTAGTTGGAGAAGGCAAGAATGCGCGCATAACAAGGCGCAACGCAGAACTTATTGAATTAACATTCGATAACGGCGAAAAAGTTCGCTGTACACCTGATCATAGATTCATGATGCGCGATGGCACTTATAAAGAAGCGCAATATCTCATTCCAGATGACAGCCTGATGCCAGGGTATTTTGATATGGCTCCTATTAAAGAAGAGCTTAATGATTACCTGAGAGTTTTACAACCTTCATCTGGCGAATATGTTTTTGCGCATCATCTGGCTGACGAATTCAACTTCCAAAAAGGAATAGCAAGGGGATTTGGGGGGCCATTTGTCAGGCATCATAAAAATTTCAATCGTTTAGATAACAATCCGACCAACATCGAACGCATGGAATTTCTCGAACACCTGCATTTACATGCAGAATATATCACGGAATTATGGGAAGATGATGAATTCCGCGAGAAACAAAAACAGGGTGTGAAGCGCTATTACGATGAGCATCCAGAAATAGTTGAAGAGCGAAGGTCAAGGTTCAGGAATCAGAATCAACAAGAACAATTTCGCAAAGAAAATGCGTTTCGAAGCGCAATCGGGATCAGGAAATATTTCATAGAAAATCCTCAAGCCTGCGCCGATATTTCAAAACGGATGAAAGCGTTATGGCAGGATGAAGATTATCGAGCAAAAATGAAAGTTGCACTTGCCAATATTGAGAAACATAAACTGACGTCTGAGGAAAAAGCAAGAGTAGCACAGATTATTTCTGAAAAGAGCAAGAGAATGTGGGGGAATGAAGAAAAGCGCTCAGAGATAATTGAAGCCATTTCACTTGCTTTGTCATCTGAAAAAGTGCGGGCAAAACTGAGCGAAAATTCTAGGCGCAATTGGCAGAATCCGGAATATCGAGCAAAGTATCCCAAAGATCACTTTTCTAAAATGGCTCACAAATGCTGGGAAAAACCAGAAACACGAGCCATGCATCAAGAAAAAATCGCAGGACAGTGGCAAGAAGATGCTTTCCGTGATGTTCAAAGGAGAGGGGTTGTTCAAAGTAATGAGCAAAGAATGCAGCAAAATCCCACAATGATGTCGGAACTTGCATCGCATGCGGCCTCCAAACTTGTTGAAAAATGGACTGACCCAGAATATAAGAACACAGTCATGCGTCAAAAGATCGCAGGTTATGTCGCACAATTATTGAAAAAATTTGATGTGGTCACCCCAGAGGTTTATAATGAAAACAGGAATATGAATTGGATCCCCCGTATCGAAAATGCTCTAAAATATTTTGATGATTTTGATCACCTTCTTTATGTAGCAAGAAATTATAACCATCGCATAATATCCAAAAGGTTCCTTGAAGAACGTGTGGACACATACGATATTTCCGTTGATAGATATCATAATTTCTTACTCGCATGCGGAGTTTTCGTTCACAATTCTATAGACGGTGACAGCGCCGCTGCAATGCGATACACTGAAGTCCGGCTCGGAAAGATCGCAGACGAGATCCTCGGAGACATCGATAAAGAAACAGTGGATTTCGTTCCAAACTACGATGATTCATTAAAAGAACCGTCTGTTCTTCCGTGCAAGCTCCCGAACCTCCTTATTAATGGCTCGACAGGTATCGCCGTGGGCATGGCGACCAACATGCCCCCGCATAATCTAGGCGAAGTGATCGATGGAATAACAATGGTCATTGACAAACCCGATGTTGAATGGGAAGAACTCATGACCAGTGTCAAGGGGCCTGATTTTCCTACAGCTGGATTTATCTACGGCCGCCAGGGGATAAGAGATGCTTACCAATATGGCCGCGGTTCAATAAAGATGCGCGCCCGGGCAATAATCGAGGAAATAAAGAACAAGGAAACGATCATTGTTAATGAGCTTCCCTATCAGGTGAATAAGGCAAAATTGATCGAAGATATTGCCGGACTCGTCCGGGAAAAGAAGATCGCGGGGATAACCGATCTTCGCGATGAATCCGACAAGGATGGGATCCGCGTCGTTATTGAGATATCACGACAGGCACAGGCCAATATCATTTTGAACCAGCTGTATTCGCATACGCAGCTTGAGACAACTTTTGGAGTTATCAACCTCGCTCTTGTTGATGGGCGCCCAATGGTTCTGCCATTAAAAGAATTAATCATACAGTTTATTTCCCACAGGAAGCAGGTCATAATACGAAGAAGCCAGTTCGAGCTCAAGAAAGCACAGGCGCGCGCCCATATACTCGAAGGACTGATAATTGCGCTGGACCATATAGATGAAGTTATAAAGCTCATAAGGGCCTCGCAGACACCTGATGAAGCGCGTGACGGTCTTATGACAAAGTTCGGCCTGAGCATTGAACAGGCAAAGGCTATCCTTGATATGAGACTCCAGAGGCTTACGGGTCTTGAACGCGAGAAGATCGATGCTGAGTACGGGGAGCTCCAGAAGACAATAGCATGGCTATTAGACCTTCTGGGAAGTGAAATAAAAATACTTGCGCTTATAAAAGAAGAACTTGCAGACATTAAAGCCCGCTTTTCAAATAAGAGGCGGACCGAGATAATTGATAGTACAGGCGACCGTGTGACTGAGGACTTAATTCCGAAAGAAGACAATGTCATCACAATAACCAATAGCGGTTACATCAAACGCATTTCAGTGGATTCATACAAACAACAACGCCGCGGAGGGAAGGGTGTAATGGGTATGGAGACTAAGGAAGAAGATTTCGTAAGTGACCTCTTTATCGGCAATACTCACGATTATCTCCTTTTCTTTACCGACAAAGGCAAAGTTTACTGGCTGAAAGTATATGGGATACCCGAAGCCGGAAGGCAGGCACGAGGCACTGCCATCGTCAACCTGCTACAGCTTGAGCAGGATGAAAAGATCAACGCGTATATTCCGATCAGCAAGTTTGATGAGAAACACTATCTTTTGATGGTCACAAAGAAGGGAACGGCCAAGAAGACGGAACTTACTGATTTTGCAAATGTCAGGAAAACAGGCATTATCGCCATCTCTCTTGATGAGGGGGATAAACTTGTATCCGTAAAGCTCACGGATGGGACAAAGGAAATGGTGATCGGGACCAAGCACGGTAAAGCCATCAGGTTCAACGAGAATGATGTGAGGGATATGGGACGAAGCGCATACGGTGTGAGAGGTGTAAGGCTTGTAGGCGAGGATGAAGTCGTTAGCATGGCAGTTGTGGAGGAGGGCGCAACCCTTCTTACTGTGACCGAAAACGGTTTCGGTAAGCGCACTGTATTTAATGAGTACCGCACCAGCAACCGGGGCGGCCAGGGTGTTATCACCATCGATGTCAATATCAGGAATGGAAATGTCGTGGATATAAGGACAGTGCGCGAGGATGAAGAGATCATGGTCACGACTTCAAACGGCATCATTATTCGTGTGCCTGCAAGCGGAATACGAGTGCAGGGCAGGAATACGCAGGGTGTTAAGATAATGAATGTCGGGGAAAAGGACAGGGTTGTGGGCGTGGCTACGCTTGCCAAAGAAGAGGAGACAGTTGCGGAAAAGGCGGTGCAAGTGACGCTGGAAGAGGTGGATGAGACAGAAGGAGTGCAAAAAAATTAATAGGAAGATTATGCTGACATTAAAGATACCTATACTGATCCTTACAATATTATTCGCACTTATTGGTGTTTATCTTGGAGCCAGGATCCATATTTCAGGGAGGAAGATCGATCCTGCTACCCTCAGGGCGCGAGCTTTTCTTAATGAGTCATTCCTCAAGGAAAGCTCGAAACTGATCCTTATGTCATTGATCCTTTTCATAATCCGGGCCATTGTGGAAATGGAAGAAATATTAGAGGGGGTAATGGATGAAAAGAGTTCTGAAGTGCTCGATGAGATCATAGTTCTAGGGATACTTATATGCCTCATCTTATTATTATATAAGTGGTTAAAACTCATGGATCCACCAAGACCGGATCTGGGTGGTAAATCACTGGTTTCACATTCTGAGAAATGAATTGGATATTGAAAAAAGGACATCAATACTTTCGCATTGCTTTAGAAATCTTATTTAACTAACAGGTCGTGTATGCATTATGAAAACTGTTTATCTCGCAGCGCCGCTTTTTTCGGAAGCTGAGTGTGATTTTAACCGAAAGCTCAGGGATGAGATAATAAGCGCTGGCTTTAAGGTATTCCTGCCGCAAGAGGATTCCAACAATATAAAAGATATGAAAGATCGACAGAAAATAATTTTTAATAAAAACCTGAAAGGGGTTGAGAATTCGGATATACTCGTTGCCGTTATAGATGGGGCGGATGTTGATTCAGGAACAGCATGGGAGATAGGTTTTGCATTCGCAAAAGGCAAACCCCTTCTTGGTCTCAGGACAGACTTCAGGACGCTTGGTATCGAGGGCACAGTGAATCTCATGATAGAGCGGTCTGTGGTTCTTTGCATGAGTGTTTCGGAGTTATTAAATCATTTGAAATCATGGACGAATATCATTTAATAAAGCAATTTTCCAAACCCCAGGAAGGGGAATTTGTTCCTATCACTTTCATTGAATTCAAGCGAAAAATGGTGGGCTGGTCCGGCTGTGGGACAAAATTGTTAAATAACCCCCAATATGACTAACCTCAGTCTTTTAATACAATTACATAGACTCTTCTTC
>CABEAN010000269.1_pt1 | contig 10991 bp, 11 predicted proteins | sample 3132371 | NCBI WGS metagenome assembly CABEAN01 (sample SAMEA5534343, study PRJEB31848) | metagenome | biome: tundra; feature: field; material: soil | place: USA | collected 2013-05 | depth 0.45 m | reverse complement strand
AATAAGCGTACCGATAAATATGGCGGTTCATTTGAAAATAGGATTAGGTTTCCTCTCGAAGTAGTAGCATCTGTTAGAGAACATATAGGCACAGAATTTCTTTTGGGATATAGATTCATGCCTGATGAGTGGCTTCCTGATGGTTTCACATTGAACGAAGGGAAGCTATTAGCTATAAAACTTGAGATGGCAAGTGTTAATTATCTATCTTGTAATGCTGGGAGTTATGAATCCTGGTTTCTCCCGCATATAATGAAAATCACTTCAAAACCTGGCTATCAAGTGGATATTACCCAGGAAATTAAGAAGGAAGTCAAGATTCCAGTATTCGCTAATGGAAGAATAAATACTCCCGAATTGGCTGAAGAAATTATCAGGAAGGATAAAGCAGATGCCGTAGCCCTTGCAAGACCACTTTTTGCTGACCCTGAATTTGTCCAGAAAATTTTTGAGAATAGAACTGACCAGATTGTAGAGTGCACAAATGACATGCAATGTGGGAGGCAAACCATGCAAGGTTTAGACGCTGTTTGCAGTCAATGGAAGAAAGGTAATGCTTGAATTTGTAAAAATAGGAGAAAAAAAACATGATTAAAACAATTGACCATATCGGGATTTTGACAAATGACTTACAGAAATCAGTGGAATTCTATACGGATGTGCTTGGCTTTTCTGTTTCCAGGAAGATAGAGATGGCAGAAGCGGGATTATCAGCAGTTTTCGTAGAAAAGGACGGCAGTAAAATAGAACTCATGAAGTGCAAAGGCAAAAATGTTCCGAAGCGTTCAGAAGTTGCTAAACTCAGAGTAGGAGTGAGTTCAATCCCGATAAATGACCATATCACCTTTTCAGTGGATGATATTGAGGCTACAGTAACTCAAATTAAAGAAAAAGGGGTTGTATTCAATTTAGAGCCAATACAAATAGAAGGTGGCATGAAACTTGCCTTCTTAAAAGACCCGAACGGGGTGCTAATAGAACTGGTGGAACATCCCCTATAATTGTGGGAAATACCGCTCTTTTTCACTGAATATGCATCCACAATATTTTTGCATATAAAGTCCAAGATCCTTTGAGATATCACGGGATTCCTGATACCCTTCCCTGAAATCCTCATAATAGAACTCGATCCCGGATTGTTCAGCTATTTTTTTTCCGACCTGGGCGAGTGTATCGTGCTTCTGGTATGGCGAAATGAGAAGTGTGGTCGTGAAAGCATCAAATTCCAGTCGTCTTGCCATTTTTGCAGTTTGCTCAAGTCTTCCGGTATAGCAGAATGTGCATCGATCTTCTGCGGCAAGAGCTCCCCGGAGATAATTTTCTATATCGTAATTATTATCGTAGAACACTTTTGTTCCTTTTAACTCCACATATTTTTCTACCGATTCCAGGCGATTTTTATATTCCTGGTAAGGATGAATATTGGGATTGTAAAAATAAGCTGTTACATCATGTCCTTCCTCAAGCATTCTTTTATGAGGATATGTGAAACACGGGGCGCAGCAAACATGTGTGAGTATTTTCATCTAAACCTCATATATTGCCGATATTGGTAAATCTGGTGTCGGTAGGTTGACTGTAACTCAACCATACATGACGTGTCTCTCATAAAAAAACTATTGTATTTACTCAATGATAAAGGATGCTATGATTTAATTGCAGCATCCCTGAGATAATGAGCCATATCGCATTTATGGGATTGCTGTATGGTTAATTTGCAATAAAAATTGTCTATTTACCAAAAACACAATTTATGAACGTTCTTTCATACATAATAAACTTTGAAAACTCAAATAAACAATAAAAATCGTCGATTTATTTATAATCTTGGATTACTATCCAGAAAAAACGGAGGAATGTTTGAGTGGAGATTATAGAAATTAAATGTGAAAATTGTGAAAGAAAGATTTATGTTGAAAAAGATTGTGCCAGAGAAAAGATGTTCTGTACTCTTAAGTGCATGGATTCATATCCAAATAAAACAAAATAAGAATTGGAATAACCAAAAACAGGCAAATGTATATATTGGAGTTCATCATTATCAGCGCTAGATAACTTTTAAGTAGAAAATTAATCTGAACTTTTACAAAGTTGTGTTTATAAACTCTTAATTGTTTTAAATATAAATTAAAGAGGTTAGAAAGAGAAAGCAATTATGCTTTTTCATAAAAATCATGGAAAGTTTTAAAATTCTGGGCATAAGTGAGCCTGTTTTGAGATCAATAAAAGATGAGAAATTTGATAGTCCAAGCGAAATTCAGGAAAAATCAATTCCCTTGATCATTGCGGGGAAAGATGTTATAGCGGGATCAGCAACAGGGTCGGGAAAGACGCTTGCATTTGCTGCCGGTATATTAAAAAATGCGCAAAAAGGAAGGGGTATCCAGGCCCTTGTCCTTACTCCAACAAGAGAACTGGCTGAGCAGGTCGCCCAGGCTTTGACTAAATTTTCAAAGTATGAACCTTTAGAAATTATTTCAGTCTATGGCGGCGTAGGAATAAATCCGCAGATCAGGGGATTAAAGACAGCAGATGTTGTTGTAGGAACACCCGGCAGGTTGCTTGACCATATCGCAAGAAATACACTTCGATTAGGCAAAGTAAATACACTTGTCATTGATGAAGCAGACCGGATGTTCGATATGGGATTTAAGGATGATGTGGAAAAAATTATAAGAAAATGCCCGGCGCATAGGCAGACTCTTTTGTTCTCGGCAACGATCAATAAAGAAGTAGTGCAGCTTTCAAGGCGCTATATGCACGAACCGCTCCAGGTTTCGGTGGATTCTTTTGTTGACCCGACAAAATTGTTACAGACATATTATGATGTGGCAGACGAGCTAAAATTCTCATTATTGCTGCATCTTTTAAAGAACGAAGACTCAGACCTTGTTATGGTTTTCTGTAACACAAAAAGAAATACGGACAAAGTTACAAAAAATCTCAGGTTCTCAGGTATAGATGCCCTCGCCATTCATGGCGGATTGACCCAGTATAAACGAAATGATGTGATGCAGCAATTCCATACAGGAAAATTCTGCGTCCTTGTTTGCACCGATGTGGCCGCAAGAGGGCTCGATATCCGCGATGTATCACATGTTTACAATTACGATATTCCCCGTGAGAGCAAGCAGTATATCCACAGGATCGGAAGAACAGCAAGGGCAGGAGCAGAAGGAAAAGCGATTAACATCCTTTCAAGAACTGATTACGATAATTTTGGAAGAGTATTGAAAGAAAATGGTGTGCAGATTTCAGAAGAGCCATTGCCTGCATTTGCAAAAGCTGCAATCAGGCAGCCTGAAAGAAGGACGAATAAGCCCATTTCCAGAAAACCGCAGCAGCGTGACAGGAACAGGCGGCGTTTTTAAGAGTGTAGCTAAAAAAATAAATAAATCCAAAATCAAAAGTGTAATATATACAAAATCTCTCTAAGTGGCAGGTGAATATATTGCCCAAACGAGAGGATATCCACAAAATACTGATCATTGGGTCTGGGCCGATCCTTATCGGCCAGGCCGCAGAATTCGATTATTCGGGAACACAGGCCTGTAAGGCGCTGCGACAGATGGGTTATGAGATCGTGCTTGTTAATTCCAACCCGGCAACTATAATGACCGATCCCGGAATGGCGGATAGGACATATATAGAACCTCTCAATGCCCGGATGCTCACGAAGATCATAGAGAAAGAACGTCCGGATGCCGTGCTCCCTAATCTTGGAGGCCAGAATGGCCTGAACCTGACTTCTGAACTTAATAAATTGGGTGTACTTGAGAAATATGGTGTGAAAATTATTGGAGTCCAGGCAGATGCCATCGAGCGCGGGGAAGACAGGATTGCCTTTAAGGAAACGATGAACCAGCTTGGCCTGGAAGTGCCGCTAAGTGAGGCAACTTACACGGTAAAAGGCGCTGAAAAGATAGCTAAAGAAATCGGATATCCGGTTGTGGTCAGGCCTGCATATACCATGGGTGGAACTGGTGGCGGGTTCGCTTATAATATTGAGGAACTTCGAACCATTGCCGCTCGCGGCATTGCAGCCAGCATCATTGGGCAGATCCTTATCGAAGAATCGGTTCTGGGCTGGGAGGAACTGGAACTTGAAGCCGTGAGGGATGCAGAAAATAACAAGATAACAGTCTGCTTCATTGAAAATGTGGATGCTATGGGGGTCCATACTGGCGATAGTTTCTGCACCGCGCCTATGCTAACGATCAAGAAGGAACTGCAGGAACGATTGCAGGAATACTCATACCGAATAGTTGAAGCGATCGGCGTGATAGGGGGTACGAATATACAGTTCGCCCACGACCCTGTGAGTGACCGCGTGGTAGTAATTGAGATCAATCCACGCACATCACGCTCATCAGCTCTTGCCTCCAAAGCAACGGGATTTCCAATTGCCCTTGTGTCCGCAAAACTTGCAGGAGGCTTGCTGCTGCGTGATATTCCTTATTGGCGCGATGGTACGCTTGATAAATATACTCCTTCCGGTGACTACATTGTAGTAAAATTTGCCAGGTGGGCATTTGAGAAATTCCCGGGATCGATCGATAAACTTGGAACACAGATGAGAGCTGTGGGCGAGGCGATGAGCATCGGGAAAAATTACAAGGAAGCATTCCAGAAGGCTATCCGCTCACTTGAGACCGGACGCTACGGACTTGGTTTTGCAAAAAATTTCAATAAACTTTCTCTTGAAGAATTGAGAAAGCTTCTGAAAGAACCTTCGTCTGAGCGCCAGTTCATCATGTACGAAGCGCTGCGAAAGGGAATGCCAATAGAGGAGATGTATAAACTTACACACATTAAATCCTGGTTCATAGACCAGATGAAAGAACTTGTTGAACTTGAAACCAAGATCCTTTCATATAAGGGAAAAAAACTACCTGATGAACTTCTCGCTAATGCCAAAAAGGACGGCTTTTCTGACAGGTATCTTGGCAAGATCCTCAATATACCTGAAAAGGAGATCCGAAAACATCGTCTTTCTATCGGGTTAAAGCAGGCATGGAATATTGTACCGGTCAGCGGCGCAAAGAACGCTGCTTATTACTATTCTACATATAATGCCCCGGACGAGGTGCCTGTATCTGACAGGAAGAAAATCATGATTATCGGTGGCGGGCCAAACAGGATCGGACAGGGTATCGAGTTTGATTATACTTGCGTACATGCGGCATTTACTCTTCGGGATATTGGTTATGAATCTATAATGATCAACTGCAACCCGGAAACGGTTTCTACTGATTATGACACTTCTGATAAGCTTTATTTTGAGCCTATTACGGTGGAGGACGTGCTCAGTATTTATGAAAAGGAAAAACCTGTTGGAGTAATCGTGCAATTCGGAGGACAGACGCCCCTGAACATCGCGGAAGAACTCAAAGAGGCTGGCGTAAAGATACTCGGGACATCGGTAGATAGTATCAACCTTGCAGAAGACAGGGAGCTATTCGCGCAAATTATTGATAAATTGGGAATACCGGCGCCCGAACACGGCACTGCCACTTCACTTTCCCAGGCGCTTGTCGTTTCTGAGCGCATTGGCTATCCGCTCATGGTCCGGCCTTCTTATGTTCTTGGCGGACGCGGTATGGAAATTGTTTATGATGAGGAAATGCTCAGGAAATATGTGGCTGGCGCAATTGAGATCACACCTGAGAAACCCATGCTTCTTGACAGGTTTCTTGAAGATGCGCTTGAATGCGAAGTTGATGCAATATCAGATGGCACTGATGTATTCATACCTTCGATCATGGAACACATCGAACTTGCAGGAATCCATTCCGGAGACAGCGCCTGCGTGTTGCCTCCGGTAGGGATAAAGGATGAACAACTCAAAACGCTTGAAGAATACACAAGGAAAATAGCGATCGAACTCAAAGTAATCGGGCTTATAAATATCCAGTACGCGATAAAGAATGGTAAAGTTTACATTCTTGAAGCAAATCCACGTGCATCGCGCACTGTCCCTCTGGTGTCCAAGGTCACAGGTGTATCAATGGCACGCCTCGCAACGCAAGTAGTGCTCGGGGAAAAACTGGAAAACATGGATACCCGCAAGCGCACATACTCTCATTTCGGGGTCAAGGAGGCTGTTTTTCCGTTCAACATGTTCCCGGAGGTCGATCCGGTTCTCGGGCCTGAGATGCGCTCAACTGGTGAAGTGCTCGGTATGGCGGATTCGTTTGCCATGGCTTTTTATAAATCGCAGGTTGCAGCCGGGTTTACACTGCCGCTGGAAGGCAGCGCTCTGATCACGGTAGCGCCAGTTGATAGGAAAGGTGCGCTATCTATCGCAAAAGAACTATCCCTTATGGGCTTTAAGATCATTGCTATAGAAGGTACTGCTGATTTTCTAAGGGAAAATATGATAGACTGCGAATATGTCAAGAAATTGCAGGAAGGGCGGCCCAATATCGTAGACCTGATGAAAAACAGGGAAATCCAGTTCGTGCTTAATACACCACTTGGCAAACAGAGCGCCCAGGATGATAGCTACATCCGTAAATCTGCCATTAAATACAGGATTCCATACTTTACGACAACGGATGCAAGCTGCGCCGCCGCCAAAGGTATCAGGGCTGCCCGGGAAAATCGTATCGAAGTGAAATCACTCCAGGAATATCATAAAGCGTTAAAATAGGGTATTATATAAACAATAATGTTCATCTTCGGGTATATGGCGGGTGTAACATGTGAATACTGCGGAAATAAGTTCGATACACGAGGGTTAGGCAGGCATCGGGCATCATGCCAGAAAAGGAAACTAAAAGAAGAGACAGCAGCGCAGAACCATAATGGGAAAGCTGTCCAGAGCGCAAAGATCAGGGATATATTCGAAAAGGTAAAAACCCTGGAGACCATGCTCGAAGATCTATCGGACCAACTTGTTAAAATGATCAAAGAAATTGAATGATGTTCCCTTCACATGTAAATGCCGATTATGTACATCTTGCGGTACAAAGGCAGCTAACGAATGGGCAGATAAAATACATCATATTCTTCTGAAAGTCCCTCACAGGCATGTGATTTTCACGGTTCCAGATAAGATGAGGGAATTATTCAATGAAAATGATTTCAGGTGTCCCATCTGCTTCTCTTTGGTTTGAATGCCTCCAATTCAGTATCCGTATCACCTTTAATCCTTTAGCATCCAAAAATTGATGTATAATTAATAACAATGATTAATAAAGGTAAATTATGAGTTGCCTGGGAAAGTGTCTGTAGTGATAACTCATGCCTGAAGAAGTTGTTCTTGTAAGCGGTGTAAGGATGGTCGTAGGTAAGTTCGGCCGTGCATTTAGGGACATACCAGCCCAGCAGTTAGGTGCCACGGTCATAAGAGAGGCCGTAAATAGAGTTTGTATTCAGATGAATGAAGTGGAAAAAGCTATCATGGGCAATGTGATTTCAGCAGGTCTTGGACAGAATCCTGCACGACAGGCTTCGTTATATGCAGGACTTCCGCCTGAGATCGGTTCTTTCACTGTGAACAAAGTTTGCGGCTCTGGACTCAAAGCAGTCATGCTCGCGGCGCAATCCATCAAAGCTGGCGATGCCAGCTTAATCGTCGCGGAGGTGTGGAGAATATGAGTTCAGCCCCGCATTTGATCAGAAGCCTTCGGTGGGGTAAGAAGTTTGGAGATGCAAGACTGCTCACCATCGGTGAGGGGACTTCTGATATTTTAAGGCTTTTAATTGCCCATTTATCATTAAAATGAGGTACTCATGGAAATAAAAAAAATAGGTGTAATAGGTGCTGGAACAATGGGGAGCGGCATAGTCCAGGTAGCAGCTCAGAGCGGTTATGAAGTAATTCTGGAGGATGTGAAAGAAGAATATTTGAGAACTGGATTTGATGCCATAAGAGAACGATTGGAAAATAGGGTTGATAAGGGAAAACTTGAAAGCAGAGAGAAAGATAAAATCCTTTCAAGGATCATAACCACATCCAGCCTGGAAGATTGCAGAGATGTAGACCTGATAATTGAGTGTGTGATAGAAAAGGAAGAAGTAAAAAAACATGTCTTTAGAGAACTGGATAATTTATGCCCTGAAAAGACCTTTTTTACGACAAACACATCCTCTATCTCAATAACAGGCCTTGCTCAGGTTACAGGGCGCCCTGAGCGTTTCATGGGTATGCATTTCATGAACCCGGCATATATCATGACACTCGTGGAGATGATAAAGGGTTTGCGTACATCTGATGAAACGGTCAGAATAGTAACTTCTGTCGCTGAAAAAATGGGGAAGTCGCCTATTTATGTAAATGATTTCCCTGGTTTTGTCGCGAACCGTATATTAATGCCGATGATAAACGATGCTATATTTTGCCTGCAGTCAGGAGTTGCATCACCGCAAAGTATTGACACGATTATGAAGCTGGGTGCAAATCATCCAATGGGACCTCTTGAACTTGCTGATTTTATTGGCCTTGATATTTGCCTGGCAATACTTGAAGTCCTTCAAAAAGAGTTGGACGAGAAATATAGACCCTGTCCATTGCTCAGGAAAATGGTAGCTGGTGGAAAGCTTGGGAGAAAAACAGGAGAAGGATTCTATGAATACGGGAAATGAATATATTAAAATCGAGCGGGAAAAAGAAATCGTAACTATCATATTGAACAGGCCTGAAGTCAGGAATATCCTTGACTCGGAAATGATATATCAACTGGGAAATCATCTTACAGAGTTTGAAAATGATGAAAAGACAAGAGTCCTTATCATAACTGGAACTGATAATTTCTGCGCTGGTGCAAATGTTAAGGAGTTGATGGAAAAACATCCAGTGGAAGCAGAAACTTTTTCAAGGCATGGTCACATGGTTTTCAATCAGATCGAAAATATGATAAAGCCGGTGATCGCTGCCATTAACGGTTATGCCGTAGGCGGGGGATGCGAGCTTGCCCTTGCCTGCGATATAAGGATCGCGGGAGAAACTGCAAAATTTGGCCTGCCTGAAATAAACCTTGGCCTTATCCCCGGATTTGGGGGAACGCAGAGGTTACCAAGGATTGTCGGGATAGGCAGGGCAAAAGAATTGATATTCACTGGCAGGATGATTGATGCGAAAGAGGCAGAAGCCATAGGATTGGTCAATAAAGTCGTAAAAGATGGGGAACTATTGGAAAAAGCAAACGAAATGGCACACGTATTAGCGCAAAAAAGCCCTTTTGTACTCAAGATCGCGAAGAATTTGATAAATAAGAATTATGATATCAAGAAAGCGCTGGAGATGGAAATCATGGACTTTTCAGAGTGCTTTGCTTCTGAGAACCATCTTGAAGGAATAAAGGCATTTCTTGAAAAGAGAAAACCTGGATTCAAGGGGAGATGATGCCCGAAAAATTTGACGTAATAATCGTGGGAGCAGGCCCTGCGGGCTGCACTGCAGGATATTCGCTTGCAAAGATGGGTTTTAATGTACTGATACTGGAGAGAGGAAAGTACCCTGGAGCCAAGAACGTGATGGGGGGCAGGATGTATGGGCATGCTCTGAACAGGCTTATCCCTGGATTCTGGAAAGAAGCTCCGGTAGAACGGATGGTTACACAAGAGAAACTGACATTCCTTTGCAATAAGGCCTCTGTTACCCTTGATTTTCAGGATGAGGAGCTTCTGAAACCCCCGAACAGTTTCACCATACTTCGAGCAAAGTTCGACCAGTGGCTCGCGAACAAGGCCGTGGAAGCGGGAGCCACGCTCGTGCCGAATATCAGAGTGGATGACCTTCTATGGAGAGAAAAAAAAGTCGCAGGTATAATTGCAGGTGAGGATAAAATTGAAGCGAATGTGGTTATCGCTGCGGACGGAGCGGTATCCCTTATGGCAGAGAAAGCGGGGTTAAAGACATTTGAAGTAAAACAATTCGCGCTTGGTATGAAGGAGATAATAGAACTGCCAGAGAAAACCATTGAAGACAGATTCAATCTTACACATGAAGAAGGTGCAGCTCAGCTTCTTGTCGGTCAGTGCACAAAGGAGATCCCGGGAGGAGGCTTCATTTATACCAACAAAACAAGCCTTTCTGTTGGAATAGTGGTGGATATCGACCGGCTCATTGAAAAGAAAATAGATTCACACGAGATAATAAGGGAGTTCAACGAGAATCCAGTTGTCGCAAAACTGATAGAAGGTGGCAAAATACTGGAATATTCTGCACATGTTATCCCTGAGACCTCGCGCAGTAGGCTTTTCACTGATGGAATGCTTGTTGTCGGGGATGCTGGCGGCCTCGTGGTAAATAGCGGTATTACGCTGCGGGGAATGGATATGGCCATTGCTTCCGGAGCAGCTGCTGCCGAAGCAGCGAAAAATGCCATGGGAAAAAATGATTTTTCAAAGGAATGCCTTTCATATTATGAAGACCTGCTGAGAAAGGATTTCGTCCTCAAAGATATCGCTACATTTAAAAAAGCATCGGAATTTTTGCAGAATGATAGGCTGTACACATTGTATCCAGAGATAGCATGCAGGCTTTTCTATAAACTCTGGGCTGTGGACGGAGCTAAGAAACGAGCATTTGATGAACTCTTGGAAGCAACAAAAGGTAATAGAATAAATATGATACTTGATGTATTAAAAGGTTTGAGAGCGTTATGAATATTAGTATTGAAGAGCGGCTCGGGCTTATTAGCTTTGAGGTTGACAGGGAACGGCATATCAAAGTAGATACCAGTTTATGTGCCGAGTGCAAAGAAAAAACATGCCTTTATTTCTGTCCTGCGAACAGATTTACCCTTGAAGACGGAAAGATAAAACATGATTATGAGGGATGTATCGAGTGCGGAAGCTGCAAGTTCGCCTGTCCAAAAGGCGTGGTAGATTTCAATTATCCAAGAGGGGGGTATGGGGTATATTATAACCTGAGATTCCGAGTTTTGAGGGCTACAGATTTCAAAATTTTTGAAAAAACACATGCGGCATTGATAAACATAAAAAATTTTGAATAGATTTTTTTAGTCCTTATGTAGGCTATT
>CABEAN010000267.1_pt1 | contig 11092 bp, 12 predicted proteins | sample 3132371 | NCBI WGS metagenome assembly CABEAN01 (sample SAMEA5534343, study PRJEB31848) | metagenome | biome: tundra; feature: field; material: soil | place: USA | collected 2013-05 | depth 0.45 m | reverse complement strand
GATATCCGGTAATTATCATCCATCGATAGATGCATTCTGGTTGGTGTAACATCGCTGGCAATCGAATCCAGAAAATCCGCGAACTCTGAAGTTATACTACCAAAGTATGTATACTCCACTTTGCTCAATGTTATTGACATATTATACCTCCGAATCCGACAAACTACTCTTTCCAGTTCCAAACAGCGTTACCTGTCGAAGGACCAATCCCTTTATCCTCAAGTATCTTACATCGTCTACCGAGTTCGATAGCCTGCTTCTTTGCAGAGTCTTTATAAGCGAACCTGAGTGTGAAATGCTCTACTTTATTGCCCTTCCAATAGACGTATCCCTCATGGTCTATTACCAAATGCTCTACGCCGTGAAACCATGGGCGCTTATAAATTCCCTTCACAACTTCCAGATAAAGACCTTCGAACGCATCCTTACCCACGTTGTTTAAATGCCCGTTCACCGCAAACTCGACCAATCCCAGAAGCTTTGGATCCAACTCATCTCCGTCTCGTGTCTTTTCCAGTATTACTATCGCCTTGTCGATGTCTGTGAGATCTTTAGCCATTATTCCTCCTTCTCATCTTCATCTTTTTGATCCTCTACGAACATGTTGTACTGATCGTCAAGGAATCCAGTCAGAGCGTCCTCAATATGCAGATAGAAGTCTTCAGTCTGCTTATCAAAGTCTGGACTACGCTTGACTGACACCCCACCACGTTCCATTCGGTCTATCAGGGCGTTCCTTATCGATGCTTTGTCGAGCAAGACACCGCTGTCATGGCGATCTGCGACTAACTCCGCTTGCTCCAGAATAATCTCGTTATCGTCGTTCTGTTCCTCAACCAACTCACCGTATTCCTCGACTATCTTCTTGTCGGCAGCCTCTCTTGCTTTATCCCATTCCGGGAAGATCTTTATCTCATGGACTATCCCTTGAAACAGATGCACAACTGCATACATTTCTTTTGTCATATTATGCCTCCGCTGCGATGGGCTCAAGCACTTTCACTATCCGTGTGCATGGTACTTTTATCTCTGCAACTCTGTAATAATCACAGACAGACTTGAATGCCTCGATACAGTCATCTACCATCTTATCAAAAGACTTGACTAGATCGTATCTATCCTTGATAGAACCAAGATCCCACTCACCCTCATTTTCGAAATCGGCGTCCTCATCCGTACCGATACCTTTTGTATAAATTCGTTTATGGGGGGTAGCAAAGTTCTGACGTGCAACAGTGCCACATTTTCCACAGGCAGCGTCTACTGAATATTCCGTCTTCTCTGCTCTGACTTCTTTGACTATCTCCAGAACTCTTTCTATAGTGAGACCATGTTTGGTGACCTCTGCCTGCTGGATGTATATAATCGGCACCCACCAGTTCTTAACCCGGATATAGTTCCTGACCTTATCCTCTGGAGTTTCTGCAAAGGGCAAGACTTTCTTATAATTCAATTGACCGCATTTGGTACAGATAGACTGGTATCCACTCGGCTCCCTGCCGCCCTGTATCAATACGATATATCCGCTGCTTCTGCCATTGAAACAGGCTTGATATCGACTGCCGTTCTCTTCACTAAACTCCCTTATCCTCTCATTTATTTCAAGGAACGTATCCTCAACATAGATCAGATCGTATGCACGAGACTCCTGTTCTCTTGTGAGGCCGAGATTGCGTATTTTTACCTTCCTGGCATAACTCGTTGACCTGTTCCACGAATTCATCGTATAATACCTGAAATGATCTCTCAGAAAAGCGATCATCTCTTCTCTTGTTGGTTGCGTAGCGTCCGCTACGTCATTTGTTTCACTCATAACGAATCTCCTCTATCTCTTCTTTTATCCCCTGTAAATCAGGTCTCACTTATCGGCATCATTAGACCGATCTCAGAGAGGTAGCTGCCTATCTCTGAGTGAGACACTTTTCCTGTTGAAGATACCTCAAATAGCAAATCAGCTCTCTGAATTGGGCATCCTGGTGGAATCCCCACAGAATCAACACCTCTTCCAGATAACCACATCTTGAATTCCACTCCTGTCATAAGCAGTGGATTATCAACACGCTCTGGACAATCTTCTTCGTCATACATTTTTCACTTCCTGTTGATCTGCCCCCAGAACACCGTATCACCCTTATATTTCTCTCGGTTGAGGAGCATCATTATCTTGCTAATGAATATCTGCTCCTGCTGTCCGAGCACAATCCTCACATTGTTATACATGAGATTCATCGGCTTTATCTGATGATTCCTGGGTACAATACACAGAAATGCCAAATTGCTGGAAACGGGCTTAGCATCCTTACTGTCATCTGGGGGCAATATACGGTAAGCATTGCCATTCTGAGCCACAAAGAACTCCTTGTCCACAACATATCCATTCAGCCCGTCTATTGTTGCTGATACGACCCTTTGCCCAAGGGCCACCATAAACAACTCAAGGAACTCGCTCTTTTGACGTTTTGAATACAGATCGTCGAACAGCTTGATGAAAGGTTTGAAATCCTGCTCAGTATAAGCCTTTAGGATAGCCTCGCATACCTGTTTATCCGCATCAGGAGTCGTATGGACGAGCATCCCGGAATACTCAAGACAGAATACATATTCCTGAGTGGTCGGGGATATCAAACAGTTATCGCCAAGGTGTATCCTGGTATGGCTTCTTCCGATCATACCCTCAAACAAGCCCTTCATCAAATATTTCAGGGTGTTAAAAGTGTTCGCCGGTATCAGTCTTGTAGTATCCTTTCCGTCTTCTCTGTGCTCTAGCAATAATATGGCGTTAGGAGTGATGTTCAAAACCCTGGTAAATCGGTCTTCCAAGATCATCCTTCCACAATGCCGAAGAACTGTCCCAGCACTTCTGGCCTGGCTGATCTGCTCTTATGATTCACAGTCTCCAGCCTGAACTTAACCATCATATCAATAATCCGTATCAGTTCAGTGGACGGAACATCAACTATTGACACGATCGCCTCCTGATCCTTCAGGTCTTCCAGCATGAGTTTGGAATATATCAGCAAAGCCGTCTTATCAGGGGTATTTCCTGTTTTGATGTTGTAAAAACCGAGAACCTCTGCCAGCTTTACTGAACCAACAATCTGCTTCTTCTGCGCATTGGTTTCAACATCCAGTTTATTGTAATGAAGCACAGCGGCTACCTTGAAATAATCCCCATCTGTTAGAGGAACATACGTGACATCATCGCGGCTTCGAAGAGCATTTGTTAGCCTCAGGCCAGCCTCTTTACCCACAGAATGAAAGACGCAAGACAAATCCGTTACAAGATCACCTATTGGGATCTTTCCTTTGCTGGTAGCCAGTGTCTGTCTCTTTGCCCATGCCACATAATCCCGGATAGGAAGTATTTCTGAGTTCCCTGTCAGCCATTTGATTTGTGACCTTGTTGCTTTAAACAACTTGACATGACAGGTATGCATAGGTGCCTCAAGCAGGCTAATATACTCGCTTATGTTCTCACTTGCAGGAAACGCTACTGCTTTACCTCTCTCAAGTTCGGCCACTTTACTGATATGTATCGAATCCGAGCTTCTCTTGGTCTGTTTGCTCCAGCTATAACCGGATGTCACATCCACGGTATGGGTAATTACCTGATCATTCGACTTCTCTATCTTCTCTAGCTCCACCTCCGACAGGTCCCGGAAAATGGGGATGTTCTCTTTCAAAGCAAGCGGTATTGCGGATAGCGCCGGGGAAAGCAATACCACATCGCCCCTGCGTTGTGCGGTCGTGCACCGAGTTCTCATGGAAGCTGATCGCTTTGCATTAACTGGTGCTATGTATACCTGATGCCCTGCTGCATCAATCACATCTTCGATAGCCTCATACATCGTATCCTTCCCGCCAGAGTTAAAGTGCCTGCGTCTGATTGATGAAGTGCCCCATTCTTCAACACGGTGGAATAGGCCGTCCAGAATAGACATTGTAGCCTTTGGTATGTATTCCTTGAACCCGTTACTGTGATACAATCCCTTCCAGACTGCTTTCTGTGTAGTAGTCAGAGAGAAAAAGTCCCTATAAGATTCTATCTTGCCTATTCCTTCGAAACTCCCTGGCTCTAAAGATTCGCCTTTTTTACGGCTATATAGCGACTCGCCAAGAAGCGTTGGGAGTCGTTCGACTATGTCAGAGCTAAGTTTCTGGATAAAAGCTGCTTTAGAGGATTCTTCAAACCTTTCCCTATCTGGCGTTGGTTTAGGCAGCCAATCGGGACCTGTCTCTGACTTTATCCTGATAACCGCCTTTGTAAACAATTCAGTTACAACGTCCTCCGTAGGCATACTGATCAGTAAAAGAGATGCAACACCGTCCGTGTTGCTTCTACCGGTCAAGTTCCCGTCAGTAACATTAACCTTGTATCAAACCCCAGAATTCGTAATGCTCTGTGTCATAATGGAGCTTGATATACTCCGTGGCATTCTCATCGGCCCTGTAGCCACTTCGTGAAGTATTGAGTTCTTTGATCTTCTTATTCAAGACTACCATTGGTGATAAACCTGATATTACGGTAGGTCCGGAGGGTGTGAGGACGATCTCTGCAGGAACGGTTACGCCATAATTTCTTGAGTTATCGGGATTGGGGACTTTCACCGGACTTCCTGATATCGTGAATCTCACCGGGATTCTCACATACCTTGAAAACTCACCTATAGCCTTGACAACATCCAGCTTGTTGAAGCCAGGATCGTGAATGAACGTAAAGGATGTACCGTAGCCTCTATCCTCATGAGGCAAAACGTCGAACCCGACCTTACGGGCATACATTTTATAACATTCATCCGTCTCTCTGCTCTTGGTGTGAATAACCATACTGCCCTTATCACCGACGAGCATAACAAACGACTTGGCACCTAAGCCGAACATTCCCGAAACCGACGGATCAAAAGCGTTCCTTGACCTGCCAAAGTACCGAAATACCTCCATAAACATCTTCTTTGACAACCCGATACCGTTATCCTCGATCATAAGGAGACATTGCTCCGGGTTGTACTCCACCTTTATCTCTGGGACATAGCCTGGGTCAAGCTTAAGCGTAGACATGCAGGCGCTTTCTGCATTTGCGATATATTCCCGTATCGTTGATTTCCAGCTTTTATATATCCTGGAAAGCTGATCCATAACCACCCCATACTCTATTTCATAGGGGATAAAACCAGAATCGAAGTCGGTCACCGTCTCCAGCTTTATTGGGCTCTGTGTATCTGCAACAGAACGCGGTGCTTTCCATAAGGGCGCTGTTACGGGCACAGACACCGCGAGGGCGAAAGCTGCGCTATCTTCATCAGTTTCTAACATCATTTCACCTTCTAACTTATTATCAAAAAAAATTGATGGGTTATCCTCCCATCATAGGTTGTACAGTTACCATCTGACCTGAGTAATCTGTGAGGAAACAGGAGTTTGTGCTTACAAGGTCCTCTGCATGAACTGCAATCGGTTCGCCATTATCCATAACGATCGGCAGTCCCATTTGCGGGAAGTCCATGCCAAGTTGCGAAGCGAGCATCGCTGCGGACAGCCTCTCCTGCTTCATCTCATCCATACCTGATATCAAGGTCGGTGTCTTTACTACTCCTTTCAGGGGAGCATTGGAAACTAATTGTTGCATATCTTTCAGATCCCTCCATTCGGTCTACTTGAAAAAGTGTTTCCGTTGTAAGCTAAGTCTCGGAACTATTTCAGTCCCATTTCAGTACATGACTGAATGAACGACCAGGTCTCATAACGCAAACACTGAATCTTTGATTGAGGCGCGGATAATGGATTCGCACGCCATCCTACTCTTGTCTGCGAATCGGGTCCTTGGTAGGATTGCCTTTATCCAGCGCAGGTGTGACTTTTTGTATTTATTTTATTATAAATAGCAGAGGACTTTTACATTTAGGACAAAAACCATCAGGCAGTAAACCTGCAAGAAGTGTTTTGAATTCGGGAGTTTTCATACCTTTTTTACGGTTGATACTTCATTATACCGAAAACAGTCAATTGTGTGATCATTCACCATTCCTACCGCCTGCATAAAAGCATAACAAATCGTAGAACCTACAAACTTGAATCTACGTTTTTTTAGGTCTTTACTCATTGAATCAGATTCTTTGGTTTTCGGCGGTATTTCTGATAAAGATCTGAATTCATTTAATATTGATTTACCGCCAACAAATTGCCAAATATATTTATCAAAGCTACCATACTCCTCTTGAACCTCAAGAAATTTTCCAGCATTTATGATTGTAGCTCGAACTTTCAGACGATTACGGACAATACCCGAATCAGCCAGTAAACGTTCCTCGTCGACTTCTGTATAGTGTGATATCTTAGCTGGATCAAAGTCAGAAAAAGCTTTACGATAATTCTCTCGCTTCCGTAAAATAGTCTCCCATGCAAGCCCTGCCTGCGCCCCCTCTAAAATGAGAAACTCAAACAATTTTACATCATTATGCATCGGCACGCCCCATTCATTATCATGGTATTCTATCATCAATGGATTATCATTCGGCCATGAACATCGTTGTTTTTGTATCATCTTGAATTTCCTTTGCCTACCTGATCTAAGTGCATCATTTTGATTTATCGTTATTCTTCAAGCAGCATTTCAAATTCCTTGAACCATTCGTTAAAACTAACGACATAATCCACACCGCATACCTTGTTTAGGTCTCTTCCCTCAAACAGTTTCCTCATCTGGATTCCACCCTCTATTGTTTCGGATTTCGGCCCATAGGGATTGAACATCAATCCTTTGGGGCCATAGAAGACATAATCGCACATGAAGAATAAGTCTTCAAAGAAATAACAGGTAAAACCAGGTGTGTGACCATCGATATGATATGCTTCTATCCCCGATTCTTTAAAGTTGGTGCTGAAAGTTTGATCAAAAGTAAAACCCCTACACAACCTGAATCCCGAATCATTATCATGAATCCTAACTGATGAAGAAAAATGCTCCCTATACTGGTTTGATGCTCCTAAGAAATGAAAATGAGTGAACAGTATAGTATCCATGGCTTCTACGGATAAGTCAAAACATGAAGGAGAATCTATCCAGTATATACCGGTTCCTGTATTGATACGGTAGGTTGCATGTTCCATCCCGAGTTTGGGAGTTGAATTTAACCTGTAAACATTTCTGGTGACAGGAATTTCAACTACACTGTATCTGGCAGAGCATTCCTCTGAGGTTATGAACTTCTTTTTGTTGGCTCCACAGAAAGGACAGTTGTCCGGGAGATAACCAACCATGTTATAACCGCATACTGTGCAGACATATTGTTCTTTTTTCTCCAGAAAAAGGCCTCCAATTTATTAGTTATTTATTGATACGACATGCAGAGGTGATATAGATTACTAATCTTATTAAATCGCTAATCTCCCGTGCAGGTTTTTGCTCGAATGGAATACAATTCCAGCTTTCTCATAAGCAAATATTTATCGAAAAGGTTCTGGGAATCCTTTATGTTGTACACTAGCCAGAATATGTCTGCAAGCCAGTTTCCTGACGGCAGCTTTGAAGTCGAGTCCTTCCAATCTCATGACAAGCTGGATCACATTTCCTGAACTATTGCATGCAAAGCAGTGCCATAATCCTCTTTTATGGTCTATAGAAAGGCTCGGAATGACATCGTTATGAAAAGGGCAAAGTGCCATCTTATTATTTCCGAGGATTTCAGAAATTGGATATGATCTTGCACACTGAATTTGCTCATGTGTTACAAATCCTTTGGTACTTTGGCTCTTTCGTATTATTTGCTTTGGTTTTGTTTTTTCAGCTTCTTCTTTTCTTTCTATGACAAGCTCTTCTAGCGCCTTTAAAAGTCCTGGGACGGTTGCGCTGTTTGACCTTATGTTCTCCTTCATACGCGCCTCAAGATCGAAATCATTTCTTGGCTCACGCGCCAGCATGCGGATATAATCCGCGCCTCTCAGAAGTTCCATCTTTTCAAGAGGTATGCAGAAAAGCCCGCTCTGGTGCCTTGTGTTTGGAAGCCGTGAAACTCTGGCAATGTCTCCTCTGACGCTTCCACCGTCAAGCGTTGGAAGCTGTAAGCCTATGCCTTCTTTGATCATGTCCCAGAAGAGCCCCAGAACCTCTTTCTTATTCTCAACGGCGATGGGCGTGGGGGAGAAATCGATATAGTTTGCCGTGCCTTTCAGACCTGAAAAATATGAGTGGGCTTCTATTGAAAGGTCTTGTAAAGCATCTCTTGTTATACGGGTTTCGTAAAGAGCCATGCTGAGATCCTCCTTCGAATCGAAGTCGAGATAAAGCCTGTCGATTATGGCTGTGTCGTAGTCCAGCTTGCCAGGGCTGTTCTTAGGCTCAAAGGCATATACTGAGACATAGAACCCAGGTCTGTTTGAATATGCTCTGACAAGTCCAGCCAGCTTATCGAGGCTGCCTATCCTGTGGATCCTGACCAGGTTCAAAGGGGATTCATGAGGTAAAGGCTTGTAGGCAAACTCTCTCATGAAGTAACCCTTACAGTGGGCGTTCCAAACCGGTAGGCACTTATCAATGTTTATACTCATTCTGATTTACCCTTATGATAAGCAGAGGAGTATGGGATTCGCATGCGTTCTTTTCTGGTATGCGAATCATGTCTGGGATAGGTCTGCCCTTACCCTCTGCTGTTGTATGCTTTTTAATAAGAGACAAGCGAACCGACATAAGCCACGCTTTTTCCACAAATCTGGTTTGGCTTCCAGAAGTGCAAATCTTGAGGGGATGCCAGTTGCGTTGTACCATCTAACAGGGCAGGTGTCCCGTATTTCGTATAAGATACGCTAAAGGATTTTCCAACAAGTCCCACAATCACCGAACGACCATCGTATTTTGTATTTTTCACAAATACCTGATAGAATCCAGTGTCTGGATTTACAGTACCCATCTGGTCTAATCCGATTGAATAGGTGCTGGTAATGATTACCTTCGTGCCAGCAATGATATTTTCGTTTTGGTCTCTTACATATCCTGATAACACTTGACCCACTGTGGTTTCCGAGTATGTTTTTATTAAGAGGATTTCTCGCCTGTTAAATGTTCTTCCAGAGAGGCATTCTGGTATCCAGATCTCATCTACACCAACTGTCCAGATGCTGTATTTCTGCAGTGCGTTATAATTATTCCCGGACAGGGGTTCGGAGATATAATCACCGCCAGCGGGAGACGATGGATATCCAGCGGTTGTTCGAGGGTTTACGTTATTTAATCCTATAGGGGAAACAATTAATGGGTTTGGGGCAGGCATATAATCGGATAATTGCTTTTTCAGCAACAGTTCTCTTGCCTGGATCTTTACAAATTCCCAGATGGTCAATCCATCAAATATTGGGGTTTCCCGTCCGTCTGAATATAGTATCGCTTTCCATTTATAATAATAACCTGTGTATCCGCCGGGTAATGTTATTGCCTGGCCAATATAGTCATAAAACGTTGCAGAAGTACCATCTGGGCCGCAATAATCGCTCCAATCCGAGCCATTATCGCTAAATGCTAATTGAAACTTGACGTTGCTCCCTGTGGGTTTCGTGACCGCCATTAACAGTTCATCATAAGAAGAAATATTTGGTATGGAGACTGCAAAATTTGATGTTACAAATCCCGATAGTTTATATCGCAGAATTTTCACATTTCTAATATCTACATATTCTGTTCCTGCTGCGCTGCCTGTGGTTGAACAGCGTAACCTCATTTCAAAGGCCAGGGACTTAAAAACCAGAGTTTGGTGTTCCAGCAGATAAAATTGGACCTCCATAACATTCGCTAAAGAATGACTACTATTGTAAGGCCACATCATTATTCTTACATATCTTTTAGTTACTACCGGGAACTCCTGCGTAAACCATCCTGCGACGCCTGAAACATCCCAATCATCAATTTCAGTCGTCCAGCTACTTAAATCGTCACTTGTTTCCACATCACATTTAAATCCAGAGTCAAGTCCTCTCCAGTATATTTTTGCTCCACCAATTCTGGCACCTGCTCCTAAATCATAAATAATCCAATGTGCCTCATCTGTATTGTGGCGCCATTCTGTGGTTGTATTTCCATCTTTTGTATATGAAGCTAAAAATAATAGCTCCTGGCCACAATAGGATGTTATTGTACCTGGGGTCGTCCATCCTTTGGTATTTGTAGCTCTCGTAAACTTTACCACTAAATCTTTATCAGCAACTTCAAAAGTGAATAAAGATCCACGATTGAGGGCAAAGTCAAAGTCGATTTGTATGAATCCAGAATCAACATACTGCGTCCCATCCCAGAACCATTTAAATCTCGTGGACTGTTCTGCAGTTACTGCCACTGGCCCCAAAGCACATATCAATCGTTTTAACCCATCATCCTGGGTATCTATTGATGTTAATGAGCCGTACCTATGTAAGTCGTTCGCATACACCGGTAAAACTGTTTCCGTTTCCATCATAAAGGATTTATCAGCAACCGTCCCGCCCTGTATTACATTTACTGTTGTGATATCCATCGGTTCATCTTTCACCCAGGATTGTTCGATATGAACGTTCTCCACAATGGGTTCACTATCCAACCATGTGAATCCAGCATCCGCTTTTGCGAGAAAATACGGAGATTTCCCCAATCCTTCATTCCAGCTCTCTACGTTAAATTCATCACCCACTGTCCCGCCTGTAACTGTTATATTTGTCACGTCCTGAACACCGCTGTCCCCTGCATTCAATGATACCTGAATGTGTGAGCCAGATGTGGTTGAACCCGGTACGCTTGTGGAAACTGTTGTGACCTCTGCCGTGTTCCCAAATTGGTCTACATAAGTAACCGTGACGTCCAGTGGCGCAGAGCCAATATTTTTAGTGGGTTTGATAAATAATCGTAAGCCACCCCCAGTTATGGTACTGCCGTCTGTGAATCCAGTTCCAACCTTAAAGGAACCAAACACAACCGTATCAAATGTCATGCCACGTACTTTATTGCATAGGTTAGTCTTCCCGTGGTATCCGGGCTGTCAAGACCCTTACAGAGATATTTCGTGGTCTGTCCTTCGATTGCTATAACGTCACCATCTATCAATCCCACGGTTTCAGCATACGCGAAAAACATTTC
>CABEAN010000266.1_pt1 | contig 11102 bp, 12 predicted proteins | sample 3132371 | NCBI WGS metagenome assembly CABEAN01 (sample SAMEA5534343, study PRJEB31848) | metagenome | biome: tundra; feature: field; material: soil | place: USA | collected 2013-05 | depth 0.45 m | reverse complement strand
TATAAATGCTTCGATACATAACGATTATTTCCTTTTAGAACGGAGGATATCAGATAAGAAATCGGGTTTTGTTGGGTAGGATGGACATCATAAAAAAATAGTTTTTACACAATCTGACGTGATACCGTCCTGTTCCCCGGTCAAATCATTAATGGGTTAGTTGTATTTCGAGTTAATTCCCTATATAATGAATCGTTTATGCTGATGTGTAACACAACACCAGTAACTTCAGATTCATTTGAGAAAAGCATCCAGGCCCTCAGGATTGCAGAGGGTTTCAATTATTCGGTAGCTCTGGGCGTTCCTCCATATACTGATTCTACACGAAGTGAAATGGGGTGGTCATATGAACCTGACTTTAGCGACTGTTGCAATGCCTGGGCGAACTGGGTAAACAGGAATATTTTCGAAACATTTCAAAAGTATGATGTAGAGCAGATGAAAAAGTCTCCTCCTGATTCTATACCTTTGACAGAGATGGTTTATGCGTTAAAGATCATTCCTGAAAAAAATATAACGATCTTTCCTGTAACGACACGTTTAACCAATCACCTTGTCGTAATAAATGACGAGGGAAATGAAATAATTAATACATCCCAGGTTCAGCACAGAACTGGCGGTATAGCATTCCTGAGTAATCAGACCTATATCCGGCAAGGATGGGTCGGGAATATTCCGCTGATGAATTTTTCCAATGCCTATGTAGTTCAAATTTCATTCGAAGGTACTTATGGATGGCCTATGGCTTCGCGATTGAGTTTTAATAATCAAGATATTATATTAGATGATAGATTGGATATAAATTTAGTAAGATATGATTCTTCACAATTTTTAAGCTAAACCATATGCATTCACGCAAGAGCTTGCATCATCAAATTAAATAGTTAGTCTGTTTTTTGATACCACATAAGTTTTTATTCATATAATTATATCTTAAATACATATGATTTATTGTAATATTACACCTACTTGATTATAAATAGTCAAGTTTAAGTATTAAGACGTTGTACTAATAATTGAGATGAATATTCTCGATCGATTAGCATGAAGAAATTCAAGAACAGGCGCAAAGAACGGGCATTTGAACTTCTTACCATGGTAGATCTTGGAAACAGGGTAATGCACAAACCCTCTGAATTATCAGGAGGTCAGCAGCAGCGCGTGGCTATTGCAGGAGCGCTTGCAAATGAACCTGCGATTTTGCTTGCGGATGAACCTACCGGGGCAGTTGATACGAAGACCCGTGAAGTGATAATTGAACTCTTAAAAAGATTGAGTGGAAAAGGTCAGACTATCATCGTTGTGACGCATGATATGGAGGTGGTGCGAGAGACTGATAGGATAATAACTATGAGAGATGGGAAGATCAATAAGATGAACTCATGGGAATTGGCGCTCTGGCTCTCCTCTTTATAGGTGCTGGTGCGGGCCTGAAGAAGATGAAATAATAAAAAGGAGGCACAATCATGAATAATAATAAAATAATTGGTTTTGATATAACAGGTATATGGATGGGATCTCTGGAGGTCTCAGGCACGAAACTTCGAATTGTATTCAATGTTTCGTCAAAACCAGACACATCGCTAACTGCTTCGATGGATAGCCCTGACCAGGGAGTGAGAGGGATACCCGTGGACAAAGTTACCATGGAGAAGGAAAAAATAACCCTACAAATAGGATCTATCGAAGGTCTTTATGAAGGGACAATAAAGGATGGACTGACTATAGAGGGACAGTGGACGCAGGGAGGTAAATCAGATCCAATTGTGCTTAAACGTGAGGGTAAAGCGATTGAAATGCGTCGCCCACAGGAGCCTGAAAAACCATATCCTTATGATGAAGAAGAAGTGGTTTATGAAAACCATAATGCCGGGGTCAAACTAGCAGGAACTTTGACGCTGCCTCGTTTAGAGGGTAAATTTCCTGCTGTAATTTTGATCACTGGTTCAGGTCAGCATGACCGTAATGAAGCTATTCTAGGTCATCGTCCATTCCTGGTGATTGCTGATAACCTGACCCGCCGAAGGATTGCAGTCCTGAGGGTAGATGATCGCGGTATAGGTGGATCAACAGGAAACTTCTCCCTGGCTACAAGTGAGGATTTTGCAGGTGATGTACTTGCTGGCGTGAAGTATCTGAAGAGCCGAAAAGATATTGACCCAAAGCAAATAGGTCTCATTGGCCACAGCGAAGGGGGAATGATCGCGCCAATGGCTGCAACCAGATCGCAGGATGTGGCTTTTATTGTAATGATGGCAGGGCCGGGATTGACAGGCGAGGAAATTCTGTATTTACAGGCAGACCGGATTCTTAAGGCAAATGGTGTAAGCAATGAAACAATTTCTAAGAACCGTGTTCTTATGGAACGCACAAATTCAATAGTAAAATTAGAAAAGGATGATTTTGCTGCTGAAGAAAAACTTCGTAAGATATGGGATGAAGAGTTGGCAAAAATGAATGATACCGAGAAAAAGGTATTGGGCTATTCTTCTCAAGACGATCAGAACCTGAAACAATATTTATCTTTATCACCCTGGTACCGCTTCTTCCTGACTTATGATCCAGTACCGACCCTTGCTAAAGTGAGAGTTCCTGTGCTTTCAATAATTGGTGAAAAGGACTTGCAAGTGCCACCAAAGGAAAACATCAAGGCCATAGAGGAAGCGCTTAAAGCAGGAGGGAATGAACACTACACGGTTAAAGAGCTGCCGGGTCTGAATCATCTTTTCCAGACTTCACAGACCGGGTCTCCTGCAGAATATGGTACTATCGAGGAAACAATATCACCGATTGCTCTGGATGTTATCGGAGAGTGGATCGTGCAGCAGACTGGAAAATAATGGTGTGATTGAAGAGGGAGAAATTTAATGATATCAAAAGAAGATACAATTGGAACAAATGATTCAGGCAAAACTAAAGTCTCAATTTGCCTTACATTCGATTTTACAAATATGAGGATGATTGTCCAATAAAAATTGAAGGAGACTAACGATGCACTCCAATACCTCTACAAGAAAAACCATCAACAGGCTGGAAAAAATATCCTGGCTAAAGAATCCACGTTATTTACTCACGCTTATCATAGCAATTGCGCTGGCCGTGTACTTTCTCGGCGTGAGGCCGCGCATAGCGCCAATGGGCGCCTCCCGGGTCGAGTTGATCGTCATCGGTGTTTTACTGCTGGCACTGGCTATCGTTGTATTGATATTTCTGGGAACACTGATCGTTGCTCTGGCTGTCGCCGCGTGGACGCGTACGTGGGAGCCCGTCAGATCGTGGCTGTTGCGGATGCGCGGTGAAATGATATACATACTTACATTCACACTATTGTTGGGGGTCATCCCTCTACAGGTACAGTCTTCTGCTTTCACACTTAAAGCGGTAACTTATTTCTGTTTACAGTCCCGGTTCCCCAAAACATTTTCTCTATTCGGAAGCAAATTCACCTGACCCAGAGTGAATACCGGCCCATCGGTGCAGACGAATTTGTTTCCAATATTGCAATGTCCACACTTACCGATTCCGCATTTCATATATCTTTCCAGAGTCATAAAAATATTATTTTCAGAAAAACCTGATTTCAGTAATCGAGAAGCTACTGAACTCATCATAACAGGTGGACCACATACTATTGAAACCGAATTTTCAGAACGAATGCTCGTCTTTTTCAATAATTCAGTAACAACTCCTGTGGTATGTTCCCAGCCATCAGCGGGCCTATCGACTGTTAATAGTATTTCTGTATCACATTTCCGTTCCCACTCTTTAAATTCCTCTTTATAACAAATATCATCAGGAGTTTTCGCACCATAGAGAATTTTCATCCTCAAAAAATCCTTCCTGGTATCCATAACGAGACGAATCAGGCTTCGTAGTGGAGCAAATCCGATACCGCCTGCAATAAAATATAGATTTTTCCCTCTCCATTCTTCAAAGGGAAACGAATTTCCATAAGGACCTCTAAGATAAATAATATCACCCAGGCTTAATTTATTTATGGCTTTCGTTACACTTCCTGCCGCACGGATCGTAAATTCCATACATCCATACCTTGAAGGAGATGATGATATTGAAATTGGTGCTTCGCCCAACCCCAGAATAGAAATTTCCATGAACTGGCCAGACCTGTAATGAAATGATTCAGCCAGATTTGAATTCATAAAACGTGCACTCAATGTTTTAGCATCAGGTGTTTCCTGCTGTATATGCTCTATTATTGCAGGATAGGGGACATATTCATTTTTCATTTTTTTCCTCAATGATCTCTCGAATAAAGGAAGACATACCTATATTTACAGGACAACTTGAAAGACATCTGCCACAGCCCACACAACCACTCATTCCTGAAATTTCACAGTCATTTTTGAGTTTGTGTTCATATCGTCTTGATGTACGCAACCACTTATCCTGCCGTGGATTATGCCCGCTTGCTTCTCGCGTATACCCGGAAAAAACACAAGCATCCCAATTTCGAAAACGTGTTCCTTGTTCACCTCTTGCATCATCAAAGACATTAAAACATGTGCATGTAGGGCATACATACAGGCATCCTCCGCAGTAAATACACCGTTCTCCTATACGCCTGTAGACTTCTTCGGGAACATTGTCTTTCCTCATCAGGCTGAGCGCTTCTTCAAAATCCACCTTTAATCGAATGGAAGCACTTGCTTTTGATTTTATTTGTTTAATACTTCGATCTGCTGTGTCAGGAGCATCAATAAAAAAAGTATTGAATTTTTCTAGAAATTCTTTACCTTTTTCAGATCCAACCTCAACGAGGTATTCATCTCCCGTATCCACGAATTGCAAATCATATCCTTTTTCTGCAAACGGTCCGGTATGTGTTGAGGTACAAAAGCAGGCGTCAGGACGTGGAGGCTGTAAACATCCAATTGTGACAATGAACTTTTCTTTAATTCGGTTTCCATAATAGAAATCTTTTATATTTCGTGAAAAAAAATCGTCCATAAATAGAATTCCCTGTAGATCGCATGATCTCACTCCTAATAAAAATTTTGGCGAAGATTCAACGATCTCTATTATTTTTCCCTCATTAAAATCAAATAATGGCTCAAGCTGAGGGAAAAATATCTCCTTGGGAGAAATGACCATGTCCACATCTTCAAGTGTCATCCCCTTAAGAGCATCATCGAAATCTTTTCCAGATTTCGGCAATGATTCAAACCAGACATCTCCACCAAATTTATTTTGTGGAATATATATATCCCATTCATCAGACAACTCTCGCAAAAGATCTTTAATATCGATCTTGGATATTTTTTTGATCGTTTTCTTTTTCAATGGATCGAATCTCATACCTTTTCAACCTTTACTGCACATACTTTGTATTCCGGGATCTTGGCAATTGGATCTAAAGCGGGATTCGTAAGAATATTAGCCGCAGCTTCCATAAAATGGAAAGGAATAAAGATTGAATTCTTCTGGATATTTTCTGTTATATTAACTTTTACTTCAATAAAACCCCGCCGGGAACTCACTTTCACTATATCACCTGATTTCAGGCCAAGCTCTTTAGCATTTTCAGGATTTAATTCAACAAAACACTCAGGGAATTCTCTTTCCAATACTGAAGTTCTTCGTGTCATTGTCCCTGTATGCCAGTGAAAATAAACCCTTCCTGTCGTAAGAATGAAATTATATTCCATATCGGGTAATTCATCTGGCGGCTCATATCTGCAAGGCTTGAATGTTCCGATACCTTTTGAAAAAGTCCCTTCATGCAGAATCTTCGTTCCTGGATGTTCATTGTTCGGGCATGGCCATAACAATCCCCAGGGATCTAATCGGTTATATCCCATACCCGCATAAATAGGAGTAACCCTGGTGATCTCATTCATAATTTCCGAAGGATGACTGTAGTTCATACCATTATACCCGCAATGAATGGCAACATCACAAATAATTTTCCAATCTTCCCTTGAATTTCCTGGACAATCAATAGCTTTTCTCACTCTCTGGCATCGTCTTTCGGTACTCGTGAATGTTCCATCTTTCTCAGCAAAACTTGATCCGGCAAGAACAACATCAGCAAATTCAGCTGTCTCTGAAAGGAATATATCCTGCACGACGAGAAATTCCAGATTTTTTAAGGCTTTCTTTACATGGTTTATATCAGGGTCTGAAAGTATTGGATTTTCTCCGAATATAAACAATCCTTTTATCTGCCCTGTTTCTGCACGGTTCATGATTTCCATGGCTGTCAACCCAGGAACTCCGGGAAGATGATCAACATCCCATAGCGCTTCAAACTTATTTCGTACTGATTCGTTGCTAACATGCTGATATCCCGGAAACACATCTGGTAAAGCCCCCATATCGCATGCACCCTGGACATTATTCTGTCCTCGCAATGGATTTACCCCTGTACAAATAAACCCTACATGACCTGTTATCATGGCAAGGTTGGTAAGGGATTGGACATTATCTACCCCTGTTACGTGCTGAGTTATTCCCATAGCATAAACGATCATTGCTTTTTTTGCCTTGGCGTACAAATGAGCCATTTCAATTAATTTCTTTTCTGGAATAGACGTGATACTGCTGACTTTTTCTGGTGTATACTCTGAAACCTGTTTTTTCAGTATTTCAAACCCTTCAACTCTTGTTCGTACATATTCTATTGAATATAAATTTTCTAATATAATAATATTTATCATTCCATTGATCCAGGCTACATCAGTTCCATTCGTTTGTGAAGCATAGATTGTAGCATATTTTGAAAGTTGGTTTTTTCTTGGATCTATAACGATCAATTTTGTTTTCTTATCCAATACAACATTGATGATCCTTGTTCCGATGAGAGGATGTTGCGCACATGTATCAGAACCAGTAACCAGTACGACATCCGCATCTTCAAATTCTTCAATAGTATTGGTCATGGCACCAGACCCAAATGTGGATGTAAGCCCTACAACTGTTGGAGCATGACAGAGCCTTGCACAATTATCGATATTATTTGTCTTAAAAACCGCTCGAGCCAATTTCATCATAAGATAATTCTCTTCATTGGTCGCTTTCGCTGAACTCAGGAAAGCAATCGAATCCGGTCCGTACATTTGACTAATTTCCCTCAATCTATCAGACGTTAGCGATAAAGCACTCGCCCAATCCGCCTCATGAAAAGTATCATTTATTTTTATTAATGGGCTAACAAGACGATCACGTTTATTAATGAATTCATAAGAATTCCACCCTTTTACACATAAAGATCCCCTGGAAACGGGATGATTTTTACTGGGATATGATCCAATGATCTTTTTGCCATCAGAAACAAGATACAAACCACAACCACATCCACAATAAATGCATGTTGTTAGTATATGTTTCATAATAGGTTCATATTGGAAATTCAATTAATAAGTCTTCAGGTCTAAATCCAGTATTTAGATATGGGCCAATGAAGCATTCTTATTAACATTAACTTGAAACTCAATTTGGTTGTCGGCTCTCTTGCCTTCAGTGCATCCCTCCTAAGCTGGCTTCGGACTCTATCGATCGCCGCTCCTGTGCCGGGAATATCATCAGATTTTTTCCGGGGAGGTACTGGACTTTTCTGGAGTTTTGCCTTTTTTGGCACATAAGGAGGTTTGCCCAGCAATTCATGCAAAATCATCAATGCTGCATGTTTATCCAGTGGATTATTGTGGTTGCTTATTTTTATTTGTTTGCCATGCAGGGTGAAACTATTTATCAGGATGGACTTTACAATCACCAACGGGTTACTGCGCCGCTCAATCGCCGCGGAGGCTGTTGCTGCCCTTTTTTTCGCATCTCAGAGGTTGTATTTGTTTACTATCGATTACTCGGTACGCTTTTTTTTTTTGCATATACGACAGAAGTTTTCAATATTCTGATTTTTTCCAGACATACTATCGTAGATTCCCGATCACTTCTTCCACATTTGTATATTTCTTATCAGGCAATTTTCCAAGCAACAAATTGGCATGAACATGCTCTTTCTCGGTCAGGTCGAACACCTTCCAGCCCTGCTTCTCTATTAATTCACCCTTAGTTGCAGGGAACACGGCATCCTCCTCAAGTACACTCTTCAAAGATTCCAGCCCGGCAACCTTTGTGATCTTCGGGAATATCCCGCTTTTTTCATATACTTTGAACCGTCCAGCATCCGAATACATCCTTGCCCCGTGGAATGTGAGATAAACATTATCCTGCCCTCTTTCTTTTGCGCTAGTGTCAATCTTCAATAATTCCGCATCGTCGAACTGGTACAGGTTATGCTCTCCGTGACCGAATAAGCGGGTATACATTATATCGGAATCCACAGCAGGCATTTCCCTTGAGATATCGGTGCAGTGGATTATTCTCAGGTCACGCATGAGTTCAACTGTTCCATCAGATACGTTCCCGCGTATCTCCCATACCAGCCTCAAATTGCCAAAATCAATTGATGAGAGCAGATTCTTTATGCCTTTCAGATTTTCATCGGGATCAAAAGTTGGAGGTGTCTGGATGTGCAGGATTTCAGTTTTCAATTCACTGCAAATACGAAGCGATTGATTGAGTATTTCATAACTTTCCCTTCTGGGGGAAAGCAGGTATTTATGCGTCAGGTCTTTGTGACACCTTACTGAAAACATAAAATTGTCTGGAACTCTTTGCCGCCATGATCTGACCATTTCCAAGGATGGAGTTGTGTAGAACGTCGAATTTACTTCCACAAAGTCAAAAGCCTTTGAGTACGCTGTGAGGGAATCCATTCCAGGTACTTTGAAATACGTCCATCCTCCTGCGCCGATGTGAAGCATAACATAAGTATTAATCTGAAGGGATATAATTAATTGCTATGGGCGCAATTCATCTGGGATGCTCAGGCTGGGATTATCGAGATTGGACAGATGTATTTTATAAAAGTACAGATGAGTCAAAGCTCAAGGCATACTCACGTATTTTTAACACAGCAGAGATCAATTTTACTTTCTACAGCTATCCTGTACCTGGAATTGTGTTTGGCTGGGCAAAGCATACACCGCAGGATTTTAAATTTGCAGTGAAGCTTAACCGCCTGATAACGCACGAAAAAATGCTTGATCTATCAAAAGGTGTGGAGGAGGATATACGAAGATTCTGCGAGCTTATGAATCCTCTGCAGGAAACAGAAAAGCTTGCCTGCATCCTGATCCAGCTTCCACCCGGAATGAAATTCAAAAAAGACAGGATAGAAGCATTCCTGAAAATACTGCCTCTAGATATGAGATTTGCACTTGAGTACAGGAATGAGACCTGGCTTACAGATGAAGCGCATGATCTGCTTACTCATTATAATGTTGCTGCGGTGGCTGTAGATGAGCCGCTGCTCCCGCCTGATATCAGGCTGAATTCTGATATCGCTTATATACGCTGGCATGGGCGAGGTAAAAATATGTGGTATAATTATCGCTATTCAAAAGATGAACTTGCAGAATGGATGCCGAAAATCAAAGAGATGTCGCAGAAAGCAGAGGTTTATGGCTATTTTAACAACCACTACCATGGTTATGCGCCTGAGAACTGTATAGACGTGTTGGAGATGCTGGGAGTAGCCACTCCTGAACAGAAAGAGGCAAGGCAGCATATTTCGGATTACTGGAAAGGTAAGGTGAAGGGAAAAGTTGTTGCAAAGACGCTTAATGATTTCCTGGAACCGGAAAAGGAGGATGTAATGACTTTGCTATTGGGATATATCGAAGCTTCAAGGCTTGATAGGGCAAAGGAGATCAAGGACATTGAGATGCTCGAATTGAGCAGGGATAAGATCATAGCTGATGTACGGGGTTATTCGGTTTACATAGATGTTGAAAAGCGGTTCATACTGCATGACTGTGGCGACTGGAGGAGAACGCAGCGAGAAAGGAGATTTTGTAAGCATATCGGGGCGCTTATGCTTGCCCTGCCGGAGGAGGTAGCGAGAGGGGTGCTTCTTGGGATCAAAAGGGAGAAGTGGGAATTCAGCCAGTATACGGGGAGAGGTATCTTCGGTTAGAAACAGGAGATAACTTTCGAATTAAGAAAGTTAGCCAACAACACTTCTCAACAACCCGCCAACCACGTAGGCTACGCTCGCTGCCAGTCCACCGACCAATAGCATTTCGAGGCCGCTCCTTAAGGGGTTTAATTTGGTGACAGTTACTTTCGCAACTCCCAGTCCAAAGATTGTCAAAGCCGATAATATAACGGATACTGTGAAGGCTTCGGTCGAAGAAATCGGGTAGAACAGTCCCAGCACATATACGATAAGAGGCATGAATCCAGCCAGGATGAAAGACACAAGTGTAGCCAGTGCGTTGTATAACGGCTTGCGTTCATCTTTCAGCATGTTAAGCTCGTTTATCATCATTGCATTAACCCACCTCTGCGGGTCGCGGGCCTGGATATCAACGAGGTGGCGGGCATCCACTTGCGAATAACTGTGGCTTCTATAAACCTCATAGAGTTCAGCCCTTTCGCCTTCCGGGAAATGTTCGACCTCCCAGGCTTCTCGCTGCCACTCGCGTTGGTAATACTCCTTTTCGCTCTTTGAAGAAAGATATGCTCCTATAGCCATTGAAAAACCGTCCGCTAGCAAGTTGGCCATGCCCAGAATAAGAACGATACTGCTGCCCAGTCGGGCACCAGCTACTCCACTGACTACGGCAAATGTAGTAAGGATGCCGTCCAACCCGCCATAGACTATGTTGCCAATATACAGATCGCTCGCCCCACCGTGCTGCTCCTGGGCGGCCTGAGCGATACGTTCCGGAGAATGCAATAATGCTGATGCTCGTACGTCACGCTGCGTGAATGCTTTACGCATTTCCTTGAGTCTTCCAGATTTGGTCATACTACATCTACATTTATCGATATTTTATTTGGACTATTGTATCAGATTCTTTCCGGCACTCCATGCATCGCCGGCATACTTCCCTAATGTCCAGTAGCGGTTGTCCGGCATCGTCAGGAAGAGCGGATCGATCTTTTCAAAGTCCGGCTTCCCATCCTTCAGCACCCTGCCATCCGCGTATGCCCCAATGATCTCACCAATAAAGAGCGTATTTGTCGCAAGCGAGACAGCCTGGATGAGCCGGCATTCGAGATTGACCGGGCAC
>CABEAN010000262.1_pt1 | contig 11346 bp, 12 predicted proteins | sample 3132371 | NCBI WGS metagenome assembly CABEAN01 (sample SAMEA5534343, study PRJEB31848) | metagenome | biome: tundra; feature: field; material: soil | place: USA | collected 2013-05 | depth 0.45 m | reverse complement strand
CATATAAGCTCTCTATGGCTCTCATCCGGGAGGATTACAGCATCCATAGCCTCACTTATAATTCGTACAGGATTAACGAGCGAACCGCTCTGGCTCTGAATTCCCGTGAATCCAAAGCTGGCTGGACAAACCTTGCCTATCGCAGTTTCTTTAGCCCTTGAAATCGCTTCGCTAAGGATGGATTCCATACCTTGCCAGAGGTCTTTCGCTCTGGCAAAATCAAGGGCGCTTGTTTCTTTATCCACACATTTTGCCAGAAATGCAGAATACAAGTCCCTCTGCATCCTGATACCACAACAGATATGCCATCGCTTGCTAAGGGTTTTCTTAACAGCCTGTTCGCAGATATGGCATGTTTGGGATAGTTTCGTTGTCTGTGTAGGAAATTCAAATAAGTAGCCACCAGCATTTTCAGCTTTTATTTTGAGGCTATTCATGAACATGGAAGGAGCACGCATATTAATTGACCTGCCGTATCGCTTTTGCCAGCCTTTATAAGATACGTTTTCAGTCTGGATTCGTGTGCCCATTGCTATTATTTCTTTTATGTCTTTTCCGTGAAGGGATTTTCGATGTGCAGCTAAGATTCTATCGGTTTCGGCTAAGTCTTGGCTTACTGCTTTATACCGATTTGATGTTTTAAACTTCTTCCCCTTCTTAACTGTTCCGTTTTTATTATAATTATCAGGATTGGTTGCCCTTAGTGATCTATCAAGTTTTCGTTGTAGCTTTCGTTTCTTTTTCTGATCAGGCATTAACTCACTGCAAAACTGTTTCAACGTAGCTTTTGTATCTGCAACCATTGCTATTGTACCTGTCCCTACATCAAGCCCGATCTCTTCTGTCCCGATCTTGTTTTTCGGGTTCTGGAATGGTGTTCCTTCAAGAATTAATTGAAGATAGAATCTGTTCTTGCCATTGATCTTTCTTCGGACTATTCTGCAATACTTGAGTTTATGATTTAAGCCGTATGTGATTAAATCGTTATCCGGGTCGATGATGCATGGTATTTCAAGACCAGACCAATAGAGGGCATTGTTCTTGAATATTAATCCGGTTTCGTTGTTTTTTCCTTCCAGAGAATCCATCTGGTTTTTTCCTTTGAATCTCACATTCTTTGCCATTCCAAATGCTTTTTTCTGGACGGCTTTGAAGGCTCTCGTTGCTAATTTCTGAGCAATATGAGCGTGGATATGTTCTTCCATCCAGCTATTCCTTATTCCAGTTGCATAATGTTGAATATCGTAATCGGTGAACCCTTCTTTCTTATTGAGTTCATTGAACGCTTTTGTTCGTTCTGGATTCTGTTTACCGTTAATGGTTTTCGGGAGTTTCTGGATTTCTTGATACTCTTTTGATTGTTGGATAAGTCCAAGTCGCTCCAAGGCTTCCCCTAAACATGCATGATACAACTGCCTTCCTGTATCCAGACGTACAAGTATAGTAGCTTCGTCAGCCGATGTGGTTTTTAAAGGCAGTTCTGTTATGAACGATGGAGTTTTTGATTTCATTGAGTATTCTGTTCCTGAATATATTTCTTGATCGTATCACTGCTAACATTTCCAGCGGTTGATACAAAATAAGAATGAGTCCATAGAGAGGGAAGTTTTAGAAGCTCAGGATACTCTTTTCTTAATAGATTTGAGCTTCTGCCCTTGAAGGCTTTGATAAGATTATGGATTAATATGTTCGGATGGGATGATACAAACAAATGCAAGTGGTCTGGCATGATCTCAAGGGCTAAGATTTCTATGTTCTTCTCTTTTGCTACCTCATTTATGATCTGCTCTAATCGTATTTTGATGTCCCCTACTAATACTTTCTTCCTTCGTTTCGGACACCAGATAAGATGGTAGTTTATAAGAAATACCTTGTTTCTTGAATGTTTATATTGCATATATAGAATTATTCATGACCGGAGGGAAGTTCATTATAAATTCGTTCGGGATCGTCGTATTTTTGTATCAATGATTCCATTTCTTTTTTACTTAATATCTCATACCCACAACAAGAACAGGATAAATAAGAACTTATCATCTCGTCGTCCGATTGTCTTTTAATCATCTCTTCATAATCATGTTTTGATTTTCCAAGCGATTTAGATAATTCGGTGCTACGGGCATAATGCCTTTGTCTTAAATATTCGGCGTACTCTGATTTTTTCGTTTTTATCACCTGAAATACGATAATGTTGTTGTTATGTATATAGTTATCTACTACCATAAAATGATGTAGTCGCTGATACTAAGGGGTTCGCTATCCCTACGGCTGAAGCCGGGGGCTTGCGCTCACCCCTTAACCCCACGATTTGTCATGAATCCAAGTCTCTGGACCCATCCTATTTCTATCAACAGTTCCATCAGGATAATACCAGTGATCGTTGCAGGTATCACTGATAAAAGATACTGTAAAGCCAGGAGCAGTGCGTCGAACCACATTATAGATTAATTGGATATGAGTTTTAATAAAGATGATACAGGATTATTGATAACCGCATAATAGAATTCCTCAGCTTAGAGAGTTAACTATATGCAAACAATCAACAGAAGATTTGGAATGCGAATATATTTATTCTAGGACACAGAGATAATAAAATGCTAAAATAGAAAGTAGATGAATTTTATAACTTGTATAGATGGAAGTTAAAATGAGCGATAAAGACAAGGATAAAAAAATAGAGACTACAGAAATATGGTGTCAAATATGTGGGGGTAGGATGGTAGAATACAAAGGAGTTTCTAGATGCCCAGTTTGCGAAATTAGTGAGGATACCGCCAGAAGATATTGATACGACCTTAGTAAAAAAAGTTTTTTGTTATCAATAGTATCTTCATCATCTCCTTTCACCTGTTAGTGCTTCAAAACCCGTTACAATATCGAGCAATTCCATAGTAATAGAAGCCTGGCGTTGACTATGAAATTGAGTATTCAGTTGTTTCAAACGATCTTCTATATTTTTCTCTGCTGCCTGCATTGAGGCAAGCCGACTGGCATTTTCGCTTGCAAGGGATTCAACGAAAGCACGGTACAATGAGAAAAAGAGATATTGGCGGATCAAAGAAGAAAACAACTGATCCCAATCCATGGTAAAGGTAGGCAAAGTGCGTGAGGGCCACTCTTTCTTTGCCAGGCCTTGAAGCCATTTAAGATCAAAAGGCAGAAGATAAAGCATATCGGGACGATATGAGGCTCCAGATGTTGGCTTGTTGTAAAAAAGAACAACCTGTTCAATCTCCCTTTCCAGGCGCCACTGTGCTATTTTAATCAATATCTGCTGCATGACCTGGGTAGTACCGGCATGGTTTCCAAAAAAGGAGAAACGTTGCTCAACTTGCTGTCCAGCCTCCTCAAGACGGGCAATTACACGCTCTCCTAAAGCTAATATTGCCCGATCTTCTTGCTTGATTTTAAGCTCATTCATTCTATCGATTGCGTAGTATGCAATTTGTTCATTAAACCTGCCGCAAAGTCCGTGGTCAGAACCAAAAATGATCGCTCCCAGACGATTTTTCTGTGCAGGTATAACTAATTCGATCTCTTTGGGCCTATTCCTTATAATGATTTGAAGTCCCATTTCAATAGTTCGATTATATTCGATAAGAGACTCCGCTGTTTCCCCATATTCACGAATGCTCACTGCAGCGAGGGCCTTCATTGTTTTGACCAGTGATTGCAATTCTCTGGCACTTTCGATCTTGTTCTTCAGTATTTCAAGTTGTTCCATCTGATCCCGGCTTCGATTTTATGGCGTTTTTGGACATATCCAGAAGCATCTCACGGTCGCCATTCTTGAGTTCTTCACCTGACTGAATTCGCGAATACAATTCAGGTAACTTTATTCCAACAGCTTTTCTAATCATCTTTTTCGCTTCAGTAATTTCATCAAGCGAAAGCTCATCAAAGATACCTGATGTTACTGCCAGGAGAATAGCAATCTGTTCCGGAACCGGGATAGGTTCATATTGAGGTTGTTTGAGAACCTCGCGGACATGCCGGCCGCGCTCAAGTATTTTGCGCGTTTCCTCATCAAGCCGGGTACCGAAACGGGCGAAGGTTTCCAGCTCCTCAAATTGGGAATAAGAAAGGCGTAAATCACCTGCAACCGCTCGATATGCAGGCAGCTGGGTTTTCCCGCCAACACGTGAGACGGATTTACCTACATCCACAGCTGGCAGAATTCCTTCTTCAAACAGCCTGGGGGAGAGATAAATCTGTCCATCAGTAATAGAGATAAGGTTTGTGGGGATATAGGAAGAAATATCCTGTGCCTGGGTTTCAATAACAGGCAGGGCTGTCAAAGAACCGCCGCCGAATTCTTTGCTAAGATGAGTGGAGCGTTCAAGCAGGCGAGAATGAATATAAAATATATCTCCTGGAAAAGCCTCTCTTCCCGGAGGACGCCGAAGCAGTAAAGAGAGTTCCCTGTAAGAGCGCGCGTGGCGGGTTAAATCATCATAAACGATTAAGACATCGCGCCCCATATCCATGAAATATTCGGCCATGGTGGTAGCTGCATATGGGGCTATAAAGTTCAGTCCTGGGGTGTCCTCGCCCGTGGCCACAACTACTATGCAATTTTTCATGGCATCAAATTTGTTCAAATCCGCGATTACCCTGGCTACAGATGAACTCTGCTGTCCGATAGCACAATAGACGCAGATCACGCCCTTATCCTTCTGGTTGATTATAGTATCCAGGGCAATAGCAGTCTTGCCAGTCTGGCGGTCACCAAGGATTAATTCACGCTGACCCCGACCAACTGGAATCAATGCATCCACTACCTGAATACCGGTCTGAAGGGGAACACTCACCGGAGCACGGTCCATGATTCCTGGTGCTTCATGCTCTATGGGTCTTTTTTCTAATGCACTGATAGTGCCGCGCTTGTCAAGTGGCCGGCCCATGGGATCGATCACACGGCCCAGGAGCATCTCACCTACAGGCACATCCATAACTCTTCCTGTGCGGTGAACCTCCTGTCCGGCCAAAATGCCTTCACTTTCATCCAGCAGAACAACCGCAACTTCTTCGGATTCCAGATTAAAGGTTAATCCCAGCCTGTTACCTGGAAAACTAATGAGTTCCTCAGACTTCACGTTTGGTAAACCCTGAATCCTGGCAATACCTTTGCCCAGAGACCATATTTTGCCGGTCTCCTGGAATCTCATTTTAGCACTGTGCTTTTCCAGTGAACGATCAAGAACTGTCAAAGTCTCATCCAGAACTGCCTGTAACTCTGTATCTTCTTTTTTTCCGGGCTTCATTTTCCTGATCCTTTCTCATTTATTTCAAGCTCTTCTGAAGCCTTGCCCTCAAGCACTATGGATAAACTCTCCTCCAGGCTGTCTAGATAACTATCCAGGCTCCATGTGATTCGCACACCGTAGGCGTCCAGTTCTACTCCGCAAATTAATTCCGGTGAGGTTTTGAACTGTAGATTGACATCATTATTAATTTGTTCCTGCAATGCCTCCTGAATGCTTCGACGCATCTCTTCCGGAATTTCAAATGCACTTTTTATAATGAGCTCCTGTTGTGGTTTTTGATGAAATTCTTTGATAGCCTTTTTCTCATCTTCTTCCATGTTCTTCAGGCGCCTGATGAAACTATTTACCATATGCTGTTCCAATTCTTCGTTTGCCAAATCGTGTAAAGCGCGGCGGGCTACGGTAAATATTTCTTCACTGGCGCGTCGGCGCAGATCAATAAGGAATGCATCTTTTTGACGCTCGATATCTTTATTCCATCTGGCTTTATTGTTATCAACCTCATCACGAGCCTTATTTGTCAAATCTTTACGCATAGCTTCGACCTCTTCTCTAATCTCTGCGGCCATTCCTTCACGCTTATCCAATAGTTCCTGTTCTTTTTTGTGGTAGGATTCTCCTTCCTGTTCAGCTTCTTTCCTCTTTTGTTCAGCCTCTTTTAATCGTGAAGCGATTCCTGTCTCCCGCTCGTTCATGACATCAATGATTCGTTTATACAGGAAATGCCTCAATAGGAGAACAAGGATTAAAAAGTTAATAATTTGGGCGCCTAAAGTAAGAAAATCGATCTGCACCACTATCCTCCTTTTGCCACTACATAACTCCAGAATGGATTGGCAAAAATCAGGATAATAGATATGACAAAACAGTAAATTGCGATTGATTCTATCATTGCCAGACCCACGAACAACGTTCGGGTGATCGTATTGGCCTCATCAGGCTGTTGCGCAATTGCGCTTAATGCCCTGGATAGTCCCCATGCTTCTCCGATTGCGGGACCGATTGAGCCGATAGCCATTGTCATTCCCGATATAACGATGGATGCAACTCCAATAGTGTCTATACTGGTCATTTCAAATTCCTCCTTTAAGATCTTCTTTATCTGATTGTTCTTTTCCCTCATAATTACGGGTTGCTGAGGCTATATAAACAGTAGCCAATATGGCAAAGATATATGCCTGGACAAGCCCGATCAGTAGTCCTAGCACCTGCAAAATAACGGGCACGAATAAAGGTGTAATCGAGAGCAAGATAGCTATAATCATGGTTCCGCTCATAATATTGCCGAATAATCGTACTGCCAGCGATAATGTACGGGATATTTCCCCTATAATATGGAAAGGCACCATGAATATTGAAGGCTGGCTATAGTGTTTGAGATAACCAACAAGACCCTGCTGTGAAATCCCGTATATGGGAACCGAGAAAAAAACACAGACAGCGAGTGCTGCTGTGGTGGAAAGAGATGCTGTGGGCGGATAATATCCAGGTACGATGCTAAGTAAATTGGAAACCGAAATAAATAAAAACAATGTACCTAAAAAAGGCAAATAGCGATCCGAATCTTGTAGAGTAATATCTCGTATTTGATCCCTGATGTATGTAACTACGATTTCAAGCAAATTCTGCCAGCGAGATAACGGTGGCTCTACTTTGAGCTTGCGCGTTGCCAGCCATGCTATGAGAACCACTAATACCATCACAAGCCAGGTAAAAACAATAGTTGCATTAAGGGAAAAAGGTCCCAATTTCCAGAATACGATCGCATCAGGGGTTATTTCCACCATTTTACACCCCCTTTATAAAATTCTTTTGACTTCTTGCCGGGGTTTAAGCTGCTAACCAGCACTAACTTTGCCAATATAAAACCTGCAAGACTTATCATCAATCCTTCGAGATGGCCAACTCCAACAATCAGGTAGAAAGAAAAAAGACAGACTGCGCTGCGTCCGAGGAAACTACCTAGGGTCAGGAGAACTAGCTGTTGAGTGGAGGGAAGTTGCTTTAATGTTAACCAGAGTCCGCCGAAGTAAAAAATTCCAAGACAAATGCCTGAGGCCAGGCTGAGTAGAAGTATAAAAAACTCAATCATCTTCTTGTTCCTCCTCGATCCTTCTTATCTCTTTTCTAACCCAGTAATAAGCATTAATACACCCGAACATCAGGCCAACGAATAAAAAGGTAAGTGTCCAGGAAATGCGGCCTGGCCACCTTTTATCGATCCAGATTCCCAGCCCTACGCCGATCAACGTCGGAACGGCTATCGACCATCCTACAGTGCCTATCATGCCCAGTCCCAGCCAGATGCCCCGGTCTTTTTTACGCCTTGCCTTTACTTTGCGGACTTCCTTCGTACCGATTTTCTCAATAAATTTTTTATGATTATTAATTCTAACCATGTCCCCTCTGTTGATAAAAACGCCGGGCGAAATCAAGCTCGAGCCTGGCGAGGATAGAACGGGTCTTCTTCTCTCGCTCATCTAAAATCCTGAACTCTTCCTCTACGGTCTGTTTCAATGTTCCCAGATTCTTACAGCAAACTGCTTTTCTTATTGAAACCATAACCTCATTGCCGCATTTGACTAAAATTCCTTCGTCAACTGCAAGAAACTCTTCTTCTTTATCGGCTTTAAAAGAAAGGATACCTGGAACCAGTGCTGCCACAAAATCAATATGGTGCGGCAGTATACAAAAAGAGCCATTTTCTGCTTCAGCAATTACCTTTGTCACATCCTTGTCAATGAGGACGCTAGTTGGAAGCAAAACTTTGAGTCTCATTTTTTAGCCTCATCGATCGTTCCAATCATGTAAAACGCCTTCTCCGGATAATCTGAGAACTCATCATTGAGAATACGTTCACATCCGTCAAGTGCATCTCCCAGCTTAACCATCTTACCTTTATGCCCTGTGAACTCTTCCGTGGTGAAAAATGGCTGGGTCAGGAACCGTTCCAGCCGTCGTGCGCGATGCACAATTAGCTGATCCTCCCGGGAGAGCTCCTCCAGCCCCAACATGGCAATAATATCTTTCAATTCCTCATACTCTGCTAAAGTCTTACGGATCTTCTGGGCTATACGGTAGTGCTTTTCTCCTACGATATGTGGGCTTAATATCTTGGAGTGAGATTGCAGGGGATCAATAGACGGATATAACCCCTGGCTTGACATTTTGCGGGAAAGGACGATGGAGGCAGACAGGTGACCGAAAGTATGCACTACTGCAGGATCAGTAAAGTCATCTGCCGGCACGTACACAGCCTGCACGGAGGTGATAGCACCTGTCTGGGTACTGCAAATCCGCTCTTCAAGTTCAGCCAGTTCTGTTGCAAGAGTGGGTTGATATCCGACCTGGGAAGGCAGCTGTCCCATGAGCCCTGAAACCTCAGCTCCTGCCTGAATAAAACGGAAGATATTGTCAATTAAGAGCAATACATCCTGCCTGGCGTCATCCCGGAAATATTCAGCCATGGTCAACGCAGCGTGTCCGACCCGAAACCTCGCGCCGGGTTGTTCATTCATCTGACCGAATACCATAATTGCCTTATCCAGCACCCCTACCTCTTTTGTCTCGCGATAAAGTTCCTCCCCTTCACGGCTGCGTTCACCGATTCCGCAGAAGATACTGATACCAGCATACTTGCCCGCCATATTATGGATCAGTTCCATAATTAAGACTGTCTTGCCAACACCCGCACCGCCTAACAGGCCGGCTTTGCCACCCCGTTCCAGCGGGGCGAGAACGTCGATCGCCTTTATACCTGTTTCGAAAATTTCAGAGGTAGTGATTTGCATATATAATGGCACAGGTGGCTGATGAATGGAACGCCATTCCTTTGCCTTGACTTTCTCTTTGTGGTCTATGGTAGAGCCAAATACATTGAAAACCCTTCCAAGCAATTGCTCTCCTACCGGTACCATGAGCGGCTTACCTGTATCAATTACCATAGAGCCCCTGGCCAAACCCTGGGTTGGCGTCAGGGCAATCCCGCGCACGACTTCGAGGTTAAGGTGGGTTAACACTTCAATCACGACCCTGCCATCGTCACCTGCTTTTAACTGGTTATGAATTTCAGGAAGCCGCTTTTGAAATTGTGCATCTATTACACTGCCCCGAATGGAAACTACTGTACCCCTATTTTCCTGGCTTAATTCCTGGTTCTCATCCATATTATTTATCTCTGTACTCTTAAGATAAATCAGCCTTTTATGTTCCCGATTGGCTTTTAGTTCAACAACCTTACTCGAAATCCCTGCAAGCTCCATCGTTTCAACTACCTCGGAGGTGTTCTTGAAGGCAAACCCGGCTTCTTCGGCAAGACCTGCCACAGAAACCGATTTGCCTATGATGGTACCATTTCGAACATATGATTTGTAACAGCTTTCACATCTTACATTCTGAATTATAAAATAATGGATTTTGAAACCTAAATACGTTATGGATTTAGGAAATTTTGTACTTTATACGAAAATTAACAGAAAGTAAAAGTGAATGCACGCAGACCTGGATTTTCTATATCTATCTCAAGCGTGTGTTTTTTTGAGCTATAACGGAAAATGATTTTCGTCCCGGGATTTCTATTTTCAGCAAATTCATCCTGGAAATTCCAGGTGCCTACCAGATACAGTATATTTGTATTGATTGGTTTCGGTTCGGAAAGATCCTGAATGCCAACCTCATTTGGATCCCAATTTCCAGGAAAGTATTCCTGGCCGCTCCGAAATAAGTTTCAGGGCTGGTTTTTATCTGCGAAGTGTTGGTCTTGTAAAATTAGTATATATAATAGTATCTACAAATACGCCTTGCTGCATTAAAATCATAGCAGGAGTGAGGTTTTATCAATGAATCATTCAAAATCAAGCGAAACCGTAACTCTGGGCGGCGGATGTTTCTGGTGCCTGGAGGCTATCTTCAAAGAACTGCGCGGTGTGGAGAAAGTAGTGCCAGGCTACTCAAGCGGTAGTGTTCCAGATCCGTCCTATCAACAGGTCTCTACCGGAAACACCGGCCATGCTGAGGCGATCCGGATCACGTTTGATCCCCAAATCATCTCTTTCAAAGAACTGATGGAGGTCTTTTTCACCATCCATGATCCCACCACATTAAATCGCCAGGGCGCTGATATAGGTACCCAATATCGCTCTGTGATATTCTACCATACGCTGGTGCAACAAGAAATTGCAAAAGAAGTAATTGCAGAGCTTGAAGAGGCAAAAATCTGGGAAGCACCCATCGTAACCGAGGTTACACAGTTCGTAGCGTTCTATCCTGCTGAGGAGTATCACCAGGATTACTTCGAACGCAATCCTCACCAGCCCTACTGCCGTGTAGTGATTGCTCCAAAGGTGGCAAAGTTTCGCAAACAATTTGATTTCTTACGCCAAAAGCCGACGCCAGGAGGGAATTAGAAAAAACCGGGAAAAACGTGACTGACTAAAACCAAGATTGGCAGTGATCCCGATAGTCATGCTTCTGATGCGATTAACGAGTAGATATCCATCAATGAATTCTGGACTGGTATTGGAACGAGACAATTTTGACCTGCATGAGTTCTATAACCGAACCATTGAGTTCAATGTAAACTATCTCTTCCAGAGGAGGTACTTCTACCTTCTGGCGCTGTTTAATTTTAAGACCCAGAATGCCTGTGTAGAAACCAAGGGTCCTCTCTATATTCCTGGGAATAATTTCTATATGATCAATTCTTTTAAACATAATTAGTCTCCTTGTAATTTGTTTCTTATAACGAGAAATTTTCAAATGATTTTCTTTCCGTTCTCATAAACATGTATGCATGTAGCCGGGCAGCTCTGTGCAGCCTCAATGTTGCAGCTCTCACAGGATATGCATAATGGTCTTTCAATCTCCACTTTAAACTTTGCCATAATATCACATCTTATTTGTTCAATTGAATTATTCGATCGGCAAAGTGTACATATTCCATTTTCTTTTCCTTTGTTGCCTGACTTTCCGGGTTTCATAGGCTACATTTCATAAAAAACAGCCATTTGTATTTGATTATACCAAAATGCTCATAGCCCACATATAGACTAAACAGAACCGTAGAAAAAATTGGTCTTTC
>CABEAN010000258.1_pt1 | contig 11421 bp, 8 predicted proteins | sample 3132371 | NCBI WGS metagenome assembly CABEAN01 (sample SAMEA5534343, study PRJEB31848) | metagenome | biome: tundra; feature: field; material: soil | place: USA | collected 2013-05 | depth 0.45 m | reverse complement strand
GGTGTAATCTTTCTTAACCGTCACTCGTCCGCTGTTGCCTTTACCGACGCTCAGATTGATTTTGCCAGAAAGCTTGGGACTTCAGTATCGCTTGCCATAGAAAACGCTCATCTTTTTGAAGAGCGCAAACTAATACAGGATGAACTGAGTAAATCGCATGATGATTTAGAAATACGTGTTCAGGAGAGAACAGCAGAACTGATGGAAGCCAATAAAGCGATTCAGGAATGGATTTCTAAACTGGAAGAGACCAACGTAGAATTGAAGGCTGAAATTGGGGAGCACAGGCATGCTGAGGAGCAGATACGAGAACAGGCATCACTTCTTGACAAAGCACAAGATGCTATTGGAGTCCGAGACCTAGAACATCGCCTCATCTACTGGAATAAAGGCGCACAGCATCTGTATGGATGGATGGCAGAGGAAGTCATAGGCAAAAATGCAGATGAGCTTCTGTATAAGGGAAAATCAACCAAGCTCATCGAAGCCGAAAAGAGCGTCATCGAGAAGGGAGAGTGGATAGGTGAATTGCATCAGATAACGAAATATGGTAACGAAATCATTGTTGAAAGCCGCTGGTCTCTGATTCGTGATAACGAAGGAAAACCAAAATCGATACTCATCATCAACACAGACATAACTGAGAAGAAAAAGTTTGAATTGCAGTTATTGCGTTCTCAAAGGATGGAAAGCATAGGCACACTTGCTGGCGGTATAGCACATGACCTCAATAATGTTTTGACGCCAATAATGCTATCCGTGGAAATGTTAAAAGAAGAATTCAAAGATGAACAGAGCCAGAAATTGCTTACTATCCTCGAAAAGAACTCTCACCGTGGGGCTAATTTAATAAAGCAAGTTATGTTATTTGCACGAGGAGTAGAGGGTGAACGCAAACCCCTTCAAACAAAACATATTATCATTGAAATTGAGAAGGTCATAAAAGAGACGTTTCCAAAGTATCTCGAAATCAGAACTGATATACAGAAAGACCTCTCCGACATCTCTGGAGATTCCACACAACTGCACCAAGTTCTGATGAACCTCTGTGTAAATGCCCGTGACGCAATGCCAGATGGTGGTATCTTAAGCATCTCTGCTGAGAATTTTTTAATTGATGAGAACTATGTACGAATGAATCCTGAAGCGAAAGTCGGTTCTTATGTTGTTATTACAGTCTCTGATACTGGAACTGGCATTCCTCCTGAAATAATGGATAGGATTTTTGAACCATTTTTCACAACAAAAGAGCAGGGTAAAGGCACAGGACTTGGTCTTTCGACATCCCTTGGAATAGTGAAAAGCCACGGCGGATTTATAAATGTGCATAGCGAGGTTAGAAAAGGAACGAAATTTTGTGTCTATTTGCCTGCTATTACAACAAATGAAGAGCAAAAAGCAATGGAGTTTCGTGAACTGCCATCAGGACATGGAGAATTGGTTCTCCTCGTTGATGACGAAGCCCCAATTCATGAAATTACGAGAGCGACACTGGAAGCATATGGATACAAAGTGATTACAGCCAGTGATGGGGCAGAGGCAGCATCCCTATACGCACAAAACATAGAAGAGACCAGGGTTGTTCTTATGGATATGGCGATGCCTAATATGGATGGACTGGCGAGCATTAGGGTAATACGTAAAATCAACCCTAACGTGAAGATTATAGCAGTAAGTGGATTAGCTGAGAAGAAGAAGCTTACTAAAGTTGCAGATATTAATGCAAATTCTTTCTTGCCAAAGCCTTACACTGCTGAGAAGTTGCTCAAAACCATACATGAGGTTTTAAGCGCCAAATAGGGGTTTTCAGAATAGAACCTTTCTTCAGTTTTCCAGCCACTCTTGCTTTTGCCTGCGCATCTCTAACTTATAGAGCAGCAGGACTATTTGGAAAGTTCGCTATGAACATAATCGCTCAATTGGAGAAACAACAGAGAAAAGTGGTTGTGTGGCGCAGGAAAAGATTGAATGGTTGAAGGAATTGGGGAAATAAATAGATATTTTCTGACTTTGGGTGATTTCTAAATGCGTATGGTCTCTACATCACGATTATTAGGTAAGATATTGTATCTTTACATAATTACCAACATGAATTTAAAATCTCCCCATGATGCGATATGTGGCACGATCTTAAGGTGTTTAAGGTTAGTTTGTATCCTGCCAGCGGGGGCTAGTTGCCACATGGTGAGATAATAGGTCTGTTCAACCTACAGTTAGATCAATGAGAGACAGGCGAATAATATACAACATATTAAAACATTTTATACATTTACAAAGTAAACTCATTATTTTATTTATATAATATTATATAAATATTTAAAAGAAGGATTTAAAACACTCCAATCGTATAATATTGGTATCAAAATTATTTGTAATAAGTTATACTTATCACTTAAATATGTTGTTAACTATGTGTTACCTTTGCATAAGATGCTATCATTCCAACAGGCGTGGATATCAAAAATATGATAAACCCGAACCAGCCTGTAAACATAAAGACCATAATTGCTAATCCTGCTAACACGGTTGCACACAAAATAGAATAATTGATCCTTGAAAGAAATCCCGAAATCCTGTCGCCAAGATAGATAGTAGTTAAATAGGAAATTGCAGAAACATAGATTATGACGATCAACAGGAGAATAATGATCGAATAATCCCATTCACTGACCTTCACCAGCTGGTCGATCGCGACCATTGCACCGCTTCTTGCTTTACCAATAATGAAAAGAGCGATCAGGCTAAATATCGCATTTGCGGTATTTGCGCTGCTTATTGAAACCATGAATTCCTTAGATGACATGCTATCCTTTTCCTCACTGACAAAAAGCCTTGCAAGAAGCGTGCCAACCGCTGATGATACGCCGGGAAGCCATGCAACGAAAGAACCTGCTGCTGTCCCTGTCATCATTCCCCGGATAATTCTCTTCCCGGGAAGAACGAACATGCAGTTCTTTTGCTGCGGCGGCAATTCGGTTTTTGTCATCAGGCTTATAACAAGCATAGAAGCGCCGAATAATCCCGAAAGTAGAGGCAAGAGAATTGATGGCTCACCGAATTCAAGGAGTGGCTGCATCAACACGGTGTTATCAAATGCAAATACTCCGAGTAACCCTGAAATAAAAAAGAGAAGAAGGGCATAGAACTTGAATTTTAGATGGACAAGCGATCCCTGGCCTTCCACGTATTCCCCATTTTCAGTATATATCATCAAAACGACTATCAAAACGAGGATCCATCCGATGTAAGCATTGAGAATTCCATATATTTTCAGGAAGAAATAAGCCATGGGAATCACCATTATCAAAGATACAATGACCGCCCCGGCGCTTCCGATAGCAGAAAGGCGTATTGCCTCAGCGCCTCTTCCTTCCATGAGGAGTACATGACCAGGTAAAACTGCAAGAGCAGTATCCGCTTCTGGCGCCCCAAGAAAAATTGAGGGAATAATGTCAAGAAAGGTGTGCGCTATCGAATTAGAAAGTATTATTACCGCAATATAGAATGGCGCAAAGCCCATGGTCGAAAGAAAAGGTGAAACTGCAACAAGTATTAAGGCGAAGTTATTTACATGGATCCCCGGGGTAAGACCTGAAATGATGCCAAGCAGGAAGCCAAACATTATTGATATGATCAGGATTGTCAGGGAGATTTCCATGGATTTCTCCTGAAAGCCTCTCTTAAACAAAAGGGTTATGTTTCCAGGTGTGATTTTAGCTTTGTGAAAATCGCAGTTACAAAACTTGAAGAAAAATCCGAAGGCCTTCATGAACTATTCAGGCGCTATGGACATGAAGCAGTAATAGTATCCACGATGCGTGCGGTCGACCCATCTGACCCGGGGCCGCTTCTGGGGTTATGTGATATGATATCAAAAGAAAAGATAGATATTCTTATTTTCACAAGCTCACTCGGTGTTGAGAAGCTTCTCGATAAGGTAAAGCCAGGACAAGAAATAAAAATCGTGAGCGTGGGGCCAAAAACCGCAAAGAAAGTGGAAGAATATGGATTAAAAAGTGAAGTCATTGAAAAATTCTCATCCGAGAATTTCGTGGATTACCTTGGCGAGATAAAAGATAAAACGATAGGTATCGCCCGTGCTGAAGTTCCGAACACTGAATTGGTAGTATCATTGGAGTCAAAAGGCGCTATTATCATCGAAGCCCCAGCATATCGGTTAGAGCCAGCCGGGAATAGTATTCTCGAAGTAATAAATGATGTTGAGACTGTGATCTTTACGAGCGCGAAATCCTTTGAACTTTCAGGATTCAGGCCGGAAGATGCAATAAAAATCAAATCAATAGCGATCGGGCCGAAAACTGCTGATGCGATGAGGAGAGCCGGGATACATCCGGATTTTGTGGGAAATGGAACGCTTGAAGATTGTCTTTCTTATTATGGCAGATAAAACAAAGGCGCTTTTAATAGCAGGGACAGGCAGTGGCGTTGGAAAAACCACGGTTGCAACAGGTCTTATGGCTGCCCTTAGCAAGAATCACAAAGTACAGCCTTTCAAGGTTGGTCCTGATTTTATCGATCCCGGTCATCATACGCAGATTTGCGGCCGCCCATCCAGGAATCTTGACAGCTTCATGATGGGAGAAAAAGGTGTGCTGGAAACATTCGCACGCGCATCGAGAGGTGCGGATTTTTGTATAATTGAAGGGGTCATGGGGTTATTTGATGGTCTTGATTCAACCGAGACCGCAAGTTCAGCCCATATCGCAAAAATCCTGAACGTCCCTGTTCTGCTTGTTATTAATGCACATGGGGTATCGCGAAGTATCGCCGCTATTGTAAAAGGTTTTTCTGAATTTGATCGCAGTGTCAACATTCAGGGAATAATACTCAATAATGCAGGAAGTGAAAGGCATGTTAAACTCATAAGTGATTCACTGCATAGCTCCGGGATCAAAATACCCGTCATCGGCGCGCTTCCAAGAAATAAAGATTTATCAATCCCGTCAAGGCATCTTGGTCTTCATATGGCCGGTGAAAAAAACCCGAAAATAACAGAAATGGCTATTTTTATTGAAAAGCATATTGATGTAGATTCCGTGAAAACAATCGCAGAGAATTTTAAAGCTATTGATATTGATTTTAAGGAATCAGGCTTAAGATTCAACGTAAAAATAGGCATCGCAAATGACAGCGCATTCTGTTTCTATTATCAGGATGCATTTGATGCCCTGAAAATGTCGGGAGCCCAGCTTGTCTTTTTTAGTCCGATGAGCGATGCGCTGCCGGAAGTTGATGGACTCTATCTTGGAGGAGGATATCCTGAATTATTTGCGAAAGAACTTGAAGCCTCAGGTACACGCCATGAGATAAAAAAAGCAGCCCAGGACGAGATGCCCATATATGGCGAATGCGGCGCGCTTTTGTATCTCTGTAACAGCCTTGAAACTGAGAGGACTTATAAAATGGCTGGAGTGCTTGGCGCAAACTCGAGGATGACAGGGAAGCTCCAGGCGTTGGGTTATACCGAAGCTGAAGCTGTTGTGGATTCTCCGAGGTCGAAAAAAGGCAAAATAATAATGGGGCATGAATTCCATTATTCCGTAACGGAATGCGACACTGATTCGCGTTTTGTGTATGAATTAAAGCGCGGAAAAGGTATTATTGAAGGCAAGGATGGATTAATGGAGAATAATGCAATGGCAAGTTATATTCATACGCATCCGGCTTCGAATTCCTTCGATGAGTTCCTGCGCCAATGTGATAAATATAAATCAAAATAAATCCGGATGCATGTTATGAAAAATCGTATTGCGAAGAAAATAGCTTTGGGAGTTCCACGATAAAAACAGCCCCACCGTCCGGAGTTTTTTCCATCCCGATACCGCCCCTGTGCAGCCTTACGATCCTTCTTGCAATTGCCAAACCCAGTCCTGAACCTTTTATACCATTCTTTTCCATCCCGCATAATATGTTAAAAACCATAGTTCTATCCGTGTCCATTAAACCTTCCCGGTCGATAATCCTGATCTTCCAGAAGACATTCCCCTCCTCACTGTTCACGATAATCCTTTTACTGCCAGGAGCATTTATTATTACATTCGATATAAGGCTGGTAAAGACTTCCTTGATAATCTTGTTTGCCCTGATGGGAATGCTCCTGGTTATATTATTCTCAATATCTATTCCCGCCTTTGAAGCGCAAGGACGGAGATTTTCGATTACCTCTTCTATTACCCCTTTTAAATCCATATTAATGAATTCAAGACTTTCAAGACTCTCTATCATAGGGAATTTCGTGGCGCTATCTATTAGTTCTGTGGCTTTGGCAAGTTTTCTCTCAACCATCTCGATGTAAGCCCTTTTCTCGGGCTGTTTCTCGCCTTCCTTCAGAAGTTCAATATAACCGTTTGCTGTTGCCAGGAGGTTCATAAGGTCGTGATTCATTACATCTATGAAAAGTTCCTTCATACAGTTGGATTCTTCAAGCATTCCGGCATATTTTTTAATTTCTTCCTCTGCACGTTTGAGCTCCGTGATATCTATCATTGAAACATGTCTTTTGGAATAATCTGTCTCATGACCGGGGGCCGCCGACCACTTCAGATAAACATGAATCACATCGCCAGCCATGGTTTTGACAACGTCCTCCCCTTCAAACTCTGTCCTTCCTTGCGCAATGGCTATGAGTTCTTCTTTGAACAGTTCATATGAATGTTCGGTGAATATATGCCCCAGGCTTTCCATGAGTTCTTTTTTGCCAAGCGCCCTGAATAGCGAAACAGTAGCCTTGTTCACATTCACAACTTTCACCATTTCAGTGCATCTGATAACTTCTTCATGGTTTGTTTCAAAATATTCTCTGAAATCTTCTACACCCTTACTCCTCAGGTCATCGATATGATTTTTGATATCCGAGCTGTCTTCTTCCCAGAGGGAGATTGGAGAATCCTCAAAAAGATTGCGGTATCTTTCTTCGCTTTCTCTCAGTGTTTCTTCAAAAAAGCGCCGCTCTGTCATATTCCTGATTATGCCTACCATGGCTATAGGCTCGCCTTTGCTGTTTTTGACCAGCGATGTGTTCAACCAGACAGGAAATTCCCAGCCGTTCCTGTGTTTTACCATGAGTTCCCCGACCCAGCATCCATACTTTTTTATGCAGGGTATGATTATATCCGCCGCAAAATTCTGGTCTACATTCATCTCGCTGACATGTTTTCTCCTGAACTCCTCGCCAGAAAAGCCATACATCCTTTCCACCGCTTTGTTGGAATATATAATATAGCCGTTCAGGTCGACTATCTGGACGCCATCAGGTGCTTCTTCCACAGCACTGGAAAGTAGTCTCAGCATCTCCTGCGCTTGTTTGCGATCTGTTATATCGCGCGCGGTAGTAAGAAGTAGTTTACTTCCACAAAGCTCTACCATATCCACATTCAGCAGGGCAGTATAAATTGTGCCATCCTTACGTTTGAGCCTCACTTCCCTGTCACGCACAATGCCATTCTCCCTCAAAGCTTTAAATAATTCCATGCGTTCCCCAGGTTCGGCGTAAGTAGCCCCAACACCTACTGATCTTAGCTCTTCAAGAGTGAAGCCCATCATCTTTTGTATACTCGGATTGGCATCAAGCACATTGCCTTCAAGGTCTGCTATTCCTATTCCCACCGGAGCAGCCTCAAATAATAAACGATACTTTTCATTTATAGTTGTTAAGTCAGCCTCAGGTTTTTCTCTTTTTCTCATGTTGCACTTAATATATCGTACTTTTTGGTAGATATATTATTTTACTCTCCAGATGAAAAGAAGTATTACATATTCGCTTTTTATTTCACCACAGTGCCCTTTTACAAATTAGGTGGTTCGGGCATGGTAGACGGTATAATTGGTGTAAGTATATAATTTATTGGACGATCGTATTTTTTCATAAAATAATGTCCTTATCCGGGCAATTTCTTTCCTCCAATGGATAAAACTATATACTCATCGACTGAAACTATTAATTATGACAATAAGTGAAACAGTGTGCCGCGAGAGCATTAATCATAGTCCTGCTATTACAATACCTGAGAACCAGAAATATGATCTGGCGTGTGTGAACTGCAAAACGGCTTATTTTAACGATCGCCTGAAATGTGATTCTGACAATGGGCTCCTGCGTACAAATTACCGAAACAAAAAACTTGAATTAAAAGATGTCCCGGGAATTGGGAAATTCCATGACTGGCTGCCTGTTAATGAGCTCATGATCACTGATTCAGGTCCGGTCACATACAGGAGCACGGAACTTGCGCGAAACCTTGGACTTACTAACCTTTTCATTGGTTTTAATGGCTACTGGCCAGAAAGGGGAGCTAATATAAGAACATGCAGTTTCAAGGAGCTGGAGGCTTTTCCAACGCTCACAAAATTCAAGAAATCGGGTAAATCCCTTGTTCTTGCTTCTGCCGGGAATACGGCGCGAGCTTTTGCTCATGTGTCTGCGATGACAGGTGTGGATGTCTATATTGTTGTTCCGGGAAGTGGGATATCAAGGATGTGGCTGCCTGAAGAGCCCACTGATTCAATTCATTTTATACAAATGGGTAATAATTGCGATTATACGGATTCCATACACCTTGCCGAAAGACTTTCTGCCGCGCCAGGTATGCAGGCTGAAGGCGGCGCAAGGAACGTTGCACGAAGAGATGGTATGGGAACAGTGATGCTTGATGCATCGGTTTTTATGAAACGGATACCAGACCATTATTTCCAGGCAATAGGAAGCGGAACAGGAGGAATAGCGGCATGGGAAGCGACACTGCGATTGCTTGAAGACGGAAGATTTGGTACAGCGCTCCCGGAACTTCATCTTTCCCAGAACCTTCCATTTGTGCCAATGTTCAATGCATGGGAAGCAGGGAGGCGCGAAATTATAAAAGATATTGATATGCCCGAGCCCAAGAAACTCATTCATGAGATGTATGCCGATATCCTTTCCAACAGGGAACCGCCGTATTCAGTACCCGGGGGCGTCTATGATGCTTTGTGTGAAACGAATGGCAGTATGTATGCGATTTCCAACAATGACGCGAAGAAAGGTGTAAATCTATTTGAAGAGCTTGAAGGCATTGATATATTCCCGCCTGCGGGAGTTGCCGTTGCCTCATTGATCGAAGCAATAGATGCCGGAAAAGTTAAAAAGGATGAATATATTCTATTAAATATCACCGGCGGTGGAGTAAAACGCGTTGAGCAGGATCATCATCTTTATAAGATCGAACCATCAGCACATGCTGAGAATGCGAATGTTCCCCTCGAAGAGATAATCTAATATTTTAGATAAACCTGAAAAACCGCAGATAAATGAACGCAGATACGCCTGAACGAAAAGTTGTCGATATACTTAAACAAAACAGTATCGATATTGCAGCCACACTTCCTTGTGACCGGATCAAGGCGTTACTTTTGCTTATTGCCCGAAACATCAGAACTATCCCGCTCACTCGTGAAGAGAACGGTATCGGGATTTGTGCGGGTGTTTATCTTGGCGGGGGTCGGCCTGTCATGGTCATCCAGAGCACAGGCATCGGCAACATGTTAAATGCGCTTTGTTCACTCAATCTTACTTATGACATCCCCATTCCGGTAATTGCAAGCTGGCGCGGTGTTTATAAAGAATCCATAGAAGCGCAACGGCAGCTTGGGAGGAGGTTGCCTGAGATCCTGGCAGCCTCAGGTATCAAGTTCACGATTATCGAATCGATCAAAGAAATTGATAAATTAGATGAAGCCATCAAAGAATCCTTCAGTAATTCCCGCCCTCATGTTATCCTGGTATCTCCTGCTGTATGGGAAGGTTATGCATGTGAAATTCCCGAACCTCTGGAAATATGTTCAAGGAGTGTCGATTTGGAATTCAGCATATCCATTAAAAAACCGGTATTGACAAGATACGAAGCGATCAAGAACATCGTGGAAACGATTGATGATACAGGCGATATTATCGTCGCCAACCTGGGTATCCCATCAAAGGAATTATTTGAGATAAGGGACAGGGAACTCAATTTTTATATGCTCGGTTCAATGGGGCTTGTTTCATCTATCGGCCTGGGTATTTCGATCATTCAAAAAAAACATGTTTATGTGATTGACGGGGATGGCAGCCTGCTCATGAACCCGAATGCCCTTATCAGCATTGGCGAATATCCAACTCCAAACCTGACAATTATTGCAATTGACAATGCATCATACGGCTCAACCGGGAACCAGGAGACATGTACGCAAAGCCTCATCGACCTGGAATTGTTCGCAAAAGCTAGCGGGATAAAGGATACAGTAAAAGCGCATTCGCTTGATGAATTAAGAGAAGCCCTGCTGCTAAAAGCACAATTCATTCATGTAATTGTAAAACCAGTTAATGTAAAGTGCAAAGAGATCCCCTTTTCTGCTAATGAAATAAAGAAAAGGTTCATGAGAGCCCTTGAGGCATGATTTTGCGCTTAATCAAATATTTTTTGAAATCGTTGGGGCATACGCGGATGGCAGGGTGCTGGAGGATGGGAAGCCGGACTTTGCAAAGATCGATCCGCTCATCCTAACGATGCCGGACAACCGCTACTGGACGTTAGGGAAGTATGCCGACGATGCGTGGAGTGCCGGAAAGAAGTCTCGTCATGATAATCACACGATAAACGTAAGATGTTATTTACCGATATCTTCAAACCACAGATCATGGTTTTTCTCAATATTTGACCTTTTGAGGCAAGAACCTTTGAGTTCTATCAAATATTATCTGATTATTATACTCTATCCTGGTTATCCTATGATAAGGAATATACACATCCTCCAAAATGCCTTGAAGAACAAGAAATGACTTGTCTATATTTTTGATCATGCCCCCATCTACCACTTTTATATTTCCCGGCGCGCCCCTATGGATATAATATATTCTGCATTTTGAAAGATCGAATCTCCATTTTATCTCGTTGAAAATATCCCTTGGATATTTCGACCTGAACATAAAATATTATCTGGTCACATAATATTTAAGAATAAGTATTGACCGGGAATCAATTACATAGCAATATAACCAATAAGATGCTGACTGATTTTCAAAATCTTGCACCTTCTCTCTATTCCGCGCCCGGCTCTTGATCAAACCGGAACCTGTAGATATCCCGGTGAGAATGCCGGTGACGGTAAGGGTTTGTCTCTTAACCTCTAACCCGGTCTCAAGCGGGACTATTTCCGAGTTGGAATTAAACAAGCAGGAAAATCAAGAAAAAAAATAGGAGTATATAAGAAAATTAAGTGCTCCAATGGGGAGAATTAAAGAATTTTATTATATATTGATGCGAGAGATGGGATTTGAACCCACGAATGCCTGCGCAATTGGATCTTAAGTCCAACTCCTTTGGCCGCTTGGATACCCTCGCACATTTTGCACCTTATTATACACAAGGTTTATATCTGTATTTACCA
>CABEAN010000252.1_pt1 | contig 11780 bp, 10 predicted proteins | sample 3132371 | NCBI WGS metagenome assembly CABEAN01 (sample SAMEA5534343, study PRJEB31848) | metagenome | biome: tundra; feature: field; material: soil | place: USA | collected 2013-05 | depth 0.45 m | reverse complement strand
CCCTACATGTTTCTGGGTCAATGAATACAGTTGAAGGGATAAAGGTAGCCGAAGATATAACCTTTCGGGAAAGTCAGAGCGATGCGTTATCAGACGTCGGACGAACTCATAGTAGCAATGAAAGTCAAACCAATGACAAACCGAACCTGTGCCGCAGGGTGCAGGGGGCGACGGTTCGAGGATAAAACTTGACTCAGTGAAGGGGTTCTAGTCTGGATAGAGTAGAGGTGAACAGCACGATAACACCATTCGGATTAAAAGAAGATACCAGAAAGGTATACACCACTGAAACGGTAGTGAAACGCTCTCTGGCGACAAATTCAAGGCATTTGCTCTCATACATAAAGTTTGGGATCAAAAGAACCTTGAGAAGGCATGGAAAAGCGTAAAAGCAAATAGAGGAAGTGCCGGAATCGATAACCTAACCATTGAACAATTCGAACAAAATCTACAACAGAATTTAGCCGAAATACAGAGACTGCTCAAAGAGAAACGCTATGAACTAAACCCGGTCTTAAGAGTGATGATCCCAAAAGACAACGGGAAGATGAGGAAACTTGGGATTCCTACAGTGAGAGACAGAGTAGTTCAGCAGGCATTAAAGAACGTACTTGAACCTATCTTTGAAGAAATATTCCTGCCCCAGAGCCATGGATATAGACCCAATACTGACGCACATGCGGCAGTCAGTAAAGGTGAAGCATTTCTTGAAAGAGGCTACCACTGGGTAGTGGATGCCGATATTGAGGGATTCTTCGACCATGTTGACCATAAAATAATGATGGATCTTGTATGCGAAAAAGTCGCAGACGGTAGAGTTCTTTCTCTCATAGAATCTTTCCTTAAAAGCGGAATAATGAATGAGGGTTTATTTGAAGAGAGTACCGAAGGTACTCCCCAAGGCGGAAATCTCAGTCCACTGCTGTCGAATATTTATCTAAATCATTTCGACAGAAGGATGGGCGATTATGGATATCTGCTGCTTCGATACGCCGATGACATCGTTATTTTCTGCAAATTTGAATCAGACGCACAAGATGCACTTAAACATGCAAAGGAGATTCTGGAAGGAGAGTTGAAATTGAAACTCAGTCCTGAGAAGACAAAAATAATACATGCAAGAAAGAAAGGGGTTGATTTCTCTTTCTTCGTTACTGAATGAATCCGTCTCCTGCAAAGGGAAAACCCAGACGAAAGCCGTGTACGGAAAAACCGTCCGCACGGTTTGATGAGGAGAGAGAGGTTGTTAAGATCTCTCTTTTACTCTACTAATCGAGTTAACGAAATAGCTTTCGGTATTTGGCAGCAAAAGGTTTAATAGCCGCTGAGTCCAACATAAAAGTAAGGGTTAGCGTATGCAAGAAACAAAAGATATTGGATTGCGGGGAATCCCGGTAGCTGATACAAAAATATGCGCCGTAGACGGCGAAAAAGGCAGACTGATATACAGGGGGTACAATATCGATGAACTCGCCCGATATTCATCTTTTGAAGAAACGGTCTATCTGCTGCTCTACGAGACACTTCCAACCAGGAAAGAGTTAGAAATATTTAAGGAAACATTGGCTTCTGAGAGACAACTTCCTGTGGGCATTATCAGGCACCTGAAAAAGAGGAAAAAAACAGCGAACACTATGGATGTACTCCAATCCGTAATACCAATGCTTGCAGATTTTGATAGCGAGGCAAGAATAGAGACTAAAGGAGTCAATATAGAAAAGTCAATCAAACTTATTGCCAAAACGGCAACGCTCGTTGCCTGCTGGGACAGGATCAGAAAGAATTTAGATATAACAAAACCAGATGAAAAACTCGGGCATGCGGCAAATTTCCTGTATATGTTGAATGGAGACATGCCAGATGAAGAGACTGCACGGGATTTTGATACCTGTCTGGTACTTCATGCCGAACACTCCTTTAATGCCTCTACTTTTACTGCGAGGGTGGTGGCATCGACACACGCCCATATGTATGCATGCGCCGGGGCTGCACTTGGTGCGCTTTCAGGCGAGCTTCACGGCGGTGCCAATACCCAGGTAATGAGAATGCTATTTGAAATTGACAATCCTGACAGGGTGGAGAAATGGATAAATGCAACATTGGATGCCGGAAAAAAGATTATGGGCATGGGACATGCGGTCTATAAGACGATGGATCCACGTGCAAAGATACTCTCCGGTATTTCAGAAAAACTGGCAGAAAGGACAGGAAATACTAAATGGTTCGAGTTATCCCGTAAAATTGAAAATATAACAAGAGCAGAATTTAAAAAGCGCAAAGGAAAAGAAATCTATCCAAATGTGGATTTTTACAGTCCTTCCATTTACTGTGTTATGGGAATTGATCCTGACATCTTTACCCCGGTATTTGCCATTTCAAGGATATCAGGATGGTGCGCGCACATTATCGAGGAAAAATTTGCCGAAGCGCAGCCAAAAGCTGTCATCTACAGGCCGGAAGCTGAGTATGTCGGGAGGTATTGCGGGCTTGAAGGGTGCAAGTACCTGTCTTTAGAGAAACGTGAATGATACAGCTGACGTTCCAGAATGTTTGTGTTAAATTGAAGGAGAACATGGGAAATGAGGTCAGAAACCATTACCCGGGATATTTTGCGTTTGTTATGGCAACCGGGATCGTTTCCATTGCATCTTATTTGCAGGGAATGCTTTCACTATCATTGTCGCTTTTTTTCATCAATAAAATGGCGTATGGAGTTCTGTGGTTCCTCACGCTGATTCGCCTGTTCCGCTACTTTCCTGAATTCGTTGCCGATCTAACATCTCACGTCCGTGGCCCGGAATTTTTTACACTGGTAGCAGGTACGTGTATTCTTGGGAACCAGTTCATACTTATTTCACATGATTTCACCACTGCATTTTCCCTCCTCATTTTAGGGCTCATTCTCTGGCTCATATTAATATACGGGTTCTTTACATCCGTGATTGTTCAGGAAGCAAAACCTTCTCTGGAAACAGGGATCCATGGGGGATGGTTAATTGTTGTCGTAGCCACTCAATCCGTCTCGATTCTTGGCACTTTAGTTGCCTCGGGATTTATTAGATGGCAGAAGCATTTCCTTTTTATCTCCCTGGTCATGTTCCTGGTTGGCTCCATGCTGTACCTGATTATCTTAACTCTTGTTTTTTACAGGCTCATGTTCTTTGAGCTTACTCCCGGAGCGTTCATACCTCTTTACTGGGTGGATATGGGCGCCGCAGCTATCACAGCTCTTGCAGGAGGAAGACTTATTCTTGCTTCCGGCGATTGGTCATTCCTTCAAGAGATCCTTCCTTTCCTTAAAGGATTTACCCTGTTCTTCTGGGCTACAGCAACGTGGTGGATCCCCCTCCTGTTAAGCCTGAGCGCTTGGCGCCACCTTTATAAACGGTTCCCTCTGAGCTATGACCCCCAGTACTGGAGCCTTGTATTTCCCCTGGGTATGTACACGACTAGCACATTCGTATTTGCTCAGGCTACAGGGCTGAACCTATTTTACCTTATTTCCAAATATTTTATCTATGCAGCCTTAATCGTATGGGCTGGGACTTTTATCGGGATGGTGAGAAGGATTGTGAATAAAGTTATTGAGCTTATTAAATAAACTACAATTAAAAATAAATAAGAGAGTTTTGCCATAAGTTTTATATTACATGTACTCCCATATTTAAATGGGAGTTAAAAAATTATGGTACTCCTGCCCCTTACGAACGCTTGATGCTTGGATACAGGTTTTGGTCATGTTGTCAAATAAAGTGATAGCAAAAGAACCGGGAAATGATAACCCGACCCAGCCCGAAACACTAAAAAAGGCATCATCAGCACCATCGACAGAAAACCTGGCGGCAAGGCATGACCGGGCACGCGCTCTCCTTGAGCGGGGGGCGCAGGCAGCAAGGCATGCTCTGGTTCTTGACCTTCTGGAAAAAGTACATGACCCTGTTGGTGAATACCCCTATAGGGGATGGGAAACACTACACCGTGAGCAGTGGAAATACGATTCTTTTGGCAGAACCACACATTCGATCAATTGCACAGGTTCCTGCACATGGAAGGTCTATGTCAGGAACAACATTGCATTCAAGGAGGAACAGTATGCCGATTATCCGGATATCAACTCAACCCTTCCCACCTACAATCCGAGAGGATGCCAGAAGGGCGCAAATTACAAAGAATATGTTTATGGTCCGCAGCGTGTGAAGTATCCCCTTATACGGACTGGTGAGCGGGGGGAAGGAAAATGGCGAAAAGCCTCATGGGAAGAGGCTCTGAATTACATTGCGGAAAGGATCGTTTCTGCTATATCCAATCATGGCCCTGATACAGTGACTTTCTATTCAGCCAATCCAGCAAAGTTCCTTGTTTCCTATGCCGCAGGCACGCGCCTGGCAAACCTCATCGGCGGCGTGGTATGCACTTTTTATGACTGGGTTTCCGACCTGCCGCCCGGCGAACCCATGACATGGGGTGTGCAAACCGATTCTTGCGAAGCAGCAGACTGGTTCAATTCAAAATATATCCTGATCTGGGGTTCAAACTTGCTCGAGACGCGGATTCCTGATGCTCATTTTGTGACCGCAGCACGAATGCATGGTACAAAGATAGTTTCTATTTCGACTGAATATAATCCCGTTTCGATACACGCGGATATATTCATCCCGGTAAAACCCGGAACTGACGGTGCACTGGCCCTTGGTATGGCAAATGTCATAGTGAACGAAAAATTATATGGCGAGAATTATCTAAAACAGTTCACAGACATGCCAATGCTTGTGAGGATTGATAATGGGAAGTTCCTCAGGGAAAACGAAATTGTATCCGATGGAAAGACTGGCAATTTCTATTTTTGGGACGATAGAACAAAAAAGGCTGTACTTGCCCCGGGTACGACCGGCTGTCATGATAAGACCCTGGTACTCGGCGCGATAAATCCATCCCTTGAAGGGACTTTCACAGCAGATACGCTTTCAGGAAAAGTAGAAGTAACAACGGTTTTCTCCCTGCTCAAAAAGAAACTTGAGGATTACGATCCTTCAACAGTTTCCCGCATTACAGGTGTGGACGACGGCCTTATCATTCTGATAGCCCGCGAATTCGCAAACACAAAACCTGCCAGGATCATCGCGGGAGCAGGTGTAAACCACTATTATCACAATGATCTCATAAACAGGAGCATGATCCTGCTTGCGGCCCTGACAGGTAATGTGGGCATCCCGGGCGGAGGCTTTGATCACTATGTTGGCCAGGAAAAATTCTGGTGCGAGGAAGGGTTTTTCAAACTTGCGTTTCCGCTTGGAAATGCAAAGCAGCGCTTTGTACCCACAACACTGTGGGCATATGTGCACTCAAACATCGAAGAAGATCCGGAAAGCCATGAACTCTGTCCGCGTCCAATTAGCGAATACATTCATGAAAGTGTGGAGAGAGGCTGGATGCCATTATATCCAAAAGGAACTCTTGACAATGGTAATACTCCGCACGTCCTTATCATATGGGGGGCAAACTTTCTTAACCAGGCCAAAGGGGCAGAATCTATCCTGGTCAATCTCTGGCCAAAGCTTGACCTCATAGTAGATATTGACTTTCGCATGAACACCACAGGTTTATATGCGGATGTGATACTGCCTTCTGCAAGTATGTTCGAGAAATGGGACCTGAGTACAACTGACCTTCATTCCTATATAAATCCATTCACTCCAATAATACCTCCGCAGCTTGACAGTAAAACAGACTGGCAGATATTTTCGCATCTTGCGCGTGCACTTTCGGACGCAAAATTCTCTTTCACAGATACATTGCCTGATGGTTCTATCACCAATCGTGACTTTTCAACGCTTGCAGATGATTTCACCGCAGGTGGGGCACTTTCCCCTGACAAAAACGCAGGGCAGTTCATCCTGGATAATTCATTGGAAACAAAAGGTATGGCCATGGATATGCTGAACGAGCAGCCCAGGCGTTTTATTGAAACAGATAAAGGTTGGACAAGCGATATAAAAAAAGGTGAAGCGTACTATGCTTTCCAGAGGATGTACGAATTGAAACTGCCCCTTAATACACTTACGGGACGGCAGCAGTTCTATATAGACCATGACTGGTTCCTGAAAGAGTTCCATGAGGAACTGCCTGTATACAAACCACCTGTGGACGGGAAAAAATACCCTCTTCGCTTTCTTACGCCACACGGGCGCTGGAGCATACATTCCTTATGGAGAGATTCAAAATACCAGCTGCGGTTGCAGAGGGGTTATCCGATAGTGTATTTAAATCCGAATGATGCTTTAGTCCGTGGACTTGCGGATAATGATCCTGTAGAGATATTCAACGACAACGGGACAATAACTGCACACATGTGCATTTCGCCGCGGATGCCGGAAGGCATGGCATTGATGTACCAGGGCTGGGAGCGTTATACATTTAAAAAAGGAGGCTTCCAGAGCCCCATGACTATCCGCATCAAGCCGACCCAGCTTGTCGGAGGTTATGGACAGCTTAATTTTAAGGCCAACTACTGGGGGCCTACGGGAAATCAGAAGGACACCCGCGTAGAGATTCGAAAATTCAAGGAGGATGTGTAATGCCTGTAAAAAGACAGATAAGGATGGTGGCTGACCTTAACAAGTGCCTCGGGTGCCATACCTGTACTATGGCGTGCAAGACCATGTGGACTGACAGGAACAGCGGGCAGATGCATATGTACTGGAATAATGTGGAAACCCGACCTGGCAAAGGTTACCCGAAGAACTGGGAAACCCAGGGAGGATGGTTTAATACAAAGGACAAAAGCAGCATCCTGCTTGCAAGTATTAACGAAGGCTACGGCGCGCCCTGGGAATATAACTATGGCGAGGTATTGAAAACCGATGGAGGAGATGCCTCAGCATCGGCATTGATTCCACAACCCGAACCTTCGGGAAATGCATATGCAAGCAACTGGGATGAGGATGTGGGCGATGGGACCTTCCCCAATTCCTATTATTTTTACCTGCCCCGCATATGCAACCATTGTAGCGACCCTCCATGCGTGGATGCCTGTCCGCGCCAGGCGGTCTATAAGCGCGATGAAGATGGTATCGTCCTTGTTGACCAGAAACGATGCAGGGGTTACCGCTACTGCATAAAAGGATGTCCCTATAAAAAAATATACTATAATCCTGAAGAAAAGATATCCCAGAAGTGCATTTTCTGTTATCCCAGGATCGAGCAGCATAAAGGTAACCTATGCGCGACCCAGTGCGTGGGGCGGATACATCATGTGGGTTTTGCAGATGACACGGAAAGCAGCGTTTATAAGCTCGTGAACACATGGAAAGTGGCTTTGCGGTTGCATCCTGAATTTAAAACCGAACCTAATGTATTTTACATTCCACCTCTTTCTCCGCCTGCTTATACAGAGGCAGGGAAGCTTACGGAAGATCCACGCATTCCTGTCGAGGTGCTGGCGAAATTGTTCGGTGACACGGCAGACCAGAGCATTGACCAGCGCGCAGAGCGAATAAGGGAGATATTTCGCATCATCCGGACTGAACGGGAAAAGGCGGCAAAAGGTGAAAGTTCGGAACTAATCGATATATTGCTCCCGCATTCAGAAGCGGATAGGATCCGGGTGTAATATGAACACAGATGCACCAAAAGTCATTACAGCAGTATATATATCAGGATCCATAGCTCTTGATCCGGCTGATCCTGTGTGGGCAGGTTCTCAGGAAACCACGATTGATTTTAGCAGGAGACTTAATGAAGCCGGTGCAAGAACCACATTCGTACCTGATGAGATCAGGCATGCAAAAGTGAAAGCAGTGCATAACGGAACTGATATTTTTTTCTTATATCAATGGAACGCTGTTACAAAAAATAATTCAGTAGCTGATTATCCCATCTTTGCAGACGCTTTTGCCATGGAGATCCCTCTTTTCACAGAAGATAGTCCTCTCTGGATGGGCGCCATGGACAAACCTGTGAACATCATATTCTGGAGAGCCGATCTGCCAGGGCCAGAAAATATTGTTGCCGGCGGAATTGGAACTCCTCAAATCAGTCCGGATGAGGCTTCCCAGAACATCAGGCATTACCAGAAATGGAATAATGGAACCTGGAACTTGATCATAACACGGCCGATGGCTCAAGCTTCAGAGAACCAGGTCTCCTTTATCCGGGGAAGAAATTACAGGGTGGCCTTTGCTAATTGGAAGGGTGGAGCGTATGCAGAAAGGGGTGGACATAAAATAGTTTCGCAGTGGCATAATCTTTCTATCCAGTGATAAATATGTCTCAGATGAATACCCATACAGATCCAATTATTCGTAGCAACCTGTACAAATTACTATCAATAGGCTTCCGTTATCCATATCCAGAAATCTTTAATACTTTCCAAAACGGAGAATTTCTGGATGAACTAATGTATAATATATCCTCAATTCCCAGGCTCAATGCCCTTATGCTGGAATACTTTCACATGGCAGAGCATCAGAAAGAAGATATGAAAGGAATGACTTTGGCTGAATTCGAGATAGAATTTACCCGAACATTCGACGCTGGCACACCCATTCCTTTATGTTCACCGTACGAGGGTCATTATTGCAAAAAGCCAAGGAGCATGGTCATGCTTGAGGTAAGCGATTTCTACAATTTTTTCGGCCTGCGCATGAGCCAGGAAGAAGGTAAACGTGAATTTCCCGACCATATCTGTGCAGAGCTTGAATTTCTTCATTTCCTGACATTCAGGGAAGAAGAAGCCCTAAGAGAAGATAAGGCAGAAGAACTCAAAGGATATCTTCTGGCGCAGAAGGATTTTCTGGAACGTCACCTGATTCAATGGATTCCCGAGTTTTGCCTTAAACTTCAAGATTCGACAAGTCTACCTTTCTATGCCCGGCTTGCTCGGATTACATCACGGTTTATCTCTTCTGAATTTGAACTGATGACTGCAAATTCACATAAGTTGTAATTGTCTATCCGTTTCTTGATGCCGATTATAGATTTCCGCGCAATCTTTCCGCATGCAATATTCTTTTTATTGCAAGCTGATATGCCGATTTTCTCATCCTGCAACTTTTTTCATCGCATAACAAACGCACCTCATTGAAGGCGGTTATCATGGTCTTTTTGAGCCTTTCCAGGACTTTATCCTCTTCCCAGTAATCATTATTAAGATTCTGTATCCATTCGAAATAGCTTACCACCACGCCTCCCGCGTTTGCCAGGGCATCGGGTATGAGTATTATTTTTTTGTCAAAAAATATATCGTCAGCTTCTTTTGTTGTGGGGGCATTTGCAAGTTCCAGGACGATTTTTGCCCTGACATTTTGTGCATTGTCCTTATTAAGCTGGTCCGAAAGTGCTGCAGGTATCAGGATATCGCATTCGCAGGTTAAGAGTTCCTCGTTTGTGATATTGATACTTCCCTTAAAATCAACAACGCTTCCTGTTCTCGCTTTATGCTCCATTACAGCCTTGATATCAAGACCGTCTTTATTTATTATGCCGCCTTTTGAATCACTTACTGCAATCACTTTATATCCTTTTTCATACAGGATGCGGGCGGCGTTTTCTCCCACGTTCCCGAATCCCTGTACTGCGATGCTGACCTCGAATTTATCCATATCCATCCTTTTCATCGCTTCTTCGAGCACATAGATCCCGCCAAGGGAAGTTGAATAACTCCTTGCTTTGCTCCCGCCCAGTTCAACCGGTTTCCCTGTCACTACTGCAAATACATGTTCTCCTTTTATCCGCTCATATTCATCGAGTATCCAGACCATGATCTTTTCATCAGTATAAACATCAGGAGCGGGAATATCGATAAATGGCCCGATGTGGTTCGCTATGGCACGTATATAGCCTCTTGTGACCTGCTCAAGCTCATTCCTGCTCAATCCCTTTGGATTCACAACCACGCCTCCTTTTGACCCCCCGAAGGGTATATTCACCACTGCGCATTTGAGCGCCATCAAAAAAGAGAGGTCTCTTACATGGTCAAGGGTCAAATCAGGGTGGAACCTGATACCTCCTTTAGCCGGGCCGCGGGCATCGTTATATTGCACCCTGAATCCCACGAACATTTTTATCTTCCCCGTGTCCATTCTCACCGGAAAATGTACTATAAAAGAACGCCTTGGCATATCCAGCAAATCGAGTTCTTCCCTGGACAGGCCAAGTTCTGAATATATTCCCTCGAGTTCACTTATGGCCAGTTTACAGAGATTCCTGTCATCAGCATGGATTCTTTCATGATTAGTTACTTCCAAAATATAGCCTCCTCTACATATGATTATGTTTAATTCATTTTCTCAAACATATCCTTGGCCGTTCCGCAAACGGGACAGACCCAGTCATCAGGCAAATCTTCAAAAGCAGTCCCCGGGTTGGCCCTGGGAGGGTCTCCAGCTTCAGGGTCGTATATATAGCCGCATACTGTGCATCGATATTTTTTCATTTCCTCACCACAGGAGTAAACATTATGCAATAATAAAAGGTTTGCTATGTGGTTTGAAAAAGAACCCGTTTCATCATTATTTTGTGCCTATAACTTCGCGTATGGTTTTTAGTAATCTCTCAGCAGTGTAAGGCTTTGGTAGGAAAGCATTTGTATTGTCTGCAACGTTTTTAAGTTTATCTTTCTCTGCCAGTCCGCTGACTGCAATAATTTTGATTTCAGGGTTAATTCTATGAATCGCCCTGATGCTCGCATGACCATCCATTACCGGCATCATCATATCCATAAGAATAACGTTAATTTTATCCTTATTTTGAGCATATAATGCTACTGCATCTGCACCATCATTGGCTGTAAGAACATTATACCCATATTCTTCCAATGTCGAGGCCGTAACCTCACGAATCGAGTCTTCGTCTTCAGCAACCATAACCAATTCTCCCTTCCCGATAGGCAATTCAAGCTGCTGTTCCTCTACATTTTTCATTTCGGTCTTAATTACTGGCAAATATACCCTGAACGTAGTTCCTTTTCCAACCTCGCTGTACACATTTATAAATCCGCCATGGCTTTTCACAATTGCAAGAGCTGTTGACAGGCCAAGTCCTGTTCCTTTACCAAATTCCTTTGTCGTGAAAAACGGTTCAAAAATTCTATCAAGTACCTCAGGGGGAATACCGATTCCAGTGTCTGAGACTGCAATTGAAATGTAAGAACCGACTTTAGCTTCAGTATGCATCTGTACATAAGTTTCATCAATAAAAAAATTTTCAGCAGAGATACTCAAAATACCGCCATCCGGCATAGCATCACGGGCGTTCACACACAGGTTCATTATTACCTGGTGCAGTTGTGTGGCATCTCCGGAGATTGTAAAGAGGTCTTTAGGTATATCTGTTCTAATTTCAATATTTCTTGGAAATGTTTCTTTTGCGATCTTCTCAATTTCACAGATAAGGTGTTTTGCCTGAAGAGGATTGCGTTCGCCTTCGACGCCCCGTGCGAATGACAGGACTTGCTTTATTAAATCTGCTGCGCGCTGTGAGTTCTTTTCAAGAATAGTAAGCAATTTCTGGCTCTGTTCATCTTTGAATTTTCCTTTTAACATTTCCACGGATAGCATCATTGGTGTCAGCACATTGTTAAGGTCATGCGCTATACCGCCTGCAAGAGTGCCTATGCTTTCCATTCGCTGTGCTCGTAATAACTGCGCTTCAAGCTTTTTCTTTTCAGTGATATCTTTGGCTATAACCTGACTTTCCGAGTTTCATAGGCTACATTTCTCAAAAAACAGCCTATAGTACTTGATTTTGATAAAATTCTAATAGCCTACATAAGGACTAAAAAA
>CABEAN010000251.1_pt1 | contig 11914 bp, 9 predicted proteins | sample 3132371 | NCBI WGS metagenome assembly CABEAN01 (sample SAMEA5534343, study PRJEB31848) | metagenome | biome: tundra; feature: field; material: soil | place: USA | collected 2013-05 | depth 0.45 m | reverse complement strand
CTAATAGCCTACATAAGGACTAAAAAAATCTATTCAAAATTTTTTATGTTTATCAATGCCGCATGTGTTTTTTCAAAAATTTTGAAATCTGTAGCCCTCAAAACTCGGAATCTCAGGTTATATCTCTCCCGATTATTGAAACGCCGTCATTCGTGGGATAGAGCCGAATCTCTAAGTCGTATTTCCGACCTCTGATAACATTCCCGGTTTCATATCGTATAGGCTGCCTGGTTTTAACGCACTCGCGGTAATAGCCAAATGCTCTTCTCGTAATCTCATTATCCCCGAAGACCTCGATCACTGTTTTTCCTAGAGCTTCGTTGGCGCTGATTCCTACTAGCTCCTCAGCTGCTCTGTTCCAGTAGGTGAACTTTAGGTTATGGTCTATCGCAGTGAATGTGTCAAGTATACTTTCGGTTAGAAGTTTGTACTTAGCCGCGCTCTCCTGTAGCGCCTCATCCGCCCGCTTGCGCTCGGTGATGTCGCGAATGTTGCCGTTTCGATAGAGCGGCCGGCCAGCGCTGTCTTTGACAAGGGATATGTGATTGGAAATCCAGCGGTAGTCGCCGTTTTTGGTCCGCTGACGGTACTCCATCTCTCCTTTGCCGGTATCCTCCAAGCACGCCAGCACCGCCCGCATAGCAGGCAAATCATCGGGGTGAATCATCGCCAGCGACGTCTCAAGATCCAGCGCCATTAATTCATCCGGTGAAAAGCCTAACACCGTTTCGGCAGACGGGCTGATGTACTCGTAACGGCCGGTTTGCACGTTCAGGCGATAAATGACATCTTGGGAATTGTCCAAGACTGAGCGGAAGCGCACCTCGCTTTCGCGCATCGCCTTCTCAACATGCTTGCGCTCGGTGATGTCGCGAAAGACCAGCACCACGCCAATGATCTTGCCGCCACAATCTCTTATCGGGGCACCGCTATCGTCAATTGGGACTTCGGTTCCATCCCTCCTTACCAGGATAGTGTGGTTGGCAAGACCGACAACGATCCCTTTTTTGAGCACCCTGCTGACAGGGTCTTCAACTTTCCGGCGGGTATACTCATTGATGATGTTGAAAACCTCAGTCACCGGTTTTTTCGAAGCCAGAGCGAGCGTCCAGCCGGTCAATGCTTCAGCTTCAGCGTTCATGAAAGTGATCCTGCCATCGATATCGGTGGAAATGACCGCATCGCCGATGCTACCCAGGGTGGTAGCCCAGAGCTGCTCGCTTTTCACTCGTTCTGCAGTTCGCTCCTCTACCCGTATCTCTAATTCATCGCGCGCCCTGCGCAGCTCATTCTGTATCCGCTTCTGCTCGGTCAAATCGGTGGCAACCAGATAGACGAACTTAGCATCATCCTTCTGCAAAGTGTTAAAGGAAAGTTGTGCAGGTACAAAAGTTCCATCTCCGGCCAGCAGGGTAATTTCTCCTTTGCTGCTTTTATGTCTTCCCTGCCGCAGTAATTCCCGGAATACTCTCTCATCGGCTGGCGCGATATAATGTACAATTCCGGTACCTATTAATGTTTCAAGGGGCGTTTTCAGTATACTGGCAAAGGAACTGTTGCAGTAAAGGATAGAATCATCTGCTGCCAGCATGGCAGCCCCCTCACCCATTTGTTCAATAAGGATGCGGTAGGGCTGCTCTGCTCCTTCCAGCGTGAAAACCTGATCGCCCTGCGGTGTTGAAACAACCAGTGCATCCACTTCGCCGCTGCGGATGGCGCGCAAAGTCTCTTCTGCTACTGTAAGTTGTGCCTGGAGTTTCTCAACTTGTGGCGACTCCTCCTTTGATTTAATTTTTTTCTTCATAAACTTTTATTTGGGCGTCTGTCCTGCAACATACTATCTCAACTCCCACATATCCGGTTCTGATTGCGGTTTTTCGGATTTTTGTCTTGTTGTTTGTTTTGTTTTATTCGATTGATTTTTCTTCTGAGGATTCCTCAAAGGACATAAAGACGCCGGGTTGGTTATATTGAGCTGCGCCTCGCACAAGAAATTCCATTGCTAACAATGTTTTTCCGCATCCTGCACTGCCACACACAAGCATCGGGCGCCCTTTTAGTAATCCAGTAATTTGAATCATGGATGTTAGAGACAGATGCAGGAAAGCAGAAGTTTTAGCCCCAATCTTCAGGAAGGTCTTCAAAAGTAGTTCCCGGTTTGGCCATGGACGGGTCTCCAGCTACCGGGTCTTATATATAATCGCATGTACATCGATATTTTTTTATTTCATCACCATATATCCTTTAATAAGACTATGAACACGAAGAATGACATTTACATGTTCCCTTTTTCGCCTTTCTGATTTTTTTGATGGTCATATATTTCACCTCAATGTATTCATGACAATAAATCCATATATAGTTTATCAAAAGGGATTTCATGGAGAGCACCGACGCAATCATTATAGGAGCAGGAGTGGGGGGACTATCAGCCGCAGCGTATCTTGCACAGGCGGGGCTGAAGGTGATCATGCTGGAGCAAGACCATTACATTGGCGGCACAGCTCATGTTTTTAAACGAAACGGTTTTACCTTTCCTGCAGGTCCCCAGTCATTCACAATGCCTTCCTGCATTATCGACTCTCTTTGCGAACTGGGGGTCATGGAACCGCCGTGTTTTACAAGGGACTGCTTTCAGGTCAGGCGGGGCGCCATGGACGTAATGATCTCTGAACCTCTGCGTAAAATTGCAGAGCAATTGATAAAATTTTTTCCGGAAGAACAGGAGGGAATAAGGACGGTGATTAATATTCTGGAAGAGCTGATAGCTGCCCTTGATGAATTGAAGCTGAAAGCATTCCTTGGAAAGGCCGTTAACAGCGCGGCACAGTCTCTAATCGGATCCTGGAGTGGGATATCAGCGAAGGAACTCATGGACAGCCGCCTACATAATGAGCATCTCAAGGATCTCCTTGGCAGCCAGGGAACAAGCGAAACCGAAATGTCGGTTGTGCTTCTGGCGCAGATGTGGAATTTTATGTCCGGAAAAGGGATCTGGTATCCTAAAGGCGGGATATCCAGGATCCTGGAACTCCTTGCAATGCGGGTGTGCGCCTTCGGAGGAGAGATAAGGCGGAAAAAGCGCGTGAAAAGCATCCTGGTACATGACGGGAGGGCAGTCGGGGTAGAACTTGGCGGTGGTAGAAAGATCAGATCCCATTATGTTATTTCAGATGCCGACTATAAAGAAACAATCCTGGAACTCCTACCGCATAATACGATAGCGGATAGTAAGCAGGAGGAAGTAATCCGAATGCCGCTCACATCCTCTAACTTCACCATTTTCCTGGGTGTGAAAAAAGAGCTGCTGGACCTTTCCACCTTCAGGGGACACCACCTTCTTGTGAAACTCAGGGAGGGGAAACCCATACCCTGGGAACAAAAGAGACCGTGTCCTGAAGATTTCCTGCAGGATGAGATCTGGATATCCTGGTGGTCAAGGCATGACCCGGAGCTTGCCCCGGCGGGATGTGAAGCGCTCATAATTAAAGTGGCAGCGCCATTTGATCACTTTACGTCATTTTCTGGAGATGATCGACGTTCTGAATCCTATTATTCGATGAAAGAAGAGATGGCAGACGCCCTTATGTCAGCAGCTTCGATGGTGGTGCCCGGGCTTCCCGAGGCCGTGGTGGTCCGGGAAGTGGCAACCCCCCTTACATATAAAGACAGGGGACACCGAAGCTCCGGGTCGGTGGCCGGATGGTCATGGCGATTCGGCGACTATCCGGGACTCCGGAGCTTCGCAGTCACTCCAGTTCCGGGATTACTCATGGTGGGATTGCAGTCCTTTACACGTCTTTTCTATGGCGGGATGGGGACAGCGCTATACAGCGGCAGGTATGCTGCTGACATCGTACTGTCAGGACTGAAATAGTAAAACAACAAATATAAAATTTATCAAAGAAAATATGATGGAAATAGAATGATTTCTTTATGCTACTCTTGCATCAAGTTCTCTACCTGTTCCATCATCTCATCTATGATTTCCAACCCTTTGTGCCAGAATCCGGGATCATCAAGTCGTATCCCGAAATCCTCTAGCAGTTTTGACGGCGAATCCTTCCCGCCAGAAGCCAGCAAACTTAAATATTCAGGGATAAAACTTTTTCCTTCTTCGCTGAACTTTTTATAAAGAGAAAGTACGAGCATTTGACCAAATGCATAAGCATATACATATCCTGGGGCCTCAAGAAAATGAGAAATATAGCTCCACCAGATATTGTAGTTTTCAGTAAGGGTGAGTGAGTCCCCGAACATTTCTTTCTGGGTACTGATCCACAGCTCTCCAAACCGCTCAGAAGACAACTCTCCTATGCTGCGTCTTTCTTTATGGATAGCATCCTCGAATCGGTTCATTGCTATCTGTCGGAACACTGTGGCGAAAATATCTTCCAGTCTACGGCAGAGAAGACTCAATTTCTCATCCCTGCTATCTGCCCTGTCAAGCAATGACCTGAACACAAGCATCTCACCGAAAACCGACGCGGTCTCTGCCATGATAAGTGGCGTCCGGCTGTTGAAGTAACCCTGGTTTCTGCCTGAAAGATACTGATGGACTCCGTGACCCAGTTCATGTGCTAAGGTCTGAACATCACGTTTGTTTCCGGAATAATTGACCATTACATACGGGTGCACATCAGGTGTACAGGGGTCGGAGAAAGCTCCGCCCCTTTTTCCGGGCATTACAGGGGCATGTATCCATCTGTCCTCAAAGAATTTTTTCGCAACATCAGCCATATCAGGGGAAAAATCATTGTATGCACAGAGAACGATCTCTTTACCTTCATCCCAGGGGATCATCTTTTCAGAAGAGACAGGTAGTGGTGCATACCTGTCATAATCGAACAATTCGTCCAATCCCAGCAGGTCTTTTTTCAACCTGTAATATCTCTGTGGGATGTCATATCTGCTTTTGACAGCATCTACAAGCGCCTTTACGACTTTTTCATCTATCTCGTTATCAAGATGCATGGAACTGATCCAGTCGGGGTATTTTCGTAATCTATCCGTGATCATCTTGTCTGCCAGGATAGTGTTGAAGATTTGTGTTAGTATATGAAGCTGGGATGCAAGTCCTCCGGTAAACTCCTTCTGTGCGATTATTCTTATCTGGCGGTCTGCGTTATAAAGGTCAGATAGCACTTCTTCTTGAGTCTTAGCTGTTCTCCCGAACTTTAATTTGGAGAGTACTTTTTCAAAGAGTTTGATCCAGCTACTGACACCTGCAGGTGATATATCCGAAAGGAGTTTTTCTTCTATCTCTGTCAAATGGTGGGGTCCATATTTCCTTAGTTTCTCTAAATAATGCCTGTATTTGACAATTACCGGGTTATTAAGCATTGGTAGTGCTATTTCATCTTCCAGCGATGCCCATTCCAGATCAAAGAACACGAGATCTTTCTCGAACTGGCTTGAAATTTCCTGGAACCTTTGCAAGAAAGCACCTGCCTCGGCATTGTTTGACTGTGTGACAAAATTAAGATAAGCGAATGAACCCAGCCGTGTGGTTTTCCGGGATAATTCTTCGTATTCGGTAATTGCACCGAGAAATTCGGCTATAGATATATTTTTTAATTTTCCTCTGTGTTTTGTTGAAAAAACAACGACTTTGTTTTTAATCGTTTCGATATCTTTTATAATATTCTTATCATTGGTATCCTGGTACAGATGAGTTAAATCCCAGGTTACATCCTCACTGCCTGATTTCTCTTTCATGTCTTTGTTCTTATTACCATCAAGTCAATCTTTACTTAACGTTCCAATAACAGGAAACCTCACGAGAACATCTGCTCCATGAGGAGACATGTATTCCAGATCATCTGTCAAATCTTTGCCAGCATTATGCATGTTTTCGTGCTCCCCATCCTCCCATCGAGGGCTTTTTGTGACATCATATACTTTTCCTTGATAGGCTATGAAAGCTTGAGCCCCATTTTCGCCATTGTTTTTGGCCAGTTCTTCCTTGTTGAATTCTTTCATCCTTTTAAAACCCCTGTATTTATTTTATATTATTTATAATTTTAGGAATCGCAATAAACGCGGATGAATGTAGATTTGTCCACTGGTTATCACGATCATTCCCACCTTCTGTATTTAAAACATGGAGAAAGGATTATAAATAATTTTCTCAGCAGTGCAGGTTTGACATCAGTTCAGCCCTGGATACGCTGACTAAAGAAAGCCTTATGGACATAAAGAGAATATTTATATAATAAAGAGTGTGAATGATTGTTCCAGAGATTTTTAGAATCATATATCCAGGTGTGCAATAATATTATAACTGAGGCTGCAAACTCAGTGCTGATGTTCGAGGCAGGAGAACAGGCAGCCTTTGAGATCAGGACTGGTAAGATAGATGATATTAATCAGGAATTTGAAAAAAGCGGTATCAGCATCACTATAGTAGTATCTGAAAAGAAAATTATTTTTCATATCGCCGGACTCCCATTAAAAGGTAATCAATGCAAATATTGCGATATACTAAGGGGGTTCTTTGGGGGATTGGCCAAAAAACATATAGACGCAAGATATTATTGTAAAAAAGGTTCGGAATGTATCATAGAAGGGGGGAATCAATGCATTTTCGTGGCGGAACTGATCGAATGAATGATATTTTGTTTTATGAAAGCATGTTGAGTGGGACTGATCGTAAAATTCGGGCTGATATATTCAAAGAAACATTTGGTGAAAACATTGATTATCAATAAAACTGTCTATTTGATATTGATTCTTGTTTCAGGAGTTAGTTATGCGTTTCTCATGAGTTTGCCTTTTAGCATAGCTTTTTTTTATCAGAAAGTTTTTAAAAAAAAAGCATTCCCTTATTTTTTCATAATATCTGGATTCTTATATATTATATCTTTTTTTATTTTTTCTCAGAATATATTCAGTGACATCGGAAGCGGATTTTTTGCAATAGGAGGAATTTTACTTGCTGCTGCGAGCATCAGGCTTTACATAGTAATGACAGGAGGCGATTGAGATCATACTGGATCTTGACTTTGTATTGCAATCGGTTGGTATATTTGGTATTGTTATTTTCTATATTGTTCTTGCAAAACTGAGTGCGCTGATGGGAAAGGGTCTGAGACTTGCATCATTTTATCTTTGGTATTATGTTGCATGTATCATTACTTTATTAACCATACCAATTGATCTATATTTACACCAGAGATATGAAACACCGCATTTGCCGGAGTCAGCTATTGATATACAGGGACTTTATTTTTCATTTCTTCTTTTGAGTAATGTTATTGTTATTCTTGTATCCTTCAAATACTGGTTGTGGCTAAAAGATGAATTACTTAACCAGAAGTGAGATATGAAGAATATTTCTATTATATATAAAATATCTATATTACTGTTAATTATAACCCTTGTGCCTCTGGCAATAATATCTTTTCTCATAGTGTCCGATCTGCCAGTTCTCAAAGATAGAATAGAAAATGCCAGTCAATCGCTATCAAAAGAAAGTGATAGCCATTTCCAGAATGTTGGAGATATTGCCATAAAAAACAGTAAAGACACCCTTGATGCCCAGTCAGAGAAGATAATAAGAATCAGGCTGCTTGAAATCTCAAAACAGATTTCAGAATTCTTAAGGAGTGCCCAAGAAGATACACTGCTGCTGGCAAGACAAAATCAGGATACGCAAATATATCTCACTTTTGTAAATACTAAAAAGAAGGCCGTCTGGTTTAACACGGATACCTATGATATGCTTCCGGTATATTCAGAAGTATCATTCATAGGAACTGACGGGGTGGAAAGAATCAAGATAAGAAACGGCTCCATCAGAAATGACTATGTAGACTTGAGTAATGATAGGAACCTGGAGTTCAAAGCACGGGCAACACCAGACGGCCCGGTGATAAACTATTTTAAGGAGGGGATGAAGCTCAAAGAAGGTGAGATATACGAAAGCCACATCGAGGGGAGGATATTAAACATAACAGAAGCCCATGCGGGCAATAAAAACCCAACAGGAAAATATGCTCACGGAGTCCAGAGATTTGTCACACCAGTTTATCGCAATGGAGAGAAAATTGGAATCCTAATGGTAGGACTTGATTCTATACATATCCTGGAGTATATGCAGCATATAAGGCCGCTGGATTACGAAAGACTTCCCCTGACTGACCTGCTTTCCGGAGATTATCTGGCGCTGCTTGATGATGAAGGTTGGCTGCTGCATCCGAAACAGTATTTCAGCAAAGGGTATGATAAGAACGGAGAGCTTGTCCCTCCGATAAGCGAAGATAATTTTGAGGAGTATAACAGGAGTGGGCTGTCTCCCATGCACATTCCAGGTTCGAAAATACTGTGGGGAAAAAGTGGGGATGAGTACATGAAACGAATCATGAATTCGCTCTATATTACCGGCGAAGATGGTTTTTTTAGCGAACAGGTGCTAGAAGGGAAGACAAAAGTTACGGTATGGGTTCCCATAACCTACGGGCGTGAATACGGTGACAGGGCAGTGAACATGAAACGAGGATACGGGTTTCTATTCGCTTCAAGTGAGTGGCCGGTATTTTATCAGTCCTCCGCAGTGCTTGGGGATCTAATTAAGAATGAAAGCGATAATCTCTCCAATGAACTGAAAGAAACTACCAGGGTACTCTCAGCCAATATCGATGAGAGTGTTCAGAGGATATTTAACAGAATTCCATACATCTTGATCCTGATTATCACTATGACGCTGATATTCGTGGGCGCCGGGATTTACTTGATCGTAAGACCTTTAAGGATGGTTACAGCCGGTGCAAAAGCTATTGGGGAGGGATGCCTTGATTGCAGGATAAACATCGCATCAAAGGATGAAATGGGGGAATTGGCAAACTCTTTTAATAATATGGCTTATGAATTGCAGAATAAGTCCTCAGAAATGAAGAAAAAAACCCAGGAACTAACTGCTCTCTATACAGTCGCAAAAACATTAAGTCGTTCCCTTGATCTGGATAAAATACTAAGAGATACGTTAAAGACCGTATTGCAGATAATGGGGGCGCAAGGCGGAGGGATATATCTTGTGGAGGAAGATGGAAGATACTTGAACTTGAAGGTACACGTTGGTCTTTCCCCTAAGTTTATTGAAGTTGTGAAAAAAATTGAATTCGGAACAGGCATTTCCGGGGAAGCCGCGAAATTGAAAAAACCGGTATCAATGGAAATATCCGGGTATCCAACTTCTTATCTTGTCCCATTGTTGCAGGAAGAAATGGTAAAATCGCTTGCCAGCGCGCCTCTTTTATACAAAGAGAAGATACTTGGCGCCATAAACATCATCTATCGCAGGCCATATTCTTTCTCACAGGAAGAACTTGACCTTTTTGGCTCAATTGCAAGCGAACTGGGGGTTGCAATCGAAAATTCCCGTTTATTCAGCGAATTAGAACGACACAATAAAATGCTTGATACTCTGTACGCAATTGAAAGTGTGGTAAGCAGGTCACTTGACCTTGAAGAGATATTCAATGTGGCACTATCAAAAGCACTTGAAGTGACAGAGACAGAGGCTGGCACATTGTATTCACTCGATGGAGACATCTTGCGCCTTGAGGCTTTTTCAGGGCTTTCCACTGAGTTCAAGGAAAACGCACTTTTCCGTAAAATGGGTGAAGGTATACCTGGAATTGCAGCACAATTAGAAAAACCAATAACTATAGATATTTCCCAGTTTCCAAGTCCTGGTTTGCTTCCTTATATAGAAAAGGAGGGGCTTGTTTCATTTATTGGAACCCCGCTAATGTCAAAGGGGAAGGTAGTTGGTGCAATGAGCCTGGGAACGAGTAAAAAAAGAATATTCACGAAAGAGGACCTTGATTTATTATTCTCAATCGGGAATGTCATAGGTATTGCGGCAGAAAATGCGAGGTTATACAAAGAATCCAGGGAAAACCTGCAAAAATTGCAGAAAGCTTACCAGGAATTGCAAACACTGGATAAAATGAAAGATGATTTGATATCAAACGTTTCACATGAATTGAAAACTCCCCTTATCTCTATAAAAGGATACGGGGAATTATTATATGATGAAAAACTGGGAGGACTTTCTGAAGAGCAAAAGAAGAGCCTTGAAGCTATTATCAGGAATGCTGATCGATTAACTCGTTTGATAAATTCGATATTGTTCATTAGTAAATTGCAGGCGGGAAAAATCGAATTCAAATTCGAATCTCTGGATATGAAAGAGATCCTGAAAATGTGCGTGGACGATTTCAAACGGATCATGGATAAAAAACAGATTCAACTTGAAATTGATATTCCGGAAATACCACATATTCTGGGAGATAAGGATAGATTTATAGAAGTAATAACCAATCTTCTTGAGAATGCGATAAAATTTACTCCCGATAGAGGAAATATCTCGATAAAAGCGCAATGTGAAGAAGAGTTTGTCCATATCATAGTATCAGATAACGGGATAGGGATTTCAACCGAGATATTGCCAAAACTGTTTACGCGATTTTATCAGGTTGATGCGTCAACTGCCAGGAAGTTTGGTGGAACAGGTCTTGGGCTTTACATTACAAAAAATATAATCGATGCCTTTAAAGGTAAAATATGGATTGAAAGCGAGGTAGGAAAGGGAACGACCGTCCATGTGCTGTTACCAGTTTCAAAAAATAATATAAAAATCAAATGAAGAAAAACGATGGGCAATTATTTACACGGGCAAAACATAATTGTTCATTGATGGGGACCTAATGAAAACATGAAAAATAATTCCTATATGACATTTTTGGTGATTTGAATGGTAAAAATCATGGTAGTGGATGATGAACCCGATACAGTGGATCTGATAAAACTGGTCCTTGAAACAGAAGGGTTTGAGGTTATATCAGCGTACAACGGCAAAGAGTGTCTTGAAAAACTCAAAACTGAGAAACCGGCATTAATTTTGTTGGATATCATGATGCCTATGATGGATGGTTGGGAAGTTTTTCATAGAATAAAAGAAGAATACCATGATATACCTGTGGCAATCTTGACTATCCGCGATCGTGACATCGATAAAATGTTGGGACTTCATGTCCTGAAAGCCGACGATTACATCACAAAACCATTCGGAAGACAGGAATTAGTTGACAGAGTAAGGAAAATAATTGAAATAAAGAGTTAATTGTTCAGGAACTGGCAAATAACATCCCATTCCAGCACGATGTGGGGACCAACATCAATGATCATGAGGCGTTGTGTGGGTTCCTGCGACTATATATTTACAGTCGCTCATTGCGATAAATGTAAAAACTTCATCCGGGCTCATATATACCGCATGTTCTTTTTTCAGAATGGTCTTAATTTCTTTATTCTCAAGCTTTGCATCCCCCGTTAAGAGCAACAATATTTCGTCATGGCCATTGGGTGCCATTTCTCTTTTCTCTCCACTGGATACCTCTCCATAAACAAGGTACACGCTGTGTTTTTGTATTTCCTGAGAACCAACAACATATTCTTTATATTTCTCTCTATAAAGGTCTCTGATATTGAACAATTTCACTAAAATCACTCATCCTTTTACTTTGAAGTAAAGACTTATAGGGTTTTTGGTTTTGTTTCTTGTCTTAAAATCAAGTTTTTCAGAAAATTCTACCTCCCTGAAACCAGCCGTTTTTAAAAATCCCCTTATTTCTTCAATAGTATATCCCCAGACTTCAAAATGCTGTTCAAATCCAAAATCAGGGAAAATACAGTCCATAATAATTATCCCTGTTTTTTCATCAATTTTTCTTTTCCAGATTATTCGGTTCTCATCCTTATCGGGAGTTATTACTTCCTGGAACGGTCTGGAATTTATCAATACGTCAAATAGAAATATTCCATCATCGTTAAGGCATCCTCTTATTTTTCGAATGACGTTTATCAAATTATCTTTTCTTATATGAGAAAGCACATTCCCAATGCTGTA
>CABEAN010000247.1_pt1 | contig 12017 bp, 10 predicted proteins | sample 3132371 | NCBI WGS metagenome assembly CABEAN01 (sample SAMEA5534343, study PRJEB31848) | metagenome | biome: tundra; feature: field; material: soil | place: USA | collected 2013-05 | depth 0.45 m | reverse complement strand
GAATCTCCACAACCACCATATCCATAACCATATCCAAAAGTGCAATCCTGAGATATTTTATTTACTACTTTCTCTGTACCTATATTTTTTATTTCCCAATTATTAACATTTACAAAAATTGAATAGGTACCCATATTCATGAAGGTAACGCCTACATTTTCTCCATATTTGTAGACCTTATTGCCAGTATATAAAATCGGTTTATCATGCCTTTTTCCTCTCAAGAATTCAACTGAAATCCCTTTCAGATTTTTCCTATCTTCCCCCTGATATATTTTTTGTATATATTTTCCCTCAGGCACATCATCGATATTCCATTCAAATGTATATTTTATACCAGGTCCTATTTTCAATAATTCTGCTGAAGAACGCTCCTGCGAAGTATATACATCTCTTCCTTTTTCATCTGATACTGTCAGGGAGTTGAGTACATACACTGGTTTATCTCCAATATTTTTGACTTCTAATCTTACACTGTCGTTTTGCTGATCTACATGTACATCCACGTTCGCAGATGCCATAGCAGGGAAAAGCATTAATATCAATAGCGCAACTGCTAACGGCGCCATTGACCATGTTTTTGCAATAAATCTGAATTTGTTTTTCATATATTATCCTCCCTATTTTAACGCCTCTAATTATTGTTTCTGATGTAGACAATTCCCATCATCAAAATAATCACAGTAATAAGTGATATTACTGAGTCTGTTAATCCAAATCCGGGAGACTTCTTTTGCTCTTCTTTTATAATCGATTCTATTACAGCTGTCTCATTCGAATTTTCCGTTATGTTAATAAAATTTGCAGTTTCATTAATTTCAATTGTATCTATTGTACTAACGGGATTGGCTATTGTCTTATTTGTAGAGATATTTGTGTCTATGTCGACTGCTAACGCATATGCATTTAATGTCGTTATTGATAATATCGCTAATATCGCTATTATCGATAACTTCATATTCATTTTGTTCATATTCTCTCTACTTCTCTGTGTTAATTTTAAACTAAGATACCTTACTATCGAGGTACACTTAAACATTATGGTACTTATAATCATCATCATCATAAATGACATGGAAAAAAAAGTAGTAAAACATAAATAAGAAATACCAATAAAGTTATTTACCTTCAGAAACATTATGATAATACTAATAGGGGTATTTTGGATGTCGAAAATTTCTTAAGAATTATTTTCACATCTGAGGATGAACCCGTATTAATAAAAATGGTTCAATAGATAAAAACATTGTGTGTAAGGGATGTAAATGAAAGAAGTTAGAAAATTAGTAATAGCATTGGCAGCGTTGGTGCTGCTTGTATCGTCTGCGGGTGCAGAGCCTATGGCAAATGGTTTTGGCGTGAATGACTCTTCCGGGGATCCAAATACATTCGTTAAAGTTCCTGTGAATATTTCAAATGTACATCATGAATCTATTGCTGGCATTGTTTTTGATATCAGTTTTGATTCGAGCGTCATAAATCTGACCAAAGATCGTGTTCAAAAAGGGGATCTGACTGCTGCATGGGATTTTGCAATTTTTAACCCGGAAAATGGTCGAATATCAATTGTATTAAATGATACGGGAACGGAAATCCCAATAGGTGGAAGCGGCTCAGTAGTTATACTTAATTTCAGCGTAGTTGGTGTTCCCGGAGCAACAAGCACTATGAATGTAAGTAGAATACAAATTAGTGGATTGGGAGGAGCTCTTGGAAATGCTTCAGCCGGGAACGGCACATTCACGATAACAACGCCAGTACTGGCAGGAATACCCATTATCACAAACTTTACTCCAACATCAGAAGTGATTGATGTCATTGGTGTCCCAACAAGAACATTTACAATAAATGTGAATCAGACCATTAATGTATCATGGCAGATAAACGGAACAGAGGTATCAAACGAGACGAATGTAAATAGCTCACTCTATTCTAATACCAGTGCAGCCCCTGGAATATGGAATGTATCTGCGTTTGTCCGGAATGCTAACGGGAGCGATATACGAACGTGGATCTGGAAAGTGACACAACCAACGATCGGAAATGGAAGTATCTCAGGCATGAAATTCAATGACTCAAATGGCAACGGAATAAAGGATACAGGAGAAAACGGCCTTGCAGGTTGGACTATCGTACTGACAGGAGGCAGCACTGCAACCATGACCACAGATGCAAATGGCAGCTATACCTTCAGCAACATGGCACAGGGCAACTATACCGTGGCAGAGGTCATAAAGCCAGACTGGAAGCAGACATTACCAGTAAATGGAACTTATGATATAACTATTTCAAGTGGAGAAAACCTGACCGGTATGGACTTCGGCAATTATTTGCCTGTGACGCCGCCAGTTGATGTTACTAAAGCTTTCCGCATAATCGAGAAAGAGTCCTTACACCCGGGAGAATCAACCAATATTACTGTTGATATCAGCAGCAATATAAGCCAGGCATTGTCACTTCATGAAATCATCCCTGCAGGATGGGATTTAATAAGAATCTCTGATGACGCAGATGCTTTCAAGAATAGCACCAGCGAGTCGATATGGTCCAATGTAAGCCCGGGAATTAACAAAACAGTTATCTATAGACTGACTGCGCCAGATAATGCCTCTATTGGAAAATATCACATTAACGGAACCATAAGCAGCGGAAGTGGAGTGATAGCAGTTGTACAGGGTGACAACACCATTATACTTAATCTCATTCCACCGCAGCCATCCGTGGTAAATGCTACACGCCAGATCGAGAAAGCATCCCTGCGCCCGGGTGAATCAACCAACATAACTATCAGGATAAGTAGCAATATGAACAAGGCTCTAGCTCTTCAGGAACTCATCCCCGGAGGATGGAATTTAACAAGAATTTCAGGCGATGCAGATGCTTTCAATAGCAGGACAAGCGAGTGGATATGGTTCAATGTAAGCCCGGGAATTAACAGAACAGTTATCTATAGACTAACTGCGCCAGATAATGCCTCTATTGGAACATATCACATTAACGGAACCATAAGCAGCAAAAGCGGAGTGATAGCAGTTGTACAGGGCGACAACAGCATTACATTTGATATTACAGCATTTTATAGGAGACTTGGCAGTGATACTAATAGAGTAGAGACCACGGACGTGTTAACCGCCACCGATGACTGGAGAAACAAAATAGCACCTGCGGGATTTGAACGCGCGATAACAACACAGGAGTTGCTTGCACTGATTGATGAATGGATATCGAGCTAGGCATAAACAATCAGGATAAGCTCAACAAATTTTTAGCACTGTCAAAAATTAGGGGTCTTACCCCTACTTCTTTCTCTTTTTCAATCCCTCGATCACAGTATCATACCTCTGGCATATCCTCTTAAGAACATCCATTTGCGCATTCTTATGAGTGGGTATCAGGATATCAGCTCCGCCGCTGATCTCCTTCCCTTCGCTCGATCTTCCGTAATCCGGAGCTATCTTTACGCCATCCCCTGATATCCCCAGTCCCATTTCGTTGATCATACGCGATACCATTTCTGTCTGGGGCATGACTTTTGCAGTAATAAAATTAGCTTTTTCGCTATAATCATCCTTTAATTCCGAAATGTATTGGATGCTCTCCTTTACTTTTCTCTTGCTACCATATTCGGCAAGGATATTGATGGAGTTGATAAGGTCTTCAAAAGTTGTTGCCTGGATCTCAATTATCCTTCCTTCAAAGATCTTGCCCACTCTTTCCTTATATGCTTTTGAAATTACAAGAACGCCCAGCTCCTGTATGCGGTCATGCTCCTCCTTCGAGGGCGTGTACGGGTTAATAAGATCATATTCTGCGATTCCGCAAAGCTCCATCAAAGATTCATACATGGGGCTTACACCGATCCCCTGCTTCCCAAGCCACTTATCAAGTCCCATTTTCTGCTCCCTGGCAAGTTCTACGATCTTTCGTTTTATAGATTCAGGATCGCCGGATTCAAGATTGAAATACTCTGCAAACCTCTGTGTGGTGGCAAGAAGCCGTGTTCTTCCCTGGCGGACTGCCGACACGAATCCGCTTTCTTCAAGTTCCCTCGCATGATCATAGGTCGCAGGACCTCTCCTCTTAACAAGTTCTGCTACGGTTATGGGCTGGTGATAAGCCACCATGGCAAGCGTTCGAAGCACAGGCGAGCGCAGCTCTTTAGGAGCAATGGATCTTACCTTTTGCGCAAATTCGGGTTTCACCTGCATTATAAACCTGCCATCCATGTCCTTTATCTCAATGGCGCTATCGCGCGCTATGTACTCTTGCGCCAATTGACGGAGCAACTCCCTGACATTCTTTTCCTTCACCAGGTTCTTGAGCCGTCCAATATCAAGGGGCTCGCCAGATGCAAAAAGCGCAGCTTCTAATATCTCCTTATCCCCGCTCATGATGCTGCCCTGCTTATGAAAAGTTCACCAAATATCTCTTCCTGTTCAAGCCATATTTCTTTTTTTGTAGCAAGGAACAAGATCGCAAGATAAGCCATTATCATTCCCGCCCTGTCAAGGGGAGAGGATAGTTCTGAAAATTTAATAGATTTTTGTTTTTCCAATAATTCATTTAATATTGACCTCATCTTCCCGATCCTGCTTTCTATATCTTCATCATGGGCCACCGAAAGAACATCCTCAAGAGTTGCCCTGATCTCATCCTTTTTATTGTCAACTCGATTGAGTCTCTTTTTTTCAAATGCTTCTGCCTTCTTTAATTCAGTCAATAATTCTTCAAGAGTTACCGGTCTTTTTGAATAACGGCGAAGAGGCATGGAAGGCACAGGATAATCGCTTATTTCAAAATTATCGGACTCAAGATCTATTTCCTCAGGAGGTTCTTCCACTTGAACCAATGCATTTGATTTCATGCGAAGCAATATCGAAGCATAAAGGAGTGTTCGCCCTGAAACGCGAAGATCCATTTTCTCAAGTTCATCTACTCTCTTTAAGAACTTATCGGTGAGTTCAACGATGTTGATATTCCATGGGTCGACTTCACCATTTTTGGCAAGATTTACCAGGATCTCAATTGGTTCTTCCAGTATATCCTCTTCTGGAATTACCTTCGTCTCTCGATCAGTCATATTCTGATGATAATAAGCATATAAAGCACATAAGCATTTTGTTAGATCGTGGTTCTAATTGGATATAACCATTAAATACCCCATCCATAAGCTTTATCCGTTTTTGTGTCAGATTGTCTGAACAGGTTCAAAAAAAAAATATCTGCAAAAAAGAAATGACCGATGAGAAAGTTGTAGCTTATATAAAAAAATGCCTTGACGCAGGAAGGATGGCAGAAGCAATAGATACATCCAAAGTCACAGGTGCGCCGCTTTCAAAAGAAGAACTCAATGGGTATATCCGGAAATATCTTGAGAATGGGTGGATGCAAAAAGCAATTGACGGAGCAAGAGCAGCAGGCATAGAACTTTCTAAAGATGTCCTTTCAGGATATGTTAATAAATATCTTGAGAAAGAAAAAATTTACTCGGCAGTGGATGCTTCAAGAATAATCGGTATGCCTCTTCCAAAGGAGAAGATCGCTATTATCGGAAAAGAGTGCCTGCGCAAAGGAAAGATCACGTCTGCTCTTGAAGCCTACAAGATCATTAAAGAAAAACCACCCGAAGAGGAGCTTATTATTTGCGGTAACATTTGTTTCAAAAACGGCTTGCTCTCGGATGGCCTGGAGGCATATAAGTTAGCTAATAAGACTCCGCCTGAAGATGAGCTGGTTATATGCGGTAACATGTGTTTCAATATCGGACAGATCACGCCCGGTCTTGAGGCTTACAAACTGGCAAATAAAACCCCTGCAAAAGAAATACTTCGTATATGCGGTGAAGCATGTCTTCTTGAAAAACGCACTGATGACGCAAGAAAAGCTTTTGTAGCAGCGCAGAAAGTTGAAGAAATGAATAATTCAAAAACCATCCAGGTCAGGGAAATATCTCTTGAGGAATTAAAAAATTCAAAAATTGATATATCAAGTAAAGGTTTTGGGCAAAAGGTATGTTCGGATTGTGGAAACAGGACTGGCATCAAGGAAAGATATTTTGAAGTATCAAGATGCCCTGAAACTAAAGAAGATGAAGAAGAGCTTGATAAACTCATGAAAATACAACATGGAATTGAGAATTTTATTGTTGAACTTGATGTTTTGGGGAATGGACGAGGATTGATCAATTCAAGCATATGCGGGAATTGCGGGTCGAAGGATGTTGTTTTAATTTCCGGTGATGCTATGGAGTATATAGAGATCAAAGCCGGGAAAAAGTAGAAAAACAATATTTATTTCTCCTCTCATACCTTTGTATAATTATGTTCCGGCACGATATAATCATAGTTGGGGGCGGACTTTCAGGATTACGCGCCGCTTTATCTGTAAAATCAGCTGATGTAGCCGTCATATCAAAAGTCCATCCCCTGCGTTCACATTCAATTGCTGCACAGGGTGGAATAAACGCTGTGCTGGCAACTAATGACAGATGCGAAGACCATGCCTTTGACACCATTAAAGGCAGTGATTATCTTGCTGACCAGGATGCCGTAGAGGTACTTTGCCAGGATGCGCCAGGGCGTGTCATTGAGATGGAACACTGGGGAACGCTTTTTTCAAGAACAGATGACGGCAGGATCGCCCAGCGTCCCTTCGGAGGAGCAGGATTTCCAAGAACTGTGTATGCAGAAGATAGGACAGGACACCACCTGCTGCATACCCTGTATGAACAGGCGCTCAAGAAGGGTATAAAGGTCTATGATGAATGGCTCATAACGCGCCTTGTTGTTGATAAAGGGAGATGTTGCGGCGTCACAGGATATAATATTCCAGATGGGATCATTGAGGGGTTCCAGGCAAAGGCCGTGATCTTTGCAACAGGAGGTTATGGAAGAATATACAAACATTCCACAAATTCAGTAATTAACACAGGGTCTGGCTGCGCCGTAGCATATCGGGCAGGAGCGCAGCTTGAAGATATGGAATTCGTGCAGTTCCATCCTACTACCCTTTTTGGCACCAATATCCTCATCACAGAAGGAGCGCGTGGTGAAGGAGGATTTCTTGTGAACAGGGACAAAGAGCGGTTCATGAAGCGATATTCACCGCATCAGCTTGACCTTTCGCCAAGAGATATCGTTGCGCGCTCCATTCAAACCGAAATAAATGAAGGCAGGGGATTTGAGGGTGGCTATGTTCACCTTGAACTCATGCATCTTGGGAAGGAGAAGATTTTTGAGCGCCTCCCGGGGATCAGGCAGATATCGATTGATTTTGCAAATATAGATCCTGTCGAAAAACCAATTCCGGTCAGGCCGGGGCAGCATTATTCCATGGGAGGCATCGCCTCAAATAAGGACTGTGAAACTTCGATTTCGGGATTCTATGTATGCGGGGAATGTTCCTGCATCAGTGTACATGGGGCGAACAGGCTTGGCGGTAACTCACTTCTTGAGACTCTTGTTTTCGGGAAGATAGCAGGAGAAAATGCGGAAAAATATGCAAATTCTCATGGGGAAAAAGAATTACTCGAAAAGGCAATCGAAGATGAAAAGAAAAAGATATCAGGATTATTAGAGCGTAAAGTTGGTGAGGAATTCTTCAGGATACGAGATGAAATCAAGACCATCCTTGATGAAAAATCAGGAATATTCCGGAAAGAGCAGGATCTGACAATTGCAGTTGATAAGATCAGGGAACTTAAAATGCGTTACGGGAATGTTTATGTCCGGAATAAAGGGACTATTTTTAACCAGGAACTTGTAAACGTTATAGAGCTTGAGGGAATGCTGGATGTTGCTGAAGCGATATGTTTGGGGGCAAAGGCCCGCAAGGAAAGCCGCGGTTCTCATTTTCGCCTGGATTATCCGATCAGGGATGATGACAATTGGCTGAAACACACGCTTATTACATTCACGCCAACTGGCGCGCAAATTGATTATAAACCTGTAAATATTAAGATGTTTCCGCCAAAACCGAGGCAATATTAAGAGATAATTATAAATATCTTTCCGTAGCAGCTTATTGTCATGAACGATTACTGGGGTATCCCTGAAAAGGAATACGAAATATCTATATTCCAATTCGCAACACAACAATTATCCGATAATGGTTATTGTGTCCTTAGCGAAAAGGTGGAAGTATGCAGCGGCGCAGGGGCTCTTACCTTGACTGCAATAATAAAAACAGACCGTGGACCCGTGGGATTATATATTCACGATGGTCCAAGGCAGCGAAAAAAAAGAGGAGCGCCCATTATCGAAGTGCTCAGGTTATTACCGGAAATGAAAAAAGTTGAAGCCCTCAGGAAATTCGTAATAACACATCAGGATGATTTTCATATAATCCTGGCGCCTGAAAATACGGATTTAAGAGATAAAGCGGAAAAAGAACTTCTTCAAATCTACTCTACGTTATATGATTCAAAAATAAGGGATCTTTATGAAACCGATCTTAGCAGTGCAGCAGATGTTTTAAGAGTACGGCTCAGGAAAGAATTTCAAGCGTACAGCCTTTCATGCTAATATTATATTCCAAACTTGATATTGATTTTGTCACCTACAAATAATGGTTTATTACCATATTTTTCCGGGATCAACTTTATCCTGGGTTCATTGAAAGATAAACAAAAGGCAATCCCGGAACATCTTACCGATCTATTTTCTTTTGTTATTTCAAAAAGAGAAACATGGGGGCGAAAAAATCCTTCCGGTTTGAGAATACCAAAGAAATGAGCATTTGAACTGATATAGCCATCAATAAACCCCCCATCAATTGCGAATCCTCCAATTATCCCACAGGTCTGGAATGGGGCACAGAGGATAGAATAGTGTTCATTTACCTCTTCAACAACACACACCAACTCCACTTTTTTTCCGTCCGGAAGGCTTCTCCACTCAATATCTGGCAAAAGTTCAAGACAATTCGATGCTCGCAAATAATCACGGGGATCCCTGACCTCGACATGCATTACAGGATCATTCCAGAAAATAAAATATCCATTCTTGATAAACGTTCCTATGCGTTCTCCAATTGATATTTCCTGGCCGATTGAAATGTCAGGTTTTATATGAATTATTTTAACCACATATTTTCCCTGCTGTATCGCTATAAGATATTCTTTTGAATTCCTGCCTTTAAAGGGAGTGGGCGTATCAAAACTGCGGATATCGATTATCTTCCCATCCACCGGAGAAAGCGCCGCACCCCCGAAACAGCCATAATAAATATCAACCGCACTGTTTGTCTTATGGGCTGCGTAAGGGCTTTTCATGAAGGAAAATCTTGAATTATCCGGTGCATAAATATTTACATCATCGTGCCCTGCAATTTTGTTCATTTAAACTCCGTGACATCCTCCCCGTGCTAAAGCAACGGGGCTTCCATTCTTACGTACTCGCATGTGGTTTTTCTCCTTTCATGTTCATCTGCGCTTTTAGCCAGTCATCTTGGCATCGAAAAGCTATATTGTATGCACCGTTTATATCGGCATCTTCTTTTGAATTACAGGAATGGCATAGGATATATGAACTATCGCTTAACCATTTCCTTGTTATCAATTTTGACCCACAGAAATGACATTCTTTTGATGTCCCGTATTCTTCTCTGAGTTTTGTTGGATAGCCGAGTTCTGCTCTTTTTAAGACAATATATTTTCGTTGTCTGCTGAACGACCATTTGCCAATACGTTTTCTTAGTTTTGGCATACCATTTCCTCTGAATTGGGTTTGTCCAAATGGTGCATTGCCAATGGCAATGTAGCTACCTTTTGTGGCTTCAGCTGTTTGAATTGCCAGACACCAATCATGGTACATTGCCACATCTGACCGTTTATGCCTGAGTTCTCTTAGTTTATCCCACATTTTCGCTTCCTGTAACGATGATATTATTTTATCATATTTATCAAGAAGTTCTCTTTTTGCTGCATCCAATATTAGCTCTTCACGAGGTATAGGCGTTTCCAGCAGTACGACTGCAAGGGATCGGTTAAGACCCTGATCTATACCTCCGATGGAACTTATTTGTTGGTCTTCAATCACTCTGGTTATGGTGATATGAACGTAATATTTCTTGTTTCGCTTAATGATTTCAAAATCATCTATCTTCTCTGCTGCTTTTAGCTGGTTAAGATGGTACCGTGACGGGTTTAACGGTATATCTATTGTTTTGCCTTTTTCAAGTGTTGAGATGTGTATCCACAGAGGCGATAGTTTGCCTTTTCCCTCCGTGACCTTTCCCGTTCTGGAATCAAGTCTGCATGGCGTTTTAGCTCTGAAATCAGGAGTTGATGGCTCTTTTTTGAGAACCTTCTCTAAATATTTCTGGCGTTTCTTCAACTCCTTGTCATCTCGTGCTGATACCACTCGTTTTTCTGCGGATGCTGCCTGTCGTTCCCATGTCCGATGCAGCTTATGATATGATTTCCATGTCCAGATTACTTTATCCCGGCATTGTTGTATGAAACCCGCTGATAGACCTGTTTTTTCAACTATATCACTATTCTTGATGAGTTTATCCAAAGTAGTCCTATCCAGATCGGTTGTTTCATCCATCAGACCGGATATTAACCTGATACCGTATGTGATTCTCGCAGTCAGTCTATCCAGTATCCCGATCTTGATTTTAGTTGTATCGTAATGAATGGGTATTCTGATTGTTTTTTGGAAGTTCATTTCGCAAACCTTGACAAGTCTTTATATTGTTTTATTCTTATTTAACCATGTCTATCCCTAAAAAATGCAAGCCTTGACAACTTCTTTTTTTGGGGATAGATTCAATTTATACAAGGGGGTATTATTCATCCCCATGCTAAAGCCGTGGGGTTTTCTCTCCCCCTCTACCCCCCGATTTCATAAGAACAGCACATTTTTTGTATCTCGATAATGTTCAAACCGATATCCTGTCCTATCCTGTATGCGCTTCTTGATGGCACAGCCATCCTGTCAATCCCGCTTAAAACCGCATACTTATCAAGCATCGAACGGTATCGTCCGCCAGGGCGCACGCAGCTCAATGACAGCGGCACATCAAATATTTCCCGCGCTTTTGTTATTACCTTTACCACATCCTCAATTCCAGGAGGCGCTGCACCTTGCGATGCTGTACCTTTTGTGGGTATGAATACAACTACAACGACCACTTCAGGATTGAATTTCCTGGCCATCTCAAGGGCTCGTATTTCCCCTTTTAATTCTCCGTTATGCAGTCCCACAATTATATGCGGGGCAAGCCGGATCCCGAAAGACGAAAGGTGCGATAATGTATTTTCATAATCCTGCACGGATGCGCAAAGCCCGAGGATATCATGTATGGTCTCATCATCCCCGATAACATCAACAAGCGCCATATCAAGATATTTTGAAAGCAGTTCTGCCTGTCCCCTGTTAACGATCCCGGTATGGGCGCTGATCTTAATATTTGCATCTTTTTTTATTTGTGCAATTTCATCAGCCTGCAAGTATGTGGGAACGCTTCCGTCAGGTAAACTTCCGCCGCTTAACAATATTCCATTAGCTCCCATGCCAGCCAGCCGAAGTGCGCACGAATGTAGTTTACCATTTGAGCCATCAAGCATGTGGCCAAGATAATGTGAATCGCAATGCTTGCATTTTAAAGAGCAGCGCTTGCCAGTCAATGATATAGGGGTAAAAGGCTCCCTGAAAAAAAGCAGGTCGCTGCCGAATAATTCCATCCTTCGGGTGAAGGATTTATGCATAGCATTTTTTGTCGCGTCGTCGATGTTGAGGGAATCTATCTGGGCGTAATATTTGTCAAGATGCATATCTTGCCTTATTGGATTTGCGATATAAAGAGATTATCAGGTGATTTCATGATAAAGTATAGAAATGTTGTGTTTTTGGAAAAGTGTTTTAGCTACATACTCCTGAATCTTGCCAACCCATAGCGTCAAGATTGTCTTGGGCCACTTTAACGTTTTCGCAAACAGAAGCCTCGTTTTTACAATTTTGCACGTAGTGCATATACACTACACAGGAAACTGGTGTTTGCCTTACATAGAA
>CABEAN010000239.1_pt1 | contig 12774 bp, 12 predicted proteins | sample 3132371 | NCBI WGS metagenome assembly CABEAN01 (sample SAMEA5534343, study PRJEB31848) | metagenome | biome: tundra; feature: field; material: soil | place: USA | collected 2013-05 | depth 0.45 m | reverse complement strand
ATTTATATTCTGTTAATGGAAATTAATAGTTAAGGAGTGATATTCCAATGCTAGAAACTATGGAAGAGAGAGTGAAATTATTAAAAGCAGGATTCGATGGAAAATCAATAGAAGAACTTTATATAAAATATAATAATATTAAAATATTGGGTGGTTTACAACATGAACTATTATTCCACAATAATTCCCGCATATCCGACAACAGCCGAGAAATCTCCAGTTGTATCGCCGCTCGTACTGTATTTGAGCAAAGTTGCTTTTGTTGCGCCAATTTCCTTTGAGACCGTAAGCATCGCAGCAATAGTCCCGTATCCACATACAGAGGCATTGCGCTCGTACAATTTCCGGTAAAAACCAGGCATATCCATATCAAGGATCGAATTTATGAAATAAGCATCATCCTCGCGCGCCACTTTATCTGGTTTATAATGGGAGAAATCACTTGAGGCTATAATTACTACTTTTTTATTCACCTTGCGCACAGCTTCGGCAAGTTCTGACCCAACGTCAAGGGCTGTTTCTTCATCCTGCATCCCCATGCAGATAGGAACTATTTTGAAATCGCTGAACCTGTGCTGGAGAAAAGGAAGCTGCACTTCTATTGAATGCTCGTACTTGTGAGCAGTTTCATCTGTATCAATGATCCTTTTGGGCAATGCCTTTATGAATTCATTATCTGAGCCCACCTCACCTAATGGAGTGCTCCAATTTTCAGATGAAACTGATACCGGAGAGCCATATCCTGTATGATTTGGTCCCAATATAACAAAAGTGTCAGCCTCTGGCAGCACTGAATATACATAAGCTGCCGTATTTCCGGAATAAATATAACCCGCGTGTGGAACCACGGCTCCCAAAACCTGTTTCTCATCAGCCGGTACACCTTCAAAACATCGGCTGATTTCCCGGTCCAGGTCGTTTTTATTGCGCGGGTAAAATTGTCCCGAAACCGCCGGAGCTCTCATTTTCTTAAAGTTCTGCTTCGAAATCCGCTACTGTGTGGGTTATAATGTCTCCTCTTTCCTCAAGTGTCTTCTTTGCAAGAAGCCAGTATATCAAAGCCAGTGCTTTCCTCCCTTTATTATTTGTTGGAATTACAAGGTCAACATTACCTAATGAATTGTTGGTATCGCACAGGCCAATTACTGGTATGCCGATATTAACTGCTTCGTTCACTGCCTGCATATCCCCTGCCGGATCGGTTACCACAAGAATATCAGGTTCTATGAATTTATGCAATTTCGGGTTTGTCATTGTACCCGGGATAAACCTTCCCGTTTCTGCTCTTGCGCCTATTACCTTTGCGAACATTTCCGAGGGATAATAACCATATTGTCTTGCAGATACGACCAGGATCTTTTGCGGGTCATATTTTGCAAGTAATTTTGCGGCAAGTCTTATTCTCTGATCGGTTGCCTGTATATCCAATACATATAAGCCATCAGTCCTGACGCGGTATACAAAGCGCATCATTTCCTTTGTTTTTTGTTGTGTGCCAATATGTATCCCTGCAGTCAGATATTCATCCTGCGGAATGATCGATTCATAACCAGTATCCTGTTTTACATCCTGTCTTACATCCTGTTTCAAATCAATAATATCTTCCATTTAAACCACACCTTATGAAGCCGTTTTTATTTCTTTTCCTTTTCTTTTCACTGTTATCGGGATTACTCCCTGTTCTAATTCTGCCATAGCCAAATCTATTGGCTCACCTTTATCAATAACTATCAAAACCGGTGCCCCAAGGGAAATCTGAAGCGCCCTTGCACCGATAAGTCGTGCACGCTCATATCGCGTTAGCTTAATTTCACTCACTAAATCACCTCAAAAATAACCTTAGTACCTTAAAGTTCAATGAATTCAATTGTTTATGCATATTTTTTTTCCCAGAGTCCCCCTGGGAGTGGTTCATGTTCTTTTCATTAGCCGTGTCCTGAGAAATGGGGTTGCTGAGATTTGAACTCAGGTCACAGCGTCCCGAACGCTATAGGATGGACCAGGCTACCCTACAACCCCTCCTTACTGGTACGGCGCCAGGAGGTCCACCAACTCTACATGGGTCAGCAGCATTCGCCTGCAGCAATATCGTTCGATTCCAAGATCAGTGAGGACTTTACCTGCGTCCTCGGTCTGGGATCGTTTCTTGTATTCATCCCATATGCTGGAGATAACTTTACCGCATGAAAAGCATCGTACCGGTATCATATTTCACCTATATGATTTCTGCCTTCTCTTTCTAGCTCCGCGACCGCCGAATTTCTTTGGCAGTTTATAACGGGTGTCGTTCACGAGCAGACTCCTGTCATACTGCGCCATAGCATCCCTTAGCGCCATATCGTTCGTCCATTCCACAAGACCTCTTGCGATAGCTGTACGAACGGCGCCTGCCTGGCCAAATATACCGCCTCCATGGACATTTATGTCAATATCGACCTGGGGGATGACATTGCTTGCAAAATCAAGAGGCTCTGACATTTTGAAACGGATCATTGCTGGTTCAAATATTTCTATAGGTTTCTTGTTTACTCTTACACGCCCCTTTCCTTCCCTTATGGTTGCCCGGGCAATTGCGGTTTTCCTTTTTCCTGATGAATTAACGATTTTCATATATAACACCTAAAATTTTGATCCTAATCTCTTGCTCAAGTCACCCAGCACCGTATAATTACTGGTGCTAAGACGTGTAATACTTGCGTCATTTATGGTGATCGCCTGTTCTTTACTGAGTTCAGGCGGAACGCCGATATAAACCCTTAACAGGTTATAAGCATCTCTGCCTGAGGTTTTCGTATGTGGGATCATACCCCTGATAGTCCTTGCCACTATCTGGTCCGGCCTTTTTGGAAAACGAGGGCCGAATTCCCGTGAACCGCGAGATACATAAGCCTTGTAACGATCGAATGTAGCATCTCTCCTGCCTGAGATGATCGCTTTTTCAGCGTTTATGATATTGACCTGTTCACCATTTAGTATTCGCCGTGCTATTGTGCTTGCCATTCTTCCCAGAATAAGATTATTTGCATCTATTACTGTCATGTTATCACCCGATTATTCTTACCCTGGAGCCTTCCGGGTTCTTGTTCATCAGTTCTTCTATTGAGAGGCATGAACCACCGGCTTCGATTATTTTGTTCCTTGCGCCTTCACTGAAACTTACAGCTGCAACAGTTAACTGATGATTCAATTCACCTGCGCCCAGGACCTTGCCTGGCACAAGTATCAAGTCTTTTTCTTTTGTGTACCGGTTGAGCCTGCTGAGATTAACTTCAGTAGCATTTCTTGTGGGGCGCTCAAGCCTTATCGCAATATCACGCCAGAGTGGAACCTCTTTGTTCCTGGATTGTTCTTTAAGACCCGAAATAAGGTCTAGCAATCTTTCATTTGTCTTGTAATTATTTTTCATTCTTTTCCTCCGTAAGATCATTTAAGATCCGACTCATGCATACCTCACAAGGCTTTACTGCATTCGAATTGTTTCAATTCATACGCCGCAGGCCAAAACCTGCTACGGTTAATATCGAACCAATAGAATTTGGTTCAGGTTGCCTTAATTCCTTTTTAAATACATAAACTTACCTATCCCAAGACTTAATATAATCAAAACCAATAATGCGGGTTAAGGTGACTGAATGGACGAACTAATGGAGAAACTTTTAAAACTTCAGTCTGATTATTTTAAACGCAGGCGATTGCTTTTTATTTTGGATTTAATATCCATTTTCGCTGTTTTTTATGCAATTCTTATTTTTTCGATTGAACTTTTCCTAAAGGATTCATCCTTTGTTCCAAAAATAATTCCTACAGAAATCATTCCCCCTATTTTGGCATTTATTATCGCCATAATAGGGGCTTTTTTGCTGCATAAAAACGATCATAAAATCAAATTTAATTTTTTAGTTGAAGATAAGTATCCTGAACTCAAGGAAAAACTCAGGACTGCTTATGATAACATCTCTGAAACCAATGTAATTGTAGAATCACTAAAAAGTCTGGTTCTGAGTGCCCTGACAGTCGTTTCAGCTTCTAAATTAATAGCCGCAAGTGTTGTAATCACAAGGATAATTTTGGTGATAATATTTATTTCCGGAGCGACGTTCATTTCATTAAATCCTGAATACAGGATCCCGCCTGATACCATTGCCAATAATTTCAAGAATTTAACAGGCATAGGAAATGAAGTTACGAATATAACTATCGGCGACATCACTGGCCGCCCTGAGAATAGTGATGTCATTGGAGCAAACGGGTCAGGGGACATTTTCGGAAAACCAAAGATCGCATCCATTGAAGGAAAGAATATTGACCTGACCTTATATACAGGAATGGATACAGGGTTTGATGTGAAGGATACGAGCCAGACCAGTAACCAGTTCATCACATCAGCGGCATTCCCGGTTGATGCCCTTGGTTCCAATGTTTCTGATGGCGGTTACAGTATGCTGATGAAAAAAACAGAAACTGAAAAGATGCTTATTAATAAATATGCAGTCGAAAGGAGTAAAATATGAAAGAGGTTAATACATGAGTAACGAGACATATACGAGTTCGACAAGGATTTTCAAAGAGCTTCTTGACGAGATAGGCAAAGTGGTCGTGGGCCAGCATGAAGCGGTTGAACAGATGATGATAGCGATCCTGTGCAACAGCCATGCGCTTGTTGAGAGCAATCCCGGTCTGGCTAAAACACTTACTATCAGCACAATTTCAAAAGCGCTTGACCTTAAATTTAACAGGATACAGTGCACGCCGGATCTTATGCCCTCGGATATCACAGGCACGTATATTATCGAGGATATTGGCGGGAAGAAACAGTACAGGTTTGAACCAGGACCAGTGTTTGCCAATATCGTTCTTGCTGATGAGATTAACAGGGCATCGCCAAAGACGCAAAGCGCCATGCTTGAAGCAATGCAGGAAAAACAGGTAACAGTGGGCAACAAGACCTACCTGCTGGATAAGCCATTCTTTATTCTTGCCACCCAGAACCCCATCGAGATGGAAGGCACATATCCTCTTCCTGAAGCGCAGCTTGACCGATTCCTCCTTAAGATCTTAATGGACTATCCTACATTTGAAGATGAGAATGAGATCGTTAACAGGTACACTAAGAATATTGTTCCAGCCGTAAACAGCGTAGTCTCAAAAACGCAAGTTCTCGAACTCCAGAAGCTCACGCGTGATGTTCCCATAGCTGAAGATATCAAGACCAGGGCTATTAAGATCGTTATAGCTACACGGGGAAAGAACGAGCATATTGAATACGGCGCATCGCCAAGGGCTTCGATCGGTATAATACTAGCCGCAAAAGCGCGCTCACTTATGAAAGGCAGGAATTATGTAAGCAAGGAAGATATTGATACTATGGCATATCCGGTGCTTCGCCACCGTGTCATATTGACATTTGAGTCCGAACGCAAAGGGATGACGACAGATCAGGTAATCTCAGATATTCTCAAAAACGTGAAATAGATGATCGATACTTCGTTCTTCAAAGAGCTTGACCGCTTCTCATTCATGGTGCGAAAACGCGTATCCACTGCATACAGCGGAAGCAGGCGCTCTATACTGAAAGGCAGGGGAATGGAGCCTGTAAGCTATCGTGAATACACTCAGGGAGACGATTTTAAGACCATAGACTGGAAAGTTTACGGGCGAACTGAAAAACTTTATGTAAAGGAATTCGAAGAAGAAAAAAGCCTGACCACCCACATACTGCTTGATACCAGCAAGAGTATGGATTTTCGGAATAAATTCGAATATGCAGCGATGATGGCGCTTGGATTTGCATATCTTGTAACCAAGGATAATGAGAAATTCGCGGTTGCAACGTTTGGTGAAGAAATAAATATCACAAAACCCAAAAGAGGAAGAAAATATCTTTCCCTTACGATTGATCTTCTTAACAGCGCCCAGCTTATTGGAAAAACACGTTTTGATTATTGCATGGAAAAATATGCAAGCGTTATAAAATCAAGGTCACTCGTTTTTATAATATCTGATTTTATGACGGATGTAGAAGCGATCAGGAACTCAATATTCAGGCTCGGGGATAATGAACTCGTGCTTATCCAGGTGCTTGACCCCCTGGAGAAAAGCCTTGACCTTGGCGGAGAAGCAAAATTGATCGATCTTGAGACCGATGCAAAAATGGATATATATACAAGCCCAAGGCTTCGCGCTGAATACCATAAGAGGCTGAATGACCATATTGCAAAGATCAAGGAAACCTGTATAACCGTAGGGGCTGATTTTCATACGGTCACTACCGATAAACCTGTCTTTGATTCAATTTTCGAAGTTGTGAACAGTAGAGAAGCGGGGATAAAATAGGGAGGAAAAAGATATGATTCACTTTAATGGAGAAAAATTTTTAACTGCATATTAGAGGTACAAAATGGCTCTCCTTGATTCATTCTACGCAAATCCGATGCAGTTCGCAAATGAGGCCGGACTTTATGCGCTTTTATCTATTATTCCCCTTATCATAATTTATCTTCTCAGGCCACGGGCAAAAAAAATAAAGATCCCTTCTGTAATGTTCCTTCTTGACATTGAAAAGAAGAAACGTCTTAATATTTTCAGGAAATTCCTGAAAGACCCGCTCTTTCTCATTCAGCTCCTTGCTCTAATTATCATTTCACTTGCAATTGCCGCGCCATTCATTATGGCGAACGAGGAAGCAGGCGGCGGGTCAACTGTCATAATCCTTGACGCCTCAGGAAGTATGCAGGCAGACGGAAGATTCACAAAAGCAGTTGATGAGGCAAATAAATTCTTAAGCGCCAAAAATACTATCATTCTTGGAGAGAGTATTCCTGTAATGGTAATGAGAGAAGCCCCGGCAAGCAGCGCTACGGATGCGCTATCAAAACTCAAGGCAAAAGCCACAAGTGTTGACCTTTCAAGCGCCATCCTCCTGGGGCGAAGGATGCTTCCCGAAGGTGGAAGGATCGTTGTACTATCGGATTTTATTAGCTGGAGCGGTGACAGCCCGGAAATAGCGAAGAAAGTAGCAGAGGCAAGCGGCATCAAAGTTGATTTTATAACCGTAAGTGGGAGGACGGACAATATCGGCATCGTGAATGGCTGGTTTGAATCTGCAAGCGATTACAAAGTAGTCATAAAGAACTTCAATAAGGATGCGCGGGATGTAAATATCGATGTTTCGATAAATGAAAAGACGGCAGTTAAGGATACGATCAATATCAAAGGCCAGTCAAGCGAATATTTCAGCATCAATGACCTTAACCTGAATCCGGGAATTACGAAGATATCAATAGATTCAAATGATGCCCTTCCTGTTGACAACAACGCCTTTATTTATATGCCCCCCTCGATGCAACGTGATATCCTTTTTATCACGGATAATCCAAAATCGCCATCAATAGTTGCACTTGAACTGATCCCCAATACAAAAGTCACAAAAGCAGACCCTAAAAGCATTCCTTCGATGTCAGGTAATATCGTTGTAGTGAGCTCTCCCCTGCCCCCGGACGCTGTTAAAAATCTCGAAGACCTTGTCAATAGTGGAGGAACGGCTGTAATAATTGCTTCCCCGGGTCTAACGGATATGGATCTCCTGCCAGTCGAACTGGGAACACTCGGTAATGAGACATCCCTGAATATCGCGCGCCAGACTACGATAACAACTGGTATTGATATTGAGAAAACCGATGTCAAGAAATATTTCAAGGCGCATCTGAAAAATGGCGCGGTGGGTCTTGTTGAAAGCGGAGACAAAGAAAAATCAGCTATTCTTGCTTACTGGAAATTCGGGAAAGGGACAGTTGTATATTCAGGCCTTGCTGACCCGCAGGGGAATAATATTTATGACCCGCTTAATGAACAAGTCTGGAATGATTTCCACACGCTTCCCGCTTATCCGCTTTTCTGGAAACAGATGCTTGAGTGGATGAAGGGAAGCCTTGATGTGACTGAATATAATGCAAAGACGGGAATGTTGATAAAATTCCCGGCAACAGTGACAGTGAATACACCAACAGATAAGGTGACAACTGATACGCTGCTACTTGATGAGGTTGGCGTTTATGATGTGCCCGGAAAGAGTGTGGCTGTGAACCTATATGACGAAAGGGAATCAAACCTTGCTGGCGGCGGGCTTGCTGATGAGGCGGCAAATGTTTCAACTTCACAACAGCTCGTCTATTTGCCAGAGACCATCCGGAAACAAAAGAACCTTGATATTTATTTTATAATGGCGGCCATGTTCCTTGTATTCCTTGAACTGTATTACCTGCGCTGGAGGGGTGAACTGTAATGGTTTTCACCCCTCCCCAGTTCGAGAACCCTTATGTCCTTTTGCTTATCAGCCCCCTGATCCTTATCGGGTTGTATTATATGAGGAGAGGTGTTTCGAAATGGATCATATTTTCACGGCTCATCATCCTGAGCCTCCTGATAATTGCCCTTGCTTCGCCTTACTCGCTGGGCATAACCACAGTGCGTGATGATGCTCCAAGGATAACTGTCATTTCCGATAATACTTTCAGCATGGATCTGTTCAATAAAGATACCGGGAAGAAAATATTTGGCGCGATACAGCCCAAAACACCCACTAAATTCAGGGAATTCGCGGGAATAAAATCACCAATTGGCGATGAGGTGATAGCAGCGGCTGAGAATAATAATCTAGTCCTTGTGACGGATGGGAACGCCAATTATGGAAAAGACCTTTTCGATGCAATCTCATTTGTTTCCCAAACAGGGACGAGGGTGTTTGCAGTGCAACAGAAACCCATCCATAATGATGCAAGCGTTGAGATAGCAAGCGCCAAGAATATCATAATCGGGAATGAAAACGTATTCAATGTAGTAGTAAGGCAGGCGGGAACCGATATCAGCTACAGGCTTGATGTGGAAATAGACGGAAAATCAGTTATGAGTGATACCTTTACCCAGAAGGAACGAGAAAAGGTAATTCCTGTCACAGGTTCATTTACAAGTCTTGGCTCGCATAAAATGAAAGCAACGATAACTCCGAGCACAGAAGACAGGTTCACGCTCAATAACGTATTTTATAGATCAATATTCGTTGTGCCAAAACCAAAGTTATTGGTTGTAACGAGCGATACAGAATCTCCTCTTTATACGATCACAAACAGTCTATATGATGTTGCTACAATGAGCTCTTTGCCGACAGAGCTTTCATCATATAAGACTGTGATAATAGACAATAAGGGAGCTGCTGAGCTTAATGCTGATATATTGCGGAATTACGTGGGAAATGGTGGAGGGCTTGTGGTTGTAGGTGGGGAATCGTCGTATGACAAAGGAGCATACAATAATTCGCCGGTAGAAGCGATACTGCCCATCATTTCGAGGTCGGCAGAATTTAAAGGGGGAAGGAACATTGTTATCTTAATCGATTCGTCCGGAAGCACCAGTATTAGCGGCAGCATAGGAGGAGAATCACGGATCAGTCTTATTGATGCAAATGCCATAAGCATCATCCGCAGTATCGGAAAGGATAGCCATGTTGGAGTAGTGGCTTTTAGCGGTGTAACAAGACTAACAAATATACTATCCATGGGAGCAGAAGCAAATAAATTGGAGCTTGAAAATTTCATACGTGAAATTGGTCCGAAAGGTGGAGATAATCCTACTGATCTTGATAAAGGGCTGCAAACAGCCAAAGATTCATTAAATTCGGTCAGCGGTACAAAAGAAATAATAATCATATCTGATGGATTCATACCTCCGGAAGGTCTTGCCCAAACTGAGAAAACAGTGTCGGATCTAACAAAAGAAGATATCAAAATACAATTCATTCAAATACTTTTTCTTGAAGAAGCGAGAATGCCCAATGATAATTATAATATGTTGGCAAAAGCAGCCGGCACTGATGTGATACTCTTGTATCCCGATGAACGTGCAAGCACCCTGATAGGCGAAAGCCCATCCTCTACTCCGACACCTGCTGAAACCCCCTCAGTAACTTACGAATATACCCTCGCGACACTGGACAATGGCCATTTCATAACAAAATACATCAATATCTCAGCATCGGTCACAGGATACAATGATGTAACCCCAAAACTTGGCTCAGACCGGCTTGTAGCTACCACAAGCGGAAAGCCAATACTTACAACATGGAGCTTCGGCCTTGGCCGGGTTGTTTCCTTCACAACCGATAACGGCGGTGGGGAGTCCCGCTGGGCAAGCAGCGTTTATAGCGGTGAGAGCTCGCGCCTTATTTCTTCGATGATCAACTGGGCGATCGGCGACCCGCGCCCGAAAGAAGGGGATGTGATAAACGCTGAGGACATATGGGCGGGAACAGCAGGCCGGGTTATTGTCACATCGGATACAGTGCCGCAGGTGAAACTTGACGGCGCGCCTCTTGACCTTTCAAGGACAGGGCCGACCACTTATGAAACCACCATCAATCTTGATAGCGGGGATTTTCATGACATTTCAGGATATGGGATTGCGGTTAACTATCCTCTTGAATACAGGGAAATAGGATTTAATGATAAACTGGATGCGGTCATCGAATCAAATGGAGGGCGTGTGTATAATGAAGATGAGGTACAGGGGCTCATGTTTTTGGATATCAAGGAAAAAGCGGTGCGTACTGTGAATGAACCAAAGAGTGAAAAAGAACCATACCTTCTTGCAGCGCTTGTGTTATTCCTGGCAGAAGTTGTAATCAGGAGGTTGAAAGATTACAGGAAAGATAAGCCTGTGATCGAGGAGAATCCGCCAAGAGTGACGCAAGAGGCTGCCGAAGATGTTGCGAAATAGGGTCGTTTTCTCTTTTTTCTTTAGGTATCTCCCACATAAACCGTGACTATCCCGAAAGTCAGGTTAAAATATTCAACATGCGAAATGCCTGCGTCTTTCATAAGTTCAACAAACTCCTTCCTTTTTGGGAATGCCATCACTGATGCAGGAAGATAATTGTAAGGATCATCCTTTTTGGATATGACCGCCCCAACTAACGGTAAGATCTTTTTGAAATAGAAATAATACACGGATCTAAAAATCTTATTCTCAGGTAAAGAGAATTCAAGAACAACCACCCTGCCTCCGGTCCTGACCACACGGTTCATCTCAGATAAGGCTTTCTTGATATCTGCGACATTACGTATTCCAAAAGCTGCAATTGCGCCATCAAAAGACCCATCCTTAAAAGATAGGTTCTCTGCATCGTTCTGGATGCAACTTACATTTTTTATGTCCTTTTTCATTAACTTCGGCTCGCATAATTGCAGCATCTCATAACAAAAATCAGAAGCTATTACCCGATTCTTTTTTGCGGCTTCTATTGCGACATCCCCCGTACCTGAGCAGACATCAATAATATATCCCGGTGGCAGTTTTGATACAGCAAAGCGACGCCAGTATTTATCCTTTTCAAGGCTCAGGAGGTGATTCAGAAGGTCATACCTTTTGGAAATACCTGCGAACATATTCCGGACATATTCTTTTTTTTGCGATTGGGACATCATTACCTGCTGCTTCAATAAACCTTGATCGAAATCAATTTACGTTAGTGGGGTCAAGGGGTAGAGAAAGCCCCACGGCTTTAGCATGTGGGATGAATCGTACCCCTTGCAATAGTAGCATCTATCCCCGAAAAAGAGTTGTCGAATCTGCATTTTTTAGGGATAGACACACATAAATAGCATCAAAACATATATAGGCTTGTCGAATTTGCATGAACAAGAATGAAACTATCAAAGCTTCTGTGAAAGCTACAAAAGCTAAGAGAAAAACCCAAATGTGTCGGGTCTATGAAACAAAGATAGACTTATCTCATCTCAATCATGCAACACAGGAACATCTTAACCGATTATTCCTTGAAGGAAAGTGGCTACGGAATTATGTTTTATCTCAAAAGAAGATTTTTGGAATAAATGATAAAATCTATCAAGTTCCTGTGAAAGTCAAAGACATTTTTGAAATCCGTGAATTGAAATGTTTATCCTCTCAGATGAGGCAAAGCATTATCGGAAGAATACAGGATGATATTCGTGGTCTTGCTGAAAAGAAAAAGAAAGGATATAAAGTCGGGAAACTGAAATACAAAAGCGAAATGCAGTCCATTCCTTTGAAACAGTTTGGCAATACTTTTAAAATTCTGGATAAAAAGTATATCCATATTCAGAATATTGACCAGAAATTAAAAGTAATCGGATTAAAGCAAATACCAGAAGGTGCAGACGTTGCAAACGGTACTCTGATACACAGGAACGGGAACTACTACTTAACCATAACAACCTATCAGGAAAAGGTAAAACAAGTACCTGCAAACAAATCAGTAGGAATTGATTTCGGTCTTAGCAATCAATTAATGCTTTCAAGAACAGCAATAGCGATCCAGTATTCCATACCTGTCAGTCCGAAACTCAGGAGAATTGCAAGAACACTCAGCAAGCAGGAACTTCATAGCAAGAACTGGAATAAGACAAGAATCAAACTCAATAAGGAATATGAAAAAGCAACCAATATCAAACAGGATATTAAGAATAAAGTTGTCAGCTTCCTGAAAAACAATTATGAGATCTTTTGCGTTCAGGATGAAAGTTTAAAAGCATGGCAGCGGATATGGGGCAGGAAAATGTTATCCACTTCAATCGGTGGGATAATAAGCGCATTAACGAAAAAAGCGCATACTCTGATTGAAGTACCAAAGAATTTCCCATCAACCAAAACATGCTCAAAATGTGGAAACATTCAGGATATGCCTCTGGATAAACGGGTCTATGTCTGTGAGAATAAGAAATGTGGTAATATCATGGACAGGGA
>CABEAN010000232.1_pt1 | contig 13198 bp, 13 predicted proteins | sample 3132371 | NCBI WGS metagenome assembly CABEAN01 (sample SAMEA5534343, study PRJEB31848) | metagenome | biome: tundra; feature: field; material: soil | place: USA | collected 2013-05 | depth 0.45 m | reverse complement strand
TTACCTGAGTTTCTGTCATTAAGATATTATATCATTTTGATATCATATCAAATTTTCGAAGGCTTATTACCCTTAATTCTTTTCCAAGTTTTATAACCATAAATTCTCCCTGGCCTATATCGAGTGTAGTTGCATGTGGTACATATCGGCGCGCATCGAATCGGTTGATTTCCGGCGCGTCACAACGGACGTAACCCGGGGCGGTTATGAGGAATAGGGGCGCGCCGCATGGGGATTTTATAAAAGCAAGCGACATCGATGTCTCTTCCCGAAGACTAATGAGACATAAAAGGCAGGGCATTCAAAGATGCTGTGTATGATCATCTCTTGAAAAATTACTGGGTTACCCTGGAAAGGTGCGTGAATATCGCTCCATTATACTCCAATTCCCAGCCGCTCTGGGAGTGGCCTGAGGGCGGCAGGGTATATTAAAAGAAGCGGCTACAAAATACGGATTGTGGATGATGTACCAGGATCTTGGCGATCAAACCAATGCCTCTGTTTATTATAAGGACTTGTAAAACTGGGCACATGAAGATATTGAATTTTGACATCATTACCATCACGATTGAAACCCCTAAGAAAAAGATAAATACCTGTCATACAAATAATAAAAGTATAAAGGTGGGCAAAATTCATGGACAAACTATACGAACAATCTGAAACAGGTTGCTGTCCGAGATTTGATCCCGGGCCATGGGAGGAAAAGGAGATTAAATTCCAGGATAAGCTATTCCTCAAGGATCATGTGAGGAGTTTTCTGCATATCCCGATAAACTTCGATAAAATAATGGTGAAAAACATGGAAAAGATACAGGCTGCAGATGCCCTTTCACCCGAAATGCTCTTGCTTTCTGATGAAAAATCCCTGTGGGGCGCTGATGTCTATATTGCTGTCAGCAAGGAAGTGCCTGGAGCACAGATGGAAAAGATATCCGGGACTTTCCTTTCAAAAGTTTTTGAAGGGCCATATAAGAATATGGGCAAGTGGGCAAAAGAAATGCAAGGGTTTGTGAAATCAAAAGGCAGAGAACTCAAAAAGATGTATTTTTTCTACACCACATGTCCGAAATGCGCGAAATATTATGGCAAGAATTATACGGTTATCCTGGCACAGGAATGAAGATTCATTTCACCATGACCTTTATCTTTTTTGTAGTCTCAACGACCCTGTCAAAGAAGATCTTCTCCGTATCAAGAGGGCCGGGATTTGCTTCTGGATGATACTGGACTGACATAATCTCAAGATCCCTGTGCTTTAACCCTTCAACGGTTTTGTCATTGGTATTGTACTGGGTGATTGTGATCTCTTTTGTATCAATGCTTGATTCATCAACCGCATAGCCGTGATTCTGCGATGTAATATACACTATACCCCTTTCCAGATCCTTTACGGGCTGGTTCGCACCGCGGTGGCCGAATTTCATTTTATAAGTTTGGGCGCCAAGGGCAAGGGATATGATCTGGTGGCCAAGGCAGATCCCGAATATGGGAAGCTGTCCTGCAAGCTCTTTTACCACCGATATCCCGTTTACCGCCTGCTGTGGGTCACCCGGGCCATTTGAGAGAAGTATTGCATCGGGCTCATAATTCATAATATCTTTTACAGGTGTTGTTGCAGGAACGACTGTAACATTGACTCCCCTATTGTTCAGGCTCTTGATGATGTTTCTCTTTACACCAAAATCCATTACTACAATATTATCCCCATCTTTTTGGCCCTTCATTTGATACGGCCGTTTGCATGTGACTTTACCTATCAGGTCAAGCTTGCCAATATCTTCCTGTTCTCTAGCAAGTCTTACAGCCTCTTTGCCGTCATCACTGCCAACTATTATCGCGGCCTTCATGGTTCCGTGTTCCCTGGTTTTGATCGTAAGCATCCTTGTGTCAATGCCCATTATCCCCGATTTTCCTTTATCTTTCAAATATTCATATATGGAAAGTTTGGACCTGTGATGGGATGGATGGTCGCATGCTTCTCGAACGACAAGTCCTTCAGCCTGCATGCAATTTGATTGGAAAGTCTCACCGCTTATGCCATAGTTGCCTATTAGCGGATAAGTAAACATCAATATCTGGCCTTTATAAGATGGATCAGTCAGAGCTTCCTCATATCCGGTGTACTGGGTAGTAAAAACAAGCTCGCCCTGGACGATGCCCTCTACACCAAGACCTTCACCAATAACGAAAGTTCCATCTTCAAGCCCGAGTACTGCTTTCATGTGTGCTTAACTGTAAAAGCATCGTAAATAGATTACGCAAAAAGTTTCCGATCAAAATAAACAGATTTATTAATCAGGAATATGAGATTGAATGCGTGATCAGATTATGATAAGTGTAAATGAAACCGGACTCAGTGTGTTTAATGAAATGCTTGACTTTGCAAACGAAATGAATGTTGAGATACATGAGCAGAAAAACGGTTCCACGGTTATTGATGCGGGAGTGAACGTAGCCGGGGGTTATGAAGCTGGTTTATACCTTTCGAGGATATGTCTTGCTGACCTTGCGGATCTGGAATATACTACCTTTGACCTTGGCGGGATCATGGTTCCGGCTATCAGGGTCAGCACCGACCATCCGGTAGTCGCATGCATGGCTTCTCAATATGCAGGATGGCGTATCAGCGTGGGAAAATATTTTGCCATGGGTTCAGGTCCTGCTCGCGCCATTTCCCTTAACCCCAAGAAACTCTATGCAGAGATAAACTACAAGGATTCTTATAGCGATGCTGTGATTGTACTTGAATCTGATAAACTGCCGCCTGAGGAGGTCACTGAAAAAATCGCAAAAGACTGCGATGTTGATCCATCCAACCTTCATATTGTGGTTGCACCTACTGCTTCTATCGCAGGGTCAGTGCAGATATCAGCCCGTATCGTTGAGACCGGTATTCATAAGATGGAATCTATAGGTTTTGATATCAACACCATAAAAAGCGGTTATGGGATCGCTCCCATATCGCCAATCGTTGGGGATAGTACGAAATGCATGGGCTCAACGAATGACTGCATCATCTACTGCGGAAAGACCTACTATAACGTAAAGTACGATGTTGATAAAGTGAAAGAACTGATCATAAAAGTGCCTTCCGGAACCTCATCTTCCTATGGCAAACCCTTCTTTACGACCTTTAAGGAAGCAGGCTTTGACTTTTTTAAGGTGGATGCAGGTGTTTTTGCTCCTGCCGAGATCACGATAAATGAGCTAAACAGCGCCAAGACCTTTACAAGCGGTAAGATCGATCAAGAGGTGCTCATGAAATCCTTCGGGATTTCAAGACTATAAGACTTTAATTACAACAATTTTTTAACCTAACAACCCTTTTAGGGCGTATGAAATATGATGTTGTAGTGGTTGGCGCCGGTCCTGCAGGCGCTATCGCTGCAAAATACGCTTCCTTATACGGAGCAAAAACCCTCCTTATTGAGGAACATGCAAGCATTGGCTCACCAGTGCAGTGTACGGGTCTTATCAGTATAAAAGCGCTCAGGGAATGCGAGATAGGGGAAGGTAATTTTATTCTTACAAAAATAAGGGGGGCATTCGTGTATGCACCCAATGGGGAAGAAGCCTGCATCAGGGGGAAAGATATAAAAGCGTATGTAATAGACCGGAAAATTTTTGACAGGTCGCTTGTTGAACTGGCTGTAAATAATGGGGTAGATATTCTCATGAAAACCCGTTTTATCGGGATGGATGATGGGAAAATATCGGTAATTTCAAACGGGGAGAAAAAGGAAATTTCCGGAAATATAATCATCGGGGCCGATGGAATACAGAGCTGTGTGGGAAGGGTTGCAGGGCTTCCCAGATGTGAAAAATTCCTATCCGGGATCCAGTTCGAAGCCCCTTATATCCCGAAAGATCCGGAATATGTGGAGATCTTTACAGGAAATGAGATCGCGCCGGGATTTTTTGGATGGGCTGTACCATTTTCCGGTATGGCACGTATCGGTCTTGCCAGGAATCCGGGGCTTCCTGCCCGGTACTATCTTGAAAAACTCCTGAAACACCCGATCGTTGCTTCAAGATATAGAGGCTCACAGACCGAACATGTGGTCGGAGGCATTCCTCTTGGCCCTGCGCGAAGAACCGTAACCGACAGGATTATGCTTGTAGGTGATGCGGCAGGACAGGTCAAACCAACTTCAGGAGGAGGAATTTACATGGGGGCGATTTGCGCAAAAATTGCGGGAGAAGTTGCAGCAAGAGCATTTCGGAAAGAATGCACACTTTCGGAATACGAAAAAAAGTGGCGAAGCGCTATTGGCAGGGAACTTGAGATCGGTATGAGGATACATAAAAGTATTGGAAAACTTAGCGATGAAAACCTGAATGAATTCATAGCATTTATTAACAAACCTGAAATAAGGGAACTCATAACTGAACATGGCGACATGGATCATCCTTCAGTCCTTCTGCAAAAACTTATGAAAACCGGAAATAAGTGGCAGCTATTAAAATTCATGGGAGTTGCTTTCAAAACGCTGTTTTGATTTGCCAAAAAAGAACGAAAAGGGTTAAGTATATTTGTGCTTATTGAAGGGTAATCCTGCCTTAACTCAGTGGCTTAGAGTGCGCGGCTGTAGTATGGATAATGTGCAAAGCACATAATACCGCGCAGGCACCGCGAAGTCCCCGGTTCGAGTCCGGGAGGCGGGATAATTTTTTTATTTCGAAATATACTTCTTGAAAAGTCACTTATTTAAATCCCCAGCGCAATTAAGCACTTCATGTTTCGTGTAACTTTTCTAGGCACAGGCGGAACGCTTCCCACGCCAGACCGCAATCCATCATCTATTTTTATCAACAGGGAAGGCGATATGATGCTATTTGACTGCGGAGAGGGAACTCAGCAGCAGATGATGCGGGCCAAAACGGGTATGAAGCTGGGCTCCATTTTTATCACTCATTTCCATGCCGACCATTTCCTGGGAATTCCGGGGCTTATCCAGACCATGTCTTTTAACGGAAGGGAAGAACCGCTTGATATATACGGCCCAATATGGACTAAACAATTTGTAAATCTACTTATCCAGCTTGGGTTTTACAAGCTCGGGTTTGTAATAAATGCGCACGAACTGGCGGATGGAGATATTATTGATAAAGGAGATTATTCCATAAAAGCGGTTGGAACAGACCATGGCATTCCAAGCCTGGGCTATGTGCTTGAAGAGAAAAAACGCGTGGGAAGGTTTAACAGGGAAAAAGCAATCGAACTTGGTGTCCCTGTGGGCCGCCTCTTCTCAAAACTGCAAAACGGTGAGGCGATCATAATAAACGGAAAGACAATCCTGCCTTCGCAGGTAATAGGTGAGAGCCGCCCCGGGAGGAAGATAGTGTATTCCGGGGATACAAGGCCATGCGAAATCCTGGAAAAAGAAAGCGCTGGAGCTGACCTATTGATACATGACAGCACACTTGCAGAGGATTTGAAAGACTGGGCTCTTGAAACAAAACATTCAACCTCAAAAGAAGCAGCTCAGGTTGCAAAGAATGCAAAAGTGAAGCAATTGATACTCACACATACCAGTTCAAGATATAGTGAAAAAAGGGATGTGCTGCTGTATGAGGCTAAAAAAGTTTTTGGAAATTCCAGACTTGCAGAAGAATTGATGGAGATCGAAATACAACTTTGCGATAAATAGAAATAAATAGACGCATGTACATATTTTGTGAGTGATGGGTTTGAACACATTAACCACATTCAGACTGGATATTGAAAGGGTCGCGCACATTCTTGATCTGGATGATTATAAAATAAATGAAGCAAAAAAAACAGGAAAAAGCACGATGATATCCCCTAAATTTTTTAATAAAGGAATCTACAGGGTGCGGAATTCTAATAACGGGCTTATTGAGGAGATTGCAATTAACATAGATAAAATAGCTGCTGTCACCTATGAAGGTCTTATCAGGGAACTTGGCAAGGATTGCGTGGATAAAAACCTCTGGAAGGAAGTGCCTGATGGTGAAGCCATATTTTTCTATTCCCTCACGCTTGAGAATGAATTTGTCAAGTGAATTATATATAACCCGGATAATTAATCCAATTCCTCTTCCCCAATAATACTTTCAATAATCTCTTCCAGTTCCTTTTTCCTCTTCTTGTTTGAGGATTCCACAATTCCATCTGGCCGAATCACAGAAACCATTATGTCAAACCTTTCCGAAGTTGCAATATCAGCCGAGGACAATACCGGAATTTCAATACTTATTGGAGGATTCCAGGGATTTGCATTGTACTCAAATTCCTGAAGCAATGGTGTGTATGAATGAATGACTTCAAGTTTTCCTTCTTTTGCATGTTTATATGCACGATAAAGAGACCTATTCTGGCGAAAACCCACATATATTTCAAGAAGCGTTACCCCAATTATGGAATTCGCACCCTTTCCCACAATAAGGTCACTTATTATCCTTTCGCCTTCATTGGAGTGCTCGACAAGAAAACCGCTCTCTTTATTTTCATTATTTGATATTTCAATCATCGTCCGGAGGCAATCTTCAAGGGTCATATCTTTTGTGGGGATGACCCGGTCAAAATCCTTGATAGTCCTTGATATCTGGTCTTCATCATAATCCGTCACACCTTCACGATTAATGATGTCTGTGATCTTTGCTCCCTGGATACCCCATAGATTTGATTCGATGCCATATTTTTTCTCTTTTTCGACCAACATCGAAAGACGTTCCTTTGCATCAAGATGCCTTACAAGTCTTCTTTTAACGAGTTCTTCGTCACTTGCCACAAGTTCGATAGCCTTTGGAATAACACCCAATTTTTCTGTCAGTATGGTAATCTGTTTGATAAGTTCTGGCTCCCCAAGTTCCATTACATCAAAAATATTTTCAACTAATAATTTTATCTGATCATAAACGGAAACATCAACACAAACCTGCTCATCATCTTCATAAATTGGAAGCTTTCTTTTTTCGTAAAGCTCTCCCTTCATTTTTTCAACAAGATCTTTCCTTATTAGAACTACAGGCTGGGCAGCACGCCCCCTCCCTTCAAAATAAGCCCCGACATTCTCCGAAAGGAGTTTGATCGCAAGAGTGGTTTTTCCTCCCCCCTGGGGACCCGTAAGAATTAAAATAGGATTTTTATCGAGTACTTTTGAGAGAAACCGGACCAATTCTTCCTTGTTATGTAAGGAAGTATCAAGAATTTCCATAAGAACCACTAAAAAAGAAAGCGGGGAAATACCCGCTTTTAATCCATTCCGCCCATTCCACCCATACCGCCCATGCCACCCATCCCGCCTGGTGGCATGCCGCCTCCCGGCGCGGATTTGCTGGACAGTACATCATCAATGCGCAAGATCATTGTGGCTGCTTCAGTGCCAGAGCTAATAGCCTGGGTCTTTACTCTGAGAGGCTCTACAACGCCTTCTTTCCACATATCCACGACTTTACCTGTGAACACGTTAAGACCTGCTGTCTTGTTTCCTTTCTCATGCTGGCTTCTCATTTCAACGAGCATGTTTATGGGGTCAAGACCTGCGTTCTCTGCAAGTGTTCTCGGGATTACTTCAAGCGCTTCAGCGAACTTGGCAACTGCTAACTGTTCCCTGCCTTTTAATGTGCTTGCGTATTCACGAAGGCGCAATGCAAGTTCTATTTCCGGTGAGCCACCGCCTGCTACAAGTGTCTCATCTTCTATTGCAACGCCCACAACGCGAAGCGCATCATGTAATGCGCGCTCTGCTTCATCGGCTACGTGTTCAGTTCCGCCGCGAAGGATTATTGATACTGCTTTCGGATTATGACATTCTGTTACATATGTCATCGCTTCGTCGCCAATCTTCTTTTCTTCGACAAGGCCTGCTTTTCCAAGGTCTGAATCAGTTATCTCTTTGAGACTTGTCAGGATCTTTGCGCCTGTTGCGCGTGCAAGTTTATCCATATCGCTCTTTTTTACGCGCCTTGCCGCATATATTCCGGCCTTTGCGAGATAATGCTGGGCAATATCATCAATTCCTTTTTGCACGAACAAGACGTTAGCGCCTGAGTTAATTACTTTTGTCACCATATCATGTATCATCTGCTCTTCCTGGTCAAGGAATAATTGGAGCTGGTCGGGTGATTTTATTGAGATCTCTGCATCAACTTCAGTCTTCTTGATCTCAAGCGCTTCGTTTATAAGCAGTATTCTGGCATCAGTGATTTTCTTTGGCATGTTGGTATGGACTCTTTCCTTATCAATTACCATGCCCTCGATCAATTCTGAATCTTCAACACTTCCGCCTACTTTCTTCTCGACTTTTATATCATCGATATCCACGACTTTTTTACCGTTTTCAATATCAACCACAGCAAGAACAGCATTTACTGTAAGGTTTGCGAAAACACCCTTTGATGCTTCTGCGCCCTTTCCTGTTATTGCAGTCGCTGCGATCTTTAATAATAGGTCTTTATCTTCACTTGTTACTTTTTTTGCAAGCGTCTGGAGAATTTCTTTTGCCTTTATTGAGGCAAGCCTGTATCCGCTTGCGATTACTGTTGGATGTACTCCCATTTCCAATAGTTCCTCTGCATTCTTTAAGAATTCGCCGGCAAGAACTGCTGCTGTGGTTGTGCCGTCTCCGACCTCGTCGTCCTGGGTCTTTGCGACTTCAACGATCATCTTGGCTGCCGGATGCTCGATATCCATTTCCTTAAGAATGGTTGCGCCGTCATTGGTAATTACGATATCTCCCATTGAGTCAACGAGCATTTTGTCCATTCCCTTTGGTCCAAGGGTGGTTCTTACTGCTGCTGCTACGGCCTTAGCTGCCATAATATTATTGTTCTGTGCTTCTCTTCCTTTTGTTCTCTGACTGCCTTCCCTTAAAATAAAGATCGGCTGTCCTCCTAATTGTCCTGCCATAATAAGCCTCCGTTAAAATTTTATCTGATAATCTGTACAAATACAAGTGGTTGTACGAGGGATTCTCGTTGTTTGTAATTCTATATAAGCATTTCGTTTAGTGGTATTATATTATTTGTATAATACAATTTATGGATTTTCACGCTTCACTTACTCAATTCGGCCTTTACCCTAAGTTATAAACAGATGGAAAGAAATCAGTAGTCATATGATACTTTTTGATGATATCGGAAGCTTCCCGCTGCCAAAAGGCATTAACAGGGAATGGGTAGAGCAGGCACAGAAGAACAATGACCCGAAATTACCAAATATATTGAAGGATGCAATGCAGCAGAAAATAGATGCGGGCGTGGATGTTCCCACATATCCCCAGTTTCGTGACATGAACCAGATGTTCCTTGAAATTATAAATGATGAATCTGCCCAGGAAGAACCGCTCATTGTCAGTAAGGAGAGGGCACGGATTATGGAGCTTTCGGCAATAGAAGACGTAGGCGCCCAATATTTAAAAAAAACCGGAAAGAAATTAAATATAAGGCTTTGCGTTACGGGCCCAATAGAATTATATTTAAAGCAATTCGGCGGGACTGCCTACAAAGATGTCCTGAATGCATTTGCGACAAGCATTGACCGATTTATCAGTAATTCCATAGATAATGCTAAACAATTCCGGATCGCAGTTATCTCGATAGATGAGCCAAGTATAGGGATAAACCCGCAGATCATGTTCAATGATAGTGATATGATAGAGGCGCTTACCCTTGCTACAAGAACGTCCGGTTTAAATAAAATTGATACGGAAATCCATCTTCATTCCCCCCTTCATTATAAACTCGTATGCAGGGTGCCATCAATCGGGATAATCGGTGTTGAATCCGCTGCCAATCCATCATATCTTGACCTTATTGACAAAAAAGACCTTGAGGATTTTGACAAATTTTTAAGGATAGGGGTTGCGCGGACTGATATTTTTGGAATGGCTGCTGTACTTAATGAAAAATACAACACGAATGTCTGGAAAGAACCTGCAAAGTTAGATGAAATTACAATTCAGATGGAAACCCCCCGGATCATAGCAAAAAGGCTTCAAAAGGCATATGATATTTTTGGCGACAGGATCAAATATGCTGGTCCTGACTGCGGGCTTGGTTCATGGCCATCCCAGGGATTAGCATCCAATCTTTTGAAAAACACAGGCGCAGGTATAAAAGAATTCCAGAAGAATCAATAATCAGGGTAATGGTTTAATAGATGAGTGACAATAATTGAATTATGCGAGCAAAACAACGGGTAAATAATAAAAAAGGCGCAAAATACGAGCCCGGCATTAAATGTACTGGAGCAAAAACGGTAACAGTGAAACCGGCCGGTTACCCCTTGAAAGGAATGTTCCATGAATATCCGGAAACCTCGGAGCTTGATGTTTTTGAGTTCTATGCAAGAGAGCAGTGGAATGGATTCATAATAAAAAAAGGAGACTTCCTGTTTGACAGGAGAATGTTCCCTGATTTTGCTTTTAAAGTTATTGAAGTTGAACCTGATAACTCTGAGATAGGGGAAAATACAAAATTCACAGTTGAAGATTATGAGACTGATTTCTTCGTTCCTGATATTAAAAAAGAAGTCACATTCAAGAATATCATAGGGCAGGAGAAAGCAAAACAGAAATGTAAGCTTATTGAGAGTTTTCTTACAAACCCTGAGAAATTCGGGACATGGGTGCCCAGGAATATTTTGTTCCACGGACCTGCAGGAACAGGAAAAACCATGATGGCAAAGGCACTTGCCAATGCGACTGATGTTACTTTCCTGCCAGTTCGCGCCACAAAACTTATTGGAGAATACGTTGGCGACGGGGCGCGACAAATTCACCAGTTGTATGAAAAAGCTGACGAGATGTCGCCGTGCATTATATTCATCGATGAATTTGATGCTATAGCCCTCAACAGGAATTACCAGGAGATCCGCGGTGATGTATCAGAAATAGTCAATTCGCTCCTCACTGAATTAGATGGAATAGACGAGCATGAAGGGATATGCACCATTGCAGCGACAAATATGCTCCATACGCTTGATTCCGCGATACGCAGCCGTTTTGAAGAGGAAATTGAATTCTCCCTGCCGACAATTGAGGAAAGGGTTGAAATATTGAAATTTTATACTGCAACTTTCCCGAAGAAACTGGCAAAGGATGTGGATATCGAGGCTCTCGCAAAACTCACGCCAGGTTTCTCCGGAAGAGATCTTGTCGAAAAGTTGCTAAAGAACGCATTGCATAAAGCCATCCTTAAAGGCGGCAAAGTAAAGATGGCACATTTTGAGGCCGCGCTTTCCGAATCGCTTTGCAAGAAATCAGAACCGCCAAGAGGTATGTTCGCATAATGGCGATAAAAAGCGTAAGTTCCTTGATGGGGAACATGAAAGAAACCTACGATAAGAGCAAAAATAAATCCGGATGGCGTGTATTGAGCGGCATTAACCATGAATATAATGACACATTCATTGCCGGCGATAAAAAGTTATGGCAGATAAAATCGGAAGAGGTAAGCCCGGGAGAATCTGTAGCTGTTGGCATGAAAGTGTCAAAATTTGATGAAGATCTTGAAAAGATAATGAAAAACGGATCTCCTGTGCCTTTCGGGACTGTTACTCCAATTGATAGGAAAATTTCAGTTATAATGGCAGGGATGCAGAATTTTTCATCAGATTCATCCAACCTTTTGTGCAAGGAACATCTTTCAAGCAAACAGGCCCAGCTTGAGCAAAAACTCAGGCAGCAGGTTGATATTATGACGGAGGATGCATCTTTTAGAAGGAAATATAAGGAACATAAGGACAGGCTCAGAAGGGCATACTTGTAAAGTTCCCATAAAGAATAAGTAGTTTAGTTACGATTTAGGGTTCAGTCCCGTAGGGTAGTGGTCAATCCTTCTGGCCTTTGGAGCCGGAGACGACGGTTCGAATCCGCCCGGGACTATACACATCATGTATATAATCCCCCGTGAAAATATATGGGGTATGAGCAATCCAGATGATATTCATGGTTTTGATAAGGGATATGAAGCTGCGGTTAGAAGACTGAAAGAAGCCAACATATCGGAAAGGAACAGAGAATTAATAACAAGTTTCGTCAAGAGCAGCAAGAAGAATGGGAACAAGAAGAGCACATATATGAACGATTTGAATATCGTGCTCAGGATGGCGCTTTTTTATAACAAAGACTTGGATACCATCACAGAGAATGATTACGATGGGTTGATAGATAACCTGGAAGCGAAGGGGATGGTCGATTATAATTATCGTAAAGTAACGAAGAAGCTCTTCAAATTGGTTACAAATAACGATTCACCAAAATGGGTTAGGGAGATTCACTTGCCGCATAAGGAGACGCCAGTCCAGCCTAGTGACTTGTTTACTAAAGCGCAACTTGATAAGTTACTCGATGCTTGTATTCAACCGAGAGATAAGGCTCTAGTAGCTGTAGCTCTTGACAGCACGATGCGGATAGGTGCGCTTGGAACACTCAGGATAAAAGGGATAGAGTTCAACCAGCATGGTGCTCTGCTATATATGAGCCCCACGAGCCAGAACTTAAAGACCACAAAGCCTAAGCCAGTCCCGTTAACATGGAGCACGGGTTTTCTTAATCAGTGGATCAGCGTACACCCTTGTAAAGATGATCCAGAAGCGCCACTTTGGGTGAACCTCACGGGTAAGGATAAACATAAAGCGATGGCATATAACACATTGAGAATGACCCTTGCCCGTATCGCAGAAAGCGCAGGCCTAAAGAAAAGAGTATTCTTCCATCTCTTCAGGCATCAGGGTGTCACGGACATGATCTTAAAAGGGTTCAACGACCAGCAGATAAAATTCCAGGCGGGTTGGGCTCCAGACAGCGACCGGATGCTCAGGATTTATGGCAATTTCAGAGATGGAGACATGGTCAAATCGATATACGCTAAGCATGGTCTTAGATCTGAAGACGATAAGCCAGTAACACTCAAACAATGCCCGCGTTGCCACACAGTCCTTGTTCCAGAAGCGCGAATGTGTCATCAATGCGCTCTCGTATTGGATGCGGGTCTCGAAAAAGAGCTAAAGGTCGGGGAAGATCATGCCCAGAAAGCACTCCTAAAAATGATGGATAGCCCGGAAGTGAGGGCACTCCTCAAGGAGATGATGAATAAGTGATCAATACCATGATCTAATTTTGCTCGCTTCAGAGCTGGGCGCTTGGCTCGTGTTCTGGGGTGTTGGTTAATATTCGAGGCGTCGCACGAAATGCGACGTTCATCAGTTATGGGGCTGAGGCTCCAG